>Ga0307513_10009086_pt1 | contig 12600 bp, 14 predicted proteins | sample 15_EM_MG_FD_202174 | JGI IMG/M metagenome (GOLD analysis project Ga0307513, IMG submission 202174) | Populus trichocarpa ectomycorrhiza microbial communities from riparian zone in the Pacific Northwest, United States - 15_EM | ecosystem: Host-associated > Plants > Roots > Unclassified | place... | reverse complement strand
CGCTCTCACCCTGACCGAGGCGGCGGCGCCGCGGTGCGCTATGTTGCGCGGATGAGAGCCCTGGTCCTGCTGCTGCCGTGCCTGGTGGCCTGCTTCAACGATGACGCAGACGCGTCCGGTGACTTCACGATCACGGTCACCAACCGCGACAACGCGTGCAACTTCCCGAGCTGGACCGCCGGCGACTCCGCGCCCGCGACGACGACGATCACGCAGAACCGCACCGACGTCACCGCGTCGGTCACCGGGCTGGGCGCGCTGTTCCTCGAGGTCTCGATCGGCGGCCACGCGTTCACCGGCAAGGTCGCCGGCGGGACGCTGGCGCTCAAGCTGTTCGGCTCGCGCAGCTACACCATGGGCAACTGCACGTTCACCTACAACGGCGAGATCCACGCGACGATCGACGGCGACACGCTCGACGGCCAGCTCGAGTACCGGCCGGCCACCAATGGCAATCCCGATTGCGCCGGGATCGCGGACTGTCTGTCGTTCCAGGAGTTCACCGGCAGCCGGCCGGCCAAGATCTACAACTCGATCACTGGCGCCCCGAGCGTCGGCGGGCCGAGCGCGCCGCCCACAGCGCGATAGGCAGGCCGATCAGCACGGCGTGGCCGACCACGCCATTGACGAACACCGGGAACGAGAACGGGCCCGGGTTGCGGGCGCGCGACAGCGGCACCACGACGTGGCCCATCACGAAGTACGCGGTGGCGCCGAACACGAGGCCCGCGATCACCGGGTGCTCGACCATCGCCGAGATCCGCCGCGCCAGCAGGTAGAACACCGTGGCGATCGACAGCGCGACGCAGAAGTGCAGGACGATCCCGGCGACGATGCTCGCGACGCCGTAGCCGAAGCTGCGCGGGCCGAGCAGGCCGCTGGCGACGTGCTGCGCGATGCGATCCGGCTTGGCGCCGAGCGCGCCGAAGAACAGCGTGGCGTCGAACGCGTCGAGCAGACCCGCGGTCAGGCCGCCGTACAGGATGGTCTCGCGCGCACTCGGTGGGGAGAGAATGGCCATCTCGCCACACTGCCGATCATGCGCGGCGGCGGATATGGCGATGCTGTGAAGCCACGCGGCCCGCCCGTGAAGTGCGGTCAGCCCGGCGAGCCGCGGCTACGCGCGCACGAACGGGTTGCCCTTGGCCTCGTCGCCCAGCGTCGTCGACGGGCCGTGGCCGGGGACGACCAGCGCGTCGAGGTCGCGGGTGTAGAGCCGCTCGCGGATCGAGCGCTGCAGCAGCGGACCGTCGCCGCCCGGCAGGTCGGTCCGGCCGATCGAGCGCCGGAACAGCGTGTCGCCGGCGAACACGATCGTGCGCGTGCCGTCGGTGACCTCGAAGCACAGCGAGCCCGGCGTGTGCCCGGGCGTGTGGATCACGTCGAGCTTGCGCTTGCCCAGCGCGACCTCCTCGCCGTGGTCGAGGAAGCGATCGACCGGCGAGACCTGGCGGGGCGGCACGCCGAACATCTGGCATTGCATCTCGAACGCGTCGTAGAGGAACGTGTCGTCGCGGTGCAGGCAGATCTCGCCGCCGTGCGCGTGCTTGACGTCGTGCGTGCAGTAGATGTGGTCGAGGTGCGCATGGGTGTGGATGATCGAGCGCACCGTCAGGTCGTAGTGCGCGATGATCTCGGCGATCCGCTCCGTGTCACCGCCGGGGTCGACGATCACGGCGTCCTTGGTGTCGCCGCACGCGACGATCGAGCAGTTGCATTGCAGCGGCCCCGCGGGGAAGGTTTCGACAAGTAGCACCCGCCGACCTTGCCACACGCGCGGCGGCTTGCGTGCGCCGGAGCGGGCTCAGGGCTGGAGCCGGACCAGCGTCGCGGCCGTGTTGTCGCGCTGGTCGTGGACCCGCACGTCGCTGGCCACGCCGTCCGAGCCGATCTGCGTGTGCAGGCCGAGCCCGCCGAGGTCGGCGATGAGCTCGCCGGTCGTGAACTTGGTGCCGTACACGAAGTAGTGCGCGGCCTCCGGCTGGCGCTGCGGACCGGCGTCGGCGAGCAGCACGATCTCGAGCGGCATCTCGGTGAAGTCCGAGCACGCACCGGCGGTCCTGACCAGCGAGCGCTGGCCGCACGCGGCGGCGGGCCGCACGAACGTGCGCGCGGCGTGGGTCTGCGCGGCGGCGGCCGCCTGCGCGAGCGTGAACGTGACCTTGCGGGACAGGCCGTCCTGACCGACGAACGAGAGCTGCCACGTGCCCTCGACCGCGGCGCGCAGCTCCGGCGCGTCGTACTCGAAGTCGTCCGCGAGCTCGCCGAACCACGGATTGAGCACCAGCGCGGCGACGCCGATCACCGCGACGACCGCCAGCTTCACCAGGCGCTTCGGGAGCTTCATCGCGAGATCGTACGCCGGATCGCCGCGGCCTATTCCGCGGCACGGACGCGATGTGCGCAATCGCCGGCCGTGCGCGGCTGTCGCATTGCTCACTCTCCAGGCGAGCTGTGCGCGGGCGCGCGGCGAGCAATCGTTTCGAATCAGCGACTTGACCTCCGTCAGGGCGAGTCCAGCTCTTGCACTGGGACCCGGCAAGGAGAATATCGTTATGAGGACATGGTTAGTTATCGGCACCCTGGGTCTCGGACTCGTGGGTTGCACCAAAGCAGTCACCTTCCAGGGCGAAAGCACGCTCGCCGTTCGCGCCGTGCCGCCCGCTCCCGTCGCCGAGATCGTGGCGCCCCCGCGCGTCGAGATCCGCGATAACAAGATCGAGATTCACGAGAAGATCCAGTTCGAGTACGACAAGGCGACGATCATGGAGGCGTCGTTCGGTCTGATGAACGAGATCGCCGACGTCATCGCCAAGAACCCGCAGATCAAGCAGCTGCGCATCGAGGGCTACGCAAGCGCCGAGGGCGATCTGACCCACAACAAGCAGCTGTCCGACGCGCGCGCCCAGTCGGTCATGAAGTACCTCACCGGCAAGGGCATCCCGACCCGCACGCTGACCGCGATGGGCTTTGGCATCGACCGGCCGGTCGCCGACAACAGCACCGAGGACGGCCGCGAGCGGAACCGCCGCGTCGAGTTCGTGATCCTCGAGCAGGACGTGACCCAGAAGAAGGTCGAGATCGACGCCAAGACCGGCGCCGAGAAGGTCGTGTCCGAGGAGAAGCAGACCGTCCGGGCGCCCGCCGCGGAGACCACGAAGGAGGCCAAGGCGACCGACGACGCCGCGCGCGCCAAGCCTCCCGTCACCCCCAAGAAAGGCGGCTGAGCCATGACGATCTTCAAGCCCCTCTCGCTGATCACCGTCGCCGGCCTCGCCGCCTGCGCCGGCCCGCAGCGCAACGTCGCGACCTACCGCACCGACACCGCGAGCCTGCTCGAGTCGCGCAGCCCGCAGCTCAAGAGCTGCTACGAGAGCGCCCTCCAGAGCGACACCAAGCTCGCGGGCACCGTGACCGTGCAGTTCGTGCTCGCGCCGGAGACCGGCATGATCAAGCACCCGACGATCGACCCGACCCGGTCGACCGCGACCCCGGCCCTTGGCGAGTGCGTCCTCAAGACGCTCGACGGCCTCATCCTCGCCCCGCCCGATCGCAACGAGGGCCGCGCGACCTTCACCTACGAGTTCCGCCCCGACGCGCCGCCGACCCAGGTCTCGCCTCCGGCGGCCTGACCCGCAGCGCTTGGCCGCCGGCGCCGAGCGCTCCGCGCTGTGACCGCGGCACCGTGTCGTAGCGGGATCAGCTCGCGCGACGCGTCACCCGACTTACGCACGTCGACGCCGCTGCGGCAAGGATCCTCGTCGACTGTCGTCGCCTCGAGAGCCGCTTCGGCAATCGCGCGCTGCGAGTGCTTAGCCCCCGCGGCGAATCCCGATCGATTCCAAGGCTATGCAGTCGTTCCCGCAGACCGGACGGAACCTCCGTAAGTGCTGGGGATCGGCATCGGCTGTTCGGGTTGTGGACGCCGCGACCTTCCTCGGATAAAACGAGCACATGAGCAACTATGATGACCTGAAGGCGAAGGTTCAGGCGTTGCTAGCTGCTGGACAAATCGCGAACGTTCCGTCGCGTGAGCAACGCATCGACTTCGCGTACCTTCAGGATCTTGTGACCGAGCAGATGGCGAGCGCGATCAAGAAGCTTTCCTCGCCGATTCACTAGAGCAGATTCCCGATCGTAGCCGGTCGGCTCGAACGCTTGCTTCACCGGGTCGATCGTTGATGCGATGGCGTCGTCGAGGGCTTGCGTGATGAAGGCGCCATTGGCGTCCTTGCGCTGGATCGCGGCTACCAAGGCGCCGGCGACGCCGTTTGCCAGAGATGGATTCACGATGCCGAAGGGAAGCTTTCTACAGCAAGCGAGTGAATAGCGCCGCGTCGCGGGTGCGCAGGGCGAAATCGGTGATGGCGTGGGCCGCCGCGAAGTTGACGTCGGCGTCGACCACGTCGAGGCGCGCGTCGACCGAGGCCGGCGTTGAGCTCGACCAGCGCCAGCGCGATCGCTGCGTTGCCGCGGGTCTCGGGGCGCTCGGCGGCGGCGCGCATGGCGGCGATGGCAGGTCGATCGCGCGCCCCTGGCAGGTCAGCACGTAGACGCGCCACAGCGCCTCCTTGGCGACCGCCAATGCGGTGTCTGCCATCGCGGCCGCGAGCGCTGGGAGCGCCGCGCTGATGTCGTGCTCGCGTTCGCGATCGCGACGAGCGCAGGCCGGCGTCGCCCAGCCGTGCGGTAGGCGCTCGGGCCTTCCGCACGGCTGCTTCGTCGGGGCGCAGAGTTGCGCGCAGATCCGCGAACATGCAGCCATGAGCGCCTGGCGCGCTCATTGCCTTATCCGGAGACGGAGGTCTTCCATGCCGATGAATCCGAGTATTGCTGAACGCGGAGTATTGGTGCGCCCAGACACCTTTGATCAGGACGAAGTCGTCGAAGTCGACGACCGCCAGCGCCCGACGATGGCGCTGATCGGGCGCTTCCTGCTCGCCGCGATCTTCGTCATGAGCGGCATCGCGAAGCTGACCGACCTGCCTGGCACGGTGGCTCACATGACCGCGGCAGGCATCCCCTACGCGCAGACCCTCGCCGTCGTCGCCGGCGTCGCCGAGATCCTCGGCGCAGCCGCGCTCGTCTTCGGCTTCCTCACCCGGCTCGGCGCCGCTGGCCTCATCCTGTTCATGATCCCGGCGACCCTGGTCTTCCACGCGTTCTGGAGCTTCGAGGGCGCCGCGCGCATGCCGCAGATGCTCAACTTCATGAAGAACCTGGCGATCATTGGCGGCCTCGCGACCCTCGTTGGCTTCGGCGCCGGTCGCTACAGCCTGGACCACAAGCTGCGCCGCGCGCGCACCTAGTCCCCCTGCCACAGAGGTTCGGCGGTGCGGTCTGCGAGCCCGCGCCGTCGCGCTTCGAAGAGCGGGACAGCGCTATTCGCCGTGGCCGCTGATCTTGGCGACGCTGGTGGCGAGATCCACGTCGACGAAGATCTCTCCGCCGGCGCCTAGCTCCGATGCCGCGTCCTTGGGAATGAGGTCGCGGCGCTTGAACGTGACGCGCCAGTAGGCAGGCCCTCGGTAGGCGCTGCCGGCCATCATGTTGACAGCGCTCGTGAGCTTGAGCTGAACGCAGCACGCGTTCGCCGCGAACCTCGCGACGATTCACATCGCTGACGACATGATCGAGACACTGAACAACACGGTCGCGTGATCTGCGCGACATGAGCTGATGGTGAGGTGAGCCGCGACCGTGAGTCGCTCATCGCGGGTCACCACGCAGGTCGCGTCACGATCCGCCGGCGCGCTTGCGTACAGTGGATCAGATGGGGAATTTCTGGCTCGTCCTGGCGTGCACCGTAGTCGCCGGCGGATGCGGCGCCGGGGAGGCTCGCGTCGATCCGAGCGATCTCGAGCTGCGCGATCTGCTCGGCGTCGCGCCCGAGGTCGCCGTGCGCTGGGACGCGGCGCAACGCGCCTCGGCTCGCCGCGTGCTCGCGGATGGCTTTCGCGCGCCCGGCGAGCCCGCCATGATCGCGATCGTCGACGGCGAGACGCTCGACGATCGCGTGACGCGCACGCTCGCGGCGCTCGACGCCGCGCGCGATGCGGACGGCGACGGCGCGCTCGGCCTCGTGCGCATCTCGCTCGCGGCGCGCGCGCTGACCACGACCGCGCGCGACGCGGCCACGGCGGCAACAGCCGCGCGCGATCCGAACACGAACGTGGGACCGCCGCGCGATGACGAGCACGGCCTCGCGCCGGCGACCGAGCTGTGGCTCGACGACGCGTGGCGGGCACACGCGTGGGGCGATCTGCCGGGCCGCGGCCGCGCCATGCTGGCCGCGATCGCCGTCGACGCGGGACACACCGCCGGACCGCTGATCATCGCGCCTGCCTCGCGGCTGTCGGTGATCGCCGGCTACCTCGTCAGCGACGACGCCGCGGCGCCCCGCCTCGTGATCAACCCGATCGTGCTCGCCGCGATCGAGCCCGAGATCGACGAGGCCGCGACCGCGGCGGCGATGGCACCACCGCCACTGGCCGCTCCGCCGAAGCTCGCGCCGGTCGCCGCCCCGGCGGACCGCGCCACGCCGCCGCACCCGCCTGCCACCAGCGCCGCCGCGACCACGGCCGCCGCCACCGCGGCCGCGGGCAATCCATATAGCTTTTATGGCTCGGCAGCCGAGTGTGCCTTTGCGCAGCGGACGCGTTGCGAGGTCTGTGTCGCCGCCGGCGACTGCACGCCGGTGACCGACACCTCCGATGGCGACGCCGAATGCGCGCAGCTCGGCGAGGGCGATGGCCGCGGCTACTTCCTTCTGTGCATCAACCTGGCGCTCGCGATCCGCGCGGTCGACGATTGTGCGGCGGACGTCGCGCCCGCGTGCCCCCGCTCGACGTCCGCGTCCCGCTCGCTCGCGACCCTCGAGGCCAACGCCGACTTCCTCGATGACCCGGCCTGCGGCGCGCCGCTCGACGCCTGCCTCGCGAAGATCTACGGCGGTTCGCCGGGCGAGTTCCCCGGCGTCGACGGTGGGACGACCGCACCGGTGCAGCCGCGCGAGACGACGATCGACTGCCAGGACTCGTGCTCGAACAACAACAGCAACAATACGTGTTCCGGGCCAAGCGCGGATTGCTCGGGGCCGAGCTGCAACAACTCGCTGTCGTGCGACAGCGCGTGCTTGAGCTCCAACGACCAGAGCAGTTGTGATTCGTGCGACTCGGACACAGGCGGCGACAACTCGGGCTGTGGCAGCAGCTCGGACAGCTCGTCGAGCGGCTGCGGCGACGGCTGCGGCAGCGGCAGCGGCGATTCCAGTGGCTGCGGCGGCGATGGCTGTGGCGGCGGCGGTTCGAGCGACAGCGGCTGCGGCAGCTGTAGCTCGAGCGGCGGCGGCGGAAGCAAGGGTTGCAGCGTCGCGGGCCGCGATGCGTCGCCGCGCGCCGCGCTCGCGATCTCGCTGTTGTGGGCGTTCCTGCCGGTGCCCGCCGCGACGATCGTCCGGCGGCGATCGCGGAAGCGGCGCCGCCCGCCGAGCGACCTCGCGCACGACGCACGCCAGGGGCCGCGGTGAGGCCGCACGTCGTCGACTGGCTCGCGCACTGGATCCCGGGAAGCGTCGCCGCCGCGATCGCGCCGAGCTGGTTCACCTGCGTCGGGCTCGCTGGCTTGCTCGGCCTGCTCGTGATGGTCGCCCGCGCGCGCCGCGGCGGCGACGACGGCGTGGTCGCCAGCGCGGTGCTATGGTGCTACGTCGCGGCGGTGGTCGCCGGCATCGCGATGCCGATGGCGATCGACGCGGTCGAGCACCTCGTCGGCACCGGCCAGCTCCGCGTGCGCTGGAGCGGGATGACGTCGTTCTGGGGCTACCTCGCGGGCTTCGCCGCCGTGGCGCTGATCTGCCGCCGGCACGCGCTGCCGCTCGCGCGGTTCGGTGATCTCGCCGCCATCCCCATGGGCCTCGCCCTCGTGCTCGCGCGCACCGGCTGCTTTCTCGGCGGCTGCGACTACGGCAAGATCACGAGCGTACCGTGGGCGGTCCGCTTCCCGTCGGGCAGCCCGGCGTGGCGCGATCACGTCAAGGCCGGCCTGCTACCGCCGGAGCGGCTCGAGTCACTCGCCGTGCATCCGACGCAGCTCTACGAGGCCGTGATCGGACTCGTGATCATCGCCGTCGCACTCGTGATCTCGCGCCGGCGCTGGGCGCGTGCGCGCGAGGGCCGCGTGTTCCTCGCCGCCGCGGCGACCTATGCCGTCGGGCGCATCGTGGTCGAGATCTTCCGCGGCGATCTCGGTCGCGGCATCTACGCCGGGCTGTCGAGCGGCCAGCTCTTCTCGATCTGCGTGCTGCTCGCAATCACCATCGCCGGCTTCCTCGATCGCCGGCGCGTCCTCGCGGTGATCACGATCAGCTTCGTCGCTGTGGCGCTGGGCGCGTCGAGGCCGGCGACGGCGCAGCCCGCGCCACCGGCGAGCGCACCACCCGCGCCGCCCGGCCTGGCCCAGCCCACCGATCCGTACGCGCCACCGCCGCCACCGGCGGCAGCCGGCCCGGAACAGCCACCGGCGAGCGCCCCGCGCACGACGACGAAGCCGCCGCTCCGCCTCGAGCTCGGCGTCCTCGGCGCCTTCGCGATGCCCGTCGATCGGCGCGCCGATCAGGTGTCCTCGCTCGGTGGCCTGTCGCTGTCCGCCGGGATCCTGCGCAACCAGCGCGGCGCGTGGCTCGATCTCGACAGCCTCGGCAACCGCGATGCGTCGCACGGGACGATCTTGCTGTCCGGGGGCGTGCTCGCCCGGCTCCACGGCAGCAAGCTGTCGCTCGGCGGTCGCGCCGGCATCGGTGCCACGCTGGTCAACTTCGACGAGCCCGCGTTTCGCGACGCCGGCGGCGCCGCGCTGCGCTTCGAGGCGCTCGCGGAGTACGCGCTCAGCGATCGCTGGCTGGTGCACCTGCGCCCGCTCTCGATCGACATCCTCAGCGCCGCGGATCTCGGCGGCCCGGTGACGACGTGGCAGATCCGCGCCGGCGTCGCGTACCAGCTCGACCTCCGGAGCTCGCGATGACCCACGGTTGGCGAAACCTCGCCGTCGTGCTCGGGCTGGTGTGCAGCTGGCAGGCCTGGCGCGGCTGTCAGCGACCATCGCCGCGCGTGACCGCCGCCGACGACGCGCCGGTGGCGCCCACGCTGCACACCGCACGCGCCGAGGCCACGCGACCACACGTCGACGAGCCGCGCGCGCCAGCCGCACCCACCAGCGCCGGCCCCCGCATGTTCGGCGTCAAGCTACCGCCGTGGGCCACGGCCCTGTTGCCGGGCCCCGGCGAAGATCTGCGCGGCTATCGCGACCGCATGCTGCCGCTCGCCCAGCTCGCGGTCGCACCCCAGCGCGCGCGCGTCGCGCGTAGCCGCGACCACCTCGTCCAGTTGCTCCGCCTCGACGCCCACCAGCAAGCGGAGCTCGAGACCCAGACCCAGGACACGGCCCAGGCGATCCAGGATCGGCTGTTCAACGCCGCGCTGTCCGGCGACTTCGCGGCGTCGAGCTTCAAGCCGATGGCCGCCGTGACCGTCGCGCGCGACGTGCTCGACCTCGTCGACCACGCCAACCAGCGCTTCGTCGCGTCGCTCACCGCGGAGCAACGAACCCAGCTCGCCGGCCTGCCCTTCGACTTCGCCGACTACCTGCTGTTCTCGACGCGCTGGGAAGACGCGATCACCGGCCTGTAGCTCGTCGCCGAGCTTTCAACGCTCGGCGGTTCGACTCGCATGCAACTCCGCTCAGAATTGCCCGACGACGGCCACGCCATTGGACACGGGCACGATCTTGATGTCTTGCCTCAGCAGGCGTGGGATCAACAAGCCGCTGCCGAGCCCCACCAAGCCACCCAGGACGACATCGGACATATAGTGTTTGTCGGCGGCCATCCGCAGGTATTCGGTCGACACCGAGATCGCGATGCCGGCGCCCCAGACGTACGGCTCGGTCCAGTAGTGACGCCAGTGGCAGATCATCCCGGCGCCGGCCGTGATCGAGAAGCCGAGGACGCTGTGACCGGACCAGAACGACGTGTTGTCGTCGGTGGTCGGCGCAGCGTCCGGACCGAAGCGGGCGTAGGGCCGCGCCCGGCCGACGCTGAACTTCACGATCTGCGTGAGCACCTCACTGACCGCGACCGCCTCCGCGACCGGGAGCGTGTCGTCGATCAGGCGACTCCAGCTCGCGTCGCTGTCGGACGCGATCAGCAGGCCGAATCCCACCACGGGCGCCACGACGTAGGCGTCGAGCGAGCCGAGGAAGTGGGCACGCTTCGTGTCACGCCAGACCAGGGCATCGCGAATCGAGCGGTCGAACGCGGGCGGCTCGCACCACCGGCAACTCGATGCCGCCAGACGGGACTTGAGCACGGTCTCCATCGCGAGATACGCGACGCCGAGCGACGCCGTCAGGGTCAGATGGACGACCCGGTCGTGCCCAGCCTTGCCCCGGTACCACGGCTGGCGATCCTTCTCCGCATGTGCCGAGCCCAGGCCCGACACGATGACCAGGACCATCGCGATGCTGCGCACGTGACGACGCTACCATCTCCTCGGTGCTGGTCGGGTCGACCGCGCACCGTGCGATCTTGCCGCGCCCCCAGCGCCGTGTGATTCTGTCGTCGGAAGCGCGTGCCGGACTGGTGCCGGCCTCGGTCTTCAAAACCGATGGAGCCTCGCGCGAGCGACGGCTCGGAGGGTTCGATTCCCTTGCGCTTCCGCCAGGTTAAGAATCAGAGGGCAGAAGGCGTCTGGTCATGAAGGTTCTTAGGAACCGCCTAGGAACCACTCAGGATAGCCTGGCCACGGCGATGGACCTCGCAGAGCTGCTTCGCGATGGCAGCGCAATCGGTCAGCGTGACCTCTCTCGAGTTCGGACGTGCACGCGCCGTGAAGAAGCCGGTGATTGCCCCGATAACGCCGTGCTTGCTGAGCCCGATCTTCCAGACGCGCGAGCCTCCTGAGCTGTCCTCCTCCGCTGTGCGCCAAGGGCCGAGCAGTTGATCGAACACCGCACGCCAGGTCACGCCGTAGCAGATGACGAACTCGGGACGCTGCTGGCCGTCCGTTCTCGCGACCAGCTCACAGAGCGCCTGCCATCTGCCGGTCTCCGCTGTGCCATCGCGATTCTCGTGGCCCGCCGGGTTCCTCCCGAGCGCTGCCCGGTGATAGGCGGTCTCGCCGCGAAAACCGAACCGGCTCACGGGGTAGCTCGGTGGCCGCGTCGAGCGTTGCCCGTTCTTCTTCCCGCGCGGCCGGCCGGGCCGTGGCACCGGGAGCAGCTCTCCCAGGAACGTGTCGCCGTCCGTCGTGCCGAGCGAGCCAACCGTCGTGCCCGACGCGTCCTCTCCAAGTGCTCGCCGGATCTCCTTCACGAGACCTGCCGCAATCGCCCACTGAGGCACGCGCTCGGCGTCGGTGGTTGGATACAGCAGCGCATGTGCAGCGTTCTTGTCTCCGCGAGAGCCGCCGAAGATCTGCGTGTGTCCAAGTCGCTTATCGATGTTTTCGCGCTCGTTTCCAGGATGCGCGCGCTCCTCGAGTCCAAGGAACACGAAACGCGGATGACGTGAGCCATAGCCGATGAAGCGGTTCAAATAGGTCCACGTAGCTTCGTCCTTCGGTACCGTCATCCGAGCCCCATCGCCAGGATCGCCGCTCGCGTCGGCGAGTCGTAGAACTGCCACTGGATCGCGGTCAAGATCGCGTCGGGGACCTCGGCGAGATCTCGCTTGTTCTCGCTCGGGATCAGGATGCGCTTCGCGCCGGCCTCGACGGCGGCCTGCATACGCTCGGGGAGCGCCGAGACCTTGAGCAGCATGCCCTGCACGCTCATCTCGCCGAGCACCACGGTGCGATCGAGCACCGGCTTGCCGAGCAGCGCCGAGACCATCGACAGGAAGAACGCGACCGCGGTCTCGGAGCCCTCCTTGGCCTGGTTCAGATTGATGGACTGGACCGTGAAGTCGTACGCCTTGAGGTCCTGGTCTATGCCCAGGTTCTTGAGGTTGGCCTTGAGGTAAGCGTCGGCCGTCTTGATCGCCTCCTTCATCTTGCTCGACAGGTTTCCGAGCGGAACGATGCGCCCCGAGCCGCGGTTCATCTGCGTTTGCAGTAGGAACATCGCGAGCCGGTTGTCGGTAGGGTCGCTGCCGATCGTGTAGATGCTGCCCGGCGGCAGAGCGCCCTCGGCGATGATGCTGCCGGTCCTCATCTCGGCGACCGGGACGAACGTTTCCTGCCCACTCTCCTTGTCGATGTACGAGAACGTCGTGTCCCAGTACTCGAGACCGCCCATCTTCTTGAGCTGCTCCTTGACGCGGCGGCGGCCCTCCATCGCGTAGGCCACGTACTCCTCGACCTCCTCCTTGGTGACCTCGCCGTCAGGGTGGAGCAGCTTGATCAGGCCCGACACCGTCTTGCGTACGGCCTTCTGATCGCGGCCGCCGAGGTGCTGGCCGAAGCGGAAGTAGCGGTCGGCGAGGTCGCCGTAGCTACGCTTGCGGACCTCGCGAAACACCTCGGCGAGGTAGTCGGTGACCAGGCCGAAGTGGTTGGTGTACGCGGCGTCGGAGGTCTTCTGGAACTCCCAGCCCGGGATGTACGC
>Ga0307513_10009084_pt1 | contig 12600 bp, 15 predicted proteins | sample 15_EM_MG_FD_202174 | JGI IMG/M metagenome (GOLD analysis project Ga0307513, IMG submission 202174) | Populus trichocarpa ectomycorrhiza microbial communities from riparian zone in the Pacific Northwest, United States - 15_EM | ecosystem: Host-associated > Plants > Roots > Unclassified | place... | reverse complement strand
GATAAAAATGGAGGGCCTGTAGGAATGCACTGACAATCAATGTTATCAAACCTGTTTGCATTGCCAGATTGGTGGATATTGCCAGTACAACAGTAGAAATTAGGAAATATTAATTTACATTGATTTATGAGTGCCTATAGAGATTACTCAGAGTGCTGCATATACCTTGGGCCATTATTCTAAACAGCCCCAGGGTGATGTGCAACTGGCCTGTCATGATGTGTGCACCAAGATGGAAATCCTTGATGTGCAAGAGAGTAGAAACAGGAAAATATTGAGAAAATATTGAATTGTATTGGTTCATGAGTACCCCTAAAGGTAGGCTAAAGTAGTATTCCATCCTGCACAGATACCAGGCAATGTGCAGCTCACTGGTCTGACTTGTGCACTGAAATTTAAATATATGATGTACACAAAGGCAGAAACACAGGAATATGACTTTTTAGTACCTTCCAAGTGCCCATACAAGTTGACCATAGTGTTGCATATACCTTGGGCCACTATTCTAAACAGCCACCAGTCGATGTGCAGCTCACCGGCCTGATGTGTGGACCAAAATTTAAATATATGATGTATATAAAGGTAGAAACTGATGAATATTAATTTTTATTACCTTCCGAATGCCCATTAACATTCACCATAGTATTGAATATACCTTGGGACACTATTCTAAACAGCCACCGGTCGATGTGCAGCTCACTGGCCTGATGTGTGGACTGAAATTTAAATATATGATGTACACAAAGGTAGAAATTGAGGTATATTATGTTTTATTACCTTCCGAGTGCCTGCAAAAGTTCACCGGAGTGTAGCATGTCACCCTAAACAATTACCACTCCATAGGGCATGAGCCATGGTGATGTGGGCCCGAAATTTATATATTTCCTGTCCAAAACAGTAGAAAATCAGAAATATTAATTTGCACAGGCTTACCAGTATCCCCAAATGTGTCCCGGATGATCAGGAATACTTGGTCTGTCACCCCAAATAACTACTGGGTCATATGGCACAGACCAGGGGGATGTAGGACCGAAAATTTAAATATTTCTTGTCCACAACAGTAGAAAATCAGAAATATTGATTTGCACAGGCTTGCCAGTATCCCTAAATGTGACCCGGATGATCAGTAATGCTTTGGTCCATCACCCTAAATAACTACCAGGTGATAGGGCACAGACCGGGGGGATGTAAGACCGAAAATTTGAATATTTCATGTCCAAAACAGTAGAAAATCAGGAATATTACTTTGCATATGCTTGCCAGTATCCCTAAATGTGACCCAGATGATGAGTAATGCTTCAGTCCATCACTCTAAATAACTACCGGGTCATAGGGCACAGGCCGGGTGGATGTAGGAGTCAGTGAGTAGTATGTGGTGTGATATATCAGAAATGGCCCTTTGTGCTTAGATTGATTATTGTATCACAATTGTAATCTAATTACATAGGTGTTTGATAGGTGTGATATATCAGCCTGCCAGTTAGTGGTGTGTCTTGGTCTGGTCTGGTTATGGTCTTTTTCCAGTTACATGACTGGACTTCCAAACACTAGTTGTTGTTCAGAATTACATAAACAAAGGACCAAGGTGAAGGGTAAGAGTTGAATCCGAAACTGTAGAAGAAGGCCCTCACCTTTCTCAAATTTCCAGGTCTGGATTTCACCCTCGCAACAGCCCCAAATAGCAACAGGAGTTCCAGGGGTGGAACTTCCATAGCCAGTCAGGTCAACATTCTGCCTAGTATTGGGCACAAAAATGCTACCAGATAGCCCATGTCAAAACACCAAAACCACTCAACAATGACTTGAGCCATACCGGATAGCATCGGCGACCTTGTCGTCGTCCCACAAATGCCAAATGAAGGGTTGCTGAGTTGCGATCAATCGCACATCGTCCTTGGGATTGTGTTCGACGTTGAGGTATTTGTTGGTGCCGACGCTCTTGATATGCCAACCGCTTTCAGTGAAAATGGTCTCCCACTGCTGGTTTTCACCTCCATGGTAGGGGAAGCCAATGACTAGATTGAAAGCACAGTGAGATGGTGACGTGGTGCGAGGGGCGTGGGCAGTGACTTACTGTTCTTGCCATCCAATTCGTTGAGGTCAAGAACGGTCTTGCCCTTGACGTTGCGGATGATGTAGCGCGCTCCGTTTTCGATAGCAGCCATGGTTCTTACAGAAAATCGGTCCAAGCCCTCAAGGCTTATATACACTTGAAGGCTCTGATCTATCCAATCTATCGCCGTCTCTTTCCTTTTTTCATTCTTCATCAAGCCGCAACTGCATGAAAACGTCAAAACCTCGCAATTTGGAGTAACACAGGAAGCATCAAGCCGCTTCATCTCCGAGTCAACGTGTGATCCGCTGTAAAGCAACAAAGTTTTAGTTACCCCAATATTAATTAGACCAACTCAAATCCGCCCTTTTTTGTTTGTAGATTGAAGATTGTAAACGACTCGTCACTCGAAGATCCAAGAATATTATTCAACAGTGGACACGAGTGCTCACTTTATTAAAACTATATAACTGATTAAAACTAAGTTCTGTCTATCTACTGAACATGTCAACGTCACTTGACCATGGCACTAACCAAGGGTTTGAGGTCGGATTCAAGTTGGGACAGGCCACGTGGACTAGGTTAGATAGCATCTGCGATTCCTTTGTGTATACAGTGGACGGTTTTCGTGGGGCAGTTTCTCTCTTTCCATTCGTATGACGTCCTTATTTACTTCACATTCGATTCTGATCCGATACGTGTCCCACTCCGAGTCGAGCCTTGAGACCGCAAGACCCGGCCCACTCCCACTTGACATATCCTCCGAACTCGGGGACGTTCGAGTCCCCACACCACGAAGGGATATAAGCAGGAAAAGGGAAGAGTAGGGATAACTTAATGAAGTCTAAGGTAATGGGATTTAGCATCATGCATGCAACACGGCCGTCTGTAGAATTTCAAGCGCAAGCACATCTATTCTCTGGTAGAAGTGGAGCCGACGACGACAGAAAGTTAACGTTCGCACAAGTAGCTCGCAGCTCAACAAAATCCATTATTCCCTAAATCCCGAGATCGACACAACCATCAACGACAACACCTTCACAAAAAAAACAAATGAGAAATGGAAAAAAAGAACACCAGTTATTCAAGAGGGTATGTAAAAATTATAACGAAAAAAAAAATAAAACGCAAAAAAAAAAACACAAAAAGTGGTCCATAGTTGAAAACAACGCTCAATCAAGAGAGGAAGGGAATAGATTCTATTTCTACTTTTTTTTCGAAGTGAAAAAGGGTAATGAGCAGGTTAAAAAAAACATTTCGAAACATTTCATGGTATGTATGCGTTGTGCGTGGCAGAGAAGTAGAAAAAAAAGAGGACATTTGTAAAGAGCAGTAAATCCCACCACCACCGCTGCCAATCACCCTAGGAAAGTTATGGCTATTGCCGAGGACACTATTCCCCAATCCCAACCCCAACCGTCCATTCCTCTCCCTCTCCAACTCATCATCCTCATCCCCCTCCACAAACACCATACTCCTCAATCCCGATCGCGATCCCGGATGCCCATACGGCGTACTCGTCCCGCTATTCGCGCCGCTCTCTCCACCACTCCCACCCCCGTTGCCCATCCCAACAAGTCCCACCGCAACACTACTCGTTCCATTCACACTAGTCCTCAACAACGCACCCCCAGTCGCAACCCACCTCTTCTCCAAAAGCCGCTTCATCTCATCCTCAAACATTCCAAACCCCCCAGCGCCCCGTTCGCGACTCCACACCCAAAGCGCGACATACGCCCCACCTAGCGCCGCCCGGCTCGTATACCCCTGCACCGGTGGATTGCGGTGCGGAACCACCTGCTCTGAGTCGAACTGCGTCAATGGCACAAACACCAGCGCATTGAAGATATCGCCCATGAGATTCGCCACACTCGGGAAATTCGCCGCTGCCCCCGTCGCGAGGATCTTCGTTGGCAGCGGTGTATGGATCAAACGATAGCCTGATGCTGGATAACGAGAGCATGGATCAACTCCCTTGGAGCAGCGGGTTGGCCTGACATTAGCTTTAGTACGCATGGAGCCGAGGACGCCGGTGGAGATGTGCCGCGGCCATTTGACGGGGAAGGAGAGGACTTGGCTTTCGACGAGGCAGCGCGGGTTGGTGCAGAGGTCGCGGAATTCGCTTACTTTGATGCCGGTTTCGACGCGGTAGGTGCTCTTGACGCGGGCGAAGGGGTATGCATCGGGTTGTAGATGCCAGAAGTTGAAGAGTTTGTCGTCGAGCCTTGGGGTGGCTATATAAGTATTATTTTTGAAGTTTGATGGTTTATTCCATACCCGATGGATCCACCTGGGGGGACGATGGCTACGAGATGATTGAAGGTACTCCAGCTTTTCGTATACACATCACGAACGGGTGCTCATGGAACATCTGCATTTCTAGAAGAAAAAAAAAGGTGGTTAAAAATAGAGAATTTATAAAGTTTTGGGATATACCTGTTGTTCATCACGGCGATATATCTCCGTTTTTCATTTGCAGGATGAGGGAATAGATTATAAAGTCGCGTAGGAATATAATATTGTGCACAGCGGAATGTAGTAACTGTGACAAGTATGAGGCAAGAAAGTCGGAGGTAAATGGAACAACAATCGTTACTAACCGAGATAGAATACAGTGAGAATCAATGACGAAGGAAGGGAGAGCGGGCGGATTACCTGGATCAAAAACATACCGTTCTACAAGGTATCTTGAAACATTCCCAGCCTTTCTGGGGCTCCAGAGACGTCAACGTCTCCGAGCCATCCTCTCACCCGTCTACCCTCTTCTCTGCTACCACCTACAATGTCCAATACACTCTCGTCCCAATAGCCTTACCCAGCTTGACCTGGAATATTGCGGTGTCCGCCGTAAACCCATGCGCCAATGGCACAAGCCTCCGCCTCACCCATGCTTGTCCATTTTCCAGCGATTAAACTCGCCAGAAATGCACTGGCCAGTTAAATACGGCCTATACATCTTGCGGCCACATTTCTCTCACCCGCAAGAGCTGGGCCGCAACCATCAACGGATTGGCGCAGCTGCCAACACGAGTGGTCATGTGGTCCAGTCCGCAGAGAAGTGACTCCATGGCAAGGCCATGTGTTTGTGACGATGTATCTTGAGCAACGGGAGTACTCGGGAGGATGTGAGCTGAGATGTGGGAATGTGTGGGTCTAAAGATGAGAACGATGGAACGGTTGTGGATTTCCACCAGACCAGCGCATGCTGTAATAACAATTAGAAAATCTTTGGTTGAATCGGTGTTTGAAAGTAGGAATCTTGACACTGAGAATCGTGCGACGGAGAACCCGGGGTGGTGGGGAGAGGGGGAAGAGTTGGTGATGTGTAGCTTTCGGTGTACTAGCGCCAGAAGAAACGTCAATGGTACCAAAGACATCGTGTGTATCGTCAACAGATATCAATGTAGGCAGCATCTTCTGTATAGCGGCGTCGCCATTACTTGGAGCCACTTCCTACAGCTCCCACCCAATGAGCCAAAAACTCCAGCACAGAAGGGAGGAATCGAAATGCCACCCACAATTTTAACAATATGGTCAGAAATCCCTTCCCCACTTCCTAATTTCTTTTCTCAGCGCCTTCTTATGCACACCATCCACATCCACATTTCCTTTCTTGCTCGTCACGGTAGAACAGGAGAATGAATCAACAGTTCGAGGAATTTAGTGAATGAAAATAAATAAATAAAACGACGGAGCAAACAATTCAGAGTAACAATCAAGGAAGAAAATCCGAAAATAAGTACTCCATCGTCCATCTTCATCCGAGCATGACAAACCCTGACAAACTACGCAACTCTCCCAAACCTCAATATCACCCGCATCCATTCCCAATGCCGCTTTACCCTCTTCCTCTTGTTTTTCGTGTTCCGCCACGCGAATGACCTTCACTCCATCATGAATAATCCTTTTCTCATGCAAGTCCACCGTAAACGCACATCCTGGTCTCGTACAAGGCGATGTACGACTGTCAGCGTAATCACGTATCCATTTCGGTCAGAGGTAGGCGAATAATATTGATGAGTTATCCAATGCGGCTTCTCACATGAAGAAAGCCCATATTTCGGGAATATAGGGTATGAAGAAGAATTGGTGGTCGATGTCACGGTGCTGGAGTTGAAGTTTAAGTTGCCTCCGAGGCGGTAGATGATAACGCGGATGTTGTTTCTGGCATCGGCGAAGAAGTAGGTGCAGACGAGGTGGATGGAGGGACATGTGATGAGCATAGAAAAGAGATTTCTTGATGACGAACGAAACCGAGGATGGCGAGACATAGCGCGAGATGTCCGATACGTGGTTCGCCTGGTGGAAGGGGGCGAGCAGGCTCTTTTTTCATTTCGCAGGGAGTAAGTGACTCTCTCATTTCTCAGTTCTCATTTCCTTCATTTCACATCTAGTCTTCCTACAGCCACATTCCAAATGACTACACCCCATCCAAATGATAAATCCGGCTGCGTCGCTCCCGTTTTCTTTCCTCCACTTTTTCATTCCAAACCCCCTTCCCTGTCTCCTCCCCAGTTTCGACTCAAGCACCGCCATGTGCCGCTTGCGCTTGCCTCTCCGTCCTCGCCGAGACTCGTTTGCAAGTTCTTGTGACTTACTACTTTGAACAAGGAACGGATTTGAATATGGATGCTGCTCCAAGTTCTTCCTATTAAGAAAAATCCCACAACTGTCCAGAACCCACACTGCTTCTCTAACAAATGGCCCCAAGTAAAACCAAAAAAAAAAGATTGAGAAAGAAATATCATGCAATTTGTCGAAACAAAAAATTAAACAAGCCAACTATGTATGTACAATGCCAGATGAACAAGGGGGAAAGATGACTAGGGAATGAGCAACGAATGAATAATGCACGAGGAATGAATGGATGATCAGAGGAAAGGCCATGAGAAAGGGGAGAGAACAGGTACTTGTGCTATGAATAATGATCATGATTACCACCACCACTGCTCTGCTACGGAAGGAGAAGGGAGAAGGCAGGGGCGGGGTGTGTTTATTTATTGGAGTTGAAATGCTAGGGATGAAATGAAGGAAAGAAAGAGGGGTTTCAGGACAAGGATGAGGAAAGCGATGGAGATATATAAGTGAGAACAAAAACATACGGCGGCGGTACGGGGTGATGGAGAGGTAAACGCAAAGGGCAAGCCATGAATTTATGATTAAAAGCCGGCATCGTTGGAAAGGGAAACCTAATTAAATGAGGAAATAAAGTGAACATATTACAATTCCGTGATGAGAGAGGGAGAGCAGGCAAGAAAGCGACGACGAGAGAGTCATTCCATAACAAAACGAAAAAAAAAAAAAAAATGAGGGCTGAGAAGAAAGCACGAAGAAAATCCAAGAAATTCAAAGAGAAAGGAATTCAAAGAAAAACCACTGGATGGATGGAACCAACCAATCAACCAACCACTCACTACCCCAACCCCCCATCCCAACTCGCCCTCTTCCGCTTATGAGTATCCCCACTCCGGAGCATTAGATCCCGGGGGCACACGCCGCTGCCGCTCGCAGCAGCACTCGCAGCACTCTGCCCCCGATGGTGGGACATCGACCTTCCTATCGTCGTTGTCGTCGGTGTCGGTGTCGCCCTCGTCGGCGCTGGGATTGTAGTAGTTGTAGTTGTAGTCGACGGCGTCGTGCGTGCAACATTCGTCAGGGTTTTATTACCCGCCGTCGTGAACTTCCTAACACGAGCAGCACCGCGCCCCGCACCCGCTCGACTATCGTCGCTGGTGCTCCTGGTCATACTTTTGCTTCTGCTAGTGCCGTTGCTGTTGTTCGTGTTGCTGCTGTTGCTCGTGCTCATGTTATTGTGGCTAGTGCTGGCGCTGGTACCGTTGCTGTTGCTGTCGCTCAGACGACGTCGACGATCTTCATTCCCATTCCCTTTCACGTTAGCATTCGCACCAACATCCACGGCATCACGAGAATCACCAGGCGGGCTAAACGTCTCGCCCAACAACGGCTTCCTACGATGCTGCTCCTGCTGATGAACGCGAATCGTACCCGAAGGCGAAGGCGTCCTTTCGAACCCGCCCAGACCCCCCGGTGCCGAATTCGGATTCGGATTCGTCGTCAAGTTCGCATTCACATTCCCGCCCACCCCAAACGACCCCATCTGCGCATTCGTCTGCGCCAAATCCAGCGCCTGACCCTGCCTCGTCGCCTCCATCGTCATCCCTGTCGTCGTCGTCGTCGAATATAAATCATCCAGCGACGATACATCCAACCCGAGCGTATTATGTAGATGCAGATTCAAATGATGCGGGTGCGGATGCAGGTGATGCGACTGAGAGTGCTGTGGATGATGCGATTGGCCATGGTGGTTTACGTTATGGTTAACCCCATTGTTATGGTTATTCCCAAACATCGACGACAACGACCCACCACCACCGCCCGCATAATAATGCAAATCCAAAAACGGGAGGTTATAATCCCCCGAGAAAGCCGAGAACGACGAGAATGACGACGAGGGTGCCGAGCGCCAGAGCTCGTCTCTTTGCTCGATGACGGGCGTATGTCGATGGTCGATGACAGGCGTATGTCGATGATCGATGACAGGTGTATGGTGTCCGCTGCCACCCCTACTGCTTGGGCCGTTCCCATTCGCGTGCTCCGATCCTTGCGATGACGACGAGGGCAGCGAAACGGAGGTGACAGCACCAGCCGGGGAAAGAATAAGATTGGCAGGGAAAAGCGGGGTCAACTCTGATGTATGCTGATGTTGCTCGTCGTCATCGTCATCGTCGTCGTCGACATGGAGTTGTGTTTCCTGTTGGTGATGGTGGTGCTGCTGTTGGTGGTGGTGTTGTTGATGATGGTGCTGCTGCTGTTGACGATGAAGCGAAATTCCAGAAGGCGAAGTCGGCGAATGTGCAACACCCAACCTCTGCGGGTCAACCGTCCGACTCTGCCTCTCTTCGAGTTGAAACCGTTGGTCCTCGGTTGATGCAGACGCCGCTGCCGACGACGAGCCAAAAATCGAATGCAACCCCCCCATCCCAATGCCACTCGCAAATCCCTGATACTCCAAACTCAAATGCATACTATGCAACCCAACATCATCCACCGACATCGGCACACCCACATCATGATGGTGCCCATTTCGCGCCGCCTCGGAAGGCGGGACAGAAATCGACCTGGCGTGGCCATTTCCTCCCCCTCCTCCGCCTCCATTTGCCCCTCCTCCGTTTCCTCCGCCGGCGCTACCAACACCAAACCCACCAGCACCACCACCACCAAACCCTCCAAACCCAAACCCACCCTCAAACCCACTTAACCACGACCCCTCCGATCTCCTCATCGGCCTGGGCTGGGTCACAAGCGGCGTACCAGGCGGCGTGGCATGATGCAGCTCATTCATATCCACCAGATCTTCCATTCCAAACGGCATAAGTGAAGAATCTTCTTCATCCATGTCTGGTTCATCTTGCCTAGCACCCGTAAGAGTACCGGCAGCGGCGTCGGAGGAGGAGGCGCCTTGAATATCACCACCACCCTCCTGGTTCTCCTGAACCTGACTCTGGCTCTGCTGTTGCCCCTCCTCGCCCTCATCCATCGCATCATCATCCTGCCTTGGAGCAGAACTACCACCACCATCACCCACCACCACCCCTTCGCCATTCTCACTCAACGTTACCCCCGTCACCCCCAAACTCAAACCCAAACTCGACGACGAGGACGATGCATGACTATGCAGCTGCATCGGATGTATGCCCGTCACATTCACACTCGCATTCTCCGGTATCCCTTCCAGGCCCAAGCCCAGCCCAGTAGAAGAGGAAGAAGTGGCTCCAGCGTCAGCCGCGGCAGCAGCAGAGTGTCCAAACCCACTCGCGAAGGAGGTTCCATATAAACTGGAAAGGGAGAACGCAGTCGGTTGGTGGTTATTGTGATGGTGGTGGTGATGGTTGTGGTTATTATGATGGTTATTATTATGATGATGATGATGCATCCTCGCGCCGTCTCCAGAGATAAGATCGCCCGCAATTTGCGAATGATATCCCTTGAACCCAGTCCCTCCGGAACTCGCACCCGCACCAGCGCCCGCCCCATTCCCACTGCCACTGGCACCACCACCACTACCACCACCCGCACTCCCAAAGCAGCCCATCCCATCGTCATCCCCAAACGCATCCCCCAACCCGGCCTCTGACACATTCCCATCCGGCATATACGGCGGAAACAAATCATATCGATCCAATACGCCATGATTTAAATGCCCTTGAAACGAGAACGGCGACGCTGGGGAAAAATTCGCAGGATCCATAAACGACGAGGATGAATTCGAATGGCTGCTCGTGCTGCTGGCATCCAATCGCGGGTTCGGGGAAAACCAATCCGTACCCCACGCGCTCTTGCCGATCATGCCAAAATTGTTGTCGATGCTGTTGCCGTTACCGCTGATGGAGTGCCCGCTAACCGTCGTCCGCCGCTGGATGAAAGGCGACGAGGCGGTGCTGGTACCCGCTGCGGCGTTCATGAACAGGTCAGAGATATGGCTGGAGGAAGGCGAGACAGCGGCAGTTGACCATGCGGCGGTTGATGAGTGGGTAGGGGTGTTGAGGCCCGATGACCAGGTCTCCATGTCGGAATGTACGTTGTTGGGTAGGAAGTCGGGGATATTGAGTGCGTCGGTTGAGTCGAGCGTAAGAAGCTCCATCTCGTCGTCTGCATCTATTATCTGCGTATCAGCAGTCGATGCAAGCGTCGGCACATTGTTGGTAGTGGTCGTAGTCGTAGTCGTCGTCGTCGCGGTAGTGGTAGTTTGCGACTTTTTCGTTGGCGACCTATACGAAGCCGTCGACACATTCTCCACAAACACAGGCAGCTGCGAACTCTCGCTCTCCTCTTCCTCGCTCTCCTCATCCTCCGAACACACCGTACTCTGCGGCACACTCTTCGTTCCACCTCTCAACAAGCCCTGACTGGTCTTTGCCCGCCTCCGACTCCTCACGGGCCCAGCTGTCGTCGATAGCTGATCATCCGCAGCCCTGCCCTCCAATAACAACTTTTTCTTGGACGCCGAACGCGGTTTATAACCAGCAGCCTGATACAAATCAGGAAACGCATTTCTAAACCGGTCGCGCAAATCCGTAGAACGTCGGTTCTGTTCGGCAAAGATGGGGTCTTTGACGATGGTGGCCCATGTGGTGCCGTGTTTCTCGTATCCAGCTTTGAGAGCACGGTCTTCGGCGTCGGTAAAGGGTCTTCGACGTTTGCTCCGAGTTTTCTCGAAAAGCGAGGTGCCGTCGGCGAGGGTGGAGCGGATTTTACTGGACAGATGCGTACGTGCGTTTGGGTAGTGCCGTTGGTAGGCGTCAGGGAAGTAGGTGCGGAATCTGCATGCAAGAAAGTTGGTTAGGTCGTGGGCATCCTCCGAATGAAAACAACGTGCCTGTCTTTGAGATCGACCGCCGAACGATCATGAAACTTGAGATCAGGGTCCTGCAAAATCGTCTTCCAATTGCCCACCCCGTGCTTTGGTATTTCAGTTAGTTAGACATACATAGAGTAAGGTAAAATGAAAAATGAAACATACAATCTGACATCCCTGGACGAGCATCTGTGTCTCCTCATTGGACCACTTCTTCCTCGGCTTCTTATCTTGCTGCGCCGTCTGGTCGTCCAGCTTCGGATCGAGTTTCCGTATTTTTCCCTTTTTCTCAGGAACAGCAGCAGCAGCAGCAGCGGGTGGAGACGATGACGCGGCAGGTGGTTGGACGTGCAACCCCATCTCGTCTCTGAAAGCCCATGGCTGGACCAGTCTCGGTGAGGATGGAGAGGCAAGCGACACACGACGGTGCTTGAGTGCCGAGACCGCAGCAGAAGAAGGCGGATGCGAAGGGGGGGAGACGGGGAACGGGGCTTTGAATGAAAAAGTGGACGAAGCCGGTAACCCGCTCGACTGCGGATTCGAATTTGGTGTGGTCATGGGTAGTCAAAATGTGTGGGTATGGGTGGGTGATTCCTTCTGTGGGGAATGAGATAAGACAAGAGGAAATGAAAAACAAGAGGCCTGGCCACTCACTCGCTCCCTGCGAAATGACAAAAAAAAAAAGAGCCCTCGTGTATGATGCCTCGTTGCAGATGCAAGGCGGTCTGGATACCGCGCGTCCGTCGTTCAATCAAAGTAGGCAAGAGGAAGAGGTAATAGTCCGGCACGTTGCAGTGAAAGATGGCCATTCAGTCATTTGTCATGCCACCCGAGAAAGGCAATGCCCCTGTCTCTCCAACAACAAATTTGAACAGCAGGTTTTCGCGTTTTTTAGAGTCGAAACGTGTAGTACTCAAATACACATTTGGGTCAGGGATATATATCATCGTTGTCAAGCTGAACACGAGGCGAAACGACAACCCCTTGAACGGTTGCAAGCATTCCGACATGCGGGCGTAAACACCACAAGTTGTCCGACGAATGCTCAGAGGGGAATTGGTCCCTTGTTACCAACCGATAACGGCTCGCCCACATGCGGGCAATCGAATCGTCATTAATTTCAAGTCAAGCACACATATACACTGAGATAATTACATCATAGTAAGTAGTC
>Ga0307513_10009083_pt1 | contig 12601 bp, 11 predicted proteins | sample 15_EM_MG_FD_202174 | JGI IMG/M metagenome (GOLD analysis project Ga0307513, IMG submission 202174) | Populus trichocarpa ectomycorrhiza microbial communities from riparian zone in the Pacific Northwest, United States - 15_EM | ecosystem: Host-associated > Plants > Roots > Unclassified | place... | reverse complement strand
AAGCCTGGCGGTCGATCAACCGATCATGAGCTTCCGATGAATCACAAGCCTTTTCGCATCCTCGGCATCCAGCAGATTGCCATCGGCGGGCCCGACAAGCAGCGCCTGAAGTCGCTGTGGGTCGACCTGCTCGGCCTGACGGTGAAGAGCAGCTTCGTCAGCGAACGCGAGAACGTCGACGAAGACATCTGCTCACTCGGCAGCGGCGTGCATGCGGTCGAAGTCGACCTGATGCAGCCGCTCGACCCGAATCGGAAGCCGGCGGTGCACACGACGCCGCTGAACCACGTCGGCCTCTGGGTCGACGACCTGCCGAAGGCGGTCGAATGGATGGCCGCCAACGGCGTTCGTTTCGCGCCCGGCGGCATCCGCAAGGGCGCCGCCGGCCACGACATCTGCTTCATCCACCCGAAGGGCAACGAAGAATCTCCGCTCGGCGGCGAAGGCGTGTTGATCGAACTCGTGCAGGCGCCGCCGGAGGTGGCGGCGGCGCTCGGCTGAGCGTGTCAGGCGCTCTTCGGCCGCCGGCGGCTGAGGGCCAGGCCACCCAGCGCGGCGGCGACCAGGGCCAGCGTTGCCGGTTCCGGGACCGGCACCGGTGCCGCCAGCAGCGTGATGCGCGCGGCTTGCGTGCGCGTCTGTCCCGAGCTGTCGAAGTTCAGCGTGTTCATCTCGATCCGGAACGCGCCGCCGTTGCCGAAGCTCACGTCGACCGGATTCCAGTCGATGGTCAGGTCGATCGCAGGATCGCCGACGAGGCCGACGGTCGCGCTGCCCGACGCGATGACGTTGCGCAGGCCGGCGAAGGGGTCGGCAAAGGCAAAGGTCGCGGCGACGCCGAGGTTGTCGGTTTCGCTGGCGTTGATCAGGCCGCTTTCGTCCAGCGTGACGCTGCCGAAAGCGAAGAGGAAGCTGTCGTTGACCGCGTTCAGCGCAAAATTGATGGCGCCGACCGTCGCCGAGAAACTGACGCCGAGCAAGGTGCCGCCGGCCTCGCTGGCATCGGCGCCGTAGCCGGAGCCGGAAATGAAGGTCACCGGCGACAGCTGGAAGTCGACCGGCGCTGCCTGAGCCACCGGCGCGGCGAGCATCATGCCGGCGGCCAGCGCCCCGAAGCAAGAAACAACGCGCGTCATGGCCACCCCTCGTTTTGATTGCATGAACCGAATAAGCAAATTCGATGCCGCTAGCCGATCGGCTGGGTGGCGGCAGTTCGTCGCGCGCCGGCTGTAAGAAATGTCGACGTCGTGATGGACGCCGAAGGCGCCGGTGCTGCGCCGCGCGATCCGATCCCCGACAATCGGGGCCTGGAGACACCATGACTGCACGCACCCTTTACGACAAGCTGTGGGACGAGCACGTCGTCCACACCGAGGACGACGGCACCGCCGCGCTGTACATCGACCGCCCCCTGGTCCACGAGGTGACCAGCCCACAGGCCTTCGAAGGCCTGCGGCTGGCCGGGCGCAAGGTCTGGCGGACGAGTTCGATCGTCGCCACCGCCGACCACAACACGCCGACCACCGGCTGGGCCGACGGCTACGACGGCATCCGCGATCCCATCAGCCGGCTGCAGGTCGTCACGCTCGACGCCAACATCCAGGCCTTCGGCGCCGCGGCCTACTTTCCGTTCCTCGACAAGCGGCAGGGCATCGTGCACGTCATCGGCCCGGAGAGCGGCGCCACGCTGCCGGGCATGACCGTCGTCTGCGGCGATTCGCACACCTCCACCCACGGCGCTTTCGGCGCGCTGGCGCACGGCATCGGCACCAGCGAGGTCGAGCACGTGATGGCGACCCAGACGCTGCTCGCCAAACATGCGAAGAACATGCTGGTCCGGGTCGATGGCAGCCTGCAGCGCGGCGTAACCGCGAAGGACATCGTGCTGGCGATCATCGGCCGCATCGGCACCGCGGGCGGCACCGGCTACACGATCGAGTTTGGCGGCTCGGCCATCCGCGCGCTCAGCATGGAAGGGCGGATGACGGTCTGCAACATGGCCATTGAGGCCGGCGCGCGCGCCGGGCTGGTGGCCGTCGACGAGACGACGATCGCCTACGTCAAGGGCCGCCCGTTCGCACCGAGCGGGGTCGAATGGGAGCAGGCGGTGGCTCACTGGCGCACCCTGCAGTCCGACGCCGACGCGAAGTGGGACGCGGTGATCGAACTCGACGCGACGGCCATCCAGCCGCAGGTCACCTGGGGCACGAGCCCGGAGATGGTGTTGCCGATCGACGGCCGCGTGCCCGACCCCGACAAGGAGAAGGACGCCACCAAGCGCGGCGCGATCGAGCGCGCTTTGGCCTACATGGGGCTGGAGCCGAACAAGGCGGTGGCCGACATCCGCATCGACAAGGTCTTCATCGGCTCCTGCACGAACAGCCGGATCGAAGACCTCCGCGAGGCGGCGGCGGTCGTGCGCCGGGTCGGCGGCAAGGTGGCGGCGAACGTGCGGTTGGCGATGGTCGTGCCGGGCTCCGGGCTGGTCAAGGCGCAGGCCGAGGCCGAAGGGCTGGACACCATCTTCAAGGCAGCCGGCTTCGAATGGCGCGAGCCCGGCTGCAGCATGTGCCTGGCGATGAACGCCGACCGGCTGGAGCCGGGCGAGCGCTGCGCGTCGACCAGCAACCGCAACTTCGAAGGCCGCCAGGGCGCCGGCGGCCGCACCCACCTCGTCAGCCCGGCGATGGCCGCGGCGGCAGCGCTGAACGGCCACTTCGTCGACGTGCGCCGGATCGCCTGAAGGAGAAATCACGATGCAAGCCTTCACCGTCCACAAAGGCCTGGTCGCGCCGATGGACCGCGACAACGTCGACACCGACGCGATCATCCCGAAGCAGTTCCTGAAGTCGATCACGCGTTCGGGCTTCGGGCCGAACCTGTTCGACGCCTGGCGCTACCTCGACCCCGGCGAGCCGGGGCAGGACCCGGCGTCGCGCAAACCGAACCCCGACTTCGTGCTGAACCAGCCGCGCTACAAGGGAAGTTCGGTGCTGCTGGCGCGCAGCAACTTCGGCTGCGGGTCGAGCCGCGAGCACGCGCCGTGGGCGCTGGAGCAGTACGGTTTCCGGGCGCTGATCGCGCCGAGCTACGCCGACATCTTCTTCAACAACTGCTTCAAGAACGGCATCCTGCCGATCCAGTTGCCCGAGTCGCAGGTCGCGAAACTGTTCGACGAGGTGTTCGCCTTCCCCGGCTATCAACTGACGATCGACCTGCCGCGCCAGGTGGTGGTCAAGCCCGATGGCAGCGAGTTGCCGTTCGACGTGCAGCCGTTCCGCAAATACTGCCTGGTGGGAGGCTTCGACGACATCGGCTTGACCTTGCGCCACGCCGACAAGATCAAGGCCTTCGAGGCCGAACGCCTGGCCCGGATGCCGTGGCTCGCACAACGACTGGTGGGTTGAACCGCATGAGCATGAAGATCGCCATCCTTCCCGGTGACGGCATCGGCACCGAAATCGTCGCCGAAGCGGTCAAGGTCCTGAACGTGCTGGAGCTGCCGCTCGAGACCGAGACAGCGCTCGTCGGCGGCGTCGCCTATGAAGCCCACGGCCACCCGCTGCCCGAGCCGACCCTGGCGCTGGCGAAGGCGGCTGACGCTATCCTCTTCGGCGCGGTCGGCGACTGGAAGTTCGACAAGCTCGAACGTTCGCTGCGCCCGGAACAGGCGATCCTGGGCTTGCGCAAACACCTCGGGCTGTTCGCCAATTTCCGCCCGGCGCTGTGCTACGAGCAGCTCACCGACGCGTCGAGCCTGAAGCCCGAGCTGGTCTCGGGGCTGGACATCCTGATCATCCGCGAGCTCACCGGCGACATCTACTTCGGCCAGCCGCGCGGCCGCCGGACGGCGGTCGACGGCCATTTCCCGGGCGCCGAGGAAGCTTTCGACACGATGCGCTACAGCCGGCCCGAGATCGAGCGCATCGCCCACGTCGCGTTCCAGGCGGCCCGCAAACGCAGCAAGCGGGTCACCAGCGTCGACAAGGCCAACGTGCTGGAGACCTTCCAGTTCTGGCGGGACGTGGTTACCGAGGTGCATGGCCAGTACCCGGACATCGAGCTCGATCACATGTACGTTGACAACGCCGCGATGCAACTGGTGAAGGCGCCGAAGAAGTTCGACGTCATCGTCACCGGCAACATGTTCGGCGACATCCTGTCCGACGAAGCGGCGATGCTGACCGGCTCGATCGGCATGCTGCCGTCGGCCTCGCTCGACAAGAACAGCAAGGGCTTGTACGAGCCGAGCCACGGCAGCGCGCCCGACATCGCCGGCAAAGGCGTTGCCAACCCGCTGGCTACAATCCTGTCAGCCGCCATGATGCTTCGCTTCACCCTCAACCAGCCGCAGGCCGCCGAGCGCATCGAATCGGCGGTCAAGGCCGTGCTGTCGGCGGGCCTGCGAACGGCCGACATCTGGAGCGAAGGCACGACGAAGGTCGGCACGCGCGAGATGGGCGATGCGGTCGTTGCTGCAATCATTGGCAAAACCATTACCACCAAGAGCTAGCCGCTCTCGGATCGTCTCGCCCCACCTGTCTGGACCCCGGCGAAGCGAGCCGGGAACAGCGGGGTCCGGACGCACTGGAAAGGCAAAAATGGCACTCGTAGCAAATCCCGTCGTGGGATTGGTCGGCTGGCGCGGCATGGTCGGCTCGGTGCTGATCGAGCGCATGCAGGCCGAGGGCGACTTCGCGCTCATCGAGCCGGTGTTCTTCTCGACCAGCAACGCCGGCGGCGCCGCGCCCAAGATGGCGAAGAACGAGACCCGGCTCTTCGACGCGAACGACATCGCGGCGCTGAAGCGCTGCGACGTCGTCGTCACCGCGCAAGGCGGCGACTACACCAAGGCCGTCTACCCGAAGCTGCGCGAAGCCGGCTGGAAGGGCTACTGGATCGACGCCGCGAAGACGCTGCGCATGAACGACGACGCGGTGATCGTGCTCGACCCGGTCAACCTGCCGGTGATCCGGAACGCGCTCGCCAAGGGAGCCCGCGACTTCATCGGCGGCAACTGCACGGTCAGCTGCATGCTGATGGGCATCGGCGCGCTCTTCAAGGCCGACCTCGTCGAGTGGATGACCTGCACCACCTATCAGGCGGCCAGCGGCGGCGGTGCGCAACACATGCGCGAGCTGCTCACGCAGTACGGCACGCTGAACGCGGCGGTGCGGCCGCTGCTCGACGACCCGGCGAGCGCGATCCTGGAGATCGACCGCCAGGTCGCCGCCACCCAGCGCGGGCTGTCGGCTGAAGAGACGGCGCACTTCGGCGTCCCGCTCGGCGGCAGCCTGATCCCGTGGATCGACGTCGACCGTGGCGACGGCACCAGCCTCGAAGAGTGGAAGGGCGGCGCCGAGACCAACAAGATCCTCGGCCGCGGCCCGGGCTTCGGCAGCGCCGCCACGCCGATCGATTCGATCTGCGTTCGCGTCGGCGCGATGCGTTGCCACAGCCAGGCGCTGACGATCAAGCTGAAAGCCGACGTGCCGCTGGCCGACATCGAGCAGCTCATCGCGAACGACAACCAATGGGTAAAGCTGGTGCCGAACACGCGCGAAGCGACGGTTCGCCAGCTGACCCCGGTGGCGGTGACCGGCACGATGGAAATCCCGGTCGGCCGCCTGCGCAAACTGGCGCTCGGGCCGCAGTACCTGGGGGCCTTCACGATCGGCGACCAGTTGCTCTGGGGAGCAGCCGAGCCGCTGCGGCGTATGCTGCGCATCCTGCTCGAACAGTGACCGACGGTCCGGCGATGCGTTGTCCGACGGCAACAACGCGAACGCCGGTCCGCAACAAAGCAATTCCGCGGTGATCGTCAGTCTTTAGTTGAGCTTGTAAGCCTATATGCTTGATGTTATTGTGATTTCCACCGTTACTGCCTGACACGAGGCCGGCCGGTGGGTCCACCGAACGGAAGGGACGACGAGGGCTTGGCCAACAATCCCCGCCGAACGTTTTGGGAGACACCTTGAAACACCGCTCGACGAATGCCGCGCGCTTTGCGCTGACCGGGGTGGCGCTGGCCGCCGGATGCCTGTGGGGGCCGCAAGTCTGGGCCCTCGGTCTCGGGCGGTTGAACGTGCAGTCCGCTCTGGGCGAAACGCTCAAGGCCGAGATCGACGTCACCAGCATCACGCCGGAAGAGATCGCCTCGCTGCGCCTGCGCATCGCGCCGCCCGAAGCCTACCGGGCAGCGGGCGTCGAATACAACGCGGTGCTGCCCAACGCCCAGGTGGCGCTGCAGAAGCGGCCCGACGGCCGCCAGGTGCTGCGCGTCACCAGCGAGCGCGCGGTGCTCGAACCGTTCATCGACGTGATTCTCGAAGCCAGCTGGTCGACCGGCCGGCTGGTGCGCGAATACACGATGCTGTTCGATCCGCCGGGGTCGACGCGTCTGGCGCAGGCGCCGGCGGCGCCGGTCACCGCGCCGGCGGTGTCTCCGGCGCCGCTGCCGGCGCCGGCCCCGGCGCTGCCATCACCGGTGGCGCCGCCGCCGGCTGCCCCCCCGGTAGCCGTTGCGCCGCCGGCGCCACGCCCGGCACCGGCGCCGAGGGCAGCTGCGGTCGAGCCGGTGCCGGCCAACGTGACGGCCGCCGGCGCCGACACGTACACCGTGCGCAGCGGCGATTCGCTGAGCAGAATAGCCGCCCGCGTGCAGCGCCCGGGGGTATCGCTCGACCAGATGCTGGTGTCGCTGTTGCGCAGCAACCCGCAGGCGTTCATGGGCGACAACATGAACCGGCTCAAGGCCGGCGTCGTGCTCACCGTGCCGCCGGCCGACGCGGCCGGCAAGGTCAGCGGCGACGAAGCCCGCCAGTTGATCCAGGCGCAGAGCGCCGACTTCGCCGCTTACCGCCAGCGGTTGGCCTCCGGCACGACGACCACCGCCGACCAGGCGCCGGCGCGCCAGGCGACCGGCAAGGTGCAGGCCAACGTCGAAGACCGCAAACAAGCCGCCAGCCCGACCCCCGACAAGCTGACCCTGTCGCAAGGCGGGCTGAAGGCCACGGCGCCCGAAGCGCGCGCGTCGAGCGAGGCCGAGCGCAAGGCCGCCGCGGCGCGGGTGGCCGAGCTGTCGCGCAACGTCGACGATCTGAAGAAGCTGCAGGGCAGTACGGCGCCGAAGGTGGCCGTCACGCCGCCGCTGACCGTCCCGCCGACACCCGCCCCGACGCCGCCGCCGGTCGCTGCACCGACCCCGGCGCCGATCGTTCCGCCGGTGGTCACGCCGCCACCGCCACCGCCACCGCCGGTCGTCGCTTCGGCGCCGGCCCCAGCGCCGGCCAAACGGCCGATGCCGACGCCCGACGAACCCGGCTTCCTCTCATCACTGCTCGACAACCCGCTGGTCCTGCCCGGCGCCGGCGTGCTGCTGGCGCTGATCGTCGGCTTGAGCATCTACCGCCTGCGCGGCCGCGTGCGCAAGCCGGGCGGCGAAACCTCGTTCCTCGAAAGCCGGCTGCAGCCCGACTCGTTCTTCGGCGCCAGCGGCGGCCAGCGCATCGACACCCGCGATGCCGGTACATCGGGTGCCGGCGCGATGTCGTCGATGAGCTATTCGCTCAGCCAGCTCGACGCGATCGGCGATGTCGACCCGGTTGCCGAGGCCGATGTCTATCTGGCCTACGGCCGCGACCTGCAGGCCGAAGAGATCCTGAAGGAGGCCATGCGCGCCAGCCCCGAGCGCATGGCGGTGCGGCTGAAGCTGCTCGAGGTCTACCTGAAGCGGCGCGATACGAAGGGCTTCGAGCTGCTCGCCACGCAGGTGTTCTCGCTGACCCGCGGCGCCGGCGACGACTGGGCGAAGGCGCAGGAACTCGGCCGCCAGATCGAGCCGGAGAACCCGCTGTACCAGCCGGGCGGTGCGCCCGAGCTGGAAGTCGGCCCGGGCGGCAAGGTGATCGAGCCGCTCGACGCGACGACCCTGCCGCACACCGCCAAAGCCACCGCGCCGCCGTTCGTGCCGGCCTCCGACGCGACGCTGTCGGGCATGGATGTCGACCTCGACCTCGATCTGGCCCACGGCTCGGTCGCCGAGGTTACGCAGGCACTGCGGCCGCAGGCCAGCCGGCCGGCCGACGATGGCTTGGACTTCGACCTCGGCGCGCTGCCGCCCGCCGAAAACCCGATCACCCAGCCGGGCGCGCTCGAGTCTTTCCCGCGGACGATCACGCAGCCGCCGGCAGCGCGCGACATCGGCGCCCTCGATTTCGATCTCGGCGACATGGCCTTCGACAGCAAACCGGCGCCGCCGCCGCCGGCCGCCAGCGCCAACCTGGACTTCGGCGACTTTTCGATCGGCAGCAGCGACACGCTGCCGCCGCCGATGCCGGCCGACGGCGACCCGCTGGCCCGCAAGCTCGAACTCGCCGAGGAGTTCCGCCAGATCGGCGACCTCGAAGGCGCGCGCGACCTGCTCGAAGAAGTGATCGCCAAGGCCGATGGTGCGCTGAAGAACAAGGCGCAGGGGATGTTGGCAGGACTTGGCTGAAGCCGAGCGGCGCCTGGCACTCGGCGTCGCCTACCGCGGCGGCGCCTACCTCGGCTGGCAGTCGCAGCCCGGCGGGCGGACGGTGCAGGATGTGCTGGAACGGGCGCTGTCGCAGTTCGCGGCGGCGCCGGTCGGCAGCGTCTGCGCCGGCCGCACCGACGCCGGCGTGCATGCGTTGAACCAGGTCGTGCACATCGATGCGCCGGTCGATCGTGAGCCGTTTTCGTGGGTCCGCGGGACGAATCGCTACCTGCCCGACGACGTCGCGGTCCAGTGGTGCCGGCCCGTCGAGGCCGGCTTTCACGCCCGCAACAGCGCGCGCGGGCGGCGCTACCGGTTCCTGGTGCTCGAGTCGCCGGTGCGGCCGGCGCTGGAAAGCGGCGTCTGCGGCTGGGTCTTCCGCACGCTCGACGGCGACGCGATGCGCGCTGCCGTGAAGCCGCTGATCGGCGAGCACGACTTCACGTCGTTCCGCGCCTCGGCCTGCCAGGCCGCGACGCCGGTGAAGGAGCTGCGTTCGATCGAGATCAGCCGCCGCGGCGCCTACTGGCGCTTCGACTTCGACGCCAGCGCCTTCCTCCACCACATGGTGCGCAACATCGTCGGCTGCCTGATCGTCGTCGGCAGCGGGCGCGAGCCTGCCGGCTGGATGGCCGAGGTGCTGGCCGCGAAGAGCCGCGACGCGGCGGCGCCGACCTTTCCGGCCGCTGGCCTGTACTTTCTGGGGCCGTACTACGATGCGGCGCATGGGATTCCCGAGCACACACCGGCCATCGACTGGCTGCCCTGAATGAGCCGCACCCGAATCAAGATCTGCGGCCTCACGCGCGAGGCCGATGTCGACGACGCGATCGATGCGGGCGCCGACGCGCTGGGTTTCGTGTTGTACGAGAAGAGCTCGCGCTACGTGAGCGTGGAACGCGCGGCCGAGCTGATCGCCCGCCTGCCGCCCTTCATCACGCCGGTGCTGCTGTTCGTCAACACCTCGCCCGCGCTGCTGCGCCGCGCCAGCGAGGCGCTGCCGCAGGCGCTGCTGCAGTTCCACGGCGACGAGACGCCCGAGCAGTGCCAGGCGCCCGGCCACCCCTACCTGCGTGCCGCGCGGATGGTGCCGGGGTTCGATTTGTTAGACTTCGCGGCGCATTTCGCCAGCGCACAAGGCCTGCTGCTCGACGCTCATGTCGATGCGTACGGCGGTGGCGGGAAGGTTTTCGATTGGTCACTGATTCCACCAAGCGTGCCCCTTCCGGTCGTTTTGTCTGGTGGGTTGAGTCCTGCCAATGTGACCGATGGGGTGCTTCGCGTCCGGCCCTGGGCCGTTGACGTGAGCTCCGGCGTCGAATCGGCGAAGGGCATCAAGAATGCCGCGCTGATCCGCCGGTTCTGCAAGGCGGTGCGCGAGGCCGATGCCAGCCTCGCAAACTGAGCAGTCCAAGCGAGAGACCCCATGCTGAACTACCAACAACCCGATGCCCGCGGGCACTTCGGGCCCTACGGCGGCACCTTCGTCGCCGAAACGCTGATCCATGCGCTGCACGAGCTGGAAGCCACCTACGCGAAGTACCGCGTCGATGCCGAGTTCCTGGCCGAGTTCCACCACGAATTGAAGCACTTCGTCGGCCGGCCGAGCCCGATCTACCACGCCGCGCGAACCAGCCGCGAGATCGGCGGCGCCCAGATCTACCTGAAGCGCGAGGACCTGAACCACACCGGCGCGCACAAGGTCAACAACACCATCGGCCAGGCGCTGCTCGCGCGGCGGATGGGCAAGCCGCGCGTCATCGCCGAAACCGGCGCCGGCCAGCACGGCGTGGCCACCGCGACCATCTGCGCCCGCTACGGGCTCGAGTGCGTGGTCTACATGGGCAGCGAAGACGTCAAGCGGCAGAGCCCGAACGTCTACCGCATGCACCTGCTCGGCGCGACGGTGGTGCCGGTCGAAAGCGGCAGCAAGACGCTGAAGGATGCGCTGAACGAAGCGCTGCGCGACTGGGTGACGAACGTCGAGAACACCTTCTACATCATCGGCACGGTGGCCGGCCCGCACCCGTACCCGATGATGGTGCGCGACTTCCAGCGCGTCATCGGCGACGAATGCCTGACCCAGATGCCTGAACTGGCCGGCGGCCAGCCCGACGCGGTGATCGCCTGCGTCGGCGGCGGCAGCAACGCGATGGGCCTGTTTTACCCGTACATCCCGTTCGAAGGCACGCGGCTGATCGGTGTCGAAGCCGCCGGGCAAGGGCTCGAGAGCGGCAAACACGCCGCGTCGCTGACGGCCGGTTCGCCTGGCGTGCTGCACGGCAACCGGACCTACCTGCTGCAGGATGCGAACGGCCAGATCACCGAGACCCATTCGGTCTCGGCCGGCCTCGACTACCCCGGCGTCGGCCCCGAGCACGCCTACCTGAAGGACATCGGCCGCGCCGAGTACGTGACGATCACCGACGACGAAGCGCTGGCCGCGTTCCACCACCTGTGCCGCACCGAAGGCATCATCCCGGCGCTCGAGTCGAGCCATGCGATGGCCTACGCGATGAAACTGGCGAAGACGATGCGCCCCGAGCAAACCCTGCTCGTCAACCTGTCGGGCCGCGGCGACAAGGACATCGGCACCGTCGCCGACCTGTCGGGTGCCGCGTTCTACTGCCGGCCGTCGTGCCGCGGGCAGACGGTGAAAGGCGGTGCTTCGTCATGAGCCGCATCGCTGCAACCTTCGAAGCACTGAAGGCGCAACGCCGCAAGGCGCTGATCCCGTACATCACAGCAGGCGACCCGTACGCCGACACGACGCCCGAGATCATGCAGGCGCTGGCCGACGGCGGCGCCGACATCATCGAGCTCGGCGTTCCATTCTCCGACCCGATGGCCGACGGCCCGGTGATCCAGCAGGCGAGCGAGCGCGCACTCTCGCGCGGCATCGGCATGCCGCAGGTTCTGGCCGCGGTACAGGCCTTTCGCCGCGGCAACCAGCAGACGCCGGTCGTGCTGATGGGCTATGCCAACCCGATCGAACGCTACGACCAGCGCGAAGGCGAGGGCGCCTTCATCGCCGCCGCCCGCGAGGCCGGCGTCGACGGCGTTCTGGTCGTCGACTACCCGCCCGAGGAATGCGAAGCCTTCGCCGCGCAGCTGAAGGCGGCCGGGCTGGACCTGATCTTCCTCCTCGCACCGACCTCCACCGATGCCCGCATGCAGCTCGTCGGCCGCATCGCCAGCGGCTATGTGTACTATGTGTCGCTGAAGGGCGTGACCGGATCCGGCCATCTGGACACGGCGGCGGTGGCGGCGATGCTGCCGCGCATCCGCCAACATGTCGGCGTGCCGGTCGGTGTCGGCTTCGGCATTCGCGATGCTGCCACCGCGAAGGCGGTGGCGAAGGTCGCCGACGCGGTGGTGATCGGCTCGCGGCTGGTGCAAATTTTGCAAACCGAATCCCGCGACAATGTCGCTGGCGCGGCGCGCGGCTTCATGGCCGAGATCCGCAGTGCGCTCGACGCGAGCGAGAAGGAGTGACCCGATGAGCTGGCTAGAGAAACTGCTGCCGCCGAAGATCCAGCAGACCGACCCGAACGAGCGCCGCACGGTGCCCGAAGGGCTGTGGATCAAGTGCCCCGCCTGCGAGACGGTGCTCTACAAGACCGACCTCGAACAGAACCTCAACGTCTGCCCGAAGTGCGACCACCACCACCGCATCGGCGCGCGCGCCCGGCTCGATGCCTTCCTCGACGCCGAAGGCCGCTGGGAGATCGGCCAGGAAGTGCTGCCGGTCGACGCGCTGAAGTTCCGCGACAGCAAGAAGTACCCCGAGCGGCTGAAGGCCGCGATGGAGTCGACCGGTGAAACCGACGCGCTGGTCGTCATCGGCGGCGCGGTGATGAGCGTGCCGCTGGTCGCCGCCTGCTTCGAGTTCGACTTCATGGGCGGCTCAATGGGCTCGGTGGTCGGCGAGCGCTTCGTTCGCGGCGTCGAAGCCGCGATCGAGCAGAAGGTGCCGTTCATCAGCTTCACCGCCACCGGTGGCGCGCGCATGCAGGAAGGCCTGTTGAGCCTGTTGCAGATGGCCAAGACCACGGCATCGCTGACCCGGCTGGCGAAAGCCGG
>Ga0307513_10009082_pt1 | contig 12604 bp, 7 predicted proteins | sample 15_EM_MG_FD_202174 | JGI IMG/M metagenome (GOLD analysis project Ga0307513, IMG submission 202174) | Populus trichocarpa ectomycorrhiza microbial communities from riparian zone in the Pacific Northwest, United States - 15_EM | ecosystem: Host-associated > Plants > Roots > Unclassified | place... | reverse complement strand
CGCTGGCCGTGTTCGCGGTGCTGCTGACGACGGCGGCGGTCGCGGCCGTGGGCGTGCTGTGGGGCGGCATCCCGCTCGTGTCGGCGATCGCGCTCGGCGCCATCGTGGCACCACCGGACGCCGCGGCGGCCTCGGCGATGCTCGCGCGCTTCGAGTTGCCGCGCCGCACGGTCGCCGTGTTGCAGAGCGAGAGCTTGCTCAACGATGCCATGGCGCTGCTGCTGTTCGGTGCGGCGGTGGGCGCCACGGGGGCGGACACGGGGGCCCTCGTCATGCGCCTGGCGATCGCGGCCCCCGGCGGCGTGCTGTTCGGCTTTGTCGCGGGGCGCCTGTTCGTGGTGATGGTGCGGCCGCTGAACGGCAGCCTGGCCGGGACGCTGTTCCAGTTCGTCGCGACCTTCGGCGTGTGGGTGATCGCCGAGCACCTGCGCCTGTCGGCGGTGCTGGCCGTCGTGGTGTACGCGATGACGCTCGCGCGCATCGTGCCGGAGCAGACCAACGCGCGCGACCGCGTGCACTCGTATGCCGTGTGGAGCGCCGTCGTCTTCGTGCTCAACGTGCTCGCGTTCCTGCTGATCGGCATGCAGGCGCGCAGCATCGTCACGCGCTTGCCGGCGGCGCAGCTCGGCCCGGCGCTCGCGCTCGCCGGCGTCGTGACGCTGGTCGTCGTCATCGTGCGCTTCGTCTGGGTGATGCTGTTCGGGACGCTCAGCCGGCGCTTTCCGCGCGTGCGCGGCAGCGAGACCCCGACGGTCGCCCAGAGCATCCTCGTCGCGTGGTGTGGCATGCGCGGCCTGGTCACGCTGGCCACCGCGCTCGCGTTGCCCGACCGCTTTCCGGCGCGCGACGTCGTGGTGCTCAGCGCGTTCGGCGTGGTCCTCGGCACGCTCGTCGTGCAGGGCCTCACGCTGGGGCCGCTGATCCGGCGGCTGAAGTTCGCGCCCGATCCGTCGTTCCAGCGCGAGCTGAAGAAGGCGCGGCTGGCGATCATCGACGTCGCCGTCGAGGCGATCGGCGAGCGCGACGGCCACGCCGCGACCGAGCTGCTCGCGACCTATGCCGAAGCGCGCGACGCGGCCGAGCACGGCAAGGCCCGCGTCGAGGCCAGCGAGATCGACGCCTTGCGCCGCGAGCTCCTCGGCGTCAAGCGCGCGCGGCTCGCGACGCTGCGCCGCGAGGGATCGATCGGCGATGACGTCTACCATCACCTCGAGCGGGAGCTGGACATGCTCGAGCTCGGCTCCACGCCCGCCCAGGACAGCGAGATCATCGAGGGCTGACCCGTGCGATTCGCCGGGCGTTCCGGTCCTTGCCACATGACCGCTGCGCGCCTTGCTGTACCGTCCTCCCGGGCACAGGTCTGTTGCCGAGGAGGTCGAGCTCATGGTTCGCATCTACACGGTCGCGACGGCAGCTCTCTTGTGTGCGGTCGCATGTACGGCCGGTTCGCCACCGACGAGGCCGTCGGACGACGCCGCGCCCGAGCGACCGGCGGCACCGAACGACCCGTCCGCCGCCACGCTCGGGATGACGGTTCTGTCGCGCGATGCCTCCGGCGCACCTCGGCTGATCCAGTCGATCGTGCCGCGCGCGCGTGCGGCCGGGATGACGCCGCAGGCCGCGGCGCGCGATCATGTCGCGGCGCTCGCGTCGCTGTGGGTGGGGCGAGCGACGCCGATGGCGCTGGTCGACGGCGGGACGCAGCAGCTTCGCAACGGCGCGACGGTGACGCGGCTCCGCCAGGAGGTCGACGGCGCCCTCGTCCACCAGGGCGAGCTGCGCGTGCTGATGCACGCCGATGGCTCGCTCGCCGCGGTCTCGGGGACCTTGTTGCCGGCGGCGAGCCGGCCGCGCTTCACGTCGTCGCCGAGCCAGGCGCTCGACCACGCGCTCGATCAGCTGTACGGCGCGGCGCGCGCGCGCCCGCCGATCGCCGAGGCCGGTGATCAGGGCGGCTGGCAGCAGCTATCGGTCGCCGCGGCGCCGGGCTTGCGCGTCGCCCAGGCCCGCGCGCGGCGCGAGCTGTTCCAGATCGGCGGTGCGCTCACGCCGGTATGGGCGGTCGAGCTGCGCGGCGACGCGCAGCCGCCCGCGAGCGAGCTCGTCGCACGCCGCTTGCTCGTCGGCGACGCCGACGGCCGGATCGCGCGGAATGTCGATCTCGTGCACCGCGATGCCTTCGTGTATCGCGTGTATGCCGAGCAGACCGGGATCCGGAGGCCGTTCGACAGCGCGCTCCAGAGCTTCGTGCCGCACCCCACCGGCGTCCCCGATGGCTCGAAGCCCGGCATCGCGAGCTCGAACCTGGTCGCGATGGACTCGTTCAACCAGCGCTTCGATCCGTGGCTGCCCAGCGACGCCACGACCACGTCGGGCAATAACGTCGAGGCGTTCTCGGACCTGGACGGCTCGGGTGACTTCAGCGAAGGCGACCTGCGTCCCCGGGTCACGTCCGGTCGCGTCCTCAACTACCACTACGATCCGCAGCTCGAGCCGCTCGGCAATCCCGAGCAGGCCAATGCGGGCGCGGTCAATGCGTTCTTCGTCGCGAACTGGATGCATGACTGGTGGTACGACTCGGGGTTCACCGAGGCGACCGGCAACATGCAGGTCGACAACTACGGGCGCGGCGGCCTGGATCACGACGCCACGATCATCCACGCCCAGTTTGGCGCCGCCGTCAACGAGCGAGACAGCGCCTTCACCATCGTGTCGGAAGATGGCCAGTCTCCGCATATCTTTGTCAATCTCGAAGGCGCCGGCGCGGACGCCACGGTCACCACGCCGTCGGGAACGCTTCGCGGCATGCCATTCCTCGGCGGACCCCTCGACTTCGAGTTGACCGCCGACGCCGCGCTGTTGACGGACCAGTTTCCGCCCACCGATGATGGTTGCGATCTGCTGACCAGCGATGTCGTCGGCAAGATCGCAGTCGCCGTGAGCTCGGATGTCTGCGGTCCGCTGAGCCAGATCTCCTCCGCTCAGTTCAGTGGCGCCGTCGGCCTCATCCTGATCGATCGCAGCTTCGACACGCCGAGGATGTTTCGCACGCTGGACGCGCCGTTCCCGGTCCTGGGCATCGGCAAGACCGACGGCGCGGCGCTCCAGGCGGCCCTCGCAGGCGGCCCGCTGCCGGTCGCCGTGCACAGCGTGCGGCTCGGACCCGAGCGCGACGGTGACGTCGACAACACCCAGATCGCGCACGAGTGGGGACACTCGCTGCATCTGCGGCTCGCGCCGTGCGAGGTCGGCCTGCAGTGCATCGCCATGAGCGAGGGCTGGGCCGATTTCAATGCGCTCCTCATGATGCTGCGCGAGGGCGACAACCGCGACGGCACGTATGCCCTCGACCCGTACGGTATGAGCTACGGCACGTTCGACTCCGGCTACCTCGGGATTCGCCGCTTCCCGTACAGCCTCGACCGGACCAAGAACGCGCTGTCGTTCCGCCATATCAGCGACGGTGTCGAGCTCCCGCCCGGACCGCAGGGCAGCTTTCGCGCGGGACAGCCCAATAGCGAACCGCACGCGAGCGGCGAAGTCTGGGCGAGCATGCTGTGGGAATCGTTCAACGTGCTGATCGATGACCACGACGTCCCGACGGCGCGGCGCCGCATGTCCGACTACATCGTCGCGGGCCTGCTGCTCACGCCGCCCGAGGCGACCTTCACCGAGGGCCGCGATGCGCTCCTCGCCGCCGCCAGCGCGCTCGACAGCGACGACATGCTGCTGATGGCCGCCGCCTTCGCCGGCCGCGGCGCCGGCACCTGCGCGGTGTCGCCGAGCCGCGACGCGCTCGACAACGCCGGCGTGGTCGAGAGTGGCACGCTCGCCGCCCGCATCGAGGTCGGTGGCCTCGGGGTCAGCGACGACGTCGCGTCGTGCGACCACGACGGCTTCCTCGATCCCGGCGAGACCGGAGCGGTCCACCTCACCGTCCTCAATGCCGGTCCGCTCGCCGCCGAGGAGGTCGCCGTGACCGCCACCGCCTCGATCCCGGGCCTCCAGCTCGGCGCGCCGATCCCGCTCGGCACGATGCCGCCGTTCACCAGCGCCGACCTCAGGTTCCCGGTCAAGGTCCTCTCCTCGGTGCCACCGAATACCCCCGTGGTGTTCACCGTCCGCATCGCGGCCCAGGGCGGCTGCGAACGCACGCCGACCATCATCACGCTGCCGATCTTGATCGGCGTCGACGAGGTCGCCGCGGTCTCGCGGATCGACCACGTCGAGACCTCGATCACGCCGTGGACGCCGACCGGCGAGGGCGCCGACAGCCTGTGGCGCCGCGTGGCCGATGCGAGCGGCAACCACGTCTGGCTCGGCAAGGACCCCAGGTTCATTGCCGATGTCCAGCTCGTCTCGCCGGCGTTCGTCGCCAGCGCGACCGCGCCGCTCGTCGTCACCCTCGCGCACGCCTACGACACCGATGCTTTCGAGAACTTCCTGTTCGACGCCGGCGTGATCGAGGTCTCGACCGACGGCGGTGCCACCTGGATCGACGTCTCGCAGCTCGGCGTCGATCCGGGCTACACCGGCCTGGTCGACACGACCGAGAGTGCCCTGTTCGGCCGCCAGGCGTTCGGCGGCAAGAGTCCCGGCTTTCCCGCGCTCCAGCCGCTGGTCCTGAGCTTCGGAATGCAGCTCGCCGGCCAGTCCGTGCAGCTGCGGTTCCGCTTCGCCGCCGACTCGGTCATCGACGGGACGGGCTGGATCATCGACGAGATCGCGGTCAGCGGGACTGACAACACGCCATTCCCCGCGGTGGTGCCGGAGCCAGCGGTCTGCACGCCGATCTCGGCCGCGCTCGGCGACGGCGTCGAGATTGCCTTCCACGCGGCGCCCGCGACCAGCCTGGCGCCCCTTGATGCCGCGTGCGTCGCGTCCGACGGGCTATAAGCCCGGGATTCAGCCTCGGCCGATAACGCGCCAGACGATATGTCGCTGGCAACGCGACAACCGCGCGTACAGCTCGCTCGGCGAGCCCGCCACCTGGATCGAGACGTAGCGAGGGCCGGCCTCGACGGCGAGCTCCGCCAGCCACGCATCGAAGTCCTCGTCGGCGACGGCCTCGGACGCGCCGAGCAGCAGCGACAGCCGCCCGATCAGCTCCGACGGCGTCAGGTCCGCGGCCTCCAGGTGGTGCCGCTCGAGTCGTCGCGCTTGCTCCGCGTCGACCCGAGCCTCGTCGCCTGCGAGGTAATCGGCGAGCGATGCGCCGTCGTCGCCCAGCGCGACCGGCGTCTCCCAGTCGTGCTCCCACGCGAGCCAGTCGATCTCGCCGAGCGCGCCGCGGGCGATCGCGTGCAAGACGCCTGCATCGAACGTCGCGAGCGGCGTCTGGGGCTCGCCGGACCGACGCAGCCAGGTGATCAGGCCGTCGTGGATCTCGATCCGTTGTTCCTCCGCCAGCTCGGAGCTCGCCTCGTAGCGGCTCGCGTCCACGCGGGTGTACGGCGTCGCTGCATCCGCCGCGAGAAACGCGTCGATCGCCGTCGCCGATGCCGCGCAGTGAATCGCCAGGCTATGTGAACCGAACGAGTGGCGTGCACCTCGCCAGCACCACGCACGTCCGGGCCGCAGGGCGCGCGGATGGGGGAACAGCCGCCAGGTCTCGCTGAACCAGACCCGCTCGTGTCGCTGGACGAAGCTGGTGCGCGCGCAGGGCCGCCCCGCGCCGCCGTGATCCGAGCTCGAGACCAGCGCGACGAACAGGCCGTCGCCTCGCGACGTCACGACGAAGCCGTGCGCCTCCCCGTGGACCTCGATGACACTCCACGGCGCCTCGACGTGCATGATCACGAGCGGCGCCAGCTCGCCTTCGAAGTCCGCCAGCATGCCAAGCACGGCGCCGTGCGCGCGCGCCTGGTCCCGCAACGCGGCCAGCGCCTCGTCATCGTAGAGCTGGCTCGCGTCGAGGATCTCCCACTCCACCTCGGGGATCCGGAGGTCGGTGCCGGCGGACACGACGCGAAACGCGCGGGTGATCATCCGCGGGCCCGCTGCAACTCCGGATCACGACCCGCGGCGCTGCGGGTGCGAAGATCTCTTCGATGTGGCGAGAGGTCGGCGCGCACACCTCGTGTTCTACCAGCACCCTCGACCTGCGCGTCGGGACGCGGATCGAACTCGCGTCGCGATCTGCTACGATGGGGAGTTGCGAATCCTCATGATGATTCTGGCGCTCCTCACCGCTCGCACCGCCGAGGCGGGCGAGTGCGTTCCAGGCGATGCCTCGGTCGACAGCGCGCGGATCGCCAGCGCGGGTGTCGTCGTCTGCTACGACCGCTGCTGGCGGCTCGACTACGCGACCCAGAAGTGGACGGTCGTCGACACGCCGGCGCCCGAGCCGGTCGTGCCGCCGCCCGCCCCGAAGCTCGCGCTCGCGACCAAGCTCCACGTGTGCGCGCCGGACTGCCGCGACGTCACGGTGGCGGGCATCGCGGCGATCAACGGCGGCGACGTGGCCGAGAGCGCCGACCGCAGCTTGCTCGCCGTCCGCGGCCCGGCGACCGACAAGGGCCAGCCGGTCCACGTCTTCGACGCGGTGGCGGGCACGCAGCTCAGCACGATCCATTCGTGGAAGACCGAGATGGGAGATCCAGCGGACTTCCAGCGCGTCGCGTTCGCCGGCCGCGCGCTCTACGTCGCGGTCTCGGCGTCGCCGGTGAGCTCGGAGGGCCGGCTCTACGATCCGCGCACCGGCAAGCAGCTCGGCAGGATCGGCGGCGCGGGTGCGATGATCGACGAGAGCGTCGCGCTCGACCTCGGCGGCGACCGCTGGGCGTTCGCGGCGTTCTACGCTGGCGAACTCTACGTCAGCGACGTCGCGACCGGCAAGCGCCTGTCGTCGATCCGCTCGGGGCCCAGGGAAGGCGGCTACACCGCGCTCCAGCTCGTCGGCAAGACGCTGGTCGGCGTGCGCGACACCGCGCGCGGCGGCGTGATGCTCTACGACGTCGACAAGCGCAAGGCGTCCCACCACGCGGTGCCGGCGTGCAAGTGAGGGCGCTGCTCATCGTCGCCTGCGTCGCCTGGCTCGGCGTGCCCGCCGCGGCGGCGCCGTGCCGCGTCGCGACGACGACCGCGTGCAACGCGAAGCTCGATGGCATGCGCGTGGTCGTGTGCTTCGATCCCGGCCCGCGCACCTGCTGGGGGCTCGACCTCGCCACGCCGGTGCCCGCGTGGCAGCGCCTGGCGGCGACCGCGATCGCGGCGAGCGACGCGTGCGATGCGCAGCAGTACGCGGCGGCCGGGCCGCGCTCGACGATCCCGAGCTCGACCGTCGTGACCGCGTGCGCGCTCGACGGCAGCGCGTGCCACACCGTCGCGACGCCGCTCGCGATCGGGCTCCTGGCCGTGACCGACGGCGCGCGCGTCGCGGTCGTCGAGGACGAGCGGATCACGGTCGCCGACATGGCCACCGGCAAGGTCGCGGCGACGATCGCGCCGTGGCCGCAGCCGAGCAACCTCCGGACCTGGACGTTCCGCGGTGACGTGCGGTTCGTCGGACCGGACCGCCTGTTCGCCGAGCTCGGCGATGGCGACGCGATGCTCGCGCGGATCTTCACCGCGCACACCGGCGCGACCGCGCTCGAGCTCCCCGGCGACGTCGATCGCGCGCCGCCGGTCACGCTCGGCGCCGAGCTCGCGGTCGCGGCCGCCGGCAGCACCGCGCTCGTGTTCGCTGACCCCAAGCGCCTCGCGCGCCGCTCGATCCCGCTGTTCCCGAAGCCGGCGGCGCTCGCGCTCCTCGCCGCCACCCCCAAGTCGATCGTCGCAGTACAGGACGGCGGCGACGGCACCGTCGCGATCATCGACGGCAAGGCCGCGACGCTCGTGCCCGGCCCGCCGGTCTGCCCGTGATTCGAGCCCGAGCGCGGCTGCGCTTGCGCGACGATCATGCGATCGAACGGATCAGCGTGGTAGCAGGAGCAGGGCTATCCACCGAACGCGGCGAGTAGGTCCGCCGGCAGTGGATCATCGAAGTCGTCGTCGATCGTCACGCCGTGCTCCCACCCGCCCGGCGTTCGAGGCACGTGCTCGACCTCTAGTGGCACGAGGCGTGCGAGCGGAACGCCGTTCTTGGCGATGATGATTTCCTCACCGGCAGCCGCGCGATCGACGAGCTGCGAGAGGTTCGTCTTGGCGTCGTAGAGGTTGGAAACGATCGGCGGCACGTCCCCGAAGATAGCGTTGGCAAGGGGTTGGTCAAGCTAAACGAGGGCGACCTTCATCCGTGGAGCGTAGGGGATGACGCCCGCTGCGGCGACTCCGGTAGCGCTGTGCGCCCGCAGGATCAGGGGTGCTGTGCGGAGAGCGCGCGGGCGCCCGCGTGATCGGGCGCGAAGCGGAGCGCGGCGTCGAGGTAGCCGCGGGCGACGTCGGGGTGGTCAAAGCCGAGGGCGAGCCGGGCGAACAACACCAGGTTGTCGACGAGGTCGGGGTGGAGCTCGCGGAGGAACGCGAACAGCGCGAGGGCGTCGTCGCGCTGGCCGTCCACGAACAGGTCGTAGAGCACGGAGCACGCGAGCTCGGCCGAGGTGTAGACCGGGTTCTCGGGGTCCGCGGACTGCCGCGCACGCAAGAGAGCGATTGTCGCGGCGGCGCCGCGAGCGGCGAGCACGGGGCGGAGCTCGCGCGGCGATGGCGCGCGGCCCGTCGTCTCGTCGTAGGGCGGCGGCCGGTGGGCGCCGCGCGGCATGACCTCGAGGTGCGGGGCGCCGCCGTTGAGCGGCGTTGCTGCGAGCGCGACGAGGCGCTGCGCGGCTGCGCGATCGCCGCGTAGCTCGCGGTCGAAGAACGCGAGGACCGCGTCGGCGAGGGCGCGATAGGCGGCGAGGACGCGCGGCGCGCGGTCGGCGGGGACGTCCGGCGCGGTGCTGCGCTTGACGCCCTGGCCGACGTACTCGTTGTGGGTGAGCTCGCGGATCGTGAGATAGCCGCGGTCCGCGCCGGTCAGCTCGTCGAGCAACGCGAAGTAGGCGTGCGGCTTGGCCACGGCGAGCAGCGGCGCGGTCACCGCCGCGCGATGCGCGAGGACGCCCGGCACGTCGGCGTGCATCGGCCGGACGATCCCGTAGTAGTCCATCGTGGTGTCGAGCAGCGCGAACGCGCGGATCCGCGGGCGGGCCTCGGTCGCGTAGCCGAGCATGGCGTGCGCGCCGGCGCTGTGTCCGAAGCCGCCGACGCGCGCGGTGTCGGCGAAGGGCAACTGCTGGGCCCACGCGATCAGCGGGTCGAAGTCGCGCTCGCCTTCGCCGATGTTGAACGACGTCCCCGCCGGCTCGAGGAACGCCGAGCCGAGCACCACGTAGCCGTGGCTCGCGAGGTACTCGCAGAGCTCGACGTTGTCGTCGTACGACGACCCTGCGCCCGCGTGATAGACCAGCACGGGGAAGCGGCCGGGCGCCGGTGGCGCGTCGCGCACGGCGGTGAGCGGCGCGGCGAGGTAGGCCGCGAACCGCTGCTGGAGCTCCGGCGACAGCGCCGGTTCCTCGCTGCCGAGGGTCTCCTCGACGACGATCGCGCGCTCGTAGGCGGCGAGCGCCGTGGCGAGCGCGTGGACCTCGGGACGATCGGGCGGTTGCAGGTAGGCCGCGCGGTTGGTCGGCCGGCCGCCGGGCAAGGCCGGATACCAGACGTTGACCAGGATCGGCCGCGGCGCTCCGGTCGCGCCGCCGTAGGTCACGCCACCGTCGAACGCGGTGCGATACGGCCGCGTCGCGTCGAACGTCCACGTCGCGCGAAACCCGACGGCGTGCGGGCCCGGAGGGAGCATCGCGGGCGCCGTCGGCGGCGCGGGCGGACCCGCCGATCGGGCCGGCGCGCCGCCGCACGCGACGACAAGCCCGCACGCGACCGCGAGCAGGGACCACTGCGCGGCGTGGTGCGGCACGCGGGGACGACGGGGTCGCGCGATCGAGGTCTTCATGGCGGCTGGTACGGAGATATCGCGTGGCTGCCCGCCCGTCGCCGCCCGCTGGACGCCACCCTGCAACCAGCCGCTGTTTGCCGGGTTGGCGCGGGCGACTGATAGGTTTGTGCTATCACACGCATACATAATTGCTGACTTCATTATCGGAGCGCTTGCACCTAGGCTCCTCTTCAACACGCAACTCAGGAGAGACCCATGTCAAGCGAGGCAAAGTGTCCGTTCAAGCACCAGGCCGGCGGCGGGACGGCGAACCGAGACTGGTGGCCGGAGCAGCTCCGACTCGAGACCCTGCACCAGCGCTCGTCGCTGTCGAACCCGATGGAGGGGGACTTCAACTACGCTGCAGAATTCAACCAGCTCGACTTCGCGGCGCTGAAGAAGGATCTGCTGGCGCTGATGACCGATTCGCAGGACTGGTGGCCGGCGGACTTCGGCCACTACGGACCGCTGTTCATCCGGATGGCGTGGCACAGCGCCGGCACGTACCGGACCGGCGACGGACGCGGCGGCGCCGGCAACGGCAGCCAACGATTCTCGCCCCTGAACAGCTGGCCGGATAACGTCAACCTCGACAAGGCGCGCCGGCTGCTGTGGCCGATCAAGCAGCGCTACGGCCGCAAGATCTCGTGGGCCGACCTCATGATCCTCGCCGGCAACGTCGCGCTCGAATCGATGGGCTTTCCGACCTTCGGGTTCGGCGGTGGCCGCGTCGATATCTGGGAGCCCGAGACCGACATCTACTGGGGCTCCGAGAAGAAGTGGCTCGACGACAAGCGCTACTCGGGCGACCGCGAGCTCGAGGACCCGCTGGCCGCCGTCCAGATGGGCCTGATCTACGTCAATCCGGAGGGCCCGAACGGCAAGCCGGATCCGATCGCGGCGGCGCGCGATATCCGCGAGACGTTCGCGCGCATGGCGATGAACGACGAGGAGACCGTCGCGCTGATCGCGGGCGGCCACTCGTTCGGCAAGACCCACGGCGCGGGCGATCCGACGCAGCACGTGGCGCACGCCCCCGAAGCCGCCGGGCTCGACGCGCAGGGCTTCGGCTGGCACAACAGCCTCGGCGCGGGCCATGGCGCCCACTCGATCACCAGCGGCCTGGAGGTCACCTGGACGACCACGCCGACGAAGTGGAGCAACAACTTCCTCGAGAACCTGTTTGGCTACGAGTGGGAGCTGACCAGGAGCCCGGCGGGCGCGCAGCAATGGCAGCCGAAGAGCGGCGCGGGCGCAGGCACGGTGCCGGACGCCCACGACGCGACGAAGCGCCGTGCGCCGGCGATGCTCACGACCGACCTCGCGCTCCGCTTCGATCCGGCCTACGAGAAGATCGCGCGGCGCTTCCTGGCGCACCCGGAGCAGCTCACCGACGCGTTCGCGCGGGCGTGGTTCAAGCTCACTCACCGCGACATGGGTCCGCGCGCCCGCTACCTGGGCCCGGAGGTTCCGGCGGAGGAGCTGATCTGGCAGGACCCGGTGCCGGCGGTCGACCACGCGCTGGTCGACGACCAGGACATCGCGGCGCTCAAGGCCAAGATCCTCGCGTCGGGGCTCACGATCTCGCAGCTGGTCTCGACCGCGTGGGCGTCGGCGTCCACGTTCCGTGGCTCCGACAAGCGCGGCGGCGCGAACGGCGCCCGGATTCGCCTCGCGCCGCAGAAGGACTGGGCGGCCAACCAGCCCGCGCAGCTCGCCAAGGTGCTCGCGACGCTCGAGCGCATCCAGCGCGAGCTCGGCGCCACGCCCGGCAAGCGGATCTCGCTCGCCGATCTGATCGTGCTGGGCGGTTGCGCGGCGGTCGAGCAGGCGGCGAAGCACGCGGGACACGACGTGAAGGTCCCGTTCACGCCCGGCCGCACCGACGCGACGCAGGCGCAGACCGACGAGGCGTCGTTCGCGCCGCTCGAGCCAGTCGTCGACGGCTTCCGCAACTACCAGAAGGCGCGCTACTCGGTCTCGGCCGAGGAGCTGCTCGTCGATCGGGCGCAGCTGCTGACGCTGACCGCGCCCGAGATGACCGTGCTGATCGGCGGCCTCCGCGTGCTCGACACCAACGTCGGCCAGACCAAGCACGGCGTGTTCACCAAGCGACCCGAGGCGCTGACCAATGACTTCTTCACGAACCTGCTCGACATGGGCACGACGTGGAAGGCCGTGTCGGACGCCCAGGACGTGTTCGAGGGCCGCGATCGCAAGACCGGTCAGGTCAAGTGGACCGCCACGCGCGCCGATCTGCTGTTCGGCTCGAGCTCGCAGCTCCGCAGCCTGGCCGAGGTCTACGCGAGCTCGGACGCGCAGGCCAAGTTCGTCCGCGACTTCGTCGTGGTCTGGAACAAGGTGATGAACCTGGACCGCTTCGACGTCGCGTGAGCACCCACCGTCACGGCGCGGTGAACGTGAACTGCTCCCAGGTGCTGGGCGACGGTCGGTTCGCGACCAGCACGTTGCCGATGTTCAGATCGGCGGCGACATAAAGATTGTTGGCCAGGGCCTGCAGCGCGACCGTGCCATTGGCCTGGGCGACCCGACGGAACCGCTCGCGCGTGCCGATCGGGAAGCCGGACTGGACGCCGAGGTTGCCACCTCCCGAGTAGCCGGGGCCGTGCAGCGCGGACGACGTGACGTTCGCGCCGTAGTTGACCACCCACTCCATGACGTCGATCTCGC
>Ga0307513_10009081_pt1 | contig 12604 bp, 11 predicted proteins | sample 15_EM_MG_FD_202174 | JGI IMG/M metagenome (GOLD analysis project Ga0307513, IMG submission 202174) | Populus trichocarpa ectomycorrhiza microbial communities from riparian zone in the Pacific Northwest, United States - 15_EM | ecosystem: Host-associated > Plants > Roots > Unclassified | place... | reverse complement strand
CAATTCGACGGCTACTCGTACGCGTCCAAATCAAATTTCAGTCTTCAAAAAATTCGTAGGGACGAAATATGAATAGATCAGCCAAGGTCAAAAAATTTGGCGACTACAGTGGTCAACCGATCTGCGGCTTCTTTGAGGAGACGCTGGAATCTGGCTTCCCAAAAACGCAGATATTCGGACTCGATATTGATTGCGTTGTCCCCAATACACTTCTCTACGATGAGGATGGCAAGGTTTGGCTGATTTACCGGTTCACCGACTACAAGGCGAGTATGGGGCTGAACCTGTCCACCAACGCCGAGGGACGCAAGCTGAGCCAGCCGCATCCTCAGGCCTCGAAGGCGTTTGCCGGCTTGATCGGACATCGGATCGAGGGTGACGCCCACATCATCGAGCCGCTCGCGCCAGCGAAGACCGGTTTTTACTACAAGCGAACCCTTGAAGGCATCGAGTGGCGCGAGGGCGACTGGCTGTCCCTGACGGGCGTCCGGATGTGCCCGGCCAAGAGCTGGTTTGCATTCGACGAGATGGGCGGCTGGGGGTTCAGCTCCTTCGTGAGCCGCGTCAGCGGCACGCTCTTCGGTCGCAAGGTCAATGGCTTCTCGGAGTTCGCCACCCAGTTCATGCCGCACGGGGAGAGTCTGATCGCCCACTATCGGCAGAAGGTCGCGTCGTGGATGATCATGTGCAACGAGTACGACAACGGCGAGTACGACTTCTGCCATCTCGGCGTGCTGGCGGACGGAGGCAGGTTTGGACTGGTCGCCGATGAGAAGGGGCCGATCAGGGCGACGACGAACGTCGAGTTCGAAGCCTATGTCGACGCCAACGGATTTCCAGACAAACTGATCTACCGGGTCGATGGCGAGCCGTGGATCTGGAAGGCTAGCGAGAATTCCGACGTCGGCACGCTTGAGCATCCGACCTCGCGGGATCGGATCGGCGTCGCCCAGAAACAAGGCGATACGCGTACGCCGCGTTACACCTATGCCTGGGTGAACTTCTACAACGATGACCGGCTGAAGCCGTACATCAAATAGCCGCAAGCCGGGAGGATGGGACGAGGGCGCGTGGCCCCGATGCCTTCGCCCGCGCCGCAAGCTCGCGCGCGTTTCCCAGCGGCAGATTGTTCGCTCCGCCCCGGGACGTCGCGGGCGCGCTGAGCGACGGCCGCGCCGCCAAGCACCCTTACCGCGGTTCCATTGAGTTTATCTAATCTGTTAGAATGAGCCCAAATCGACCGGTCGAGGCCACCATCTAGCTGAATTCCGACATCGCATTAAAGACGGAGACCCTCATGACCTTGCCCTTTTCCGCGCCTGCAGGGCTTTACATCGGCGGCCGGTGGGAAGCGCCCCAGGGCGCGCGGTTTGAAGACGTCATCAACCCGGCCACCGAGGGCGTCATCGGCCGGGCGCCTGTCGGATCGGTCGCGGAAGCCGAGGCGGCGATCGCGGCGGCGCGGCAGGCCTTCGATAGCGGAGCTTGGGCGACGCTGCCGGCCAAGGGACGGCAGGCGTTTCTGACGCGCTTCCTCGACGCGATCGACGCGCGGAAGGAAACCATCATCGCGCTCACGATCGCCGAAGCGGGCGCCACCGCGGGGCAAGCGCGCGGCATGTACTTTCTTCTGCCCATGAAGCACGCCCGCACCACCGTGGATCTGATGACCCGCGATCCCGTGACCGCCTACAGCCCCGACATGACGCCTCAGGCCGACGGGTCCACGGTCCTGGGGGTGTCGCTCGGCGTGCGTGAGCCCGTCGGCGTTGTCGGCGCCATCACCGCCTACAACGCGCCCTTTTTTCTGAACCTCGCCAAGGTCATCCCCGCGCTGGCCACAGGGTGCACGATCGTCCTGAAGCCTTCGCCGTTCACGCCGCTTGCGGCGCTGATCCTCGGCGAAATCGCCGATGAGGTCGGCCTGCCCAAGGGCGTCCTCAACATCATCAACGGCGGCGCGGAGGTGGGCGAGGCCCTCACCACGGATCCGCGGGTCGACCTCATCACCTTCACCGGCTCCGATCGCGTGGGCTCGCTCATCCAAGCTCAGGCCGCGCGCACCTTGAAGCGAGTCGTCATGGAACTCGGCGGCAAGTCGGCGATGATCGTCAGGCCTGACGCCGACCTGGATGTGGCGGCGCGCGTCGGGGTCAGCCAGTTCACCGTACACTGTGGTCAGGGCTGCTCGCTCACCACCCGCCAGATCGTGCACAACTCGGTGCGAGCCGAGTATGTCGCCCGCCTCGCGGCCTTGATCAAGGGCCTCAAGGTTGGAGATCCCGCGGACCCTTCGACCGGCATGGGCCCCCTCATTCGCGAGGTCGCGCGCCAGCGGACCGAGGCCTACGTGCAGGCCGCGCAGGACGAGGGCGCGACACTGGTGGCTGGCGGACATCGGCCGGAGGGCCTCAAGAAGGGCTACTTCTACGCGCCGACGCTCTTCGACAATGTCCGCAACGACCATCGGGTCGCGCGGGAGGAGATCTTCGGACCTGTCGGTGTGGTTATCGGCTATGACGATGACGAGGACGCCATCGCGATCGCCAACGAAAGCGACTACGGCCTGGGCGGCGGCATCTTCTCGCGAGACGCCGGCAAGGCCTATCAGATGGCCCTGCGGGTTCGAACCGGCAGTATCTCGATCAACGGTGGCTCCGGGACGATGTCGAGCCATGCGCCCTTCGGCGGCGTGAAGCGCTCCGGACATGGACGCGAGTATGGCCTCGATGGCTTGAATGAATTCACCTACGTAAAGACGATCGCCTTTCACGCAGGCTGACCCGTGGCTTCAGGCCGTCACCGCCGCCCAGGATCACCGGCGGCGATGGGCTTCACGCCCTCATGATGTCGCTGAGGATCAGCACCCGATGAGCCCGCCAGGGCGCATCGTCGAGCGCCGCCTCGGCATATGGCGGTCGCCGCCGCTACTTCGAGGGATTCTTCGAGAGTCGCGCGCTCTTCGTGGTCGTCGAGATATTCGACAGGACACTCCAGGGATAGCCCATCGCGATGGCGCTCAGCTTGTCCAAACGCTGCAACTGCTCTTCGGATAAGGCGACTTCGGCGGCCCCCAGGTTGTCACGCAACTGGTCGAGGGTGCGGACGCCCACGATCGGGACATAACTTTCGTGCTGCGCCTTCACCCAGGCAATTGCGACTTGGGAGGATGTCGCGCCGAGCTCGCCGGCGATATCCCGCACCTCAAGCGCGATCGATCGGACTCGTTCGTCGCGCGCGGTGCTGGCTAGCGGCCAATCCGGCCGATTGATCCGACCGCCTTCGGCGTCAGGATTCTCAAGATACTTGCCGCTGAGCACGCCCGCGCCGAGACAGCCAAACGCCACCACGCCGAGGCCGAGGGCCTGAGCCATGGGGAGCGCATCGCGCTCGGGCGTGCGTTCAAGGAGGCTGTAGGGCAGTTGCACGCCCGTGAAACTCGCCCAGCCCCGCAGCTCGGCGATGGCGTTGGATCGCGAGACCACCCAGGCGGGCGTGTCGGAGGCCCCGATGTGCAGGACCTTGCCCGAGGCGACGAGATACTCCAGCGCGCGCATGACCTCGTCGGACCGCGTCACCTGGTCCCAGGCGTGCATCCAGAGGAGGTCAATGTAATCGGTCTTCAGCCGCCGAAGGCTCTCCTCCACCGCCACCGTGAGGCTCTTGCGATGGTTCCCACCGGAATTTGGATCCGGCGCATACATGGGCAGGCTGTATTTGGTGGCGAGGACCAGCCGATCCCGCCTGCCCTGCATGAACTCACCGAGATAGCTCTCGCTCTGGGTCTCCTGGTAGCGGTTGGCGGTGTCGATGAAGTTGCCGCCGGACGCCACGTAGGCGTCGAACAGCGCACGGCTGGCCTCCAGACCGGCGCCCCAATCATAGGTGTCGCCGAACGTCATGGCCCCGAGGCAGAGCTCCGACACCTGCAGGCCGGAGGGGCCGAACATCACATGCTTCAAAAGATCCTCCTGGATTTCGCGCATTGGGCGAAAAGATAGCGCTGGGGCGCGCCACGGCGGCGTGAGCGGCGAAGGGCGACCGCCGCCTGGGTCGGCGCCGGCGAAGCCCACGGCGCCCACACGGCAGCTTTTGCGGGAAAGGTCACGGCCGGGTCGCCACGGCCTAGGCGGCCGCGGACGCGCGCGGCAACGATGCCCCCGCGGACCGCGCGGCGCAGTCGCGGATCCGGTCCGCCGCAAGATAGCCCAAGGCCATCGCCGGCGCGTTGGTATTGCCTGAAATCACGGCCGGGAGCACCGAAATGTCCGCGACGAAGAGACCCTCCACCCCGCGGACGCGAAGGGAGGTGTCTACGACAGAGGCGGCGTCAGCGCCCATCCGACACGTGCCGCTAATGTGCATGCCGGAACCGCTGAATCGGCGCCAGATGGAGAGGATGTCGTCGGCGTTGTCGATGTCGACGCCGGGAAACAGCTCGGTGGGCGCGAAGCGGGCAAGCGCCTCTGTCGCGGCGAGCCGCCGCACATAGCGCACCAGCCCGATCGCCGCCTGACGGTCCGTCTCATGCTCCAAAGCGTTGGTTACGATGCTGGGCGGTTCGTCCGCGGCCGCTGAGGTGATCTCCAGATAGCCCCGGCTTAAGGGCGTCGTTTGATAGCCGCCGATCGTCAGGCCAGGCAGGCGCTCCATGCGCATCGCCCCACCGGCCGCCGGATCGACGGTGACGGGATTGATGAGCAGGCGGACATCGGGCCGGTCGAGCGAGGGGTCGGTCTTGACGTAGCCGCCCACCTCGAACGCCGGGCGGCTCAAAGGCCCATCCCCCAGCAAGGTCTGGCGCACCGCATTCCGATAAAGGCGCCAGCCGCTGAATTGATGGTTCTCGCTGGCCGAGTTGACCCGAAAGCGCAGGAAGAGACACCGGTGATCCGATAGGTTTCGACCCACTTCCGGCGCGTCCACCACCGACTTGATCCCATGTCGGGCCAGTAGCCGGGCGGGTCCAACGCCCGACAACTGCAGCAGCTTCGGCGTGTTGATGGCCCCTGCCGTCAGTACGACGCCGAGGTTGGCCGTGTAGGCGACTGGCCCGCGAGGTCCGCGGCCGACGACCCCCGTGGCCCGCCCGCCCTCGAAGGAAATTCTGTCGATCATGGTCCCGGTGACGACGGTGAGGTTCCCGCGGCCCCGAACGGGCTTGATGAAGGCGTGGGCCGCGCTTTGCCGGCGCCCCCGCCAGATGTTGCGCACGCTGTAGCCGACGCCCTCGCCCGCCTGCGCGTTCAGATCGGCGCGGATCGGAACGCCCAGCTCACGCGCGCCCTCGATCACGGCGTCGCAGAGGGGAAGCCGATAGGCATGCGCCGAGATCCGCAAGGGGCCGGACCCGCCGCGCGTTTCGTCCTCGCCGAACTCGTGCGACTCGATCGACCTGTAGGCCGACAGGAACGTGTTCCAGGTCCAGCCCGGCAAGCCCCAGTCATCGTAATCGCTCGGCTGGCCGCGCATATAAACGAGTCCGTTGATGGCGCTGGAGCCGCCGAGCGTCCGACCGCGGATGTGGAATTCCGGCTCGTTGGCGCCCCCACCCCGCTTGACCGGATAGAGCCAGCTGAACTTCGGGTCGCGCATGACCTTCGCGTACCCGCGCGGCATGCTGATGAAAATATTCCGGTCTTTCGGCCCGGTCTCGATGAGCAGGACGGACACCGTGGAGTCCTCGCTCAGGCGGTTAGCCAGCACGCAGCCCGACGACCCGGCCCCCACAATAACGTAATCGTAGCGCTGCACGCGACAGCTCCCAATCGACCGGGCCTTCGCCGGAGTTCTTATTGAGGTCTGTCTATAGGAAACTCATCCCGGCGTCTATTTGGCCGATGGACCACCTGCGGGAAATTCATATATCTCTAATGCAGGGTAGCGACCGATGACCCTGTCATCGGCGGCGTCCTTGCCGGCCGGGGGACGACCTCGCCGCGTGGCCCGCCGGCATCGCCTGGCCCAGGCGCGCAACCCGCCCCGCAAGATCGTGGCAATTAGGAACCCGAATGCGACCGGCCGCCGAAGGCGGCGCGGACCCTTGGCGCCGTCTTCACCCGGCGCGGCGAGCCCCTTCGACCGGAGGCTTGGCGGTAAAAGGTAGTTCAATAAGTCGGGGACGCACTGTAAGGGTTGCAAAGGTTCGCTGGCGCTGACGGCGAACGGGCCGGGGCGAGCAACGTTTGCTGGACGAGATTTGTACACAAGCCCGGCGTGGGCGGGACTGAGTATCGATGGCAAGACGAACAAGGACGACGCAAGGCCATCCGGAGCTCTCGGCGACCCTTAGGCAGACGGTGGAGGCGCTGCGCGCCGAGTCCCTGCAGGTCGGCGAAGGAGAACGGATTGGCTCCGAGGACGAGCTCCTGGCGCGCCACGGGGTCAGCCGTCCGACCTTGAGGCAGGCCGGAGCCCTGGTGGCGCAAGAGCAGCTTCTTCAGGTCCGACGCGGCGTGGGCGGCGGTTACATCGCGCGGCGACCAACCGGTCGGGCTGTCTCCCACATGGCGGCGATCGTCCTGACGACGCGACAGACCAGTATGGACGAGATCAGCCACTCGATGGCGCCCATACGGGCGGAGCTTGCGCGATTGGCGGCCACGAACATCGACGACGCCTCGCGTGAGGCCTTTCGCGGCTTTCTGAAGCGGGAAGCGGAGGATTCCGGACAAGGCGGCTTCCGAGCCTTCGCCAGGAGTGAGCGGGAGTTCGGCCAACTGATCGGCGCCGCCAGCCAGAACAGCGTCCTGGCGCTGTTTCTGGACATTCTCTACGACCTAGCCGCCAATATCCCGCCGGAGCACGACATCTTTCTGGGCCGCCCCGAGCGCGTTCGAGCCTACCGCGAGCGTCGGACGCGCCTGATCGAGGCGATCATCAATGGCGATCCGAACGTCGCGGAACTTCTGGCGCAGCGGACCTCGGAACTGAACCGGCAGTGGCTCGCCGACAGCGAAGCTGTGGCTGCGGCCCAGGCGCCGTCGGACGCGCCAGAAGAGACAAACACCGAGGGATAGAGGAACCGCCGCCCCTTGCGCGCCAGGTCAAGGCTCAGGGCACAGACGCGAGGTCGCTGCCGACGCCCGGCTCCGGGTAACCCTGGCACACCCCAGGTTCGCTGATAGAATACATTCTATTCAAACCAAGGTGCGGGCGGTCGCGGGCCTCAACCCCCTTCCCGCTCAGAGCCTCGTGAAAGAGCGACGTTGCCGTATGGGCCGTTGTCCGGCGCGCGACCACGGTCGCCCTTGACCAAGCCTGCATTCAATTATCTTAATTGCGACGACGCGGTCGAACGACTGGGCGTCTGAGGCGTGTCGCGCGTCCTCACACGAGATGCTGGAGGGGATAACGCGATGAGCGCAGGGGCATTTGCGGGCAGGGTCGCCATGGTCACGGGCGGCGGTTCCGGCATCGGCCGCGCGACCGCCCTGGGGTTCGCGCGCGAGGGCGCAAGCGTCCTGGTCGGCGACATCAACGAGAGCGGCGCCAGCGAGACTGTCGCCACCATTCGCGGCGCGGGCGGAAGGGCCGAGGCGATCCGGCTCGACGTCTCGAGCGGCGAGAGCGTCGCCGCGGCAGTCGCGTCCGCGCGCGCCGCATTCGGAGCCCTGCATATCGGGGTCAATTGCGCGGGGGTGACGCTGGCGGGAGATAACCTCGTCGAGGTGCCGGAAGCGAAGTTCGATCAGGTCATCGCCGTCAACCTCAAGGGAACCTGGTGGTGCCTCCGCGCCCAGATTCCCGCGATCATCGAAAGCGGCGGCGGCGCCATCGTCAACGTCTCGTCGGTAATGGGCCTCGTGGCCGGCGCCCGATCAAGTTCGTATATCGCCTCCAAGCACGCGATCATCGGGCTCACCAAGGCCGCATCGATGGAATATTCGAGCCAAGGCGTTCGGGTGAACGCCGTCTGCCCAGGCGGGACGGTGACGCCGATGGTCAGTGAGCAGGTGCAGGCTGGCCTTCTGCCGCTGCATCCCATCGGTCGCCTCAGCCAGCCTGACGAGATCGCTGCGGCGATCCTGTTCCTGGCCTCCCCCGCGGCGTCCTTCATCACCGGCGTCGCCCTTCCCGTCGACGGCGGCTGGACAAGCCATTGAAGCGCGCACGGCCTGGTGCGAGCAGAAGACCGTTCGTGCAGGACCAGCCGAAAGGCGCGCGCCGAGCCGCCGCCCCTCGCCCTGCCCGATCCGGCCCGTCGTGCAACGTCGTTGCGAGGCTGCGCCGAACCGCCGGCTAGGCGCCCTTGATCACGAACGGATCAATTCGATCGTCGGCGAAGAAGTTCACCCACGCGTAGGCCAGCTTCACCTTCCGGGTTTCCCCCACCCTGCACATGATCCCCTCCCGGCCCCGCTCGATGCCCGCGGTCGGATGGCCCATGTGGCCGTTGGCGGCCCCGTCCCAGCGCCATTTTTCGCCGCCGATTTCGTAGTGCAGGGTCTTGGGATAGCGGCCTTCGTCGAGTTCGATCTGCAGCTTGACGTCACGGGTCACCAGGCGCGGGCCCTTCTCGGTCCCCATGAAGGCGAACTGGCAGTCCCCGCGGTTGTAGCCGATGTGGCAGAGGTCGCGCGTGCCGTCCTCATACTCGTTGCAGAGGATCAGCCACACCATGCCCCGTTCCTGGTAGGTGCGGGCCCAGCTCACGCCAGGAGCGGTCCAGAGCGTCGCGTACTCGGAAAACCCGTGGCACTTCCGCCCCATGACCGTGCCTTCGACGCGGCTGATGTAGGAGGTGAACATCCAGCCGCCATCCGCATTGGGCGAGTACCAGGAAATGCCCGGAGAGACGGAAACGCCGGTCAGCGACAGCAACTCCCCCTCGCGCCATTCCATCTGGTCCACCTGACGGCGGTAGTAGAAGGGTTGCTTGCCGGGGATTCCGGCCGTGCGCCCCGGGACCAGCGGAATGCTTTCGGCGATATGGGCGTCGCCTTCACGGCGATTGGTCAGCGGGCCAGCATAGGCTCGGGCTGCATCAGGGTGCGGATTATAGAGTTTCGCCCCATCTGCATTGGTCCGCAAAAGCAGACCGATGCTCGATTGGTGATCGTGGTAGCGCACGACATTCCACAGATTGCCGGCCTCGTCCCGGAGGGTCGCATTCGGACAAAGCGCATCGATACGCATGCCGAACATCTGGTTGGTCGGATAAGAGGCCTCGATCGTGTGCTCGAAGTATCCGAACACATTCTTGTTGTTGAAATCGCCCAGCTTTCCCACGGTCTCAGCCGTCATCCGTCCCTCCTCTGCCTTGTCCCGGCGGGTCTCCAAGTCCGATCCCCAGGAGACAGGCCAGACGCCCGCTCCATGGGATTATCAAGGCGTCTCTTTCACCCTCAGCGTCCACTGATGTTTCGCGATGTTAGTCCTCCGAGAGGATCGGCCGGATTCGATGATCTGGCCCCGGATGATCAGGGGGACATCGACGGTGCTCATGAGAGTTCGTTCGTTCGCGCCATCAGCCAAGACATTGCCTCCTCGTGAGCGTCACTGGACCCGGAGCAGCTGACCTTGTCGTCGCCCCCCTCGAGCTCACTGAACCGCTCGATTTTTGGGTGGATGTGGAGCCCCCTGCGGCCACAGGGGCACCCGTCCCAGGTGGCGGTGACCTTGTCCCCGCTGACGAAGCCCCCCCAGAACGACCCGGAAAGCAGGTCGAAGAAGGCGTATCGTCCCATCTGCGTGCCTTCCCGCGCCAGGGGGGCGCCGGTCTCGGGATCCAGCAGGAACGACACGGCGTAGGGCGACGCATGATAGCGCCCGTGCGAGCACATGGCGTTTCCGGAGATGAGCTCGGACATGCCGTAGCCGAGCCGGAGCTTCGCCCCGAGGAAGCGCTCGATGCGTTCCTGCCAGTCGTCGGGCACCGACGCCCCCTTCAGGCCGCCGCCGCTGGTGATGACGCTTTCCGGGGCGAAGAGGCCTTGAAGGCCTCGCGCCTCGCCCAGAACGGTCCAGCTGTACAGATAGGGCACGGCTCCGAACACCAGCACCTTCTTGCCCGCAAGTTCGGCGAGGATCCGTTCAAAGAAGGCCCGCTGATCCTGCGCCTGGTTGGCCTGGCGGGCGAGCGAGGTCTTAAAGCGCTGGAGCAGCTCCGGGCTGATCTCCATCTCATCGAGCTCGCCTTTCATACTGGCGCCGCGGACTCGGCCCGCAAGGGAGGCCACGTCGGCGCTCATGAAGTCGTCGTACAGGACGTAGGTGGTGGCCTCGGAGCCGACTTTCCTCACCAACCCGTCGAGCATCCGCTGAGCGACGTGGCGACCGCGCCGGTAGGAGGGATAGACGATCGGGATCGGGGCGTCGCCGTCGCGCAGGACCTCGAGCTGGTTCAGCTCGTCGCCAAAAGGCTCGGCCATGGACTTCACGCGATACTGTTCGAAGCGTTCCAAGTCCTCATGATCGCGTGGAATGATCGACAGCTTTCCGGTCGTACCGGTGGAGTGACTGGGCCGCAGCGGGGTCTGCGCTTCCAGGGCGGCGAACCAGGAATCGAAGCTGTCGCATCCCGACACGTCGGCCGCCGAAAGGTCGTGGACGGTGAGCCCGCCCAGCCAGCGCGTGAGCAAATCGAACCTTCCCTTTTCCAGCAGGGAGACGGGGTATGACTTGTAGACCGTATGCTGGAACAGGAGCGGCGTGACGTCGTTGAGGGTCGCAATCTCGTCCACGCCCTGCAGCGAGGCCAATTTCCCGAGCTGCCCGAGTCTCGGACGCAATTCCGCAAAGCGCTCGGCCATCATGGCGAGCTGTATCGCCTCGCGCTCGGCCTGACCCATCCGCCAGAGCTCGTCGGCCGGGCGTGAGAACCACGCCTCGATTGTGTGTTTTCCCACGTCTTCCATCCTTCCGTCACGCCGTCACGCCGTCGCCCAAGGCATCGAGAGATGGCTCTCGAATGCGCCCGAGCGCATTCCCTCAGAAGCTAGCAAGCATGGCGATTTTCCGGTCCCATCTCATGGCGGGCCAGGTGTGGCGCGCGCCCATGACTTTGGTTGCCGGAGCGATGCTAGAGCGTTGGGTCACCGTTCCACGCCGGCTGGCGCTTTTCGAGGAAGGCGCGTGTGCCTTCCAGCGCGTCGGGGTGGCTGCGATGTCGAATGAGGATCTCAAATCCGTTCAGGTAGCCCTGATCCAGCGGCCGATCGAGGGACTCCCAGATCGCCTTCAGCGAGCGCTGCACCGCCGCGGGCGAAACGCTTGCCGCGATCTGGGCCAGTTCGAGCGCGCGCGGAACCAGATCCTCCGGCTCCGTCACTTCGGAGACCATGCCGAGTTGCAGGGCCTTCTCCGCAGACAGGCGTTCGGCCTTGCCGAGGATCACCATCCGCAACACGGCCTCGAGCGGCATCCGCTGCAGGAGCCCGATGGGCTCCAGGGCCGTCACCTGGCCGACGTTGACGTGCGTGTCGACGAAGCTCGCCTTATTGCTGGCGATGACGATGTCGCTGTCGGCAATGTAGTGGAGGCCAGCGCCCGCGCAGACGCCGTTCACGGCGCAGATCGTGGGCTTGTAGATCCTCAGCTGCCGCATGGTGAACTGCGGATAGCGATGGTCCTTCGGGTCGTTCGAACTCACCGCCCCCGCGGCCAGGCCGGACACGTCGGCGCCGGAACAGAACGCCCGGCCCGCGCCAGTGATGACCACTGCACGCACATCCGCGTCGTCGCGCGCGGCGAGCATCGCCTCCTCGATCAGGACCTGGAGGGACCTGTTCAGGGCGTTCAGACTGTCTGGCCGATTCAGCGTCAGCTGCAGCACATGGCCATGGCGTTCGACGAGCAGTTCCGGGGCATCGGTGGTCACGCTGTCTCTCCCTCTTACTGGTCCGCGGCGAACAGCGCCCGAAGCTCGGGCTGGCTGACCAGAACGCCTTCGATGATCGCGTGAATCGCCTTCATGGGCGCCTCATTTTAGATTACTGAATAAGGATTAGAGCCTCCGCGTCAAGGCAGACCGCCAGGGATTCCCCATCAATTCCTTGACTGGCTGCAAAGGGAAATGCTCCGCAACGGTCACAAGGGATAGGCCATTGGCGCCCTCGCCCATTCGGGAATAGAACATATTCTATATCTCGCCCGAGGAGCATTGTGAATCTCAGCTCGGCGCGCGGCTGGGGGCACTATTTCAACGAGTGCGGGGCCGTATTCAACGCGCCGCAGCTCGCGCGCTTCAAGACGGTCGTTTGGAACAGCGTGAGCGGCGACGTCCTTACGCCCGCCCAGCGGCAGGCGTTCATCGACTACTTCCAGAACGGCGGAGAGTTTGGGGCGTGCACGGTTCCGGCGTCGACCCGTCATATCGCTCGCGCTGATATGTCGATCAGCTGATTGACGCCCGGCTCGTCGGTCACACCATGTGGCCTCACCTGCAGCGCGGAACGATCCACGTCGAGGACCCCGCTCACCCGGCGATGTCCAGATTGCGCAAGACCTGGGTTCGCACCGCGCAACTCAGACCGTTTCAAATAGATATCGCTATGAAGAACGCGAATCTGCCGAAGGGCCACGTTTCAATCGCGGGGCGCCGACCGCCGCGTTGCGGGTTAATTCGCCCGCGCCCGCTGAAAACCGTTCTGTCCGGAGTCTC
>Ga0307513_10009080_pt1 | contig 12605 bp, 15 predicted proteins | sample 15_EM_MG_FD_202174 | JGI IMG/M metagenome (GOLD analysis project Ga0307513, IMG submission 202174) | Populus trichocarpa ectomycorrhiza microbial communities from riparian zone in the Pacific Northwest, United States - 15_EM | ecosystem: Host-associated > Plants > Roots > Unclassified | place... | reverse complement strand
AAACAAATGAATATAACCAATTTTGAGGGACACGCTAAAGCTAGGAAATGTAATCAAAATCGGACTCCTCATAATAATTCTGGTGAGTGACACCTCCGCAAGTGCGTGGACTTGGCTGCAGGCGCCTCAACTATATGTTTAGCGGCCCATTTTGCTGATGCTGGCGTTGCGGTTGGTGCTCAAGTAATTTGTGAGTAGCTGGGTCTCATACTTGCATTGCAGAAATGCAGGTGGAAAATTTTAGGCACTCGCATACTTATTTACAAATTCTAATCATAGCACGATGGCAGCAAACCATATACTTTCAACCAGAGGTGGTTAAATGTGTTTCAAATTGGTAGTCTCACGCACAACCCCCCCAGGTACATGAGGCCGCTACCCCCGATAGTTCATCCACAGCGTGTATGCATCAAACACTGCATAATATCGATCTCTCGCTACCTACAAGTGTAAATGGCACGGCGGTTGGTAAATTATTGTAAACAATTTCAACACTGGAATAGCAGTACAGTAGTACAATCTATAGACCAAATTGTGGTCAATCCGCGGAGAAATGTGGTTTCGATTCCGGAAGTAAAAAGTATATGAGCCTTGACATGCCGTCAACCCGGATTGAACGGGTGACCTGTAGATTGCAAGTATAAAGACTTCAGTCTAACGCTCTCCCAACTGAGCTATGACGGCAATAACATTACGAGATCTCAATGTGCGTACACAGGAGACGCAGCACACTGTGATATCAAAGCATCCTTTACGAAAACCTTATTGCCAGATTACCTTTCAACGTGTTTGCGGCCGCATTTCTATGGGTATTCCTATGTGGGTAGTGCAGATGAGACAACCGCCTCTTTGATTCACACCGAGACACACCAGCGGATAGGCTTTCTATTACCTCAATTCTCAACAGACAATGTTCCTACGGTTTATACACTCCGGCAGTGCCCATACGTTCTCTTGGAACCAATGATCAAATGTCCCCGATGATCGAACCACTCGCGGGGATCTACCATCACGACAAAGTGCATAGTGTGAATAGAGGTTACATGGTAGATTACGGAAGAGGGTCGCACCTATTCTTTTGTTGACAATAGATCGGCGTTTCCTGCCAAACCTATGAAAGATATCGGATATATGCAATTGAGTATTATAGAGAAATCGAGCCTCTGGAGTACCGCTTGAATACACCGGAGGGTCGTCGCCTCTCTGCAATGGGTGTCTGAAAGTGAGACCGATTGAGGTCTTGCTCGGCGATTTGCAGGAGAGAGTGAAAGTACGAAGAACAAAGATGAGCCCAAAGGAAAATATAGACAAAATAAGGGTGGAACTCCGCAAGGAACGGACTCCTTCGTTCGTTTGCTCGGTGTGAAGAGAGTGAAAGAGACGATTCGAGTGAAGATAAGGAACATAGGGTTAGGCCATAATTGAGGACTACCTTTATGGGAATCGAGGAGCCGAACCATGACAGTAATGCAATTACTACTCCCCGAGGTGGTGATATTCGAGTTTCAGGGCGGTGGTAATTAACAAAGAGTCTCGCTTAGTTGAGAAAGGCAAAGATCTATCATAGGTATTTCTGAAAATGAAGCGGTGCCCCACAAGGACCAGCCCACGGCTGCCTCCAAGGTGGGACAGGAAGCGGGATAAAATTCGTCATTTTTGACAGAAGGGGTGCAATGTGTCGATGGTTAGCTAAAATGTGGTTATTTAGGCGTGAGGTCAATGGTGCGTCGTCCGAGTTGTCCGCTGCACTAAATCCACCCCAGGATCTGCCCAAAAGACAAATGAAGGGTATGTCAACTCTACAGTCGCAAATAACATCGCCTGCGGCGTAGTCTTGGCCAAGGTCAAATCTAGCCTGCGGCGTAGTCCGAAGGTTGACCATGATCCTTCTCGAGGTACGCAACTGAAAACTCCCAGGTGGCTTGGTCTCATCCATAAACTGTAGCCAGGAAACGTTATTATCCAGAACACGCTGACCGAGAAGTTTGCCAAGTGGGTCTTGCTCTCGTGGATAATCAGCTTGAGACTGATTGTCCGTCTCTCCTGGCAGGCCGGGCTCTATCGACGTTGCTTTTGTTGACTTCGATGGTGTTCGTTTCCACTTGTCGACACCAACGAGCAAGGAGATCCTTCTCTTGTCGATGAGCATCAGGTGCTGGGACGAACTCGTTAAATACGGCGTACTCAGCTTGCTGAAGCGGGAATACGGCGATCGACTACAAGCACAGCCTGAAGCAGACTATAACATTAGCTTAGAATATGTAATCGAGTCCATTCCACCGCCGGGAGGTCTGTTTTCTTCCACACGCACGAGCCTTCGGCCAATAATCTAACCTCTTTCCAGACGAGCGTGATAATTTGATCAAGTCTGCCTCTCTTCTCAAGCGTAATGCCTTAGCAGCCCCATTTGAAAAGGCCTTTAGCACGCAAGCTACCCTCGAAGCCGCGGGTTCGACAGAACTCCCTGGAGATCTAATGGAGATCCACTATCGCGACGAAGAAGCCATCTATGTACAGGCTGCACATGACCGTGTCACTGTCATTTTCTCGACGATTTTTAAGGACGAGACAGACAAAACCTTTGGCAAAGTATTTTTGCAGGTAAGCGAGAGTGATGCATTAACCTTTTGTGAAACCGCTTAATTAAATTTACCATAGGAATTCGTTGATGCGCGAAGGCTACCGGCATTACAAAACGCTCCTCAAGTTCTCTACTCTGCTCGAGATCCTCCATTGGAAATACGAAGCGTTGCCGGTCTGAAAGTCAGTGATGATGTTGGATATGTCACGTTCGGTTGGTCCTCTCTCTTTTTGTATCACTCCTGTCTCTTAATCCTTCTTAGTGCTCTTTCCCCGCCACTTCCAACATCCCGAGAAGATGTTCGCTACCATCTCCAACATCCAACTTTTCCGTGACTATCTCCATTACCATATCAAGTGCAGTAAGGCCTATTTGCACAGCCGAATGCGCGCTCGTGTAGCGGCATTCCTGCGAGTTCTCAATCGTGCCAAACAAGAGAAGCCAGAGGGGGAAAGAAAGACCATTACGTACGATCTTATACTCTTGCAAATGATCCCCTTGTTAATTGTGACACGCAGAGGGCGGACGGTTATCCAACGATAAGCCTTCCAGACAACGGGCAGTGAAGATTTGAATGGCGTATTATCATTCTAGTTTGTATCCAACTAGGTCTATAAATGCAGGACAAATGCACGATAACCAAGGATTCGGTCATTACGTCTGAAGTATCGAGGGTGACGGGATATTAGACCGATGAGACATAATGATATAGTCACGAGACTGAGGATAGGAAAATGGTTGGCATTGCAGTCTGGAAATCAAGAGCTCCAGTCTACATCCATCGGCGAGAAGCTACGCTCTTGCCACCCTCCCAGGACGACGATGGTCATCACGGGATGACAGATTCTTGACAACGTCCCTCAAATTCCTTGCGCCTCGTCCATCACCTCTATCTTGCCTGCCGCTTGGGCCGCCCCGCTTATGCGCAAAGATCACCACCTTACCGGCTTGTCCAGCACGACCGGTTCGACCCGCACGATGTAAGAAATCAACCATATTCTTTGGCTCGTCGACAATGAAGACATGCTTCACCGAACTGTTGAAATCGAGACCTCTGCTGAGCAGACTGGTCGTCACGAGTACAAGCGGGTCGTTTTCGGATTGAGGTTTGAGCGGCGTATCGGGGGTAATGGTACCATCTGGTCTACGCGAGCGAAGGAACGGGGCGATCGCATTATCGTTATTTCTTGCCCTGATAGCTGGCTTCCGTCGCCCGCTAGTATGACTCCTCACGAGTTCCGTCTGTTCCCCCCCCTCACCCGAAGGTACTTCTGTTTTGGAGGACTCTGAAGTCGCTCGAACGAGGGGTACAGCCGGAATGCTGTGCTCGACTAGATGGTTTGCAATGACTTCAGCTTTCACAGACTTGTTGCAGAAGATGATGACCTTGGACTTCTGGAGGGGTGGAACTGTGACTTTGCGTCTCCCTTTCGACATCGCGGCTAAGGCGTCGGCATTCGCCACTGCAGCAGCATGTGCAGAGGCATCTTCGGCCCATACGGTCTTTATTCTGTTGACTATGTCCGCCATTTTGTTCCCTCCGGTCCAAATAAAGTGTTCAGGAACGATACTAGGTGGAAGCTGGTGTAAATTTATACTTGTGAGACGCGTAATCGTCGGGAGCTTCTCTTGCAAATACACATTCAGCGCGGGCGGGATAGTCGCACTGCTTAGAACGAGATTGAACGGATAGAGGGAATCTGGATAGGCCGGCTTGCGAATATCGCTGATGGCGCCGAGAAGGATCTCCATTGAATCAACAAAATCAGGGTTGAAGAGAACATCCGCTTCGTCTACGATGATCCACTCCACGTACGAGAGGTCAACCTCGGGTGTCCAATCTACTTGAGGCAGACGTGGTTCAGGTGTCTTCTTGTCCGATTCCCAAGGATTTCGAGCCATTTTTGCTGCGATTTCATCCTTCCATCCACGCCCGCGCGTCAAGTCCAGGAGACGTGCAGGCGTGCCAACCATCACATCAATGGGAATGACCCCATGCGCAGGGAGAGCATAGGCATCATCCTCCTTATGACTTGGTCTCGTAACAGTAATCTCCCCGGTCTCGACCGCCTCATCTTCGACTGCCGCTTTAAGGTGTTGACCGGTTGTCGTACCTTTGTTGGCCTGAGAGGTGCAAAGAACTTTCATCTTGATATTGTGAGAAAGCCCCTTGGCAAATGCGGAAAGCTGGCGCGATAGTTCATGGGTTGGCGCAATGACGAGGGCGCGAGGCGCATTTGTAGCACGTTTACGAAGGAATGTATCTCCCTGTTCGTCGAACTTGCTTTCAGAGAACTTGAGAGCATGAAGGAGAGGTACTAGATATGCTATGCTCTTCCCTGAACCAGTTTCCGCTGCTAAAAGTGTCGGCGCGGAAGCCGGTGAACGTTCGACGATGGGTATCTCTGTTTGAGCCCGCTTTCCAAAGAAATAGGTGAAGGAAAGTTTTTGGATGTTGGTTGGGGTTGCCTGGAAAGTGAGGTTGTCCCGGATAGATTGGAGCAGTCCAGGGAGCATTGGCGTATCTTTGAAGAAAGTGACGTCCTTTGCCATGATGCTGGTATCTTGATGAGGGAGAGCATCTCTTTTTAGTTGTGGATGTGGTTCTTCCTCTGGTAACGATCTTCTATTATCTACCAGAGCTCTGCGCGATTGCCGCTGCCGCTGGCTCGGTGTTTCGTCACGTAGAAAATCCAGCCTCTGGGGTCGTTTCCCTGCTTTCTTATTCGGAGGATTCGAGGTCCCCGGCGAATCGTAGTTGGCGAAAGGACCCTTGCCCGGCGAGAAAGGCGCTATTTATCCATGGTATTAGAAGGCCGGTAAACGGCCAGTGAAAAGGAACACTCACCTTTTCCAGTAGCTTTTGGAGGCTTCTTCACGTCTTCTGCTCGCGCCAATCGCGTCGTCGAAGCATCTGAGAGGAGGGTCAGAATACAAAATGACAAATGAGCAGAGTCTCGACCATACGTGGAGTGGGTTTCCTTGAAGTGGCTGAGAACTTTTGCTTCTTCGAATCTGTCTGTGATCCTCCTTTGGAGACCCCAGCGGAGACATGGAAAAACGCCGCAAATGTCGGCGCAGCGCGGCTGCTAAGGACCGTACACACTGGTGACAATATTGGTGACCTTGAGGAGACAACCCAGGAGAGCAAGAAGGACATTTCCGCGAGCACGCTTCTCGCGGTCCGTCTGGTTTGGCCGCAAATTTCGTCCTTTGTCCCCACTCATGAACATGGCGGCGCTCCCACTCGCGCTTTCAGACTACAAGCGCTATGGAAGGCAGCTGATACTAGACGGTTTTGGTCTGGAAGGTATGTATCCACTCTTCCGTGAAGAGCTTTTGGCGCCAGATCGACGCGAAAAGCCCAGCTTAAATTGAAAACCGCAAAAGTCATCGTGGTCGGTGCCGGAGGACTCGGTTGCCCTGTATTGCAATATCTAGGTGCTGCTGGAGTGGGTACGTTGTTGTCATACCCACACAAAAATGGGCCTTGATGAGATGAGCAGGGGGCATTGGGATCGTCGACCATGACAGGGTTGATTTGTCAAACTTGCAGCGTCAAATCCTCCATAGTGAGTCGCGAGTTGGATGGTACAAGGCCGAGTCCGCTGCCCATGCCCTTCGAGAGTATGGACTGCGAGCCATGCCCAGTGTAACATGTTCTCACTCCACTGATTTCTCAGGAACAATTCCGGCTTACACATCGATGTATTCATTGAAGCCCTTATCCCGTCCAATGCGCAAAGAATCCTTGAAGGCTACGACTTGATTCTCGATTGCACTGACAACGCACCCACACGATATCTTTTAAATGATACAGCAGTCATACTTGGTAAACCCCTTATTAGTGGGGCGGCTTTAAAGCATGATGGACAGCTCGCCACCTATAATTTGTTACCGAACGGCCCATGTTACCGATGCTTGTTCCCTATCCCACCTTCCCCTCAAGCAATGGGAAGCTGCGAAGAGAATGGAGTACTTGGTGCCGTTACAGGGGTCATCGGTTCGCTTCAAGCTCTAGAGACCATAAAGCTCATAACAGGAAAACACGGTATGCACGTCCAATCAATCCTGCGGAAATGCTACAGTAGATTAATTCGAGCGCAGACCGGAAACCGACGATGCTTGTCTTCTCAGCTCTCGCGATGCCGCCATTCAGATCCGTCAAGTTACGGACAAGACGAGCAAATTGTGTTGCCTGCGGACCAGATAAAGAAAGCGCGAAAATGATAGAAGAGACGGATTATGTTGCATTTTGTGGAGGGAGCCAACCAGATTGGGAGACCGCTGGGCTGTTGCCGGGCAAGGCAGGTGAGCGAATGTCAGCACAGGTACGGTTGGTCCTTTAGACCATACCTTCGATCTTGTTGACGGTCACTCACCCAGGACTTACATACTACACTCGCGGACACGGCAAAACCAGTGTTACTTGTAGACGTTCGCCCGATACCAGAGTTCTCGATCTGCCACCTGCCTTTTTCACATAGTACGTACATATACCTTCTTCTCCTGCCAGCTTCCTTACTATGGGTTCACCCAAGACATCCCGCTCTCTGAACTGCTTGCAAACCCGGCAACTCCTCTTGAGTCAACATTGCGACCACCTTTGACGCCAGCTTCCCTAGGCTCACTCCATCCGACTACGCTACGCGAGGAGTCACCAACAGCCAAGGCATTAATCGTCTGTATATGTAAACAAGGAAACGACTCGCAATTAGCCGCAAGCGCTCTGCGATCCATAGTAGAAGAAAGGTCTCTCATGAATGTGTACGAGGTGAAAGACCTCGTTGGTGGTCTACGAGCATGGTCTCGAGATGTAGATACCAACTTCCCTCTGTACTAAATAATTGTCTGGAGACTTATAAAATAATGGAATAATTCATTTAGATTATACTTATGCCTCAGGCGCCTCGTGGCCTTGTTTGGCTCTCGACTTGAGGGGAGCCTGAACTCTAAATGTTCAAACCTCTGACCCGACGCCATTTTTCCTTCTATGCGGCGGCGCCTCACTAATTTCTTTATATGCTTCATAATGGCAGCGCAAAGCTCGTCCTGATTTCATTCTGCTTGCTCTATGATGCTAGTGCTCTCAATGATACCTCCGCATCATCACTCACGTCATTGTTCAACTGTAGAACATAGTCCCTATTCTTCGCGCGGCACGTAGAAAATTGTGTTTCATCGTCAGAGCCTGCACGGGCATTTTTATATTCTCGCCGCATAAAGTCCTCATCTCTCATGGGAACCGTACCTTTGAACTCTCTCCCCTAATGAGACATTGGACAGCACTCTTGATATTATGAAAGGGACTCCCGAGTGAAGGATATCGTCGGTCCAAATATCCGAGCGTTGCTAGCAGAGAAAGTATTCATCTGTTCTCTCGCCTGCCCAATAGATCTCAGGCTTTCTGGGGCGGCTGTTTACTGAGCCTCGAAAGGATGAGGGTTTAAAGATTGTTGGAGGGTCCCATGCTAAAGGGTTTGCTGGGTGACTGAGCCACCATCTTGATATTCTATTGTTGCTGGTCGTCTGGAGCACCACAAACGGAGGGTATTCTTTCTCCAAGCCACCGCTGGGATGTTTGCTTCGGAAAGGGAGCTGTCGCTCTTGTCCTCTTGAACGCTATCTAGAAAGGCGAGAGCTGGGGTTTCTTGTGGAAGCAGATCTAGGAAAGTAGCCCAATCCGTAGCAAAGTCCAGAAGGTCGTAATCCTCTAAAGCGAGATTAGGTTCGTACCATCGTTGAGCCGTGCCTTTGGGCCATGAGACGGCGTAGGTGATCTTGACTGTGTCGTCTTGGAAGTCGTCGGGGCGGCTTCTAAACACAAGTTTGCATTGAGAGCCATTCCTGAAGTAGCTGATGTCCTAATAACCTTGGGTTGAAGGTCACTTGCACAGCATTTTCGAAGGTCGGGGGAATGTGGATTCGTGGGAGCCATGAGAAGTGCTGTCTATGACTTTCTCACTGAAGTACTTGAGTGATCATGACACGACGATAAACTCACGTGACCGGAGAAATATCGCTAGCATTTCCAACTCTGTTTACTCGTCCCAATCCTTCCTCGTATGGTGAATAAGGCATTTAGCGGCAACGACGTTAAAAACTTTGGCGCTTTGAGAAATATTAGGGAGTGAATTGGCTCGCACGGGCAATGAGAACATAGCCCTAATTGCGAGATTCCACCACAGACTTCTGAATGAACTGGACGGTAACAACTCGCGTTTTATGACAGGATCATGGCGCAGGAGTGTCACTAAGAGGTAGGGGTCGGGTTCTTCTGTTTCTCTGAAGGCAGCGCCTTATCCGTGAATCATACCAAAGACTCATATCCTGCAGCACATGGGAATCTTCTACGGTCCCATGCACGGCCACTCTCGTGAGTATAGCAGAGCTCAAAGTGGAGATCAGTCGCAGTTCCAATCATTAGACCGATGGCCACCTGCTCCGACTTATGTGGCGAGCCCAATGTCATTGTTGACGCGGATGTGGTCGTTAGGGGCGTGGTACACCTTGAACTTCAGCGCCGAGACTGGGTACGCCAAGCGGAGATTGTCGGACATATTAGGAAGAGCGTCGAGATGCAATGGATATCTCGTCTCACCCTAGGGCTGCATCTCCAGAGGGATATATTATTTGCATTAGGAAGCAGATTGTCTTGTTCTTGACTATCTACAGGCTCCTCAGCCATTGTCGCGTTGTCCCTTCCGCTTCAACCACTTCCGGTGTCGTCGTCGGTGTGCGAGCGACCAGCCTGAATGGTGTCATTGCGTTGTGCACAGAGTGAGACTATTGTGAGCGTCTGGTTTGAAAGGAGACGCGAGAAGTTTGAAAGTGCTGAAATGTTTGCATAGTTGATGGAAGAAGGGCTGTCATGGAAGAACGGACCCCACGCCTCCAGAGTAGACCACACTCCCATTCGGTAAACGAATCGCACGTCGATCCGGCCCGAGACTCAAAAAAATAGTAGCGTCCCCGCTCATACTACCTGTGGCCCTGAGTCGCAGAGCCGGTCAGACGAGTGCGAGACGTGTAGGAGAAAAGAGGTAGCTACTCCAGCTGATTCGACGGCGGTGGAGGCGTTGCCTACTGCGTGTCCTGTCACAAGGATTTGTACATGCCGCAGTCATCCCGATGGCGCAGCACCATCCGTGTTCAGGAGAATACCTCTAAATGGCTGGAATGTGTAAGCGAGGTATCAGCTGGACATATCTTGGGATGAATTTCCCATTGAGAGACAGTTCTGGGCGTTGGGAAGGATGACGTTCTCGTAAACACATCGTTATTCGCAGAGTCTAAGCAGAGTTGTAGACATAATGTCAAAATTGGGGGGATGTTGCTGAGTAAGTGGGACCACCCCTGTCCCAGCCTCTTCCTGAGATATCTTCCTCTACGTTTAATGGAGCACCTGGAGAATAGTTCTCTTCAGGCACTCCTCCGCGCTTGCCGTCAAATCGAAGCGGGCGCATGAGCATGAGAATGAGACCAGCCCAAGTGCATGTACGGTTGCCCAGCCAAGATAATAAAATGGGGGTGACATGGGATCCAGCGTCCACTGCTTTTGGGTTGTAGTACTATGTCCGCATCCATACAGAGAGTAAAATCCCGCGATCGACAGAAAAACTTTGCTACCCCAAGTACAAATCTCAGCACACGCGCCTCATAATAATCACAATCACTTAACCACAACTACGAGACGGTTAACAGCCTTTTTTGCCTGCTTAGTAATAATGAGACCGAGCCAGCTTTTTCAATTCTTCCTCTCTCCTCGTACATCCTGTACCGCCGGCGCACTCTCCCCAGGCCCAAGGCAACCACGTCTAATGGGTTTGAAGTGCCTAGCGTAAGCGTGAAGGACGGACAGGACCGGGGTCAAGAGGTGTCCGATCTAGAGTCCGTTTTCCTATTATAGTTGCAAGCCCATTAATATAACATTGGCTCCACAACAGGGCCGAATCCCAGTTCCCTGTAACCGGCACTCTCGGAGGGTCATACGGCGATGCTTCCTACCCCACCTATCTGCTGTCGTCTTCACAACGAAGAGCGGTTCCGCTCCTTTCCTGTCTCTGGGCTCCTTCCTCTTATCAGGTCTCGGGAAAGGGGTGTGGTGACCGCTCTTACGTGAGCCCAGATAGGAGAAGCTGTCGTCCGTCGACCATCGACGCCGCCAATCGAATTCATACGTGCTCTTGTACCAAACCATTAGTATCTGGTGCATCTTAATTATTTGGTCGATGTCCTATGTCGAGAGCGTAAATGTTACAAGTCCCCCTAGGCGAATCTCTTGAAGGACATTGAAATGTCATCTCTCCCCACCTCTCCCTAGGGCAGGAGGATGCTGACTTTGGAATGCTATGATAGCTTTGAGAGTGTTTTTGCCGATATTGCTGGGGCTCATCTGTACAACCTCTCTACTTAGCGTAGCTGTTTGTCACGAGAATCTATTCAAGTCTCACGGACACGCCAAGCGTACTGCGACAGGTTGAGTCGGTCCTCCTTGTTATCATTTACGCACCTCTACTTCTATATCTTTGCATTCATGACACAGGGTCGCGTAGGTCTCGTAGAGACCTTCGCTGTCGCCCCAAGAACACGGATCTGAAGGTCGCTTGTAGATTGCACTTTCTGGGATGTAGAGAAACAGCTGGTTATCAATCATGCCGAGAATCCATCTTACCTCCCCTAAGCCAGTAACTCCATATTTCGCATCGATCCCCTTCGCGAGAGCAGCGAGCTCCTTCTCGGGCCCAATCCCGACCAAGTCGTCTACCCAGAATCCTCCTGCGACGAAGTCTTCACGGTCCCAGGTCCAAGACACCAACTGCATTTCGAACCTCTATTTCCAGGTCAATGTCACCACCAGAGACATGACGGAAAGCAGCTGGGTCCAGGTATTCCATGACCACCATAAACCAGCCCCCTGGGAGTGATACCACATCATATAGACACGTTGATCAGAGCATGTAAGATGCGCGACTCTTCCATACTGCCGAGTGACCTTGATGAAGAGACGAAGCCCCTTGGCAGGCGCCGTAGCAAGGAAGACGAGTCTAGAATCGTCGAGGCACTTGTTGTATGTGAACGAAACCTTTTCGCCAGTCTGGTCGTTGTAGTGATATGGGTATGGCAAATCCACGCTATTGGCGTGAGGTAGGTTTCTGGGCTGGACGGTGAATAGGTCTTGATACTCTTTGCAGAGTTTTGAGAAAGCAAGTCGAAAGGCTTTAAAGACCCGCGCAAGAGGCATGATATCTCTCCAAAGATTGGGGTGGAGAGGAAAGCTGGGGGTAAGTACTTCAAGTTCGAAGCGCGACGTGAAGACTGCCACAAAATCCCACCTTGACATAAACTGGCTGAATCCTTCGCCGTCGCGGAGTACCCTACACTATTCATGTGCATGTTCATCTCATCGTCCCACGTCCTACCTGCCTGCACCAGCCCATAGAGCCCCTTCTTAAGCTTCCAGAACCGGTGTTCCTTCCCGGTACTTGGTAGCCGCTGGGCTTTTCCATATAGACCTCCTCTTTGAGCGTCCCATACAGGTAATCTGACGTAAAGTCGAACTGAATAATGTCATAATCACGAATGGCGACTAGGGCGAGGAGAATGCGGAGAGATTCCAGGCGCATTACCTGTGACGTGAGAATGATTCGTCGTAGTCGATACTGGGACGTTGCTGGTTGCCCCGGGCAACTAGTCGTGCCTTATTCTTCTCGAAAACGCTTTCCTTGAATTAGCGATGGAGGGCGTCAGCTCGTATACATCGTGCAACTTTAGGTTGCCCATTTCACTGGCCATGGCCTTCTTCCAACTGTTAATTCCCGCGACCCGACCCACCCGATCCACATGTAAATACAACTTCATCAACAAGCCTATATTCAAACCATATGAGATCCGCCTCCGGCTCGCGGAACGAGCGAGGAGGGTCATAGAAGGTACACTGTAGAAAGCATTGTAAAGAGCCGCAGTCAAACGAGACTAGGAAGAATCGGGCACGGAGACAAACGTCGGCGGCCAGATTACCCGG
>Ga0307513_10009079_pt1 | contig 12605 bp, 21 predicted proteins | sample 15_EM_MG_FD_202174 | JGI IMG/M metagenome (GOLD analysis project Ga0307513, IMG submission 202174) | Populus trichocarpa ectomycorrhiza microbial communities from riparian zone in the Pacific Northwest, United States - 15_EM | ecosystem: Host-associated > Plants > Roots > Unclassified | place... | reverse complement strand
GTAAACCTCTTCTGTGGTTCCTCCGTTGTCGTCCTGAATCTTGCGAACTCGTTTCCCCGCTCCTGGAACGACCCCAACTCGCTGAAAGCCCAGACCATCCCAGATTCGCAGGCTGGACGGGTTGTCGGCGTACACGAGGTTGAAGACACTCCCTCGAAATCCCAGTCTACTTGCATACCACTCGAACGTGCCACCCAACAACGAGCCTAGTCGTAATCCCCGACGTGCGAGCGGGATGACAAACCCGGCGTTGCAAATCTAGACTCGCCGATTATCGGGTTAGTACATCTGTGGTGTGGGTATGGGATGCCCCATCACGCACATGCGAAGAATGTCCAGGGTAATTAGGCTTAATCTTTGAACCTGCGTCAATCGTTGCTTAATAGAAAGCCGGAAACCGACGCACGTAGTAGAACCCGGCGATCACTTCCGTCCAATCTGTGTCACCTCTGGCAGCGAGGAGTGCATTCACCCCTCCCGCCCCTTCCAACACCTGTCCGTCAACTTCATCGCCAGAGCGTTCTTCCCCAATCCCGACGATGACATCTCTAGCAAAAAAGTATGCTTCGAATTCACTCCTGCTCATCGGGGCTTCCTGTGGGTATGTCCTTCCATCGTCTCGGGCCAACTCTGCCGCAAACTCGGCATACATCGCGCCTACCAGATCAGCCGGTGCAGTCGAGAGGGTGAGGTGATGGGTCGATACATGTGTCCAAGGGATGGATATGTCGCCGGTCTTTGGCTGTAGACGAAAGATACGAGATGCGATTGGCTCCCGATGGCTTGTCAAGAGGGCCAGTGACCCGTATGCAGACATTCGTGTAAATGCTAGAGACCTTTCCAGCTACGATACGCGGGTATTATGGAGAGTAGATCAGTGACTCGATTGAAGGAGAGTTCTGGATGCAACGAGAAAAACCCGTTCCATGTAAAATCATTACGACGATCGAGGAGATGAAATAAGTGTATTCTTTCCTAGAAATCTACTTCAATAAGCCAGTCGTCGACGATCCGTACCGCTGGATCGCGAATCACCAGCAACCCAGCCGTCCCTTCCTTCTTCCCTTTGGCCCCAACGCCAGGCTGGTACTCCCAATCCAACTCTGTGGCTCCATTCTCCAGTGTGACCTTTGTAGGTTTGTCCGCAACACCGAATATCACGATCCTCTCCACTCTCACTCCCGCAATCTTTTTAGCGAATGCGTTGTCTCCTGCAATAGGTACTTTCGCAACGCCATCGACGACGTTGGCCCCTGCAGCGAGGGTAACGTAGTTCTCTGAAGAGATCTTGAGCTTCTTCTTGCTGACCTTGGAGGCGTTGAACAGACGCCAGACTAAGTCGCCCTTCTCGTGGTTGTAGGACTCGCCATCGTCCAGGTACAAATCCCCAGTTGCACGCTCGTTGCCGTCCAGGGCAACGCGAAGCGTGAAGGGGTCGAACTTCATCAACGAGGAAGCTCGTCGCGGCCTCTCTCGTGTCGGGACGATATGTCCACCACGAATGAGCAGTGGTATCTCATGGAGGTCAGATGGTACGGTTATCTCCTTTCCGCTGTCGGACCCCCTATAGAGAGCATGGCTGAAATAGTGGTAGTATGGCTGCGAGAAAGTCAGAAAGTATTAATCCCACGGCTGCTGGCACGCACCCTATCCTCGGCGAGGTAAACCTTGGTCTCCGTAACTCCCTTTTGGGTGACAGGGCGAACCAATAGACCAGAGTCGCCGATGTAATATTGCTCGTCGATCGAGAAACCTTTGGAATCATGAGGGAATACGGTGTACTGAGGTCTGGTAAAAAGATCAGGAATTGTACAATAATAATAGAGCAGCACTTACCTTAGCACTGGCACGCCGGTCACACTAGCAAAGCGGAAAGCAGTATACCATACGGGCAACAAGCTGTATCGCAGACGGATGATGTCGCGAACGATGCTCTTGTAAGGCTCCTCGAGCAAGTACGGTTCACGGCGCTTCGTATCAAGATGTGCGTGGCCACGGAAGAAGGGGGCGAATGCTCCGACTTGATACCACCGCACCAACATTTCGGGCTCAGGGTTGCCAAAGAAACCGCCAACGTCAGCTGTGGGATTTCCTAAAGTAAGCTTCACTCTCGATGTGTCACGGTCGAGCTTGACGAACCTCCAGAGAAGGTCATTCCCGCGATGCCATTGCTGAGGACCATTGGAATGCCAATCGCCATATGTTCCCACGTTCCGAGGTTGTCACCTGTCCAGATTGCACTGACCCTCTGCGAGCCGGCATAGAATGCTCGTGAGAGGACGAAAGGCCGCTGAGGTGGATCAGTCCGATATTTAATGGCTTGGGCGGTGGCATTGTGCTGAACAGAGTTTAGTGGAGTGTGAACGGCCATTATGAAATGAGAACCTACGAAGAGCATGCCGTTGATGTTATGCACGTCGCGATGTTCCCAGCCGCCGTAGTGGATGTTGTCTCGTGGCATGGTGATTTCAGGACCGTTGAAAACGGATGGCTGTGGATCTGTGTCAGCAGGTCTAGGGATGCAAACATTGAAGACATGCCTCATTCATATCATTCCAAATGAAGACATCTTTCGTGCTCTCCTTCCAGTGCCACTCGCCGTTATTGTCATTAAGCCTGAAGAGCCCCTTCCACCACTCCCAGCTAGCGGGATTGAAGTAGTCGACCCAAGAGCTGCTGCCGCTCCAGCACCATCCGTCGTATTCTCCTTCGCCACTTGGGGGTTTGACAAGGAGACCCTTTTCGCTTGCAGACTTGTATACAGCGTAGTCCTGGCTTCGCTTGAAATGAGGGTCGATGATCACAACCATCTGCCTGAAGTCAATGATTATTTTGCGGCGTCAGGGAGATCCTCACCTTCCGGCCGAAGGCAGCGACATCGTTCATCATGTCAACTGGGTCGGGGAAGTTCTTTGTATCCCAGATAAAGTACTGGTGGTCTGGAGCGTATTCAATGTCGAGCCATAGAACGTCGAATGGGATCTCTGCCTTGTCGAGGTTGGCCTGCACTTCGCGAATATCGTCCGAGCTGATGTAATTCCAACGGCACTGATGGTAGCCTAGTGAGAAATGCTGTGGTAACGCTGGAGTGCCGGTTAAGCGTGCATATTGCATGAAAACATCGTTGGGCGTGGGACCAGGCATGAGGAAGACATCCAGAATGCCAGACTCGGAGATCCAATGCGTTTCGGTCGACTTTTTCGTGGGGTGACTGACGTCCACCCATGTTTCAGACCCTATTGCATTGAAGACACCGACAGTAGAATGGACGGCGTGTGCGTGGACGAGAGGTACCGCTCCGTACAGAGCCATGGGGGAATCTGCTTCATACTCGAAGACATCGAGGTTCCAGAGGCGATACGGGTCAGTATACTTGGCATTCTCGCCAGTGGTCTCGGGTAGGTCCATTCGAGTAGCGTGCTCGGGAAGACCATAGATGTGGCCATGGCTGGGGAAGGTGATATCGAGAGAAAGGGATTCGGGTCCTTGGATACGTTAGTACATGATAAATGCTCGAGGGAAGTACGGTTACCTTTCGGTTTAGAATCGGTCCAGGAGTTGAACTGCTCGTTCCACCAGCCGTCTTCCTCTTCACCTTCGAACCACGCTGACAGTTTCGGAGGAGGTGGTTGAGGCTCTGACGGCGCATCCATGACGACTTGTTCATCCTGGGCTGGAGGAGCGTCGACAGTTGTGGCGGGTTCATTCTTGAGACGGAAGTGTTCCATGTGAAGGAGCCCCCTTCCGTTGAGTACTACCTCCTCCTTTCCATCCCTGAGCATCGTGATGCGCAAAGGGTTATAAGTGACCTTGAGTTCGACCTTTCCGTGGACGGCCTTCATTTCCTTCTTGGTTTGCGTCCACGCAATTTTCTTGCTGAGCTTTGGTTCTTCAACTAGAGCCCACTTAGCAGCCTCGTCGTACCGCTTCCTTAGCCCGTCAACCTCGTTCATCCGCACCCTGAACACTCCATCGTCGTGTGCGCGTACGTCGAGCTTAAACACGGTGTCTGGATATATGGACGAGTGCACAGTAGCCGTAAACGATGATTTGTCTGCGGATATTGCGATGGACTGTGCGTCTACCGAGTACGGCGACTTCCACGTCGATGACGCCCCTTTTGCTCGACTCGCAAGCGCGCGACCGCGTCGGCAGAAGCCAGCTTGTGAGCACGTTTTGAAGTCGTTGTGTTTCACTGCTAGCACGTCCGCCGTCAGCAGCAGAAGTGCCCACGGCAGCAACATAGTCAAAGGTGGAGCCCAAGTGGTTTCGACATTTTGGAAATCTCATAAGAAATCCACGGCTTCAGGACAAACGTCGAACAAGCATCTGATACGCCGTAGTTCATGTACGGACTGTGCTCTCGCCCCTAATGTTTCCGTTTATTCACACCTTGGACCCGCCCATATCAACATTTGCGCTTCTTCCAGGTTGGTCGGGTCTTATGGAAATTCCTTCGGCCTCAAAAGAACGACGCTATATCATCAGTGTTTGGACAAAACGTAAACGGGGCCTCCTTTCGATATTCAGTCCGAGTTTTCCATGAAACCAGCCCCCACTTCCATCCACATTATTCAATGTCCCCTTCTTAACCTCACGAATGTGCTGCCACCTCATTTCAAAATACACTCGTACTACATGGACTCCCTAAAACGATCGTGACCGCGAGGCGCTCTCTTTCGGAAGGTGCTGCTCTGGTACTCACCGGATTACGCAAAAGAAGGTAGGAGAGACGACAGCTAGTGGTAGCTATATACATGAGGGATAAGGTGGAGCCATTCTGTGCTGAGAAGTGAGCACCGGAATGCACCAACCAACTCTCGTTTTCAATCCCTCCTGGACAAGTGAACGAAGGTGCCCTGTGGCGCTATCTCGAATTAGTGTAAATCCGCCGACTCGGAATCGAGGCCACCCACTGGCCGAGAACGCCACCTACACTACGAACTTTCACTCAGGACCAAGTTTAAACTCGGTCATGCTTCATGGGCTTCCAGGACGCTGTGCATGACCAATTCGAAGATCACTAGGATATCCCACAGGGGCGGGGCTGGGTGTCCATATGAACGTCGAAGTGGCTTGCAGTGCATCAAACATCCCGGTTGGACAACTCTTCGTGACAAGAGATACACTACACAAGGATCTACAACCTTGCAATGGACCAGTTCTCCTTGGAGGCTGCCCTAATCTGGCTCCATCTCCGCTTCACTCGTCTTAAAGTGCTTGCCGCACAACGTACCCCCTGACTCAACTCGGATTAAAGTACACTGCAGTAGATGGAGGCACTGTGCATATATGATAATTTTCTGGAGGCGCAAATTCTTCTGTGCGCCCCGCTAGGCCCGGTCGAAATTCCCCGTGCACAGACCTTATTGATCTCGACGCGATAGAGTGCGGGTCATTTGACAGTTCGACGAGCCACTATTTGGGCTATCCATTTCAAATTGTTCCTCCGGAATGTGGGACCCCCGGTGGCACAGTATGTGAAGAGAACTCGCCGTTTTTTGCCCTGCGGATATAAAAGAGGCGCGGTCCTCACTGAGAAGCGACCAAAATCTGCACCCACAAGCCAGTCAACAAAAGTCGGTTGCTCTCCTGCTTGATTCTGACCAGTATCCTGACTTCCCATGCGTTTGTAGCTTATATTTGTTGCAACTCGTCCAAGTTCACCACTATGTCTTACGTGCGCAACGTTCTGACCCTTCTCCTTGTTAATTGACTAACCGCAACTCTGCTCTCCCCTACACCGTTGTTCCTCCAGCCCTACGTCGGCAACTATATCTACATCAAAAAAGAGTGCTCACATGAGTTCCAAGCTTTTGTGTCGAAGTACTCTAACCCAAACGGGTCTGATACCTGGTACGACGTGCCTAGCGAGTGGAACGACGCGGGCAGGTGGAGCCGCAACAACTGGGACCTTGTCGCCATCCGTAACAAGGAGGATACCCACCGTGAAGGTGCCTATGTCTGTGCTAAGAACCAGACGGTCTATATCACCATCAAGAGTATCACGCATGTCGAGATCGTTCGCAGCCCGAAGCCGTATGAGTAAGCGATTCGAGCTAGGGTTCCGTTGAAACTATGTTCCATGTTTGAATGTCATTGCTTCTAAATGTTTCCGAATGAAATCCGTTTGCGATGTTACATAGTTATGGAAACAACGCACGCCCAGATGCTGACCCGGTTTATGCCTTCCACAATGAGCATATTAGTGACTCTATGTGGTACTTGCGAATCCTACCGGATATTGCTAGATTCGCATATCGTCCTGTGACCAGTTGAGAGTGTTGTTTTGAATCCAACTCGACATCTGATGCGCGGACTGGACTCTACATTCAAACGAAGGTCACAACCCGAATTGAAGAGGGTCCAACTCAGGATCAAATACTTTGAATGGGGTCTACTACGACTATGAACCAAAAAGGCTATTCATATTGCCGAATTTGAACTTTGTCGTGCCTCATGGGCTTCCAGAATGCCGCGCACGAGAAGAGGACCACTAGCGCGGAGCCATTCAAAGATCACGAGGGTATCCAACGAGGCAGGGGTGGGTTTCCACATAGCTGATCTATGAACGTCGAAGTTCTCTTGGTGTGTCAAACGTCCCGGCTGGACCACTCTCCGTGACACAATATTGGTCCCCACAACTCCGCAATGAACAAGATAACTTCTCCTTGGGGAGTGTACACCATTCTGGGACCACCTTCGACACATATTTAAGCGCCCGCCACACAGTACTGTCCTTCGAGTATACTGACATTAAGATGCTTGCGAAGCACAATCCCTTCTGTGTACCCCGATGGAACCCCGAGTCCGTCCAATATTGGTCTCGACCTCGAGGATCTGACAGCCCACAAGCCACCACAGGGCGTCCGTTACAAATTGTGGCCTCCGGAATGTGGAGCCCCCGGTGGCATAGGATGCGAGGAGAGCTCACCGTTTGTCGCCCTACGACATATAAAAGAGGTGCGGTCCTCATCGAAGGGCGACCAACACCTGTGCCCACAAGCTAGTCAACAAAAGTCAGTTGCTCTCCTACCCTCATTCTGACGAGTATCCCTGACTTACCATGCGTTTGTAGCTTGTCCAAGTCTACCACTATGTCTTACGTGCGCTACGCTTCGATTCTATCTCCCTGTTACTAACTAACCGCAATTCTGCTCTCCTTTTATTCATTCTGTCTTCCAGCCTTACGTCGGCAACTACATCTACGTCAAGAAGGAGGGCTCACACGAGTACCAGGCCTTCGTGTCGAAGTACTCTAACTCGGGTGGGTCTGACGAATGGTACAACGTGCCCAACGAGTGGAACGACGCGGGCAGGTGGAGCCGCAGCAACTGGGAGGTTGTTGCCATCCGCAACAAGGAGGATACCCACCGTGAAGGTGCCTATGTCTGTGCTAAGAACCAGACGGTCTATATCACCATCAAGAGCATCGCGCATGTCGAGATCGTTCGCAGCCCGAAGCCGTATTAGTAGGCCATTCGAGTTAGGTCACATGTTTGGAGGTGATTTGTTTTAAATGTTTCATCTCAGAGTCAGAGTCAGATGTGTCCGCGGTGATAAATAGTCATGAAAACAATGTCGATTGTGTCTGTTACCTTTTTCTGTGCACAATAAGCATGTCAGTGACTCTGTGCGTTGTCGTGATCCTTTCTGGACAGTGCAAGATAAGGACATCGTCTTACTTTTGAACGACGAGCCGGAGTGTGGCTGTTCAATTCGACGCAGGTGGGCTTCAAAGGTGTACCTAGGAACTCTGGGTGGGACAAGGATCAAGACCGGATTCCAGTACTCAAATGTCACTTTGATATGTCTCTAACCTACAGACCAAGTACTTGTCCCCCGCGCGCAGTGAAGGCCAGAGCATTGCAGGCACGAGTCAGATGTGGGACATAGAACGGCATACTAAATACTGGAAATTCCGAATACTGATGGAGGTCGCCCATATCACGTCCAAATTTTGCATATAACGTCCAAGTAATTAGTGATTCGGTCACGATCATGACCTAGGTAGGGGCTCAAGTTGTATGGTACAACGCAATTATTAGTCATAGAATGGGGCAATTGAGCACTGCTTCTGAATATAATGCCAGATCGTCTGGAACTCATCAATAGTATATCGAACAAAAGCCAGAACAAGGAAAGGGGAGATGTGGATATCCACGAGGTAAGTGGTTTGCTAATGACAGGCTACTTCGATGGACCGAGATAGAGGTACAATATAATCTGACGTGCTCGAAGGTTTCATGGACACGTGTTTCACTGCCAAAAAATTCACCGCAACGGTAGAACGTCGGTACTAATTTAGCACAGAGAGCAAATAGTTCAGTACATGATAAACATATACAAAATTTTCCAGCCTTAGAGTTCGGCCAGCAATTTCGCACATACTTGCTGCAGCTGTCCATCCCGGATGGCCTAGAAGAGAAGAACGTGAGGCCTCTGTAAATGTAAATAAACAAGTGGTACGTACCTCGTAGATTAGAGTAATATTATGTCCGATCGTCAACTCCGTCTCATTCAACCCATCGGCAAATTGAGCAAGGTTCTCCTTGCCGTGCATTTGAATACCCAATTTGAGGCGCACGAATTCATACACAACTTTGGTACGACCCATGTATTCGCTTGCAGGGGCCTGGCTCCTCTCCCCGTTGAGGAACTCACAACGGAGACTCTCCAAACGGCTCAAGCCCTCTCTTGCAACCTGTCGACGGAAGGTCTGGATCGATTCATATGCCTCTGCGGGGAGATGCCCATTGTGCTTGGCGAGAGCATCGAGAAGTGGGACAGCAGCGGCTCCAGCGACCGTAGTTAACCGCGCTTCTGCGTCCATCGTCGTGGTCGAATCCAGCGACCGGTGCAAGGCACGGAGGAGTTCAGGAATGAGAGCAGAGAGTGTGGTGGATTGAAGGTATGGGCCGAAAAGCGCGAATAAATGCTTTACGGCGATTGAGTTGAGCTCGAGCCCAAATTTCATTTGCATCGCGCGCAAGTCGAGAGCTTGGCAAAGGATGTAAATGTAGCTAGCCATTAACATTGACAGAGCGTCGATAGTAGTGATGGTGTAACGGGTAGAGATCAATGCGAGTGAACTGAAGATACATGAGTCGAGGGTTTTCTGAGTGGGGAAGCACTCACTTGACGGCTTGATTGTGCATTTCCGCACTTTGAATGTGCGTACTGACAGGGTTGGCCAAGTAACCGATCTCGGAGAGTGCAGCGGCCATACTAATATCGACACCTTTGCAATGATAATTATGTGACGGGTCAGTGGCAGCTACTGAGGGTGGCAAACCACGGTTGAAGGCAGGGTTCAACATCTCGGTTGACTGGGAGAATAGAATCTTCGCAAGGTGGTGCAGAGCAAGGCGAGTCTTCTCCATCGCGTTAGTAACCGCCATACCCTGGAAGTTCCCTCCATGGTGGATACGGGAAGTCTCAGCATCAATGAGAGGGTTGTCGGTAGCTATTCGTGGTGTAAGTCCCAGCGTAGTCGGCAGAAGTGTGAAATGGACATACTGGAATTACATTCGACCGTAACAACTCGAATCGCTGAGGCGATATCGTCGAGCTGCGGTCCAATGAATTGCGGGGCTGTTCTCAAGGGGTAGCGATCTTGCCTCAGTTCTCCTTTATCTTCCTCTGTCGTCAATTCAACCTCATCGGCCTCGCCCGCAAACTTGGAGCCATCAAGTAATCGCATCAAGACTCTCGCGACCTCGATTTGGCTCTCATGTGGACGGGCAATGTCATGGATGAAAGGGTGAAACGAGGCCCTCGTTCCAAGCAGAGCCTCAGTGCCCATCGCGGTGCAGACCTGTGTTAACACAGCTAGGAAAGCGGCCTCTGACAGGGCGAGAGCTGCAACACCTGCAGAGAAAGCCGTCCCGTTCAACAGCCCGAGGTGTTCCTTCGATGCCAGCGCAAATGGCTGTAGGCCCGACTGTTTGAGTGCGGTCGGGGCGGACACAATTTTCCGATAGGCGCCTTCACCGCAATATGCACGGATGGCAGGGTTACCAGTCATCACGCCAGCAACATAGGAAAGCGGTGAGAGATCACCAGAAGAGGAGATACTTCCTCGGAGTGGAACGAGGGGCGTGATGTTATTGTTTAATAGGGCAGTAAGGGACTCAAGGAGTTCCCAGCGGATTGCTGAATGACCGCGAATAAGGGAGTTCACACGGATCGCCATAGCAGCGCGGACATATGCCTCGGGCATCGAGGTTGTCGCAAGTGGATCATTAAGAGGAAGAATGGAAGGGTCAGAGCTGGTGGAGAGTACCCCAATATGTTGGTGTTGGATCAGCGAGGTTCCAAGAATAATATGCGAGTCGGTGCGGGTATCGGCTTCGACAAATTAACTTTAGGTTCGGTCTGAGGCGAAAAACAGGGTACTCACCAGAACCACCGTATCCAGTTGATACCCCGTAGATGCTCTTCTTATCACGTAGTTTGTCCTCCAACGTAGCTCTAGACCGAGTGACGCGAGCCTTCACTTCGGAAGAACTATCGAGTGATACCGGTGTTCCGTAGCGGGCAGCTGCGTTGACAGCGGCCAAGCTCAGGGTATGCCCATTTATGAGTAAGGGTTTAGTCCCCTGTCTAAGATAAGAGAAGTGGCATGCATCATTAATTTAATCACAGAGAAGGAAAGTCGGGGTGCTCACATGTACTCTTGAGCCTCAGAGTATTGCTCTAAAAACGAAGAAGCAAGAACCGTGTTGATGGTTCCTAAAGAAGCCGAAATGCTTGGGGTTGGTGTTGGCCTACTTGCAGGGTTTGGAGTGGATATCGGACGGTCATCCTCCTTAGGACAAACCTCATTGCCCTTCAACTTGTGAACACCATTGGTCATCTCGTGACCATACTTTCCATTTGTAGTTGGCGAAGTTTGGGACGACAGAATTGCGGATGGCATGGTGAGAACTCAAGTCGAGGACAGGGTCAAGGACAAGTTGAGGATAAGACGGTCGCAACCTGGGAGAGAGGTGACTGGTTAGGTGGATGTGGACCTCTTTTAAAGACCCTGAGGGAAAGACTAACGGAACGAATGCAGCCGAACGGGACGGAAACGCCGGGTAGGATATGCCATATGACCACGCTACAAGCTTACCATGTCAACTGAGAGGGGATAGGTCTGTGCCGGGGCCACCGACCGTGATAAACGGGTGACATTCTCTGTATTAAATGTCATGCCCCGCATTCATATGTGACTAACCTACACACTTGTTCCGCGCATGGCTACAGTATCTACTTGTGCTGTTCGGGGAGACTCGGTCGGATTAAATCCGCGAGCGGTGTGTCCGCTATCAGATGCGACGTCCTGCACTTCCACAAGAGGTAGAAGACCGAAAGACCCATTTGCTACCGATGAGACAGAGACCAAGTGGGGAACTGGTCCTTTGCTTGGAGCTTCCTACTCAACCGCTAGCTGTGCTTCTCTGCTATTTCCGCGCTCTCTGCGGGCAGTATTACGTATCATAACCATCTCTCGGGACTTCAATGGAGTCGCTCCGTGTAGTAATCGTAGGTGCTGGATGCTTCGGGGTTTCTACCGCTGTCCATCTCCTCCAAGAGAACGGACCGAGTGGGCCGATCTACGCAGTCACAGTCATCGATTCTTCAGATACTATTCCAGCCCCCGATGCAGCGAGCACTGACCTCAACAAAGTCGTCAGGAGTTCGTACCCCGATCCGTTTTATACTTCGTTCGCTCAAGCTGCTATGCGCGAATGGCCATCCGTCGGCGATGCATACCACGAGTAAGGAATTTGTACCTGTCATTCTCCCCCTCTTTCATAGCTCACGCCCGGTTAATGATGTGATTTTAGATCCGGAGTACTCATTCGGCTGGGGACATCTGCCTACCGTGCTGCGGCTATGAGTAATGACATTAATTATGGGGCTGACATCCTCCTCGGGGGTGACCCTCTCGTTCGGTCTCATTTCCCAGAGGATGCCGCTATACTCCCGGACCTTGAGCAGACCTACTTCAACCGGAATGGAGGGTGGGTTAATGCTACCGCTGCAATGGTCCATATGATTGCGCTTGCCAAGGAACTTGGGGCGCAGTTCTTGACTGGACACACGCTCCAGGATCTGGTTTTCAAGACTGAGCCCGGGAAAAAAGAGCAGCGTGTAGTGGGGGTTAAAACTACAAATGGTACAGTACTGGATGCGGACATCGTTATCCTTGCCATGGGTGCATGGACCGCATCGTCCCTTTGCACTAGACCAGACTTGGGTATAGGCGACAAAGTCCTTGCTTCTGGGTGAGCCAATCAACCCTAGCTCGATCTTCGCTTGCGAACCACTTGCCCGACACTAGACAATGCATTGCCCATATCCAACTGGATGAGAAATTGGCGGCCAAGTATTCCGCCACCCCGGTCATACTTGACTTAGAAGGTTTCTACATGTTTCCTGTAAGCTATGGGCTCAGTCCTCTCGTTATCACTTTCCCCGCTCACCCCCCGTGTCCAAGTCGAGTCTCCATTTGACCTTTCGGATCTTCCCGTATTACACAGCCTACAGAAGACAATATCATCAAGGTTGCGATCCACGGAAAGGGCTATACCTACTCTGCCGAAAGTGGTTCAGTG
>Ga0307513_10009078_pt1 | contig 12605 bp, 10 predicted proteins | sample 15_EM_MG_FD_202174 | JGI IMG/M metagenome (GOLD analysis project Ga0307513, IMG submission 202174) | Populus trichocarpa ectomycorrhiza microbial communities from riparian zone in the Pacific Northwest, United States - 15_EM | ecosystem: Host-associated > Plants > Roots > Unclassified | place... | reverse complement strand
CATTCAGCTCGGTATGCCAATCGACCTTGATCGCACCCGGGATATGCCCACTGTTGTACAGCAGCACATCCTCATCACTCTCAACCACAACCAGACCAGCAGCGCCCAGGTTCTTCGCCAGCCAGTCAGTCGTAACGAGCCGCTCCGGATGCGCGTACTCCGCGAGCTTCGGGTCGTCGTCCAAGGGCAATGCCACGATGATGTCTCCGTTTCGCATTGAACAAACCACGCTTGCTGCCGCACGCGAGTACGACAACCTGGTCCTCACCCGGAGCACCCCGCCGTGACTGGAGGGTTGCTGATCAGCGAGCCGGGGCTATGCGCTAATGCTCTTGACCTGGATCAACAGTAAGCACGGGCGCTCAGCACTGTCAATGTCGATCAGATCAGTGATGTTTGCGAGAGCCCGACTGCAGGAGGGTCCACTGCAGGACGACGGTCCGGACAGCACAACAGCCGGCGAATCCATCCGGAGGGACAGACTCGCCGGCTGGCGGCGGGGGCGGACCCGGTCGTCACGCCGCGGCGGGCGGGGCGGTGAAGGTCGGCTTGGTGGCCGGAGCGTCCTCGGACGGCATCAGCACCCAGAGCAGCGGGTAGAGCAGGATCTGGCTGCCGGGAACGATGAGCAGCAGCAGCAGGAAGACGATGCGGGCGGGCCAAGGTTCCAGACCGAAGCGGCGGCCGAGGCCGGCGATCACGCCGCCCAGGATGCGCCCGTCGCGCGGCCGGATGAGGCCCTGTCGGCCGAAGGACTGGCGGATGTCGTCCATGATTGTTCTGTCCCTTTCGGTAGGTCGTACGGGTCGTTCTGACACCTCAAACTCTGCCTCTGCGGCTTGGCTGACGACATCCGGTGTGACCCTCAGACTCCCCTGAGCGGCCCCTGACCAAGCCGGTCTCGTGAGCAAGGGTCCGGGCCAGGGCCGCAGGGGGTGTGGTCAAGGTCGGGCTGGTGGCATGATCGACCGGCGGTACTCCTGCGGCGCCATCCCGTACGCGGCGCGGAAGCTGCGGCTGAAGTGCGCGCCGTTACCGAAGCCCCACCGAGCGCCGATCGCGTGCACGGGACGGTCGTAGAGCCTCGGGTCGGCGAGCTCTTGGCGGCAGCGCTCCAACCGGCGGTGCCGGATCCAGACCGCGACGCTGAGCTGGTGCTGGTGAAACAGCGCATGCAGGGCCCGGGTTGACATGTGGTGCGCGGCAGCCACGGTGGACGGCGTCAGGTCGGGATCATCGAGGTGTTCGACGATGAAGCCCTGGATCTGCATCATGAGGCCTCGTCGCCGGGTTGCTTGCGGGAGGTCTGTGGTGGCTCGTAGTTCAGCTGCAAGCACCGCCTCGACCAGGTCCGTCAGCACGGTGGACAGCCGGGCGGCGTCCGCCGCCTCGTATTCGTCGCGCGTTCTGGTCAGTTGGACGACAAAACTCGAGACCAGGCTCGCCAAGGCGTTGGACCGCGTGGCCAGGATCCGGCTGGTCAGAGCCCGCAAATCGGCAGCATCCAGGGAGAGCACCCGCTGCGGGAAGGTCAGCATCGCCCAGTCCTGATGGACTCCGGCTTGCGGTGTCAGCGCCACCCAGAACGGCCGGGAGCTGTCGAACAGAGCCATGTCGCCGGTGCCGAGGGTGACTTCGCGGTCGCCCTGACTCATCACGTTGTGCCCGCGCAGATTCAGCATCAGCCGGAACGCCTCGGGGTCGCAGCGGCGGATCAACGTACGGGTGCGCCGGACGTTGGTGACCCCCTTTGTCCGCTGTGTCAGCCGGGCAATACTGACCGCGCCGAACTGGGTTGCCTCCAGCCGCCCGGAGAACCCGTCCGGATCTGGCAGGACCTCGACCGGCAGGGGCTGGCAAAGGACCGTCTCCCGGTAGCGCTCAACTCGCTCGGCCTCCGGGTGGTCCTCAGTGTCGATCACAACTGGCATGCCCCATCAGTCCTCCCCCGCACCCCTCCATCAGTTTGTCCATAAAGGGCGGATTTATCTAGAGGGTTTGCGTAATTGGCCAGGTCTTCCTGAGCCAAGCTTCAGGCGATCAGGTTGTGGCGTAAGGCTTCCCGCTCGTCGGGCTGGGACGAAGCCCCGTTAGTGCGCTGATCCTGCACGGATCGGCAATCTGACAGCACGCAGAGGCAACACGGCGTTGCCGGGAACAGCCAGCATTCTTCTGCGGCACCTGACCGGGGGGGCGCCGGCACCAACGGCACATGCAGCGGATCCGCCAGGAGCGTCCCCAACCACCGGACCGACGCCACAACAACGCGAACTCTCACACATCTGCACAGACGCATACGTGCTGCGTCTGCGCACACAACCACCAAGGACGGTGCTCGAAATCATGACCGTAAGAGACAAAGTCGCCCGTGTCACCGCCGCCGGGGCTGCCGTGGCAACCTTTGCTGTGATCGCGATTGGCTCGCCCGCCACGGCGGCCGACATCCGCAGCCAAACTGTCACCAGACCGAACGGCGGCAACGGGACTGTTCCCTTCAGACTCACCTACGGAGCGTCCATCGTCGAAGGGGATGTCACTTTCAGCAATCGGAGCGTGACCATAAGTGGATACGTCAAGGCGGTGAGCGCCACGCGCGAGGCAGACATCTTCGCCTACAACGGCAACGTGAGCTGCTGGCTCGAACAGTTCCCCTCCGCGCCGGTGAACACCACGAGGTTCTTTGACTTCGGCGGGCAGTGCAACGTGCCCGGCGGCTTCTCCTCGGTCACCGTCTGGTTCCCGACGAACTAGCCCGCGTTTTGCCCGTCTGGGCGGTTCGGCAGCTGGGGGGCCGAACCGCCCAGCCAACCCCGCACCTCGACCACGATGCTCCGGGCGCTGGCCCTACGAAATTGCGCGTAGCCGGGCTACGAGGCTGCGCGTAGCCGAGTGCCTCTCCAGGGCGGACGCGGTGACTCCGTCACGTCGGCACGATGAACAACCATGAGCACACCGATCATTTCAAAACAACGGAACCAAGGCACGTTCCGGCTCAGCAGGAGAGCACGCCGGACCGTCCTGGTGATCCATGTGGTTTCTGCGGGCGGATGGATCGGCATGGACCTGGTCCTGGCCGTCCTGTGCCTGCGTGCCTGGAGCGCGGACAGCCCCTCGCAGCGCGCCGTGAGCATGCAGGCCCTCGAGCTCTTCGGGGTGGTGCCGAAGATTTCCCTGGCGGTGCTGTGCCTGATCAGCGGGCTGCCGTTGGGGCTCGGGACGAGGTACGGGCTGTTCCGCTACTGGTGGGTGGCGGTCAAGCTGGCCCTGAACACGGTGTTCTGCGTGCTGCTCATCGTGGCCCTGCGGCCCGGACTGAACGAGGCCGCCGACCTCGGCGCGGCGATCACTGCAGGTGATGCCGCCGCCGACCTCCCCGCCGGAATGGGATTCCCGCTCGCGGTGTCGCTGTCCGGGCTTCTCTTCGCCTCAGCCTTGTCGGTCTTCAAGCCCTGGGGTCGAATCCGCCCACGTGCCTGACCTACCACCAGCCCCGCTCGCCGTTCAGCCCATCGCTGCAGCCATGGCTGAAATACGCTGGGTGTGGCCAGACTTCGTATCGCACGATGACCCGGTGAAGGGTCATCGTGCACAACCACGTCAGGCTCAGCTGCCGATCTGGGACGGCGGAGCGGCGGGCCGATGGCCGGTGGGCATGCCTTCCGCACCACGGCGCCTGGAAGACCCTCTGCAATCCGGTGCGAGATCTTTGGCGGCAGGTCTTGATAGCGCTATCAGAAAGCGCTATCAATGTCCCCTGAGCAACTTCAGTTGCCCAGGGTGTGCATCGAGCAGGGAGTCAGATGAACCAGTCCGGGCACGATCCAGGCACCGGTCGCACCACGGCGGGCGTGCCGGTCACGCTTGGCCGGGCGGCCGGCGAGCCTCTCGTGATCGGAATGCTGACCCCGCAGCAACCCGACGGCCCTCAGCGGGCGAAGATCGGCGCCGCTGCAGACGGCGTGGCGGCGGAGCCGGTCCAGCCCATGGTTGAGATCCTGGCAGCGGGTCACGGTCGGCTGCGGTCCGCCAACCGGCTCGTCGGCACCGCGATCGGTGCTCGGGTGCGGATCGTTGAGGTGAAAGAGGATCTCGACGAGCGGGGGTGGCCGGCCCTGCAGGTTGCCGCCCAGGACCTGGACGCCGGGCTCGCCGTTGATTGCGTGCTGAGTTCCCCTCCGGGCATCGACGCGGTGCGTGCGCATGTGCGGATCACCAACACCAGCCGGCAGACGATCAGCCTGCGCTCGGTCACCTGCCTTGCGCTGCGGGTATGCCTCTCCGGCGACCCGATGACGCCGACACCGGCGGACGAGCTCGAGCTCTTGCAGGGTCGCTCGGATTGGCTGGCCGAGGGCCGATGGAGCCGTCAGCCGCTGCGTTCGGCCGGATTGCCCGATATCGCCCTGCCGGTTCACGGGCAGGGCGGGCGCAGTGCGGTGGTGGCTCACTCTCAGGGAAGTTGGTCAACCGACGGCGATCTGCCGGTCGGGGGCTTGATCGGTGCCTCGGGAGCGGCCTGGGTGTGGCAGATCGAAAGCAGTTGTGGCTGGCGCTGGGAGGTCGGCGAGGACGTCGAGGGCCCCTATCTGGCCCTGTCCGGCCCGACCGACGAGGACCACCAGTGGCAGCAACACCTCGATCCCGGGGACTCGTTCACCACGGTGCCGGTCGCCCTCGCCCTCGGTCGCGACCTCGACGCGGCGGTCGCCGCGCTGACCGAGTACCGGCGCGCCCTGCGCCGTCCACATCGCGACAATCATTCGCTCCCAGTTGTTTTCAACGACTACATGAACACCGTGATGGGCAACCCGAGTTCCGAACGGCTGCTGCCGCTGATCGATGCGGCCGCGGATGCCGGCGCCCAGGTCTTCTGCATCGACGCCGGTTGGTATGACGATGACGAAAACTGGTGGGACTCGGTCGGGGAATGGCGGCCCTCCACCCGTCGCTTCCCGAACGGCATCTCCGAGGTGCTCGACCGGATCCGGCAGCGGGGCATGATCCCTGGGCTCTGGCTCGAGCCCGAGGTGGTGGGAGTGCGCAGCCCGATGGCTGACCGGCTCCCGGAGGCGGCCTTCTGGCAGCGTGCCGGTACCCGAGTCGAAGAGGCCGGTCGCCACCACCTCGATCTCCGCCATCCGGCCGCTCGCGCCCACCTCGACGAGGTGGTCGACCGCCTCGTCGACCAGCTGGGCGTCGGATATTTCAAGCTGGACTACAACATTCGTCCCGGCGCGGGCACCGACGTCGGGGCCGACGGTGCGGGGGCCGGTCTGCTGGCACACACCCGCGCCTACCTCGACTGGCTGGACGCCGTTCTGGATCGGCATCCGGACCTGATCCTGGAGAACTGCGCTTCCGGTGCTATGCGGATGGACTACGCCCTGCTGTCGCGATTGCAGCTGCAGTCCACCTCGGATCAGCAGCACCCGTTCCGCTACCCGCCGATCGCTGTCGCTGCACCGCTTTCCGTGCTTCCTGAGCAGGCGGCGAGCTGGGCGTACCCGCAACCGGGCATGCACGTCGAGGAGGCGGCAGGCTCGCTGGTCACCGGCCTGGCCGGACGCCTCTACCTGTCCGGCAACCTCGACCGGATGACCACCGACGAGCTGGCGATGGTCAATGAAGCGGTCGAGGTCTACCAAGGTCTGCGAGGCTTTCTGCGCACCGCCCACCCGGTGTGGCCGCTGGGGCTGCCGGGCTGGGACGACTCGTGGCTCGCCCTCGCTCTGGCCGATGAGGGAGACGACGACTATCTGCTCCATCTGTGGCACCGGCAGCCCGGACCGCAGGACGTCGTGGTGCCACTTCCTCGACTGCGCGGGCGTGACCTCCAGATCGAGACCCTTTTCCCGACGCGGTTGGCTGCCTGGGAGCTCCGGTGGGATCCGGTGGCCGCCACCCTGCACGTCCGTGCCCCGCACACCTCTGCCGTTCTGACCGCACGAACCCTGCGTTTGACGCCCGTCCCCCACTGATCACCGACACGAGACGAGACAAGTTCAATGAAGAACATGTTCACTGCCACCGCGGTAGGGCTCCTGGCCATCACGCTCGTGGCCTGTTCAGACCCTGGTACCAGCACCACCGCCGAGCCCGCTGGTGCGGCCGAATGGCCGTCACCCACCGCTTCGCTGTCGGGCAAGACCCTCACCATCTGGGCAGCCCAAAACTCCACCGAGGTGCCGAAACCGGTGATCGCCGGGTTCGAGAAGGCAACCGGGGCGAAGGTCAACGTCGTGACGATCCCGGACCCCTATGAGCAGAGCATCCAGACCAAGGTCGCCACCGGTGACAAACCGGACCTGGCGTTCTGGCAGCCGACCGCAAGCCAGCTCTCGGTCCTGCAGGCCAAGACGAACCTCCAGGTTCTCGACACCGCTCCGTGGCTGTCGAAGCTTGACCCGTCCGTTCGGGACATCACCGGAAAGCTGGACGGGACCCGCTACGCCGCGCTGATCTCCAGCCCCTCGGTGGAGGGGGTGTTCTACAACAAGGAGCTCTTCGCGAAGGCCGGAATCACCGACCCGCCCAAGGACTTTGCGGCGATGGTGGCCGACGCCCGGACGATCAAGGCCAAGACCGGAGTCGCCCCCTTCTACGAAGCCGGCGGTGACAAGTGGCCGACTCAGTGGTGGGTACAAGTGCAGCTGGCCGACGCGGCCAAGGCCGGCCTCTGGGACAAGGTCAACAAGAACGAGGCGAAGTTCACCGATCCCGTGGTGGTCAACGCCATTACCGCCTACAAGAAGCTGATTGACGACGGCCTGTTCAACAAGGACATCAAGACGGCGACGTTCGAGGATCAGGGCACTCAACTGCTCGCCAACAAGGCCGCGATGGTGGTGCAGGTCGACACCTACCGCTTGCAGCTGCAGACCCTGCAGCCGGACCCGGCCACGCTGGATGCGAAGATCGGGTTCTTCCCCATCTCACCGACCGGGAACATCGCGACCTCCATCCCCGATCAGTCCAACGCCCTGGTGGCTTTCAAGACCGGCGATACCGCCAAGATGGCCGCAGCCCGGCAATTCCTCTCCTACTGGATGGGCCCTGGCTACACGGACTTCGTCAACCAGGCCAAGACCGTGTCGATGGAGCCCTCCGTGCCCACCCCGGCCGGCGTCGCCCAGCTGGCGATCGACCAGAACGCAGCCCTGAAGAACAGTGTCGGATCGTTCCAATCCCTGGCCGTCGCCAACCCCGACCTCTACCTGAACCTTGCTGACATGTTGTATGGCAAGAAGACGCCAGAGCAGGTCGCTGCTGCCACCCAGGCACAGTTCGCCCAACTGGCCAAGGCCCAGGGCATCCCGGGGTTCTGATCGCGATCGTTACCAAGGGCGAGGTGCCGCACGTGCAGACAGCCTTGACTGAACCACTTGTGAAGGCGACTGGCCCGCAGCCGTCGCGGAACGCCACCCGGCGTTCCGCGCGGCGGTCGGGAAGATCCTCGAATCATCCGCTGATCTTCCTGGCCCCAGCCTTCGCCGTGATCACCGTGTTCTTCGTCGTCCCCACGGCGATGAACTTCGTCTACCCGTTCACCGACTGGTCGGCCTTCAAGCCGGGCATTCGATCCGCCGGGTTCAGCAATTTCCACGACATCCTGGCCGACGGCTCCCTGGTCAGCTCGCTCAGGATCACGCTGATCTATGCGGCCCTGGTCGCACTGTTTCAGAACCTCTTCGGCTTGGGTCTCGCGGTCCTGCTGGAGCGGGACACCCGGGTCAACCGCTTCGCCAGAGCGCTCTTCTTCCTCCCGGTGCTGATGTCCGCGCTGGCGGTGGGCTACGTCTTCCAGGCAATGCTCAAGCCGGAGGGTGCTGTCAACGGCGTCATCGGCTCACTCATCGGTCGTCACGTCACCGTGCCCTGGCTCGGCAGTACCACCTGGACGATCGTGATCATCGCCTTGGTGCACTCCTGGAAATGGATGGGATTAGCGATGCTCGTGTATCTGGCCGGTCTCAAATCCATTCCGGAGGATTTGCAGGAGGCCGCCCGGATCGATGGGGCCGGCCGCTGGAAGGCGTTCCGTCTGATCCGCCTCCCGCTGCTCGCCCCGGCTGTCACGTTCAATGTGGCGACCGCCCTGCTCGGCACCATGAACGGCTTCGACGTCGTTCAGGCGACAACGGGCGGAGGGCCGGCGCGCAGTTCTGAGGTGCTGAACATCTTCATCTTCCGTACCTTCGGGCAAGGCCTCTACGCCCAGTCGACCGCGATGAGCCTGGTGCTCTTCCTCGCGATCCTCGTGCTGGCCGTGCCCCTGGTGCTGACGCTGCGACGCCGGGAGCAGATCCTGTGACCGCGGTATCGGGCACCCGCGCGGTAGCCGACAAGTCCAGCAGACGTGCCGGGCCCAGAAGCCGCGGCAGCCGCGATCTGCCGCGTCGGTTGCAGCCGCTCGGGGCCCTGCTCCTGGTCGCCGTGGTGATCGGCCTTCCGCTCTGGATGGTCATCGCCACCGCAGCCAAAACCAAGGGTGAGGCGCTGAATCCGAGCTTCTCCGCACCCACGAGCTGGCACCTGCTGGCCAATCTGCGGCAGGCCTTCACCCAGGGCGAAGTGCTGCGTGGGCTGTTCGGCAGCATCCTGGTTGTCGTCCCCACCGTGGTCGCCGTGCTCGTGCTCGGCGCTGCGGCGTCCTGGGTGCTGGCTCGCCGCGGCGGCCGGGCAACGGCCGTCATGTACGGCTTCGCGATCAGCGGGATCCTGCTGCCGCCGGCGGTCATCACCGTCGTGCTGTTGCTTCGCCAGCTCGGCATCGCCGGCAGCCCCATCGGCATGGTGGCGGTCTACACCGGGATGTACCTCTCGACCGTCATCTTCTTCATGGTCGGCTTCATCCGCACGCTTCCGCTGGAACTGGAGGAAGCCGCTCGGGTGGACGGCGCCAGTCCCTTCACCGTGTTCACCCGGATCATCCTGCCGCTGCTGCGGCCGGTCATCGCCACCGCCACGATTCTGGTGTGCCTCTATACCTGGAACGACGTCTTTTATGCTTTCTTCGTCCTGGGTGGCTCGAATACCTCAACCTTGCCGCTCAACCTCTTCAAGGTGGCGAGTTCCGGGATCTACCTCAACAACTGGAATCTCATCTTTGCCTACGTGATCTTGATGACGCTGCCGCTGCTCATCGTTTTCATCCTGGCCCAGCGGCGCATCATCGCCGGCATTACCAGCGGTGCGATCAAATGAGCAGAAAAGCAGCTGCGGGCCCGCCCGAAGGTCGCTCTTGGCCCAGTGCCACGCCGGTAGGTTCGGTGCGTGAGCAGATCATGACCCCGCTACCAGAAGCCTCCTCGTCCCGCCCTGCCCGCATCCAGGATGTGGCCGAGCGAGCCGGTGTATCGGTGCCGACCGTTTCGCGCGTTCTGACCGGCGCCCAGCGAGTCAGCGCCGACAAACAGCAGCGCGTCCTGCAGGCGATCGCGGAGCTCAATTACCGACCCAGCGGCGCGGCCCGAACGCTCGCCTCTGGCCGCCCGTCGGCGATCGCCATCCTCGCCGGGAACACCTCGCGCTTCGGTTATGCCCGAACCATCGAAGGCATCGAAGAAGCCGCCCGAGCCGCCGGTTACCTGGTGCTGATTGCGGTCATCGAGAATGACGATCTGGCCAGCGGCGCTGCGGCCGTCGACCAGGTCCTGAGCCAATCCGTCGCCGGTGTGGTGGTGCTGAAGTTCGACCCGCCCGGGGTGGCTGCGCTGAACGCCTTGCCGGACACCGTCCTCAGGGTGGTGGCCTCCGGGCAGCGCGAGATCAACACACCCCAGGCCGTTATCGACGAGACGGCGGGAGCCAGCGAGGCCACGGACTACCTCCTCAGCCTCGGCCATCGAACCGTCCATCATGTGGCCATTCCGGCGACCGGCCGAGAAGACGGACGCACCGTCGGCTGGCGCAAAGCATTACGGCGAGCGGGCGCAGAAGTGCCTGACGTGCTGGGCTGGACCTGGGATCCGTTTGAGGCTCGCGAAATCGGCCGCTCCATCGGCGAGAAGCGCCCCGACATCACCGCGCTGCTGTGCGGGAACGACGAGATCGCCATGGGCATCATGCGAGGCCTGCAGGACGCCGGCCGCCAGGTGCCTGGGGACGTGAGTGTCATCGGATTCGATGACCACCCGCTTGCGGCGCTCTGGACCCCCGCGCTGACCACCGTCGCCCAGGACTTCGTCGACCTGGGGCGTCGCTCCTTTGCCTTGCTCGCCGCGCAACTGGAACAGGAGGACAGCTCCGACAAACCGCCTCGCGGAACGGCGCGCACTCGTCGCTCGAGTCGACCAGCTGTGCTGATGATCCGTGAATCCGCCGCGGAGAACCGGCACTGACGTCTGCCGTCGACTGTCACCGAAACATCTTCAATGAGGAGGATCTCGTGAAACGTGTCGACCCCATGAAACGCTTCGGCCCCCAACGCTTTCGACAGACCAAACGTGTCGGGCTCACCGCCGCACTCGGTGCCCTGGCGCTCTGCTCGTTCCCGGCCCAGGCCAGCTTCGCCGCCGCGTCGACCCTGACGGTGGACGTCTCCGCCCATACCGGGGCGATCAAATACGGCGCCACCGGATTCCTTTACGGCCTCGGAAACGAGGGGATCCCGAGCGACAACATGTTGGCCGCGCTCAAGCCGCAGGTCACCGCCCAGAAGGCACCCGGCGGCCTGCAGCACCCCAATGGCGACGCCCTGGAGATCGCCCCCGAGTTCAAGCGAACCGGCGGCAAGGACGTGGAGATCTACCTGCAGGACATCTACAAGGAATGGCCCTACGAACAAGCCGGGATCACGGACTATCTCGCCAAGGTGGATACGATCACGCGCAAGGTGGTCGCCGATCCGAATCGCGCCTCGTACGTGTACGTTCCGTTCAACGAACCGGATCAGATCTGGTACGCCAACAACATGACGGGCCTGCTGAACGACTGGAAGACGGTATATCAGAAAATTCGATCCATCGATTCAACGGCCCGCATCGCGGGAATCAACTTCGCCGGGTACAACTCGGCCGCCTACAGTCAGTTTCTGACATTCGCCAAGGCGAACAATGTGCTTCCCGATCAGACCACCTGGCACGAGCTCGGCAACGATTTCTTCACCAACTGGTACTCCCACTACTCCAACTACCGGTCCATCGAGAGCGGTTTGGGCATCAGCCCGAGACCCATCGTCATCAACGAGTACGGTCGCTCCTCCGGCGACCTGGGCGTGCCGGGAAACCTCGTCCAATGGATGACCCGTTTCGAGAACAGCAAGGTGGAGGCGTGCCTGGCCTACTGGACCACGGCGGGCGCCCTGAACGACCTGGTGACCGAGAACAACAAGGCCACCGGCGGTTGGTGGCTCTACAAGTGGTACGGCGAGATGACCGGAGACACGGTCGCGGTGACTCCGCCGACGCAGAGCGGTTCATTGCAGGGTCTGGCCAGCCTCGACCCCACTCGCAAACAAGCCCGGGTGGTCCTGGGCGGTGCGACGAACGTGAACGACGTCTATGACACGAACGTTGTGGTCAAGGGACTCGCGTCGGCCAGCTACTTCGGCAGCACCGTGCACGCCACGGTGTGGGGCGTCGACAACACCGGGCTGGCATCCTCCCCCGGCCCGTATGTGCTCAAGGAGGCCGACTACCCCGTCACGAACGGGCAGATCACCGTCCCCTTGACCGGCCTGAAAGGATCGTCGGCCTACCAGGTCATTGTGACGCCGAACAAGGATCTGACGACGGTGAGTTCGTCAACTCGCTATGAAGCCGAATACGCACGGTTGTCCGGCAGCGCAGCAGTCACCTACGGAGCCAACACCGGATACTCCGGCACCTCTTTCGCCGAAGGGTACGGCGGAAGCACCACGGCCAGCACAAAATTCGTCGTCACGGCACCGAGCAATGGGTACTACAACGTTGGATTGCGCTATTCGGCAGGCCCCTACACAGGTGCACCGACCGACCGAGCGACCCGACTCAGCCTCAACGGGGCGACCCTGACCGACCTGACACTGCCCGGAACAGCCGATTGGAACACCTGGAAAACGGCTACCGCTAAGGTGTTTCTCAACGCCGGCATCAACCGCATCGACATCAACGCCTTTAGTACCGACGACCGCGACGCCATCAATGTCGATTATCTTGACGTCGCCGCCACCACTGGAACGATCACCAGCTACGAGGCGGAGAGTTCGACGAATACCCGCAGCGGCGCGGCTGCGGTCGGGTCGAACACGGCGGCCTCCGGTGGTGCCTACGTCGGCTTCGTCGGCGCCGGTGCCGCAAACACCCTGCGATTCAACGGAATCACCGCTGCGACCGCCGGTCGCTATCGGGTCATCGTCACCTACGCCAACGGCGAGTTGGGTGACGGCGCCACGAACTACAACTCCAACATCGTCGATCGCTTCGCCGACATCTCCTCCAGCGCAGGCGCACAGGAGCGGAGCTACTTCCGAAATACACTGGGCTGGTCAAACTTCCGGACCACCGTCGTCAACGTCAATCTGGTCGCCGGGAGCAACACCATTACCTTCGCGAACAGCACGGCGGGCTACGCGCCGGACATCGACCGGATCCAGGTAGCGGCTCCGATCGGCTGAGCCTGGTCGG
>Ga0307513_10009077_pt1 | contig 12606 bp, 15 predicted proteins | sample 15_EM_MG_FD_202174 | JGI IMG/M metagenome (GOLD analysis project Ga0307513, IMG submission 202174) | Populus trichocarpa ectomycorrhiza microbial communities from riparian zone in the Pacific Northwest, United States - 15_EM | ecosystem: Host-associated > Plants > Roots > Unclassified | place... | reverse complement strand
CCAATTCCGGTACCGCAAAATGGGCCATCTGGTCTCGCAGACCGCAAGACCCCACACTCGCACCCAGCATCATCATCTCCCCAAAAGCCCGTCCACCCCCTGACATCGTCTCACAAGCCTCGGATCTCAAAACACCACCCCTGTCACCCCCGCCTCCGCGTTCTCCGCCTCTTCTTCCGACAAAACCACCCCTTTTACCTTCGACTCCGCTCATCAATCCCATTGTCGATCTTTCGCAGCCGCCGTTGCCCCCTGATGAGGCTCAGGGTGTGACCTGGGCTTCTCTGACGAATTCAACTGTCCCGTCTTCGAGTGTAACAGAGAAGACGGATACACCGACCCAGACGGGTTCTCCCGCGTCATCGCATACTTCGTTGTCGGTTGCTAGTACCAAGGATGGAAACGATGTTGGATTGAGTAAGGAGGTCGATTCTATGTCGACGGAGGAAGAGACCTCATCAGATATCCCTGTGTCCACTGAAAAAACCATAGTTGTTCCCACCACATCGACAGCTCCAACACCTACCCCAGATGTTCCGCCTCCTCAGGCTACTCCTCCCACATCCATGGCTACGTCAGTAGCACCACCTGCCCCCGCTCCACCCAAAAAATCCTGGGCTTCCCTCCTCCGCCCCTCTACCTCCTCTTCCTCTGCATCCGCATCCGCTGGTCCATCCCGCAATACCCTTCCTACCTCTTCTGTCGTAGGGATCTCCATACCCGCTGCTAGCGCCTCCGTACAGGATGCTGCGCTGCACGTATCGCCGAGTCGGAAAAGCGAGCTTGTGAGGCTGTTGACGAGTGGGCCTGGTCATACCACTGCTATTTCCTATGCTGGATCCGCAGCCTCCACTCCCATCACGAATCTAACACCGTCAACAAAAATCCGGCCCCGGGGGTTGATCAACTCTGGCAACATGTGTTTTGCCAATTCCGTGTTGCAGATCATGGTGTATTGTCCGCCTTTTCATCGGCTGTTTGCCGAGTTGGGGAGGGTGTTTGGGGGTTCGGGTTCTTCGGGTGGGTTGGGTGTTAGTTCTCAGGGTATGAATGGGATAAACGGGATGGCTGGCAAAAACGGAGACGGTACAGCGGCAGAAGCGAGCGCGTACCCGCTCGTTGAAGCTACGGTGGAGTTTTTGAGGGAGTTTGTTGTGGATGAGGATAGGTCGAAGGACTTGAAGGAGAAGGGCAAGGCGAACGCGAACGTCAGTGGGAGAGTTACCTCGGGATCAGCACTACCACCAGCATCGTCGAGTAGAACGTCGAGCTCGCGAGGTGGGAAAGGCAAGGAGAGAGAACGGAGTGATTCTGTCTATGACGTCAGCGGAGGAGGTGCAGTGGGGAGGAGAGAAGACGACGATGGGTGGACAGAGTCGTTTTTGCCGACGTATGTGTATGATGCAATGAAGGTGAAGAAGCGATTTGAGCATATGCGGGTGGGTGTTTTTTTTTTGGGCCCCTCTCCTCTCCGTTTCTTCGTCCTCTGTTCTTCTCTCGTCCCTTCTTACCCTATCTCTTCTTGTACTTATGACAATTCTCATCTCCAGGGCGGCCACCAAGAAGATGCCGAAGAATTCTTTGGGTTTTATCTCGACACGTTGGAAGAAGAGCTTTTGGCGATGTTGGCGGCTGTTTCTGCTCCTCCTCCATCTACTTCTGCAAACACGAGTTCAACGAATTCTGCGCTGGGGAAGAACGCGAAACTTGGATCTGTTACTGGCACCGGCACTGCCGCCGCCGTCAACGCCAACACGGAGTCGGAATCGGTGGTGTCGCATGAAGATGCGGAAGGAGATGGGTGGCTGGAGGTTGGGAAGCGGAATCGGACGGTTGTTACGCGTACGGTATGTCTTTTTTTGTTTTTTTTGTTTTGGTTTTGTGTCGCGTTCAGTATTTCATTACTTATTTCCTTCCTTCTTCCCTTCCTTCCTCCCTTCCTTGCTTATTCCCTTGCTCACCTCCTTGCCCATTTACTCGTTTGCTGACGCGGCATTCACCCACACACAGATAAAAGGCACCGAGTCCCCTATAACCCGGATATTCGGTGGTAAATTCAGATCGACGCTCCGCGCGCCAGGACAGAAAGATTCGGTGTTGGTAGAGGATTGGAGGTCTTTGAGGTTGGATATTCAGGTATATATATCGTTTTATTGTGAGACGAAGTAATTTTCAACTGATAATCGATCCCTTTGCTTTCTTTCTTTCTTTTTTTTCTTCTAGCACGACCAGATCCACACCATTCAAGATGCGTTGTCGTACATCTCGCATCCGCAGACTGTGCAGATTACGTTGCCGACCCAGTTACAGTTGCAGTCGCATGTTCAACAAAAACCCGTCAACGTCGCTCATACCCAACAACAACAGCAAACCATCAACGCCCAACAACAGGTTCTCATCGAGGCGCTCCCGCCGGTGTTGGTGCTCCATATCAAGAGGTTTTGTTATGATAAAGAGTCTGGGGGTGTTGTGAAAGTGGGAAAGAGGGTGAGGTTTAGTGGGGAGTTGGATATTGGGAGTGGTGGGTTTCTCTCTTTTTTTCTTCATCTTGTTTTTTCGCTTTTCTTTGGTCGTTTTCTCTCTCCTTTTCTTTTCTTCCCCTTTTCTTTTTCTTTTTCGTTTGGTCTAGTTGGTTTTGAAGGACAGAGTTAACGATTGACTAACCCCGATTTATTTAGATGTGATGGTCCCAGCGGCGAAGAAATCGCAGCCGGTTCGGTATAAGCTCTTTGGGGTGTTGTATCATCATGGGATGTCGGCTTCGGGAGGGCATTATACGCTTGATGTGTTGCATCCGGATCGGTATCCTGCTTCTTCGTTGTTGTCGTCGTCGTCGGGGTCGTCTTACTCCTCCTCGCTATCGATATCTGACTTCCCGCGTGCCTCGAGTGCCCCAGCCACAAGTACAAGTACACCATCATCACGCGAGGGGTGGGTGAGGATCGACGATGATGTGGTGGTGGATGTGCGTCCTGAGGATGTGTTTGGGTTTGGTGGGGATAGGGAGAGGGATGAGACGCGGTGTGCGTATTTGTTGTTTTATAGGAGGGTTTAGGTGGTTGTGGGTTTGGGTTGTTGCGGTGGGGGGGCGGATGGAACTTGATTTTTCGATTTTTTTCTTTCTGATTGACGTTTTTGTGTGCTTCGTTTCGTACTCTTGTTATTTTTCGGTGATTTCTGGGATGGGTAACTGATTAATAATTTTTTCCTTCTATTTTCTTTCGTTCTTTTTTTTTTTTCACGTCTATTCTAGTATTTCAGTTAGATCGCACTTTGTCACTCAGTCATTCAGTCTATGTAGGTTTTTGGAGGATTTTTTTTTTGGAATTGGCATGTTTTATTTTTCGTTTTTTTTAGACTTGTATGGCTTGCTCTTGGAAGAGCGGGTTGAGTGGTGTGAATGAATCTTACGAAAGTATGGTGGGTGATTGGTGGTTTAAGGGTTGATTGATCGATCGATTATGTGGCCGTTGAAGAGGGCGGCAGAAAGTGATTGTGGTTGTGGTTGCGGTTGTATGAGCGCTTGGTCAGTCAAAAACAACAACAACAAATATAGACATCCGTCCCCGTTTAGATGCCCACGTGAAAGAATGGTATCCCTTATTCGTGATGTCACCCATCGGTGGGACCGACGATTCTCGGCTGTCCTTCATCTGCTTAATGTATAGAAGGAAGATTCTGCGTGGAATATTGGTTACATTGATTGATAGCTGGATAAATTGACTTATTATAAGTAACTTGAACTTCACTAGACCATTACAACCTAGGAGGGAACAGTCAATGTCTCTGAACTTCCAACACGCACAAATGACTAGCCGCTAGCGCCACTCAAGACTAAGGACTGCCATTGTGCCATTGTAGCGCCTTCACACAAAACATAACTCGAAAAGGGGTCTAATTTAGACTAAATAGCGGAACTAAGCGCTAAGCGCTAGCCAAGCTCGTACAAAAAATGCTTGATGGCTAAGTCTTGCTTCATGCCCACAGCGCTAGTGTAGTTCAAGACCTTTTTATCGTTGTAAAGGCAGTTTTCGATGACGTTGGAAGGACGTACGTCACCCTATCAGAGCCCTCGATGGAATAATGAATATATTGCGATTACTCGTGACCACATTTATTCCAATGGTGAGAAGTCGACCTACCGCTTCATCAGACCACAGACATATTTAAGAATGGAAGGGCTGGCATTGAAATGGGGAAGGTACGACGACAAAAATATAGAGTGGTGCTTTAGCAATTAACTGCTTCTGGTTCAGCGTTGGGCCAGTTCAGTACTGGATGTGGCGCACCAGCTAACGATAACTCGCCTTCAAGTCGGTAGACGCCCCAAGTTTGAACGAACTATTAAACTCCATGGATGGCATCTCCACTTAGGGCCAAAAATAGTCAGACACTGGGTCCATCAAAGGTGTGCGGGTGAAGCTCTCAGACCTAAGATCCCATGTATAAAAGCAAGCACCTTCGAGTATTGGAGAATCGCAAGTTAACCACTCCAATACACCCATTCAACTCTCCCGATGTTCGCGAAAAAAACTCCTCGCCCTCGTTCTCATTGCAATCACCGCTTTCGCAGCACCGCTCGTCGAAGAATTCAAAACGCGCCAAAATTGCACGGACGTCACCGTTTTCTTCGCTCGTGGAACCGCTGAACCTGGCACACTCGGCATCATCGTCGGCCCCGGACTCAAGGATGATTTGCAAACCGCCCTGGCGCCGAAATCGCTTACCTTTACCGGCATCGACTACCCTGCTGATTTCAAAGGCTACTTGGCTGGAGTCGATCCAGAATGCGCACCTCGAATGGCCAATAGTGTGAGCTCGACTGCCAAGTCCTGCCCGGACACCAAAGTCGTGTTGTCTGGCTATGGGCAAGTTGCTTCCTTTACATTTTATTTTTTGGAAAATTTTCTTGATGGTAGCCTTTCGAATTATAGCCAAGGCGCACAACTCGTACATCTTGCGGCCGCTCATCTTTCGACCGACGATCAGAACCGCGTTGTTGCAGTTGTGACTTTCGGCGACCCTTATAGAGACCAAGTTCTCCCTGGAGAGTTGGAAACTCGTCGAGAGACTTTTTGCGCTGCAGGTGATTTTATCTGCGAGGGGAAGCCATTCGCTTTCCCACCCCATCTGTCCTATGGAAAGGTGGGTGAACTTCTTCGTCATTCAAAAGACAATATGAAAGGTTGACCACATGTTTTCGTCAGAACACCGCCGCGGCAGCTGCATTTATTGTGGCAAGGGTTTAATTTACCTTCTTCTTCCTGTGACTTGCAGGGTATGCAACTCGGAAGTTGGGAGTTCTCCGAATCCCGATCACCACTGCCCGCTTGTATGTTCTGATCTGTAAATATACGAATGATTTCACGGTTGCGGAGCAAGATTTGCGCATTCACAGGTTGTACTGGCGAGCAAACGCCATGTCGGTGGGAACGAGGAAACGATGTAGGTTCGAGTATCCCATTTGGGCTCGGACCGCCGCCGCCGCTAATTCCTCAAGATTTCTGTCCACAAGCTTGATCAGATGTCCGAAACTCACAGAAGTTTGGTTATGAGGTCTCCAATGAGCTACAGTTCGCACAGGGTCTTTGTAAAGGAATCCCACAGATTCCAAAGTTTATGGCAACTCGTGGAATGGAATGTCAGCATTGTCGAATCTAGCCACATGTGTACTATAGGCATTGAAAAAAGGAGTAGGGGATATGATAGAGGATTTTCTTGGGTGGTAACTGGTAAACACTGCTCGAATTTTACGCGCCAAAGGAGGGTGGTATCGAGTTTACAAACTTGTTTCAAATAGTTTGGTGGAGTCACCACGGTCACAAGACATAGAAATAACCGCGCGTCTGTTTCTGGACCGAGTCATCTTCACTTTTTACCACAATCATATCATGGCATCGACCACAACGATACAAGTTGTTCGCGAATACCTGCAAGATACCCCCAAGGTTTACTCAGTCCAGCTTGCTGGAAACCCCCAGACGAAACAGGATATCGCCGAACAACTCCTCTCGGTCTCTTTGTCATCCCCTCATCTTGGTTCATACACCTTTGATATAAATCAGCCGCAAGGCACAGCTACTGTCCGGCACAACCGCCCCAGTCATGACCGTCTCATGGTATGTTATCGCCCTTTCTTCACTTCCTGAATGTCTCACCCAGCTTCTTCAGGACGCCCACGAGGCGCTTCGGCAACTGCAAAAACAGGTCGCTTACCTTCAGAAAAAGGATGAGGAGCGGGATGAGAAGGAGAAGGAGCGGGATAGGAATGAGGAAAAAACTCTGGAATGGGAAGTCTTTTCCAGGATTGCTCAAGGTATGTGGATGAGTCAAGTGACATAAATATGTGTCGTTAAAAAAAACCTTTCTTCAGCAATTAACGACGAAATTATCAACGACTGGAGGTCAAGAACCGATTGCGTCGAGCTTGTCCAAGCTCTTGAAAGGCATAAAATACACTTCCGTATGTTTTGTTCCAGTTTTCCCCGTGTTTCGGTTGTCCCTAACTGTCCGGCAGTTCCTTACACCATGACCGCTGAGGCCATATCATGGCGTACGAACTATCCAGACGATAATTCCGTGTTCCCCATCGAGAGATTTTACTCTGACAAAGAACGCGAAGCATATATCAAAGTAGCAAATCGAAACGAACCTGCTCAACAAGACATTAACAAAGCATGGGAGCTCCTGGAGGAAGACAAGTCCAATCTCGTGCTAATGCTCACATCCTGGGCTAAGCGCGGCCGTGGCGGAAACGGCGCGGTCCATATGATTCCATCCGCCGCCTTCGCAGAGAGATGCGTCGCTGCTGATGACGACTTCCGTGGTGAGGTAGGAAACAGAGCAAGATACTTTATCCAGTGTGGCCAGGATTCGCGAGGAGAAAGGCTTTTTATGTAAAGATTAACTATGTATCACAATTATAATTGTATCACCTATTCCCCATTCTCTCTGTATATATAGGAGTTCTGCGACCACCATTGCCCGCTTGTATGATTTTCTGACCTGTAAATATACGAATGATTTCATGGGTCTGGAGTAAGATTTGCGCATTCACCGGTTGTACTGGTACACAAACGCCAGGGTCTGCGGGAATGAGGGAAAGACCCACATTCATCGATTATCCCATTTTCGTTTTGCGTTTGGGCATCTCGCCTTGCTTGGCGAAGGGCCGCCACTGGCGCTAGTTGTTCAAATTGTCTATTCACAAGCAATTCACAAGGTTGGATCATGATGTCAGCTTTTTCCTTGCCCTACTGAATACTCGATTGAAGCTCATCACAATCCACCGATATTTCTTCGAACATCGATCACGAGTTCAGGATGCATTGTCAGGAAGGCGCTCGACTTTTTGCCGCTGAACGCCGAAAGTACATTCAGACTCCTGAAAAACGATGAAAAAGGGTTGAAGTAATGGAAGGCCTTTCACACAGCAGAGCTCAGATCGCTCACCGAAAAAAACAAATCAAACAAAAAGATTCGTCCTCTGCAAGGGGCGTAATGTAACCTTTCCTTCAAGTTGTCCTATTTATTAAATATGATGATTTATTCGGCCTTAAAGTACCGGATCTCGTATATCGTGCACTATTCTCGGACGTAGTTCAGAACTCATCGTTGTAAGCGCAGCTTTCGGTGACCCCTATGAGACGTTTCCCTTCAGGAGGCCTTCCAGAGTCGGCACAAATCAAAGCCAACAGAGGGTCATTCATCAGACACAGAGCTCCAGAATACAAATGATTCACATTGAGATTCGTAGAATCAAGCGGGGGTGGGTGGAGATCGCTCTTCCGTATCGATAAGAAAAGGAAGGACTGCTGCAGTGGGAAACGACGAAAAAATAGGCGGTGACATTTAAGCAACTGATTGTGGTTCGATACCCAGCTCTGCATGCAAATCATCATTCAGCGTCGGATTAGTTCAGCAGTACTGGATGTGGCGCACCGGGTTAGCTGCTTGAGAACCCGCCTTGGCAAACGCCTGAAGGCTATCGGCGCAATACTCATTATCCCGCACCTTCTGATGATATATTAAAGCCTTTGATGGAGTTAAGGACCCTCGTGAAAAACCTGGAACCGGCTCCGATGACCTGTACGCTGCACAAGAACCATGAGGAGCCAACAATTACACAGCCCGACGCTTCGTGGTTTGCAAACCTTCATTTATGTAGTTGCGGGTTCTCGTGACTCACCTCCAAGTTTGCGAAGATCCAACTCCCATGCAAGAGGTGTAGCATGCGAACCGCGAGAGCCGACCTTTAGCCGAAGGATGGTCTTTGTTTACTCCAAAATAGTCAGGCGCTGGGTCATAAAGGGTTTGCGAACGAAGGTCCTAAGATCCCATGTATAAAAACAAGCCTCTAAAAGCATCGGAGAAGTTAAAGTTAACAACCCCAACGCAGTCATTCACATCTCCCGATACTCGCGAAAAGCTTCCTCGCCCTCATTCTCGCCGTAGCCACCGCCTACGCAGCGCCGCTCGTCGGGGATCTCGAAACCCACCAAAATTGTGCAGACGTCACCGTTTTCTTCGCTCGTGGAACCACTGAACTTGGCCCACTCGGCGTCATTGTCGGGCCTGGACTCCAGACTAATTTTCAAAGCGCCCTTGAGGCGAAGTCACTCAGTTTTAACAGCATCGAGTACCCTGCAGGCGTCCCAGGCTACTTCGCTCTAGGCAGTGGGGAAGGCACCCGAACGATGGCTAGCAATGTGACATCGGGGGCCAAATCCTGCCCGAATACAAAGATCGTCATGTCTGGCTATAGGCAGGCGGCTCCTTTACGCTTTATTTGAAAATTTGGTGATGTAATTCGAATATAGCCAAAGAGCACAACTCGTACACCTTGTAGCCGCTCGACTTTTGACCACGGACCAAAACCACGTCGCAGCTGTGACTTTCGGCGACCCCGATAGAGATGAAGTTCTTCCTGGAGCCCTTGAAAGTCGTCGAAAGACATTTTGCGCCACAGATAATCTTATCTGCGGGGGCAAGGCAATCATTCTCCGAGCCCATCTTTCCTATGGATCGGTGAGCAGACTTCTCTGTCATGCAGCAGAGAACGAAAGTTTGACCGCATGTTTTCGTCAGGGTATTTCCCAGGCGGCTGCATTTGTCGTGTCAAGTGTTTAAGTCCTGCGACTTGCAGGGGCTGGCTGTAGTGCCTCGGAAAGTTGGAAGTTCTGCGATCTCCTCTGGCCGCTGGTATTTTCTGATCTGTAAATGTACGAATGAACTGACGGTTCTGGGGCAAGATTTTCATGTTCACCTGTTGCAATGGTGAACAAACGCCGTGAACAAGGGGAAGACCCAGATTATCCTTGACCGCATCCCAGGTGTTTACTTCGTTCAACATCAGTTCGCCTTGCAGGCGCTAATTTTTCAAAAATTTTTGTTCGCAAGCTTGATCACGATGTCTGGATTTCCAGGAGGTTTAGAGAAGAGTAAGCCGAAACACCAACAAAACATCATCCTTACCTCGACTGAAACGAACTCCATTCGTCGATAAGCTTGGCGCTCGCTGGAATCCACAATTCAAATGGTATCATTGCCGTATGAATATTCCGAGTATAATGGGTATCGGTAAAAATAATTAGTACAAGTCATACAATACCTAATAACTTTGAGACTGGGTAGTAAGGCAAAGGATGAGAGTCGCAAATCTTGAGAAATTCTTGAGAACTCTCTCATCTTCAAGGTGCATAGAATGACGGGCTTACCATATCGTTAAATCGAGAACCTCGCCATCGCCAAATGTGACGGACTTTTCTTTCTTGACTTCCGTCTTAATAGGGCTCTTGGAAACTTTCGCCTTCTTCCTGCTCCTTGGGCCGCATTGACAGTGCTGACAATCATCTTCTACTGTTAGGTCGATGATATCTTCAGGGTCTGCCTGCCGCTTTGCAGGTGTAGGTTCGTCCTGGGGAATGATGCCGTCCGCCTTTAAGACGTCTGCAACGATGAGCACTCGATGAAGATCAAGGAAGACGTTATGATTCACCTAACGGTCGATACTTGAAGCGAAAAGAAACGAGATTTCGAATTGTGGTTACTACCATGGTGGTTCGGGCTGCATTACTCCTCGGAACTTCTTTGCCCAATCTAAATTCGAATGAATAGCTAATGCACATTGTAGGCACGATGACAATTCTCGTTCTCACTGTGTTCCATGGACAATCCCTTTCTTCGCCCGCTCATGAACGTTCAGGGGAGGAAAATAAGTGGGTCGTGGGTTCGACCAGGGTCCAATAGCCTTGATCACGACCTGAACGATGTCTACCACGATCTCGCCGATATTAGCAGCAATAGGTCCAATAATACTCTCATCCTCTGAAACCATTGTAAGTGTCAGTCAGGATCATTGTGCATTGAAATTAATTACCCGTTAATTGGCAATTTGAGAACACATAGGGCTTATACGTGGTTGCTGAGGTATCCTCGCCTCTGTGAACGGTTGTGCCGGTAGTGGTTGATGCATTGCGAGAGCGCAGAATGACACGGCCATTGAAGCTCACACCGTCCACATGTACCCTTGAAGAGGTGTCGATTTCCCGCAAAGTGTTTTTGTAGACAATCTTAAATTCCTAGAGGGTTTATTGGAACGGGTATGGAGACCATTATACGAAGAAATGTACCTTCCCGGCTTCAGAGGGAATCCAACACGTCCGAATCAATTGATCTCCATTAGCAGAAGCTTGAATCCCGTATTCCGGGAGCTGCTTCCCTTCGACTTCTATCCACGCTGAAAAGTTATCGACTGTCGGCATTGAATATTGAGGAGAGAATGCTTGAGGGGAATGTTTTGAAAGACGCCGCCACAAAAAAAGCGTGCCAATGTCACAGAAGTGTCACAAAACCTGTCACGCACAACATAAGCAACTTGTCCGGAAATTCCCGAGAAGCGATCGCGATAGCGGACCACTGATCAAACTTGGGGAAGCTCCCTTCCGTGTAAAAATTGTGTATAAAAATGTCCGGTCTTATACCTATGCAAGTTCCCTCAGGAGATATTGGTAAAAATTTTGAATTCGACAATCGAGAAATATTGAATATTGAGTCTCGCGGTTAGCGCCCGTCGTTGAATGTCTGGCCAATTGGGTCATTTACTTTGATTCATTTGAAAAATTTATGGGATCAAATGAAGCCAAAAGAGCGAAATTTGGTGTATTAGGTATCTCGCTCTTGGTGAGGACAACACTGATCAAGAGTGAGGAAAGGATGCGATCGGTGAGAGAAAGCATCATTTGCATGACCATTTAGACACCACCCAACACCAAGTCGGACGTATTCTGCGTTCTTGCTTTATCCATACCCAATTACTGACTCGTGGACTGCCAGTGGATTTACAACCGTGACGCCCATGTCGACCACTGCCCTCTCCCCGAGTCTGTCTGCCCTCGTTCTTGCAGGGTCGCTATAAAGGAATCTCACTCAACACCAAATAGCCTTAGGCACTTCAAAAACTGCCCCAAGGTGTCAATTAAGCAGTACTTCCCATTTGGGCGAATACTGTGTAGAACAAATTACATAACTCTAGATTAATCTGACACTAAGAAAACACTCGATCGAAACGTCCATTTTTTAATAAGAATATTATACTTGGATGTTCCGAGTAGGTGGTATGAGGTTTATTGGCAAAAATAATTAGTACAGCCCATACAAAATACCTGTTGAGTTCGGGACTGCGTAGTAAATCAAAGGACATGGGTCACAAATCTTAAGAATTTTGAGAACTCTGCCATCTTCAAAGTGCATAGAACGACGGGATTATCATATTGTTAAATCAAGAACTTCGCCATCGCCAAACCTGATAAACCTTTCTTTCTTGACTTCCGTGTTAACGACGTTCTTGGTAACTCCCGCCTTCTTCCTGCCTTTTGTGCTGCACTGGAAATCGTCTTCTACTGATTTTGATATTTTCAGGGTCAGCCTGCCGCTTGACGAGCATAGGTTTATCCTGAGGAATGATTCCATCCGCCTTTAAGACGTCTGCGAAATAATGGATGAGCACGCCATGAAAATCAAGGAGCGCGTCACGGTGGTTCACCTAACGCTCGATACTTGAAGCGAAATGAAATGAGTTTTCGAATTGTGGTTACAGACGCCATGGACATTATTACAGGAGCCGAAACCTCTTCCCCCAGCCTAGATTCAAAGTGAATGATTAACGCATATGTTAAGCACAACGACAATTCTCGTTCTCACTGTGTTCCATGGACAATGCCTTTCTTCGCTCGCTCATGAACGTTCAGAGGAGGCATAATAGGAACTACGAATACCCGTGGGTTGGTCGCATGGAACATAACCTGCTCGACGTCCACCACGATCTCGCCGAGACTAGCGGTAGCCGGACCAAAGATACTCTCATCCTCTGAAGCAATTGCACGTCGGTTAGGGTCAAGCACCAAGAGAAATCGGTTACCTGTTAGTTAGCAATTGGAGAACGCATAAGGCTTGTACGTCGTGGGTGAGGTGCCTTCACCCTCGTGAACGGTTGTGTGAGAGGGTTCTGCGCAGCGCTTGAGAAAGCCGGTACAGGGAACACCATCCACAAATATCCTCGTGAGGTGTCGATTTCCCGCAAGATGTCTGGAAAAACAATCTTAAACT
>Ga0307513_10009076_pt1 | contig 12606 bp, 12 predicted proteins | sample 15_EM_MG_FD_202174 | JGI IMG/M metagenome (GOLD analysis project Ga0307513, IMG submission 202174) | Populus trichocarpa ectomycorrhiza microbial communities from riparian zone in the Pacific Northwest, United States - 15_EM | ecosystem: Host-associated > Plants > Roots > Unclassified | place... | reverse complement strand
CTCGACGAGGCGGACTTCCACCGTCGCCGTCGCCACTTGCCGCATTTTTGAGTTCAGAAAACCGGATTTGCCTTCGATCTTACGACCGAATTCCGTGACAGACCCAACAACCAGCGCATCGACCCCGATCAATTTCGATCTTTCGGAAGCGGATTCTTGTTCTCGCGCCAAGATATCAAGATCACTGCGTTCGAATACCATGAACTGTCCGGTATCTATCAGTCGAGCCGTGAGCATATCGGCGGCCTGGTCGGCCAGAGGGTCGCGTTCGGCTTCGATTAGCAGCGCCTTCCCGTACCGGGTGCTATTGGAGAACCGACCTACCGCGATCTTGCGCTTCAGGGTCGGTCGCGATGCGATGGCTGGCTGGGCTTGAACGGGCGCCGCGATTTCCACGGCGGGTTTGGGAACGCCAGCATGCGCAGGCGAAACCATGAGGGCGAGCGCCGCCCAACAAACAAGCCAACGCATAATGTAGCCCCTCCGGCCGCCTCTAAGTTGCACATCCTGCCGCACAGTCCAGCTTTTTCTTTTGTTAAGTGCGTGTGTCTGTGGAGAAAATCGGCGATCGTTCGTTCTCCAGGCGCACATCTCAAGGTTGATGTAACGGTGTTCAGGCGATCACGGTACGTATTAGGCAGATGGTGTGATGGCGCTGCGTGCGCTCCGCGCTCCCAGTCATGCCCGACGCCTCGCCAAATGACGGCCATTCTGCCGATGTGAAAAACTTGACGTCTCTCGCCCCGTATGTTCTTGTTTTGTTCATGTCCGCACGTCACACGCGGGTTCTCGCCGAGCTGACCGAGCTGGGCCTGGACCTGGCGCGGAGCCTGAAGGCCCGCGCCGAGGCGGCGACCACCCAGGCGGAGGCCGAGGGCCTGGCGCTCGCCTTCCATCGCATCACCCGCTCCGTGAGCCTGACCCTGGCCCTGGAGTCCAAGCTCGCCCGCGAGCGCGCCGGGATCGCCAACGAGGAACGGGGCGACGTGCGCCGCGCCGTCGTCGCCCGCCAGGCCCAGGTCCGCGCTCCGGTGGCTCGCGACGTCTGGTCCGAGCGCGAGCAGGACGAGGCCGAGGCGCTGATGGAGGTGCTGGAGGACCACCTCGACGAGGCGGCCCTCTATCCGAGCTTCCTCGAGGACCCCGTCGAGGCCCAGGTCGCCTGGCTCCGCGCGCAACTCGGCCTGCCGGTCAATGATGCGGGGCCGCCGAGCTTCGCCACGCCCCCGCCGGCCGAGGCGCCCGCCGCCGAAGCTCCGGCTGAGCCCCCACGCGCGTCATCCTCCGGTCAGGCGAGGCCTGATCCGGGGGCCCATGCTGAATTGCAGATCGGGGCGAGCCCGCATGGGTCCCCCGGATCGCGCTCGCGCGCGACCGAAGGATGACGGCGGTGGGTGTGGGGCCTCTCCAGCGGGGGAGGAACTGGCCCGCGCTAGGCCTCCGGCGCGGGATTCTCGCCCGTGGGCGCCCAGTGCTCGCGCTGGCTGCGGCCGTCGCCGGCGTCGGTGTGCTGGACGACCGCGTCGACGCCGTCGTCCAGGTGGCGGGCGCCGACCGCGGCGTCTTCCACCTCATAGAGCTCGACCTTGTCGGGATAGAAGGCCAGCCGCCCGCGGATCTGCTCCATCGCCGGGAACGGCTCCTCATAGGTCCAGACCGCGTTCTCGGCGAAGCGGCCGTCCATCAGGATGGTGTAGTAGGCCGCGTCCCCCTTGTACGGGCAATGGGTGCTGCGGCCCGTGCGGGAGAAGTATTCCATCGAGACGTCGCCTTGGGGGAAATAGACCACCGGGCGCATGTCGGCTTCCTGGAGGATCAGGGCGTCGCCGGTGTCGGCGATCACGTGGCCCGCATAGAGAGCGCGCCAGCGCCTGCGGGCCGGGGTGATGGTGATCGGGTGGTCGGGGTCTGGGGTCAGCATGGGGTTTTGCGCCTCCTCACAAGCTAAACGTTCGAGCCGGCGCGCGGGCTCCCCGCCCGCCCCATCGGGCGCCGGCTTGCTTGTGCCGGCGGGGATCGCGTGATCTTCTGCCGCGAAATCGCCCTGGCGCAGGCTAAACGACCTTCGCAAGCCCGGGCCCTCGAGGATCAAAGCGCTCCCGCATGAACAACATCGTCCTCCTCGCCGGGATCGTGGTCACGCTGGTGACGGGCGTCCCCGTGCTGCTGCAGCTGCTCAGGAACCATCCCCGCGGCCTGATCATCCTGTTCTTCACCGAGATGTGGGAGCGGTTCTCCTACTACGGGATGCGGGCCATCCTGATCTTCTACCTGACCCAGCACCTGCTGTTCGACGACGCCCGGGCCGGGGCGCAGTACGGCTCCTACACCTCGCTCGTCTACCTGCTGCCGCTGATCGGCGGCGTCCTGGCCGACCGCTACCTGGGCACCCGCAAGGCCGTGGCCTTCGGCGCGCTGCTGCTGGTCGCCGGCCACTTCACCATGGCCTACGAGGGCAAGCCCGCCCAGCAGACCCTGGTCTATGCCGGCCAGGCCTATCCGGTGGTGGCGGAGGGCCGCATGGAGGGCCGCCAGGTGCGGCTGATGGTGGCCGGCCAGCCCTATGAGTTCGGCGCCGGCGCGGACGGGGGCGTGGCGATCAAGGGCCTGCCCGCCGGCGCCGCCATCCCGGCGGCCCTGCCCAAGGGCTCGTTCAGGATGGAGAAGGTGCAGGACCAGGCGGGGGTCAACGCCTTCTACCTGGCCGTCTCGCTGATCATCATGGGGGTGGGCTTCCTCAAGCCCAACATCTCCACCATCGTCGGCCAGCTCTATCCGCAGGGCGACCCCCGGCGCGACAGCGGCTTCACCCTCTATTACTACGGCATCAACCTGGGCGCGTTCTGGTCGGCGATCCTGTGCGGCATGCTGGGCCAGGCGGTGGGGTGGTGGGCCGGGTTCGGCCTGGCCGGCGTCGGCATGCTGGCGGGCTTCGTCGCCTTCGTCGTCTTCAAGCGGACCCTGGAGGGCAAGGGCGAGCCGCCCAACCCCGAACGGCTGAAGCAGCCGATCCTGGGCCCGCTGAACCGCGAGGGCCTGATCTACCTGCTGGGCGTCCTGGGCGTGGTCCCGGTCTGGCTGCTGGTGCAGCGCAACGACATCGTCGGCTACGCCCTGGTCGGCGCGATCGCCGTCTCCCTGGCGGTGGTGGTCTATGTGATCGCCGCGGTCTGCAAGACCTGGATCGAACGCCAGCGGATGATGCTGGCCATGGTGCTGATCTTCGGGGCGGTGGTGTTCTTCACCCTGTTCGAACAGGCCGGCACCTCGCTCAACCTGTTCGCCTCGCGCAATGTCGAGCTGATGGGAATCTCGGCGGCCCAGACCCAGTCGTTCAACGCCGGCTTCATCCTGATCTTCGCGCCGATCTTCGCGGCCATGTGGGCGTGGCTGGCCCAGCGGGGGCGCGACCCCAACCCGACGCTGAAGTTCGGCCTGGGCCTGCTGCAGGTGGGGCTGGGCTTCATGGTGGTGGTGTGGGGCGCGGGCCTGGCCGATTCCAGCTTCCGGCTGCCGCTGCTGCTGCTGGCCCTGCTCTATCTCTTCCACACCACGGGCGAGCTTTTCCTCTCGCCGGTGGGGCTGTCGGAGATCACCAAGCTCTCCATCCCCTCGGTCGTCTCGTTCATGATGGCGGTGTGGTTCCTGTCCTCGTCGGTGGCCCAGTACGTGGGCGGCTTCATCGCCGGCCTGGCCGGGACCGAGACGGTGGGCGGCCAGGTGCTCGATCCGGCGGCCGCGCTCGCCACCTCGCTGCACGTCTTCAGCCTGCTGGGGATGTGGGGCATGGGCATCGGCGTGGGCTTCATCGTGCTCAGCTTCTTCATCAAGCACTGGGCGCACGGGGTGAACCAGGCTCCGCCGGCCATGCCCGAGCCGATCGCGCCGACCCTCGACGGCGAGCGCGGCGCCGTCAGCCCCGCGACGATCCGCGCCGAGCGAGGCTCCTGACGAAGGGCCTCCTGCGCCGATCTTGACCGCAGACTGCATGGCGTGGGGTTTCGGCGCCGAAATAATGTGCGGATCGGCGAGGCCTGAAGGGTCGCTGGCCCGCGGGGCGCATTCCGGTGGGGCGAGCGGCCCTATGCGTCGTGCGTGTGTGTGCGGGAACTGGAAGCGGCTCTGCGTCGTCAGGCGCCTGCTGGGACGATGATGCGCGTTGGAACCCTTACCCCAAGCCCCGAGATCGAGGCGGCCCCCGAAAGTCTGGCCGGTGATGGCGTCGACCGGAAGGCCGCGCTGGCCTCGCTGATCAACCTCTCCGGCAAGCAGAGGATGCTTTCGCACCGGACGGTGATGTTCCTCAGCCTCAGCCGCCAGGCGACGACCGCCGACGCGCACGCCCGGCTCTCGGCGTCGGCCACCGGCGCGCTGGGGGAGTTCGCCGCCAATCGTCGGGCGTTGGTGGCGGGCGATCTGGCCCTGGCGCTGCCGCCGCTGTTCTCCCGCCGCGTCGCCCGCCTGCTTCACGACGGCGAGACCGCCTATCTGGCGCTGATCGACCACTTTCTCGACCAGGCGCAGGAATGCGTTCGCCTGATCAACGGAGGCGCCGAGGTCGAGGGGCGCCTGGTCGCCCTGGCCGACCTCGTGGCCGGCGACCTGCTGGCGGCCCTGAACCGGATCGCCGGCGCGTTCGAGGCGGATCTCGCCCAAGCCATCGAGGATGAAAAAGGCCGCAGCGACCAGGCCCGGCGGATGGCCACCACCACGCTCGAGGAAATCCGCGCCATCGGCCTGCGGGTGAAGCTGATCGCCTTCAACGCCCTGATCGAGGCCGCGCGGGCGGGCGACTCGGGTCGCAGCTTCGCTGTGATCGCCAACGAGATCAAAGCCCTGAGCGAGCAGACCCAGGCCGAGACGTCGCGCGTCAGCAACGCCCTGGCCGATCTGTTCGGGGACCGTCCCGCCGGCGTCCCGCAGACCGACCCGCAAGGGCGGTCCTAGGGCACGTCCTAGAGGCTGGTGCCGCCGACCGTCAGGCCGGTGATCTTCAGCGACGGCTGGCCGACACCCACCGGCACGCTCTGGCCCGACTTGCCGCAGACGCCGATGCCGGGGTCGAAGGCGAAGTCGTCGCCGATCATGGTGACGCGGGTGAGCGCCGAGGGCCCGTCGCCGATCAGGGTCGCGCCCTTGACCGGGCTGGTCACCTTGCCGTCCTCGATCAGGTAGGCCTCGGTGCACTGGAACACGAACTTGCCGTTGGTGATGTCCACTTGGCCGCCGCCGAAGTTGGCGCAGTAGAGGCCGCGCCGGGTCGAGGCGATCATCTCCTCGCGGTTCGAATCGCCGGCCAGCATGCCGGTGTTGGTCATCCGCGGCATGGGCAGGTGGGCGTAGGACTGGCGCCGGCCGTTGCCGGTGGCCTGCAGGCCCATCAGTCGCGCGCTCATCCGGTCGTGCATGTAGCCCACGAGGATGCCGTCCTCGATCAGGATGGTGCGCTCGGTGGGCGTGCCCTCGTCGTCGATGGTCAGCGAGCCGCGGCGATCGACGATCGAGCCGTCGTCGAACACCGTCACGCCCGGCGCGGCCACCCGCTCGCCGATGCGGCCCGAGAAGGCCGAGGTGCCCTTGCGGTTGAAGTCGCCTTCCAGGCCGTGGCCGACGGCCTCGTGCAGCAGCACCCCGTTCCAGCCGGGGCCGAGCACCACGTCCATCTCCCCGGCCGGCGCCGGGACGGCGTCCAGGTTGACCAGGGCCTGGCGCAGGGCCTCGTCCACCTGGGCCTGCCAGTGGTCGGCGGTGATGAAGGTCTCGAAGCCCATGCGGCCGCCGGCGCCGGTGTAGCCGTTCTCGCGGCGGCCATCGCGCTCGACGGTCACCTGCACGTTGATCCGGCTGAGCGGGCGCACGTCGCGGATCAGCCGGCCGTCGGCGCGCAGGATCTCGATGGTGCGCCGCTCGCCCGCCAGGCTGGCCATCACCTGGACGATGCGCGGGTCGCGCGCCCGGGCCCAGGCGTCGATCTCCTGCAGCAGGGCGACCTTGTCGGAGAAGGCCGGCGAGGCCAGCGGGTCCTGTTCGCCGTAGAGCCTGGCGTTGGTGTGGCGCGGCGCCTGGTCGGCCACGCCCGAATAGCCGCGCTTGGCCAGGGCCGCCGACTGCCCGGCCCGGGCGATCGCGGCCTCGGAGATTTCGCTGGAGTGGGCGTAGCCGGCGGTTTCGCCCGCCACCACCCGCAGGCCGAACCCCTCCGACGAATCATAGGCCGCCGATTTCAGCCGGCCGTCGTCGAACAGGAATGATTCGCTTTCCGAGCGCTCGACGAACAGCTCCCCGTCGTCGGCCCCGGCCAGGGCTTCGCCCAGCAGGGCGCGGGCGCGGTTCGGATCGACGCCGGCGGCGTCCAGGATCGAGGGGGCGGGGATATGGGCGTTCATCGCGGGACCTTCGGCTACGGCGATAGAGATAGGGGCTGTGCGGGTCCGCGTCACCCGTCGGCGGCGGCTTGTCGCGCCGCCGCCCCGATGGCGTTGCGCCGGGGCGACGCCGGAGGTCCCGCAACCGCCTTGGCAATCCCCAGGAGAGCGCGTATGCACGCGCGCTGAAGGGCCGCCCCCGCTGTATGTCGGGCTACGTCCTCTTTTCCGTCGGCGGGCGCCCTCGTCACCAACCAGGCGCGGCCGGCCAAGCATACCGAGGGGACATGAAGTCGAGGTTTCAGGGGATGCGGGCGCTGGCGGCGGGGGCCGCCGCGAGCGCAATGACGGCGTTCTGGAGCGCAAGCGCGCTCGCCAAGGACCTGGTGGGCCAACCCACGCCGGGCGCGATCGACATGCAGCCGGGCGTGACCCCGCTCAGGGAAGACGCGATCTTCTTCCACAATATGATCCTGCTGCCGATCACCGTGGGCATCTGCATCTTCGTGCTGGGCCTGCTGATCTGGTGCGCGGTCCGCTACAATAAGAAATCCAACCCGGTGCCGGCGAAGTTCAGCCACAACACCGCGATCGAAGTGGCCTGGACCCTGATCCCGGTCCTGATCCTGGTCTTCATCTCGATCTTCTCGTTCAAGCTGCTGTTCGCCTACAACGACATGCCCAAGCCCGACCTGACGGTGAAGGCGACCGGCTACCAGTGGTACTGGGGCTTCGAATACCCCGACCAGAAGATCCCGGAATTCGTCTCCAACGTACTGCCGGAGGACGAGGCCAAGGCCAGGAACGTGCCGTACCGCCTGGCCGCGACCGAGCCGCTGGTGGTGCCGGTGAACAAGGTGGTCGAGGTGCTGGTCACCGGCGCCGACGTGATCCACGCCTTCGCCGTCCCCTCCTTCGGGGTCATCACCGACGCGGTCCCCGGCCGGGTCAACAAGACCTGGTTCAAGGCCGAGAAGACCGGCGTCTATTATGGCCAGTGCCGCGAGCTGTGCGGCGTCGACCACGCCTTCATGCCCATCGAGGTGCATGTGGTGACCCAGCCGGAGTTCGACGCCTGGCTGGCCACCAAGACCGGCGGCGCGCCCGCCGCGGCGACGCCCGCCGTCGCGCCCGCGGCCCCGGCCGCCGCGCTCACCGCGCCGGCCGCCGCCGCGCCGGCCCCCGCGACGCCCACCACGCCTGCGCCCCAACCGGCGCCGGCCGCGCATTGATCTAGGATAGCGTACGATGGCTCAAGCCGCCGCCCACGACGATCACGACAGCCACGACCACAAGCCGGGCTTCTTCACCCGCTGGCTGTTCTCCACCAACCACAAGGACATCGGCACCCTCTACATCCTCTTCGCCATCATGGCGGGGCTGGTGGGCGGCGCCCTGTCGGGCCTGATCCGCTGGGAGCTGGCCGAGCCCGGCATCCAGGTGTTCACCCAGGGCTCGCTGCTCGACAAGCTGGGCCTGATCGAGGCGTCCAAGCACGGCTACAACGCCGTGGTCACCGCCCACGCCCTGATCATGATCTTCTTCATGGTCATGCCGGCGATGATCGGCGGCTTCGGCAACTGGTTCGTGCCGATCATGATCGGCGCGCCGGACATGGCCTTCCCGCGGATGAACAACATCTCGTTCTGGCTGCTGGTGGCGGCCTGGGTGATGCTGCTGACCTCGATGATGGTCGACGGCGGCCCAGGCAAGGGCTTCGGCGGCGGCTGGACGATCTATCCGCCGCTGTCCACCTCGGGCCACACCGGCCCGGCCATGGACTGCGCCATCCTGGCGCTGCACCTGGCCGGCGCCAGCTCGATCCTGGGCGCCATCAACTTCATCACCACCATCTTCAACATGCGCGCGCCGGGGATGACCCTGCACCGGATGCCGCTGTTCGCCTGGTCGGTGCTGATCACCGCCTTCCTGCTGCTGCTGGCGCTGCCCGTCCTGGCAGGCGCCATCACCATGCTGCTGACCGACCGGAACTTCGGGACCCACTTCTTCGACGCCGCCGGCGGCGGCGACCCGGTGATGTTCCAGCACCTGTTCTGGTTCTTCGGCCACCCGGAGGTCTACATCCTGATCCTGCCCGGCTTCGGCATGATCAGCCACATCGTGGCGACCTTCTCCAAGAAGCCGGTGTTCGGCTATCTGGCCATGGCCTACGCCATGGTGGCGATCGGCTTCATCGGGTTCCTGGTGTGGGCCCACCACATGTACACCGTGGGCATGAACATCAATCTGCGCGCCTATTTCGTGGCCGCGACGATGGTCATCGCGGTGCCCACCGGCGTGAAGATCTTCTCCTGGATCGCCACGATGTGGGGCGGGTCGATCGACTTCAAGACGCCCATGCTGTGGGCGATCGGCTTCATCTTCCTGTTCACCGTCGGCGGCGTGACCGGGGTGGTGCTGGCCAACGCCGGCGTCGACTACCAGCTGCACGACACCTACTACGTGGTCGCGCACTTCCACTACGTGTTGAGCCTGGGGGCGGTGTTCGCGATCTTCGCGGGCTTCTACTACTGGTTCGAGAAGATGTGGGGGGTGAAGTACCGCGAGTGGCTGGGCGCCACCCACTTCTGGATCACCTTCATCGGCGTGAACCTGATCTTCTTCCCCCAGCACTTCCTGGGCCTGCAGGGGATGCCGCGCCGCTACGTCGACTATCCGGACGCCTTCACCCTGTGGAACCAGGTCTCGAGCCTGGGCTACGCGATCACCGCCTTCGGGGTCCTGGTGTTCCTGGTGATGCTGGCCGAGGCCGCCATCTCGCGCCGCAAGGCCGAGGCCAACCCGTGGGGCGAAGGCGCCACGACGCTGGAATGGACCCTGCCGTCGCCGCCGCCGTTCCACCAGTTCAACGAACTGCCGGTGGTCAAGCCCGACCTGCACTAGGACTGGCGATCTGATCGGGGGCGCGAGCCGGCGACAATCCGGCGCGCGCCCTTCGGCGCATTTGAGAGTATCCTCCGTGGCCATGACGCCATCGATATCCCACGAGGCCGCGCCCGCGCGCTGGCAGGATTATGTCCAGCTGCTGAAGCCGCGGGTGATGTCGCTGGTGGTGTTCACCGCCCTCACCGGGCTGGTCTGCGCCGGGGCGCCGGTGAACCCGGTGCTGGGCGCCATCTCCGTGCTGTGCATCGCCATCGGGGCGGGCGCGTCGGGCGCGCTGAACATGTGGTACGACGCCGACATCGACGCCAAGATGCGCCGCACCCGGGGCCGGCCGGTGCCCGCGGGCCGCGTCCAGGGCGCCGACGCCCTGACCCTGGGCGTCGTGCTGTCGATGTTCTCGGTGATGGTGATGGGCATGGCCGCCAACTGGCTGGCCGCGGGCCTGCTGGCCTTCACCATCCTGTTCTACGCGGTCGTCTACACCATGTGGCTGAAGCGCTCGACGGCGCAGAACATCGTCATCGGCGGGTTGGCCGGCGCGCTGCCGCCGGTGATCGGCTGGGCCGCCGCCACGGGCGCGACCCCGCTGAACGCCTGGCTGCTCTGCGCGATCATCTTCATGTGGACGCCGGCGCACTTCTGGGCGCTGTCGCTCTACACCAGCGAGGACTACGAAAAGGCCGGCGTGCCGATGATGCCGGTGGTCGCGGGCGCGGCCTCCACCCGCAAGCAGATCCTCGTCTACAGCCTGCTGTTCACCCCGCTTTGCCTTGTGCCGGCCTTCACCGGCCTGGGCGGGGCGACCTATCTGGGCGTGGCGGCGGCCGGGGGCCTGGTGTTTCTGATCCTCGCCTGGCGGGTGTTCCGCAGCCGGGCCGGAGACGCCCCCGACGCGCGCAACGATGCGGGCCTCTATGACGTCAAGGCCGGCGCCAAGGATGCGCGCAACCTGTTCGCCTTCTCGATCCTCTACCTGACCCTGCTGTTCGCCACCCTGCTGGGCGAGCACCTGCTGGGCGCGCCCGCACTGGACCTTCTGCGATGAGCGATCCCGCCCACGAGAGCCAGGCCGCCACACGCGCGCGCCGGGGCCGCAACATCGTGCTGGGCCTGGGCCTGGCGCTGTTCGTGGTCCTGATCTTCGTCGTCACCATCGTCAAGCTGGGCGCCAGTGTCCTCGACCGCCCGCTCTGAGCGCCCGCCGCTGTCGCCCGCGGCGCGCAACCGGCGGCTGGCGGTGATCTGCGCCGCGGTCTTCGCCGCCATGCTGGGCGCGGCCTACGCCTCGGTGCCGCTCTACCGGATCTTTTGCCAGGTCACCGGCTTCGACGGCACGGTGCGCAAGGCCGTGGCCGCGCCGACCCAGGTGCTGGCCCGCAAGCTGACCATCCGTTTCGACGTCAATGTCCGCAACCTGCCCTGGAGCTTCCAGGCCGAGCAGACCTCGCAGAGGATCCGCATCGGCGAGACGGGCATGGCCTATTTCAAGGTCACCAACCACGCCGACCATCCGATCACCGGCCGGGCGGTCTACAACGTGGTTCCCGAGCAGGCCGGCCCATACTTCCAGAAGCTGCAGTGCTTCTGTTTTTCCGACCAGACGATCCAGGCCGGCCAGACCGTCGAGTTCCCGATGGTCTATTTCGTCGACCCGGAATACGCCAAGGACTTCGAGACCCGGGGCAAGGGGGAGGTCACCCTCTCCTACACCTTCTATCCCGCCGTCGACGCGCCGGCCGGGGAGAAGCGGGCGGATGCATCGCAACATCCGCAACGTTCCTCCCTTGGCGGAACGCCCAGGGCGGGGCTATAGCACCACGCGTACGATCGCCGGCGGGGAGACTCGGGGCCGGTGGCGAGGAACTTCTGAGGGGTTAGGACCGAAATGGCCCACGACGGCGTCAAGCACGACTACCACTTGGTCAATCCGAGCCCGTGGCCCCTGGTGGGCTCGATCGCGGCGACGGTCATGGCGCTGGGCGGGGTCACTTGGATGAAGGGCCTGTTTGGCCTGGAAAAAGGCACCTGGTGGCTGTTCGCCGCCGGCCTGGCCGGGGTCCTCTACACGATGATCGGCTGGTGGTCGGAGGTGATCAAGGAATCCAAGGCCGGCGACCACACCCCGGTGGTGTCCATCGGCCTGCGCTACGGGATGATCCTGTTCATCGCCTCGGAGGTGATGTTCTTCGTCGCGTGGTTCTGGATCTTCTTCGAGATGGCCCTGTTCCACCATCACCGGACGCTGTCGGCGATCGAGGAAGTCCGCGCCGCCTGGGCCACCTGGCCGCCGAAGGGCATCGAGCTGGTCCCGGCCTGGAACCTGCCGCTGGTCAACACCCTGACCCTGCTGCTCTCCGGCACCACGGTCACCTGGGCCCACCACGCCCTGCAGACCGGCGACCGCAAGGGCGCCAAGATCGCCCTCGGGCTGACCATCGTGCTGGGCGCCATGTTCACCGGCATCCAAGCCTACGAGTACCACCACATCCTGGAGCACAAGTATTTCTACTCCGAGGCCGCCTCCAACGCGGGCCTCTACGGCTCCTCCTTCTTCATGGCCACCGGCTTCCACGGCTTCCACGTCCTGGTCGGCACCATCTTCCTGACCGTGTGCCTGCTCCGCCTGCTGCGCGGCGGGTTCACGCCGGAGAAGCACTTCGGCTTCGAGGCCGCTGCCTGGTACTGGCACTTCGTCGACGTGGTCTGGCTGTTCCTGTTCGCCTTCATCTACGTGATCTTCGGCGGGGCGGGCGGGCACTAGAGCATGGCAGGCGCAAGTGGGAACCGGTTCGCCGCCCGGACATGCTCTAAGCTTTTGAAGATAGACCCTTTTTATCTGCTTCAAGTGAATCCGCTTGAAGCGGAAAGGGTCTAGCCATGGGCCGGCCCAATCCGCTGCTCGCGGGCCTGGCCGGCCGATGCCCGAACTGCGGCGAGGGCCATCTCTTCGACGGCTTCCTGAAGGTCACCAGCCGGTGCGAATCCTGCGGTTTCGACCTGGCCGCGGCTGACAGCGGCGACGGGCCGGCGGTGTTCGTGATCCTGATCGCCGGCTTCATCGTCGCCTTCGGGGCGCTGTTCACCGAGGTGGCCCTGCACCCGCCCGTGTGGGTGCACCTGGTGGTCTGGCTGCCGCTGACCCTGATCATCTCGCTGGGCCTGTTGCGTCCGCTCAAGGGCGTGATGCTGGCCGCCCAGTTCGCCAACAAGGCCTCCGAAGCGCGCCGGGATGAGTAGCCGCCGTCTGCCCGTGGGGCTGACCGTCACGACGGGCCTGGCGCTGCTGATCCTCGTCACGCTGGGCGCCTGGCAACTTCAGCGACTGGCGTGGAAG
>Ga0307513_10009075_pt1 | contig 12608 bp, 12 predicted proteins | sample 15_EM_MG_FD_202174 | JGI IMG/M metagenome (GOLD analysis project Ga0307513, IMG submission 202174) | Populus trichocarpa ectomycorrhiza microbial communities from riparian zone in the Pacific Northwest, United States - 15_EM | ecosystem: Host-associated > Plants > Roots > Unclassified | place... | reverse complement strand
TCGGGCCGGTCCGTTCGCGCTGCCTGCGGCGCCTCCGTGAGGCCATGCGCGAGGTGGACGGATCGGGCGAGGGCGCACCCGAGAGGGTCATCCGCGCCGTCGCCGAGTGCGGCGCCCCGCACCTGGATCGCTCGCGCCTCAGTGCGTCGCGGGCCCGTCGCTGACAGCGCCCGCCACCGACTCGCTGAGCCGCCCCGGCCGCGGGTCGGTGTGCGGGATGTCGACCGCCCGCTCCACCTCGGGACCCGTCACGCTGCCACCGAGTGCCTCGCGCAGCTCCTCGACGAGCTCCTCGTCGGTCGTCTCGTGCGGGTCCATGCGGTCCCTCCTCAGGGGTGGGGACTGAAGAAGCGTTCAATCCATCGCGCCTATGTTAAACCAACGTACCAGTCTTGTTAACGCCGCTGACCAAGCCGCCTTCCCGACATTTGACGGATGCCTGCTCGTCGATTGACTGCGCCTTTGGTTCGGCCGTCCGAATGCGGCGGATGTCCCATTGAGTGGCGTTTGTCGACGTTAATACCGGGCCTCTCGGTGGCGTTGGAAAAGAGATTCAGAAAATCTCGCGGTTCCCTGTCCGAATCGCGTCGCGGCCCGGGTCATCCATACAGAGAGGTCGTCACCCGACCAATTCACGTTGCCTGAAGAGAAGGGGGCCACCAGTGGCCGTCACGCGCGAGTCTGTCGTGGAAGCCGTAAACGCGGCGATGGTCGACGCCCTGGGTGTCGAGCCGGAAGAGGTCAACCCCGAGGCCACCCTCCTCGGTGACCTGGGCGCCGAGTCGATCGACCTGCTGGACATCCTCTTCCGGCTGGAACGGTCGCTGGGAATCAAGGTGACCGCCGGCGACCTCGCCGGCCACATCCAGGGCGGCTACACCGAGGAGGAGTTCGGCACGCCCGAGGGCGTCGTCTCCGATCTCGGCCTCGCCCAGCTGAAGAAGGTCATGCCGCAGATCGAGGTGGACGACCTGCGGAGCAAGCTGCCGGCCGAGGAGGTCATGGGCCTGTTCACCGTCGACAACCTGGTCGAGCTGATCCTCGCCCGGCACGCCGCACTCGTCGGCTGACAGCCGAGCCACCAGAAGCGGAGGCACCGCGATGCAGTTCCACCTGACCGATCGCATCCTCGATCACGTACCCGGCGAGTCGGTGCGCGCCCGCAAGGTCACCTCCCGGCTGGAGACCTACTGGCGGGACACCGCCGACGGTCCGGTCATGCCACCGGCGCTGGTCCTGGAGACGCTCTGCCAGGCCGGCGCCTGCCTGGTCATGCTCAGCACGCGGGTGCGACGCAGGGCGGCCCTGCTCTCCGTCGCCGACGTCGCGTTCACCGCCCCGGTGCGCCCGGGCGACGTACTGGAGGTCGACGCCCGCGTGGAGTCGATATCCGAGGAGATGGCGGTCATGTCCGGCGAGGTCACCGTCGACGGCGAGGTCGTGCTCCGCGCCGTCGACGTCATGTGCGTACTGATCGACGTGGCCGAGCTCGACGATCCCGACACCACCCGGCTCCAGCTGGACCGGCTGGTGGGGCAGGGGGCGGCACGGTGAGACGGGTGGTCGTCACCGGCGTCGGCGCGGTCACCCCGCTCGGCAACGACGCCCCCACCACCTGGCGCTCGCTGGCCGAGGGGCGCAGCGGGGTACGCGAGATAACCACCTTCGACGCCAGCACATTTCCCGTACACATCGCCGGGCAGGTCGAGGGCTTCTCGGTCACCCACGCGGTGCCCGACCGCAAGGACCGCCGCCACCTGTCCCGGGCCGCGGGCTACGGCGTCGCGGCCGCCCTCGAGGCGCTGGGCCAGGCCGGCGACATGGCCGGCGCCGACCCGTACCGGCGGGGCGTCTCGGTCGGCGGCACCGTCGGCCGCGTCGAGCTGCAGGAGCTGGCCGACATGTCCTGGCTGCTCGCCTCCACCAACCGCAGCCGCATCTTCCGGCAGTCACCCACCGAGGTGCTCCTGCGCGACCAGAACGTCGGCCCCGCCGTCATCGCCCGCCTCGGCGACTGCCGCGGCCCGCAGGTCAACGTCAGCACCGCCTGCGCCGGCGCCGGACACGCGATCGGGGAGGCGTACCGGCTGGTGCAGGAGGACGCCGCCGACGTCATGGTCGCCGGCGGCGCCGACGCGCTGACCACCTGGATGGACGTGCTCGGCTTCTGCCTGCTCGGCGCGCTCACCGTCGACGACGCCGACGCGCCGGAACGGGCCTCCAAACCCTTCGACGCGCGCCGCTCCGGCTTCGTACTCGGCGAGGGGGCGGTCATGGTCGTCCTGGAGGAGCGCGAGCACGCACTGGCCCGCGGCGCCACGATCCTCGGCGAGGTGGCCGGCTACGGATCGAGCCTGAACGCGTACCGGATCACCGACTCCCCACCCGACGGCGGCGGCTGCGTCATCGCGATGCGCGAGGCGCTCGCCGAGTCCGGCCTGCCGGCCACCGGCATCGACTACGTGGTCAGCCACGGCACCGGCACACCGGGCAACGACAGCAGCGAGACAGCCGCCATCAAGGAGGTCTTCGGCGCGCACGCGTACGACCTGACGGTCAGCTCGCCGAAGTCGATGGCCGGCCACCTGACCTCGGCGGCGGCCGGGCTCAACCTGCTCGCCGCACTCGGCGCCATCGCCGACCAGCTGGTGCCACCCACCATCAACCTCACCCACCCCGACCCGAAGCTCGACCTCGACTACGTGCCCCACACCGCCCGGCGCCAGCGGGTACGCGCCGCGATGGTCAACGCCTTCGCCTTCGGTGGCACCAACGCCTGCCTGGTGGTACGCGCAACCGAGCAGTCCCCTGGAGGAGACTCGTGACCGGCACCGACACAGCCCCGCCGCCCGTCGCGGTCACCGCCGCGCTCAGCGGCCTCGACCGGGTACTCGAGCTGCTACCCGGACAGAGCGGCACGGCGGTGCGCAACGTACCGGCCACCTGGACCCTGCTGGCCACCCACTTCCCCCGCAAGCCCGTGATGCCCGGCGTGCTCATCGTCGACGACCTCGCCACGCTCGCCGGCCTCGTCGCCGACGCCGCGAGGACCGGGCCGGAGCGTGGCGACTGGTCGATGACGAGCGTGCGACGGGTCCGCTGGCGCCACTTCGTGCAGCCCGGTGACTGCGTCGAGCTGACCGTCTCCCGGCTCGGCGGCGTCGAGGGCGACCCGGCCTTCCGCGGCACCGTACGGGTCGACGGCCGCACCGTCACCACCGTCGCCGAGCTGCGCGTGCGCTGGACGCCGTGGGGGGTGGAGCGATGAGGGTCGCGGTCACCGGCATCGGGCTGCTCACCGCCGTCGGCACCGGCGTGGCGCAGACCTGGCAGGCCATGTTGGACGGTCGCAGCGGCATCGGGCGGCTCAAAGGCTTCGACCCGACCACGCTCAACACCCGGCTCGGCGCCGAGCTCGCCGACTTCGAGCCCGGCCGCTTCGCCTCCCGGCGCACGCTGCGCAGCACCACCCGCGAGGACCAGCTCGCGCTCGCCGGCGTACAGCTGGCGATGGAGGACAGCGGGCTCGAACTGGACACGGTGGACGTGAGCCGGTTCGGGGTGTTCCTCGGCGGAAACAAGGACATCTCCAAGCCCGAGCACCTGATCGAAGGCGCCCTCGCGATCCGCGACGAGCAGGGACGAGCGCAGGAGCGGGTGCTCGGCGAGCGGATGGAGTCGAGCTTCTATCCGCTCTTCTACGTCGAGGGCCTCCAGGCGGCGTCGCTGTTCTACGTCTCCCAGCGGTACGGCGCGATGGGCGCCAACGCCTACTTCCACGGCACCGCCGACGCCGGCGCGACCGCGATCGCCCGCGCGTACCGGTCGGTGCGGCGCGGCGAGTCCACAGTGGCCGTCTGCGGCGGCTTCGACTCCGGCGTCTCGTTCTGGGCGATGTCCAAAATGGATGGCCTCGGCGTGCTGACCGACCGCAACGACCTCGGCGACCGCGCCTTCCGCCCGTACGACCGGGAGCGCAGCGGCTCACTGCTGGGCGAAGGGGCGGCGATCATCGTGCTGGAGGAGCTCGAGTCGGCCCGCCGGCGCGGCGCCCGCGTCTACGCCGAGATCTCCGGGGCCGGCAGCGCGTTCGACGTGGAGTCACTGGTCACCCCCGAGCGGGACGGTCAGGCGCTGACCGCCGCCATCGTCGGGGCGATGCGCGAGGCCCGGTTCCCGGCCGGCGGTCCCGACTACGTCGCCACCCACGGCTGCGCCACGGTCCTGGGCGACGTCAGCGAGCACGCCGGCATCCGGTCCGCACTCGGCGACAGCGGCGGCACGGTCGCCAGCAGCGTCAAGCCCGTGGTCGGTCACCTCGTAGCCGCGGCCGGCGCGATGAACGTCGCGGTCGCGGCGCTCGCCGTACGCGACGGCGCGGTGCCGCCGACGCTCAACCTCGACGACCCCGACCCGGAGTGCGCCTTCGACTGGGTGCCCGGCGAGGCACGCCAGACGCCGGTGCGGCGCGCGCTCGCGCTCGCGAGAGGCCTGCACGGCCAGAACGTAGCCCTGGCGCTCGCAGGCGTCTGACGCGGATGGACAGGAGACTCTGATGAACCACGACGTGGCCATCGTCGCCGGCGGGGCGGTCACCGCGCAGGGACGAGGCGCGGCCGCCCTGTGGGACGGCGCCCGCGCCGGCCGGGTGGCGATCCGCCCGGTGAACGGGCTCGACATGTCCGGCTACAGCACCAAGCTCGCCGGCGAGGTGACCGAGCTGGAGGACTCCCCGCACCCGTACCGCCGGCCGGCCGACTTCCGCGAACGCGTGGTCGAGCTCGCACTGCACGCCGCCGACGAGGCGATGGCGGGCGCCGGCGACCTGCTGCGGGCCGCCGGCGGCGACCGTACCGGCGTGGTCTTCGGCACCTGCAACGCCGGGCTGATCGCGGGCCGCGAGTGGCTCGCGGCCCTGGCCCGGGAAGAGCGCCCGGACCCGCTGCTGGCCACGCTCGTACCGCCGCAGGCGACCGCCGAGGCCCTCGCCGGCGCGTTCGGGCTGGGCGGGCCGGTGCTGTCGGTCAACACCGCGTGCGCCTCGGGCGCCAACGCCATCGGCTGGGCGGCCGACCTGATCCGCACCGGCCGGGCCGACGTGATGCTCGCCGGTGGCGCCGACGCCCTGTCCGACGTCTGCTTCGCCGGCTTCAACTCCCTCGAAGCGCTGGCCAGTGAGCCGGCCCGGCCGTACTCCCGGGGTCGCCAAGGGCTCTCGCTCGGCGAGGGCGGCGTCTTCCTGCTGCTGGCGCGGGCCGACCTCGCCGCCGTGTACGGCCCGGCGCCGATCGCCCACGTCGCCGGCTACGGACTCTCCGCCGACGGCTACCACCCCACCGCGCCCCGACCGGACGGCAGCGGCGCGGCCCGGGCCATCCGGCGGGCGATGCGGGTGTCCGGCGTCCGCCCGGCCGAGGTCGGCTACCTCAACGGGCACGGCACCGGCACCGAGAAGAACGACCCGGCCGAGACCAAGGCGATCCGGCTCGCGCTCGGCGAGGCCGCCGACCGCACCGCGATCAGCAGCACCAAGTCGGTCATCGGCCACCTGCTCGGCGCGGCCGGCGCGGCGGAGGCCCTGGTCACCGCGCACGCCCTGGCCGAGGGGATCGCCCCGCCCACCGCCTCGTACCTGGGTCCGGACCGCGACTGCGACCTCGACTACGTGCCGATCGACGCGCGGCCACTCCGCACCGACGTGGCGCTCTCCAACAACTTCGCCTTCGGCGGCTCCAACGCCTGCCTGGCGCTGACCCGGACGGGAGCCCGACGGCGCCCGCCCGCCCCCGACCTCGACGCGGTGGTGGTGACCGGGCTGGCGGTGCTCGGACCGGCCGGCGACGGCGTCGCGGCGGCCCTGGAGGCGATCGCCGGCGACGCCCCGCTCACCTCCGAGCGGTACGCGGCGCGGGTCGGCACCATGGCGCTCGAGCCGGACCCGTACCTGAGCCGCAAGGCCCGTCGCCGGATGGACCGGCTGACCGTGGCGAGCATCGTGGCGTCGGCCAAGGCGCTGGCCGACGCTGGGCTGCCGTACGGCGCGGAGGGCGAGTCACCGGTCGGCGTCATCTTCGGCACCGGCGCCGGCCCGGTGGAGGCGATGGCCCGGTTCACCAGGCCGTTGCTGGACGAGGGCGCGGCGGCCGCCGACCCGGCCTGGTTCCCCAACACCGTCTACAACCAGGCGGCCGGTCAGGTCGCCCAGCACCTCGGGCTGCGCGGGCCGACCTCCACCGTGAGCACCGGGCACGCCTCGGGCGCCACCGCGCTGGCGTACGGGTACGACCTGTTGCGGCTCGGGCACTGCGAGGCCCTGGTCTGCACGGCCACCGACATCGTCGACGACCTGGTCGTCCGCGCGTACCGGGACCTGGGCATCCTCTCCACCGCCCCGGGCGACCACCGCATGCCGCTGGCGGAGGGGAGCGTCGCCGTCGTGCTGGAGCGCCGGGGCCACGCCCTGGCGCGCGGCGCCCGCGTCCTCGCCGAGATCAGCGGGTACGGCATGGCCGCGCACGTCGTACCCGGCGTCGCGTGGGACCGCGAAGGGGTGGCCACCGGGCGGGCGATGCGCGCCGCCCTCGACGAAGCCGGCACCGAACCGGACGAGGTGGCCTCGGTCTGGCTCGCCGCCGCCGGCCTGCGCGCCGCCGACCGGGCGGAGTCGCGGGCGCTGGACACGCTCTTCGGCGCCGGCGGGCCGGACCGGCACACACCCAAGGCGGTGCTGGGCGAGCCGATCGGCGTGGGTGGCGCGCTCTGCTTCGCACTGGCCGCCACGCACCTGGCCACCGCGGGCCCGGCCGCCGGGCCCGCGCTCGTCAACTCCACGTCGCTGGGCGGCACCAGCGTCTCCCTGCTGCTCCGCACGCCAACCCAGGAGGAGGTCCGATGAAGCTGACCGACCGCGTCGCGCTGGTCACGGGCGCGTCGCGTGGCATCGGCCGCGCCACGGCGCTGGCCCTGGCGCAGGAGGGCGCCACCGTCGCGGTGAACTACCGCGCCGGCAAGGACGCCGCCAACGAGGTGGTGGCGGCGATCGAGGAGGCCGGCGGCCGGGCCGCCGCCTTCGGCGCCGACGTCTCCGTCCACGAGGAGGCCCAGGCGCTGGTGCGGGAGGTCATCGCCACCTTCGGCGACCTGCACATCCTGGTCAACAACGCCGGCATCGCCAAGGACAACCTGATCTACAACATGGACCCGGGCGACTGGCTCGAGGTCATGAAGGTCAACTTCGGCGGAACGTTCAACTGTACCAAGAGCGTCCTCGACCACTTCATGGTCACCCGGGACGGCGTCATCGTGAACGTCTCCTCGGTGATGGGGGAGCGGGGCTGGACCGGCGAGTCCAACTACGCCGCCTCCAAGGGCGCCGTCGACGCGTTCACCCGGTCCAGCGCCATCGAGCTGGCCCGTTTCGGCATCCGGGTCAACGCGGTGCTGCCCGGCTTCGCCCCCACCGACCTCGTCGCGGAGCTGTCCGAGGGGGAGGTCGCCAAGCACATGAAGCGCCAGATCCCGATGCGCCGCTTCGCTACGGTCGAGGAGGTGGCCGCCGCGATCCGCTTCCTGGCCGGCCCCGACGCCACCTACCTGACCGGCGTACTGCTCAATGTGGACGGTGGCGGCATGGCCGGCCTCGGCCTCGGGCGGCTCAAGTGGTGACCGGCGCGGTTCAGGTGATCGGGGTGGGCAGCCACCTGCCGGGCGAGCCGATCAGCAGCGCGCGGATCGAGGAGCTGGTCGGAGCGCTCCCGGAGGAGGTCGCCCGGGACATCTCGATCGAGGCCCGGCACTGGATGATCGACCCGGCCACCGGCGCGCACCTGGACACCAACTCGGGCATGTGTGAGAAGGCCGCCCAGGCGGCGCTGCGGTCGGCCGGGATCACCGCGGACGAGATCGACCTGCTGATCGTCGCCACGGCGACGCCGGAGTACCCGCTGCCGCCCACCGTCAACCTCGTCCAGGACCGGCTCGGCGCGGGGCGCTGCGCCACCATCGAGCTGCGCGCCGCCGGTGCCGGCGCGGTGCAGGCCATGGAGATCGCCCGGCTCTACCTGGCCTCCGGCGCCTACCGCACCGCCCTGGTCATCGGCAGCGAGGCCAGCTCACCCGCGCTGGCGCCGATCTTCCTCGGCGTGCCGCCGAACAAGGTCCGAATCCGCGACCGCATCCCCACCTTCATGTTCGGCGACGGCGCGGGCGCGGTCGTGCTGCGCCGCCAGGAGGGTACGACGGGCGGCCTGATCGGCGGTGCCACCGGCGCGGTCGGTCCCGGACGCCCGGCCGGCATCCGGGTCGTCGGCGGCGGCACCCACGCCCCGATCCACGAGCAGCAGGCCGCCAAGCGGCTGGTCACACTCGCCGTCGACGTGGTCTCGGCCGGCGCGTACGCACCCGTGCTCGTCGCCAGCGCGATCGGCGAGACGCTGGAACGCTGCGCCGCCGCCCCGGAGAGCGTGGACGTCTGCGTCGTACCCGAAGGCAACGCCGGCTGGATGCGGGAGGCGCTGGCCGACGCCGACCTCGACCGCGACGAGTGGAAGAGGCTCGACGGTGAGTTCGTCGACAGCCTGTCCCGCCGGGGCGCGCTCGGCTGCGCCGGCCCGCTGGTCTGCCTGGACGACGCGTGGCGCGCCGGCAAGCTCAAGCCCGGCCAGCGGGTGCTGCTCGTCGGCGTGGAGAGCAGCAAGTGGGTGCACGCCGGCGTACTCGTCGACTGGACCCTGCCCTTCCCGTCCTTCGCCGGAGAGGCCGCATGACCGGCACGGACGAGTACGACGTCATCGTGGTCGGGGCCGGGCTCGGCGGGCTCTCGGTCGCCGCGCTGCTGGCGCACAGCGGCGAGCGGGTGGCCGTGCTGGAGCAGGGCGAGGGGGTCGGTGGGCTGGCGCACGCGTTCGTACGCGGTGACTACACCTTCGACCCCGCGGTACACGGCACCCAGTCCGGCGAGATCATCTGGAACCTGCTGGAGTACCTCGGCGTCGACTCCCTCTGCCCGTACGTGACCTCGCCGCACTTCTACGGCGCCACATTCCCCGACGGCGTCTCGGTGGTCACACCGGCCGGCTGGGACTCCTTCGTGGACGCCAACGCCGACCCGCTCGGCGGCGAGGAGGGCGCGCAGGTGCGCCGCTTCTTCAAGACCCTGAGCGACGTACTGGAGGAGATGGCCTGGCTGCGGATGCGGGCCGACCCGCGCGAGCTGGCACAGCTGATGGCGGAGCGTCCCACGTTCGCCCGCTACCGCACGAGCACGGTCGCCGAGGCCCTGGACGACCACGTGCCGAGCCCGCGGGCCAGGGCGGTCTGCGCCGCCTCGTGGCCGTTCCTCGGCTCACCGCCGTCCCGGCTGTCACTGCTCAACTTCGCGCAGATGCTCAAGACCTACCTGGAGGGTGTGCGGTACCCGCTCGGCTCGTTCCAGCGGCTCGCCGACGCGTTCGCCGCGGCGGTCACCGGCAACGGTGGCGAGATCCACGTCGGCACCCCGGTGGAGCGGATCCTCGTCTCCGGCGACCGGGTCACCGGTGTGCGTACGGCCGACGGGGTGGTGCGCCGAGCCCGGGTGGTGGTCTCCAACGCGGACGCCACGGCCACCCTCACCGAGCTGCTCGGCGAGGAGCACCTGCCCGCGCCGTACGTGCGGCGGCTGCGCCGGATGCGGCCGTCACTGTCGGCGTTCACCGTCTTCGCGGCCACCGACATCGACCTGGCGTCGCTCGGGATAGCCCACGAGACGTTCCTGCACCCGCACTGGGACCACGAGGAGAACTGGCGCGACGTGCTCGCCGCGAAGCCCGCCTCGGCCTGGATGTCCAACACGACGCTCTGCGACCCCGGCCTCGCCCCGGCCGGCGAGCACACCGCGATCATCACCGCGATGGCGCCGTGGGACCCCGGCCAGCCCTGGCACGAGGTCAAGGAGGCGTACGCGGACGCGCTGGTCCGGCAGTTCGACCAGGTCGTACCCGGGCTCTCCGAGCACCTGACCTACCGGGAGATCGGCACGCCGGCCACCCTGCACCGCTTCACCCGACCGCACAACGGCGCCATGTACGGCTGGGAGAACACCCCGAACCAGTTCGCCAACAAGCGGCTGGGCCACGCCACCCCGGTGCAGGGGCTCTACCTGTCCGGCCAGTGGACCGAGGAGGGCTGCTCCTCGTACCGCGCCATCACCTCCGGCCTGGTCAGCGCCAAGGTCGTGCTGGAACACCTCGGAAACGACATCGGCAAGACCCTGCCACGCACGTTCCGGGAGCGCACCGGCTACGTCGCGCCGGCCACGCGGCCCTGACCACACCACTTCAGAAGGGAGCTGGGCACACCATGACCGAAGTCGTCATCGACCGTCCGGCCAGAGGCGCCGGCGGCGAGTGGAGCCGCTGTCCGGCGTGCGCGGCATACCTGTACGGCAAGCGCCTCGACCGGCACGGCAAGGTCTGCCCGGACTGCCAGCACCACCTGCGGCTCGGCCTCGACGAGCGGCTGGCGGCGCTGCTCGACCCGGATTCCTTCACGCCGCTCGAGCTGCCCGACGAGGACCCGGACGTGCTCGGCTTCGTCGACACCCGCCCGTACGGCGAACGCCTCGCCACCGCCCGCCGCCGCACCGGCCGCCCGGACGCGGTCATCGCCGGCACCGCCAGCGTGGCGGGTGAGCCGCTGGTCGTGGTGGCGCTCGACTTCGCGTTCATGGGTGGCAGCATCGGCACCGCGGTCGGCGACGGTGTGGTGGCCGCGGCCGAGTGCGCGGCGGTCAGCCGGTGGCCGCTTCTGATCATCTCCGCCTCCGGCGGCGCGCGGATGCAGGAGGGTTGCCTGTCGCTGATGCAGCTCGCCCGCACGACGCAGGAGATCGTCCGCCTGCGCGAGGCGGGCGTGCTCGTCATCAACCTCAACACCGACCCCACCTTCGGCGGGGCGACCGCCTCGTTCTCCTCGCTCGGCGACGTGGTCATCGCCGAGCCCGGGAGCCTGATCGGCTTCGCCGGTCCACAGGTGATCCGGCAGACCATCCGCCAGGAGCTGCCACCCCGCTTCCAGACCGCGGAGTTCCTCTACGAGCACGGCATGGTCGACATGGTCGTGCCGAGGGACTCCCTGCGCGAGACCCTCGGCCGGCTCCTGCGCCTGCACACCCCGCCGACCCCCGCGAGCGAGACGGCAGGTACCGCGGAGCCGGTCCGCGACCCGGGCGCGTTGCCGCGCGAGGATCCCTGGGACGTGGTGGTGCGGGCACGCGACATCGCCCGCCCCACCACGCTCGACTACATCCACAACGCCTTCGACGAGTTCATCGAGCTGCACGGCGACCGCGCGTACGCCGACGACCCGGCGATCGTCGGCGGCGTCGGCCAGCTCGGCGCCCACCGCGTCGTGGTGATCGGCCACCAGAAGGGGCACGACACCGGGGAGCTGGTACGCCGAAACTTCGGCATGCCCCACCCCGAGGGCTACCGCAAGGCGATCCGCCTCATGCGGCACGCCGCCCGCTTCGGCCTGCCGCTGCTGACCTTTGTGGACACCGCCGGCGCGTACCCGGGACTGCAGGCCGAGGAGCGCGGACAGGGCGCCGTCATCGCGGAGTGCATAGCGACCATGTCGCTGCTGCCCGTGCAGGTGGTGAGTGTGGTGACCGGGGAAGGCGGCAGCGGTGGCGCCCTCGCCCTCGCGGTCGGCAACCGGGTGCTGATGCTGCAGAACAGCTACTACTCGGTCATCTCGCCGGAGGGCTGCTCCACCATCCTGTGGGGCAGCGCGTCGAATGCGCCGGCGGCCGCGCGGGCGCTCCACCTGACCGCACCCGATCTGCTGCGGCTCGGCGTGGTCGACGGCGTGGTGCCGGAACCGCCGGACGGCGCCCACCGGGCACCACTTCCCACCATCGAGGCGGTGTCGGCGGTCGTGCGCGGCTGCCTCGAGGAGCTGGCCGGCCTGTCGGCGGAGAAGCTGGTGGCCGAGCGGTACACGCGGTTCCGGGCCTTCGGCCGCCTCGACGGCGTCGCGGCGTGGGACGGGGCTCCGCGATGAGCGGGCGTTCCGAGGCCGCGGAGCGGGTCGAGCTGATCCGCGAGCTGCGGCGGGAGACACACGAGTTCATCGGGCGGCTGAGCGGCGACGTGCAGCGGGTGCACCTCACCGCCGGCGACTGCGCGATCACGGTGGAGTGGGCGCCCCCGCAGGCCCCGGTGGCCCAGGTGGTCGCCGCCCCGGTCGCGGTGCGCCCCGCGGCGGCGGTGCCAGTGGTGGAGGAGGGGGAGCCGGACCTCGGGCGGCACCCGGTGCGCACCCCGCTGGTCGGTGCCTTCTATCGGCGGCCGGCCCCCGACCAGGACCCGTTCGTCGAGGTCGGCGACACGGTCGAGGCCGGGCAGACGCTCTGCATCGTCGAGGCGATGAAGCTCATGAACGAGATCAAGGCCGACCGCGCCGGCAAGATCGTCACCATCCTGCCGGCCGACGGCGACATGGTCGAGTTCGACGAGGTGCTCGTCGAGCTGCTCCCGACCGAGGTGGGCTGAGCCGTGTTCGACAAAATTCTCGTCGCCAACCGCGGGGAGATCGCCGTCCGGGTGGTACGCGCCGCGCGCGAGCTC
>Ga0307513_10009074_pt1 | contig 12609 bp, 11 predicted proteins | sample 15_EM_MG_FD_202174 | JGI IMG/M metagenome (GOLD analysis project Ga0307513, IMG submission 202174) | Populus trichocarpa ectomycorrhiza microbial communities from riparian zone in the Pacific Northwest, United States - 15_EM | ecosystem: Host-associated > Plants > Roots > Unclassified | place... | reverse complement strand
TGCCTTCATGGGAAACATAGTGCAAAGGTGCGAGGACAAGATCAAAGACAGCCCGCAGAGAATCCGCATTGATTTGCCGTTGGGTTTCATCGGCCCGGCTTGATTCACCAGTGAGCTTTGGCGGTACCGGCAGCAATGCCACAAGTAGGACTGCCATTTTGGCAGGGCTGTTTCTCGTCTGGGAAAGGATATTGCCGATTGTCATGTAGAGCGGCCAGGCTTTCTTCTCCCCCGAAAAATTGGTTAGGTGAGTCTGGTCCGACAATCCGATAATAGGTACCACCGTTGACCCGGCAGGCAGAGTATTCATTAGCAAAAAAAAAAGGTTACACCCGGACGCACCCTGTGCTCCCTGTGCGTCCGCCGGTCCAGGCGCACAGAACGTAAACTCGCGTACTGGGTGTGGAGTCTTTTATTGGGTGCTTGTGGACAGGGGTCCATGCCGCCCGGACACAGCAGACGCAACCAAGGACTCAGAAGGTACCCGATGCAGAAAGGTTCTCCAGACGCAAAAAGGTTCTCCGGACGCAACCCGATAGGATAGTAGAATAGTGGAAGTACTCAGGTGTAACTGGCTATCATCGAATACCACCTAAGTCAACAACTCTACCTTCAAGGACTTTGAATGCGTTAGTGAAAACTATGAAGAATATCCAAATTGTCGGGAAAGATCCATCCAGTATTACTCATGTTTACTTATTTGAGTCATTTAGATACTAAAATCGCAATATATTTATTAAAGCTTGACTAGAAAACAGTAGCACTTGGGAGCTAACAATTTGAAAGTACTTGCCCGGAGAACTAAAGTACAAAAGTATGGATAACCCTTAAACCAGCGTTCGGACAGCGTCCGGACAGAGTGCGTTGGATTCCCCTCGGCGAGGGGAATCGAATGGTATAGGCCTCGAAGCGTCCACATGCCTGTAGCACCCAGTAGCCAACAATTTGAAAGTAGTTGCCCGGGGAACACAGGTACAAAAGTATGCATAGCCATTCAGCCAGTGGTCGGACAGCATCGGGACAGGGTGCGTTGGAATCCGCCGGCCGTGGGGAATCGAATGGTGTAGGTTTCGAAGCGCCCGCATGGCTATAGAGGTCAGCAGGATGAAAGAGGCGGATACCTCAGTGGGCAGATGTCCGCCAGACTCGGGAAGGGTGTCATTAGAGTCCGCTCGCCGAGGGGAATCGAATGGTATAGGCCTCGCAGCGTCCGCATTCCTGTAGCACCCAGTAGCCAACAATTTGAAAGTACGTGCCAAGGGAACTCAAGTACAAAAGTTTGGATAACATTTCAACCAGCGGTTGGACAGCGTCGGGAGAGGGTGCGTTGGAATCCGCCTGTGGAGGGGAATCGAATGGTTTAGGTCTCGAACCGTCGGCATTGCTATAGAGGTCAGCAGGATGAAAAAGGCAGATATCTCAGGGGGTAGATGTCCGCCAGAGTCAGGAAGGGTCAGTGTTCTCAACGGGCCAGGCCGATGGTAGGCCGGCCTATAGGCCGTAGGCCGGGCAATGGCAGGCCGCTCCGGAAGACAGCCTAGGCCCATATAGGCCGAATTCGATCGGCCTACGAAAGCCTATCAGGCCTAATAGGCGCCTATAGGCTCGGAGATTAGCGTTAAGAACAGGTTGCATTAAGGGTATTCAACCCCCCCACCCCCCTCCCCTCTTCCGAGTTTCTCGCCTTTGATTTTTTTTCCTCCTTTTCCTTTGGCTATTATGATACTTCTTAATTAATCACAAAACGAGTGATTCCACTAATTAATTCACTAGCTGTAGTATTTTTTTGTGTTTTTTTGCTAATAAGCGAAACCGTTACTTTCTTTTTAATCATATTCTGTAATTGGGAAACATTTACCGTGAACTTTGCTGTGGACACAGAGCAGCCGCTCACTATGAGTGGGTCGGCCGAAGCCGTATAGGCTGGCCTAGGCTAGATAGGCCAGGCCGGCCAATCAGGCAGCCGGGAAAAAGCCTATAGGGCCTATAGGCGGGCCCGGCCAGGCCAAGCTCGGGCTTAACCTGGCGTGCAAGCGCGGGCCAGTCTACATCTGAGAGAATTTGGACACGCCGGGCCCGGCCTTACCGAAGCTTGGCTGGCCTGGCCCGTTGGGAACACTGCGAAGGGTCTCATTGGAGTCCGCTCGCCGAGGGGACTCGAATGGTATAGGTTTCGCACTGTCGGCATGGCTATAGAGGTTAGCACAGTGAAAAAGGCAGATATCTCAGGGGGTAGATGTCCGCCAGAGTCGGGAAGGGCCTCATTGGAGCCCGCTCGATGAGGGGAATCGAATGGTATCGGTCCCCAAGTGTCCGCATGCCTATAGCACCCAGTAGCCCCCAATTTGAAAGTACTTGCCCGGGGAACTCAACTACAAAGGTTTGGATCACTTTGGAAGCAGCGGTCGGACAGCGTCGGGACAGGGTGAGTTGGAATCCGCCGGTCGAGGGAAATCGAATGGTATAGGCATCGAAGCGTCCGCATGGCTATAAAGGTCAGCAGGATGAAAAAGGCAGATACCTCACCTGGCACTGGCCGATCTCCGCTAGAGTCTGGCAGGGCCTCATTGCAATCCGCTTGCGTGGGACTAATCAATAGTGTCAACCTGGATGGAAGAGCATGCCTCTCTCCACAGGTTGATAATATTCAATAGTTCCACTGATTCGATCATGAAGCCTGATACGAGGTGGGAAGAACTTAGCAACCGTTTGCGAGAGTTGTTAGCAGTGATCAAATAAGGGGTATGTTTTGGGTTGTTACAGGGACAATAGATGGTTAGTCATCCGATGTTTAGATCCTTTTTTGTCTGAACGGCCTTTACCTGGTGATAAAGTAGTCCGTTGTATGTAGAGGCCATCAGGGGCGGGGAGAGTTCCCCAATGCAGAGCAGTATACGTGACCTTCATTGGGTTTCTTCGGGAGATTAGAGAGTGAAATGGACCATCCAGGGGTACTGGGCGGACAGGAAGCGGGTTGTATTGCACCCAATAGACTGGGATGCAACCATTGTGCAGGGGCCATCTGACGGTGGGCTGGGCGGACAGGATGCTCTAGACGGATTTCCTCCGTCCGGACGCAATGCCTATACGTCTGGAGCAAACGCTTTTTTTGCTCATGTTCTATCAGGAAATGCAATAAACAGTCAGCACTGGAAACAGAGAGCACTTGCAGATCTCACGACATATTTCATACCTGCGTATCCCACGACCAGTCCGCCGTATTCATCTCCGTGTATAATCGCTCCCCACTTGAATTGTATTCCCGCCCAGGCCTGTAGACCATCTCTGATCTATACGCAACCGGGCGGATCAGGAAACGAACGCAGTCAATCACATTCCGATAATTGAAAGTTGTCGCATGCTGACCATCGTCAATTGTGGCTTCAGTCCACCCCAGGTAATCACCAAACGGGTCCAGTTCATCAAGATGTTGTCGTATAGTATACGCTGACCGTAACGATCTGGCATCCGTACAACCCAATCAGTCGGCAAAGTACGCGTCAATCCGGGACTTGGCTACCTTGTTCGAGACAAACCAACTCGGTAAATTAATGTCCGCTTCCGATGAGAAAGCGGTCCAGGGGTTATTTGTTGTGGCAAAATTGAGCTCTGTATAGTTAACAACATCGCCGAGTGGTCTTCCAGCACCTGGAATAATCTCTTGGCTGGATGGGCGCCCGCGAGCCGGTGGTACAGCAGTGTCCTCCGCATCTGAATCGTCTTGCCTATCATTTTCTATCTTGTTATATGCCCCCTGGTCTTCAATCTCCGGCTGGGGATCAGATTCATAGTCCGAGTCGTCCGGATCGACGTTTTTATGCCGTCTGAAAGCGGTCGGCTGCGGTGAGCCCTGGTCTGCAGTTGCACAAACTCAGAGGCAGAGAATAATATCAAGATGCATTGTTTGAAGGTGCTTTTCCTATGCAGCTGCCTGTTGATAGTGTCGCCTGCAATAAGGACACTTGGTTGAGTTTGAGGTTATTGTGTTCAAGTGTCATGTTTTTCTTTTAAGTGGTCTGACGGAGTGGACGTGTGCTGATGAGGTGAGACGGCCTACGGCTGATTTGGTCTTTGAAGAACCAAAGCAGACTTCTTGCAACAGGCGGGGGGTAACTTCACGCCTGTTTGATAGGATGGCGAACAGGTCCGGACGTTTAAACTCTCATTCGCTACTATTCACTCGGACGATCAACTTGTGAAATTGAACTCCGAGGTTGACGCGCTGCTGTTGACTGATAGTCCGGTGGTCTTCTCAATATGGAAGGTAGATGTTTAGGAAAGTCTTGGCTCAGAGTTGTGGCTCCTGTGCGGCCTTATTGCGCCTTAAAAGCTTATCTTGAGCTTACCCCCCCTTTGTGTGTATATCACGTGACTTTTCAAGATCCCAATATTCAAGTTTGTACAGGGCACGATCCTCCGAACCCACCGTCCTCATGCGGTCTATAAAGCTCCCCCCTCCCTCCCTCATCTTCTCTCCATACTCCTATACTGAACCACAATCACATCCTTCATCATTCCGCACGTCCATCCTAATAGAACCCCTTGACATCAAGCGCAGCGCAACTTCTTACTCCTCGGCGGTACCACTAGTATATCCTCAGCTTAATTCAGCACTACCTATCTAGGTTTCCCTAGCTAATAGTCTTCTCACAGCCATTTATCGTCCACAGAACCCCTTCTATCATCTTCACACTCCTCTTATCGACCCACTCCTCTTATCGTCCACAGACTCCTGTTATCGTCCACAGACTCCTGTTATCGTCTACAGACTCCTCTTATCGTCCGCAGAGCTCCCCCATCGTCCGCAGAACTTCCCTTATCATTCCGCCGGCCGACCCTATTGTCATTTCTCTATCCAGCACAAACAACTCACCCCCCAAGCTAACATGGCGCCCTCAAAAGCTGGATTCACCTACAACAAAACGCTGGGCCATGAAAACGATGGTGATGTTTCCTGGTGTAAGTATGTCTGCGGCTCGCTGAAACCAGGCATTACGAATCAGGATTATAGTAGCTGGCGGAATGGCATGAAGCGTAAGATGGAGCAAGACAGGATCCCAAGCTGGAGGCAAAGTACGGATGCCCAATGGGCCGCCATTCAGGCACATTCTCTAACTCTCTCACCCCTTGCTATTCCAGGCGGCGGCAGGGCTGCACTCTGGCAGACTAACACTGTTTGAGGCAGACGTTTTACAGAATGCCGCAATTTTTGCTGAAAGACCTAGCAAAAAAACATCGGAACACTCTGGACTGCCTAATGAGAGCATGAGGTGCTCCCATTCTGGCCGCTCTCATTCCGGCCAGAAATAATCGTAAGTTGGCTCAATGAGTCCGCATTTAATCTGTATACTGTATGCTAACATGTCGCCCGCATAGTGTTCGTTACGGGGCCCCGTTTCTGACAAACGGGGTGCCAAGAGCATGTTATTAACTGCATATTAAAAAAGGAATCGTCCAAATCGGACCAAAACTGAGCGAGATAGAGCTCTGTGAAGTTGTCTAACTTCAAAGAGCTCTATCTCAGTCAGTTCGTGTCCGATTTGGATGATCTTTTCGACCAGTTAATCAGAATAACCTATGTTATTTTGTCACCGCTCCTAGGAAACGGGGCCCAGTAACGAAGCCTAGGCCCGCAGGTTTGGCAGGCCCGCTCAGTGTCCGCCTCTGGGTAGAGGAGCCGTTCAGTTCATGCACGGGTGCACGCAACCCTCCTGGGTTGGACAAGGTCACATGGCAGACAGGAGCAGGTTTACTGGCTGGAGATGGCTGAGGGGACCTTTAACAATGTCCTGGAGCAGATAGACAGGGTCCTAGAAGGCGGATACGGATATCGGGTGCTTGTTGGTGCAACGAGAGAAGGTACCCGAATGGTCCGGAACGATCCTGATGAGCGGCTGCCCCTTAGTGAAATGGTCCCACTCCTCAGTGACCGGGATGTCCGCATTTAGTGGTCAACGAATACGCTGAATGAACCAATGGACCTGCTTTTCCATGGCAATCATCAAACCGCGGATGAAGACGAGACTCGTTTGCCCGTCAGCTTATCTCTCTTAAATCGAAATAATCGAGGTTCTTCTCCTGACAAGTCACACAGTAGCGATGATAGCTCAGAAGACGGCATGAACCGAGAGTTATCCGCGGTGGCCGCAAAGCGAGGCACTAGGTTGACCAGGAAGAACAGCATGAAAAAGACTGGAATTTGTGCGGCGCAGTGGTCCGGCATACGTCGACAAACCGGTATCTGACGACGATTGTTTTTCTGTTGTCAGCGCCGATCCGGCCAGCGCTGCGATTCGGGCCTCACCTCTCAATTCCATGCCATCTCCTGGTAAGCAATCTTCTTACCCTCGTGCTAACTTAAACCACTGTGCCTTGCGGCCTAGCGAACAAACCAGAAGGGAGACTAATATCAAGGAACTCTCTGAGCTAGCTACCTGTACAGTCAATAGCAACGGCAAGCGTGACCGAACAGCAATGGCCGAATCTGATGAGCCAAACCGTCTGGCCAACTCTGTGGAACCCCCAAGAAAGATCGTCCGCACTGTGCCCACAATTCACCCCACAATCATTGTTGAACAGGAAAGATCCTATCGGGAGGCCAACCAAAGTCCGCTACCTACCGTGAGGCTTTGTCCACCCGATAGCCCTCCTCCATTCCCTTCCAATCTCCGTGACCATCTCGTGGCTGCGGCCTCTAAGCAGATCCTGGTGGCAGCATCAGCCCATCATCTTGTCATGCTGGCCTCAGGAGCCAGGCAGCATGCGGACACGTCGGAGGAGACACAAGTCAGCACGCCCGAGAGGGACCATTACCCTGGTGATCCGCGGTCTGAATATGTTCATGTGTACATACCGGTACCAGAGGCCGCACAAGAATCCAACGCGTCCACCCTCCCTCTAGCCAACGAGAGTCGCAGTGGATCCTCTACCCCCGGTAAGTTGCTGTTACAACTAACGTAAATTACAGTGATCCCGCTCACTACTGGGATCCCGCTCACCCATGGCAACCAGTGAAAAATGTAACATCAATTGGATTATCTCTATTAATAATAGAGATACCACCATAAAACTCTAGCTACAGGTACTTTAATATATGGAGAATCAGAATATGTATTTTTAATTTCCTGTAAATGAATTGTTGCTCTGCTATAGTGGCTTTAAGATCACTTATGCCAGAGAGAACTTACACTCTTTCCTAAGGATATAAAATTCAAAAACCCCCCAAGAAATGCATTCTAAAATAGCCAGAAGCATAGTATAAGACTTATATATTTAGAGTGACCTGGTTTTGATTTACTTTACAAGCATTTCTCAAAGTATTGGTAGTTGAAAAAGTGATATGAAACTACATACAAACTATATACAAATTGTACCAATTTTACTATATGATAGCTACAAATCCACTTAACCTATGGACTCAATCTTTTGGAATCTACTTTATCATAGTTATTTAAGTATGAATGCCAAGTTTAAAGCATAATAAGAAAGTTTTCCATGTTCAGTACTTTGATTATGATTGAGCCGGCAACAATTTTTACTCAATTCTAATACTATCTTCACATATCAATTGCCTATCATTTTAACTAGCAATCAGTTAGCAGAAAATCTAATACAGTCTGGAAGGTCCAGTTACATGGTCTAAAGCTTGCCGAAGTGACAGCCGGTTATCCGACTATAAGTTCAGTTCATTTTGCTTAATAAGAGCAATATGCTTCATGAATCTTAATGAGATAAGATATACTTGGCTAATAAGTATACAAACTATTTTCAGTTGTGCCCTAATACTGGTAAACCTATGAATCAAGTGTTATTTGCTTTAGAGATTTACCTTTTGTAATTTTAAAGTTGTGAAGAAGCTTATTTACACTATAATTTTTATCCTTCTACTACATGGGTGAAAGCAATAAAGGGTATATTTGTTTCGCTTTAAACACATTATACTTACTTAAATAACCATCATAAAGTAGATTCCAAAAGATTGAGTCCATAGGTTAAGTGGATTTGTAGCTATCATATAGTAAAATTGGTACAATTTGTATGTAGTTTGTATGTAGTTTCATATCACTTTTTCAACTACCAATACTTTGAGAAATGCTTGTAAAGTAAATCAAAACCAGGTCACTCTAAATATATAAGTCTTATACTAACTATCCTTCTAGCTATTTTAGAATGCATTTCTTGGGGGGTTTTTGAATTTTATATCCTTAGGAAAGAGTGCAAGTTCTCTCTGGCATAAGTGATCTTAAAGCCACTATAGCAGAGCAACAATTCATTTACATGAAATTAAAAATACATATTCTGATTCTCCATATATTAAAGTACCTGTAGCTAGAGTTTTATGGTGGTATCTCTATTATTAATAGAGATAATCCAATTGATATTACATTTTTCACTGGTTGCCATGGGTGAGCGGGATCCCAGTAGTGAGCGGGATCACCGTAATTTACGTTACCATGTTTTCCATTTACTATGTTGGCAGCAGGTTTTCCAGCTGCACCAGCAGAAGCACATATTTGGAGCCCACTCCGGTTTGGTTCTGTTGTCGCTTAACCTTTACCAACAAGGCTAGACCGTCCTTGCTCCAAATAACTAATATAAGCAGAAGCTGTAGGCCCGTTTGAAGTAGTCTACCGATACTAGCCGACCGATACGGATGCAGATGCTTGGACTTTTCATTTTTGTGGTGTTCATTTTGCCTTGTGGCGTTCGGCTGATTGTTCCTGTCCTTCCCAGTCTTTTTCCATTTCAGATTAGCTCCCTCCGGGTAGGCCGGTGCGCCCTTATCTGCGGATCCTGGTCGGACGGAGCATCGACCCTTCTTTTTTTGTATTTATCATTTGGAGTTTATCTTTTGCAGTTTTGCTAGCCGTCCGCATGCTCTTCTCACCACACATTTCTCTTCAGGATTAGCCAACTTGCATATGGCCGGCCGGGTTTGTCCGTATCCAATGATGTCTGCGGACACTACTTGTTGAGCAGACACTGGTGCTTTTTCTTTACACTTTAGAAATTCGTTCTTTGCATCTTGGATTTTGGTTTTCCGCGTGCTTTTTTTTTGTTTCGGTTGTAATTTCTTGTTTTGTTTTTGTTTGTAGCTTGTTTTCCTTTCTGGCTTGAGATGCTTGCGCTGGAAGCTTTGCGGACCATTTCTCCCCATGTGTTTTTAGTTCAGAGTTGTCCCGTTCCTTATCTTTTTGCGTCCTATACCTAATTTGTCAAACCTGTGAAGTACCGTGTTCCTTCTGATATTAGTGTTCTGCGCTCCAAGCTCTAGCTTAACCTCATTTGTTACAATATCCTTGGTGCACCTACTCAAACTAGATTAGTCCGCGCGTTCTAAGAAACAACCTTCAAGTTCCTCACCATCATGGACCTTAAATACATAACGTTCGTATTGTGATACAGTGCACGCCCGGGTGGAAGACTACTATCTCGGGTGCAAATTCCAGTAACCGGTGGCAATTCAGTCGCCCGGATGTCTCCCCCTGTTATGGAACATGAAAGCGAGTGACAAGCGGTGAACTGCCCTGGCTCGTGAAGCAGGCGTTCTGACTACTTTTCATCCGCTAGGTTCAAACCCCATATCACCTACTTATACGCATTTTCCAATCACTACAATTCTATTCTATCACTATATACCTACACAACATGTCACAACAACAACGGCGGCTTATGGCAGACCGAACACGTCCGTCGAGTGAGGGCAGGCAAATAGAAAGGGAGATGGGCAGCGGATGTGTCCGGATATCCAGATCCAGAGACAGGTTAACCATCATCCCAACCCCACTTGAATCTTGTTCATCGTGGTTCACAGAAAGTAGGGGTACCGGCCTAGTGCTAGCCTCATCACGACTTGAGGTACCAGAACCTATGCTTGTAGACAGCGGGCAGACGTCAGCGGATGACAGCCTTGACTCACAAGATGGGGATTATGAGGATTACAATGGCCAGAGTGAGGAGCCTGAGGTGGATGAGGTTGAGGAGAAGGAGGAGGAGGAGGAGAAGGAGGAGGAGGAGGAGGAGGAGGAGAAGGAGGAGGAGGAGGAGGAGGAGGAGGAGGAGGAAGAGTTAGAACAGGATGAGGAGAATGAGAATTTATTATCGGGTAGGGGGGCACAAAGATCAATTCCGTATGAGTTTGGTGAACCACAACCTTCGATACTTACAGTCACTCCCGGGCATATGCAGAGTTCCGGCCGGGGAATTGATTACCCCAGACGGAGAGCACCTGTCCCAGTACGTGTTAGCCAAAACCGTTTCACACCTGCGATCCTCTCTCGCCTGCCCACCCCCTTGGGTCCGCTAGAGACACCAGCCATACCTCCACACAACTCAGCTCCAACAACGCCCGAATTGGATAGGGTGGGTGAACAACACACCAGCAGCTGATGAAATATGGCCACAGGACTTGAGCGTAGCATTGTGCTCAAAGCCCGTGACCAGATGTAGGAGTGGACAATATTCGTAAATCCAGTTCCAGATGGAATTACCCTAACCGAAGCAGTCCGCACGTGTTGGAAGGATGCCCGGAGTGAGCTTGGCTTTCCAAACTTTGCCGATGCTACCCCGGCCTCCAATGATCCGGTAAGTTACCCTTAGTGTTCGTTACGGGGCCCCCGGCCCAACTCCTCGCCCCGCCCCGCTAAACCCCCCAGGGCGGTGCGTGTTTTTTTTTTAGAGTTCCCTGCCCCTGCCCCCACCTCCACCCGTTACCCAGACAGGTCCCCGTTAAAACAGGTGGGGAGAAACGGGGCCCTGTCCAGGGAATGAGCGGGGACTCGCCCCGGACGGGGGCGGGGCGCGGATCACCCCCAAAATAACCCCCCCGGCCCGTTGTAAGGGCAGGGCCTGGCGAGGGAAAACCCGCCCCCCCCTGCCCTGTAACGAACTCTAGTTACCCTTAATCACTATCTTATATCTGATCCGCCAGACTAAATAGACGGGCTGGCGGCTGCGCTTTTTGCAGGTTCGGGCAAAGCTTAGCGGATGCAGATCACAGTATTTGCATGCTGTAAATGGGTGTATAACTGCACTCTATAAGCTAGATATGGAGGATGCTGTGGGGTGTGCACGAAGGGTGGCATACCTACGAGAGGAAGACAGATTCCTTTGCCCACCGGACAAATATGAGGGATAGTGGTGCAACAATTTTCACGATTGTCTCTGACCCCAGCCAAAAGATTTATCCAATACGGCGGACAGGCAGTTTCTCTTAGATTCCTAGCGCCACAGATTCCAAGGGTGATTTTTGCCAAATTTTATTCTAGTCCTAAAAGTCTCACGGTCCCCTGATGAGATACGGGCTGGGATCACTTTGGTGTTCTTTCTTTTGTTACACGGTTGCTATGAGGCATTGCCTTTGTAAGGTTTAGGACAGATTGTATTGTTTCCTTGGTTACGCGGATATGCGACTCATACTGGGGTATGAGTCGGGCGGCAAAGGCTGTGCTAGGATTTTCTTCTATATAAAGGGGGCTCCGCCCGCTATTTTCTTCCATCTTTCTCGTCCGCTCCACCTCCAGCGATTGAAATCTCAACACCATGGGAAATCATCGTGAGAGTGTCCTCTGCCTCTGATCTACCCCGCCCGTGGCAACTGCTCGGGGGTTTATCACGCCTTCATCTCGTTCCTTTCTCTGTGGCCTTTGGCCTCCCCTCCCAGGGGTTATGGATTCCTTTCTGGTTCCGTTCGTCTTCGCTTGCGTTGATGTTCCTACCCTTTACCTCGCACTTCGCGACGCGTCTCGCTTAGCGTTTTGCACGGTCGGCAACCCTTTTTCCTCGTCAACACGCGGTCGCTAGTCTCGGGCTATCGGTGAAGTAGTTGCCCTGGTGGCCCTGCTCTCTGGTATTGCACTCTCTCCTGAGTTGCTCGGTCGGTACGGTCGGCTTTCGAAAAATCGTGACCCTGTTTCGGTCCTCCGCGTTCGTACTTCTCGGTCTTTGGCGAGCCTTCCCTCTCCCGCTTCCCACGCGTTAGATCCGCTTGCACCGTACTGCTGCGCCCCTCCTTAGCTGGCACCTTACTGCCTCCTCGGCTGGCACCCTACTGCCCCTCACGATAGCTGGCACCTCCACTGCTGAGTGGCTCTCCTCGCTGGGTGACTCCCCTCATCCTCCTCCCGCTCCCGCGATTTACTCTACGGTCGCACACCTCGCGTGTAGGTTACGCTGGGTCATGGTATAGCACTACCTCCTTGGCCCATGCTAAAGTCCGAAGCGTCGCCGACAGAGCGGGCCGTCCGCCCGTGTCGAACGCCTTCCCCGCAGCCGAGTGGGCTAGGGGTTATTGTTCAGGCATCCGGCAATAGTAGTTTTATCTTTCCTCTCCCTCGGCACTTGGTGCCGTAAGATCATTTCTTTTGTGTTGGGGGGCCCGCCGAAGGGTTTGTGTCTTTCCCTGTTTCTGTTTCTATACTTGTTTTTCCTTACGTGTCTGGAGGAAGGTATTGCTCCGTCTTGCCTTCGTCTTAGGTGCTATTAGGGGGAGGAGTGGGCTCTGGTTGCGGGGGGATTGATTTTTCCCATGAGGGGGTGAAGCGGGTCGTTGGATTGTTTATAGTTTTGTTCACGCCATAGCTAGCGCTCCACGCGGTTTCTTGTACTTTA
>Ga0307513_10009072_pt1 | contig 12612 bp, 11 predicted proteins | sample 15_EM_MG_FD_202174 | JGI IMG/M metagenome (GOLD analysis project Ga0307513, IMG submission 202174) | Populus trichocarpa ectomycorrhiza microbial communities from riparian zone in the Pacific Northwest, United States - 15_EM | ecosystem: Host-associated > Plants > Roots > Unclassified | place... | reverse complement strand
AGCGAAGCGGCGGCGATGCCCTTGCCAAGCGAGGACACTACACCGCCGGTAACGAAAATCAGGGGGGTCATGGCTCGAGGCCTCCCGGAAAGCCATAGTTTACCGGTTGGCGGGCCCGGCCGCACCGTTGACTTGTGGTCGGCTCCTCGTTCCAGCAGGTCCAAAATGGGGACGCCCCGATAATCGGGGCGTCCGTGTGTGCGGCTGATGGGTGCTCCCGGCTCAGCGCTCGCTGCGATCCGGCTTGTCCTGTCCGGCTTCTTCCTCACGGGCCGCCTTACGCTCGGCCCGGCGCTCGCTCCGAGATTTCTTGGTGCCACTGGACGCTGCCGTATCGGTCGACTGGCCGGTGATAGCGCTACGGGTCGCCGCCGTCGCGTTGCCGGATACGCTCGTTACCGCCTGGTCATTGGCATGAAGCGCTCCGTTGGCCGCGGCGTCCGCGCCCACGTTGGCGCTGGCCTGTCCCGACGACTGGGTCGTCGCATTGGCAAGGCCCCGCCCCGAGGCGACGGCACCCAGCGCCGCGTTGCCAGCGGCCTGCGTCGTGCCGGTAGCGCTGTCGACCGCCTGCGTGCCTGCCGATGCCGCCGCCGAAGTAGCGGCCGCTGCTTCCGCGTTGGCGCGAGCGGCGGTCCTGCGGGCGGCATGCGTAGTCTGCTCGACCGCGTCGGTATTGGCGCCTACATCGGCGCGCGCGCCCACGACACCGCCCGCGTTGGCGGGTCCTGTCTGCACGCTCGCCCCGCCGCCAACCCCTACGTTGCCGCCCAATATCTGAGCGGACGCGATGGGGGCGGCCAGCGAAGTGGCGATCAGGATCGGCAGGAAATATTTGTTCTGCTTCATGGTCGATATCCTCGTTTCTATCTGTCGGGGGACATATCTATCTGTCGGGGGACACATCAGAGCCGCTCTGCTTGCAGCAGCGTGTCGACCCTAGGCAATGCCTACCGGCTCTGGACTGAACCACCCTCGCCAGCCCCGGTGGATAGAGACAAGCCGGTCGTTTTTTCGCCAAAAACCTTTTCCAATACAGACAGTTGCGGCGCAAAAACGGATGAACATCCGACAACAAAAAAAGCGCCCCGGCATGCGGGGCGCTTTTGGACCAGACGGGCCCTTAACTATTTACTCGTCGGAAGAAGGCACGCAATCAAGGTTTGCGCTCTTCCTCTTCTTCCTCGGTGTCCGATTTCTTTCCGCTTTCGCCTTTCGCCTTGGCCTTTGCTGCCGCCGCCGCTTCGTTCTGGGCGCGGCGCTGGGCTTTCTTGTCGGCGTCGGACTGTTCGTCCCCTGCCGCTTCCGCGGTGCGATCGGCCTTGGTGTCGGCCTTGGACTGGGCAAACGCCGCCGTAGCGGTCAGGGCGGCGGCGATGACGCCAAGGATGAGCAGAATGCGCTTGTTCATTGAGGTTCTCCGTTTTGCTGCCGGCTGGGGACAGATGACGCCCACGCTGCCGTGCGGACTACGCGAAACATTAGTCCCCCCCGACCTACTTGCTACTGAACGTGCAAAAAATGACCCCAAGCCGCACACTTCGGGGCTGTAGTCGCCCTAGAAAAAGTCCTGCCCATTCCATGAATACCCGCTACAACGCAGCCGATATCGAAGTCCTTTCCGGCCTGGACCCGGTCAAACGCCGTCCGGGCATGTACACCGACACCACCCGGCCCAACCATCTGGCCCAGGAAGTCATCGACAACGCGGTCGACGAAGCGCTGGCGGGGCACGCCAGCGAGATCGAAGTGATCCTGTTCAAGGACGGCAGCTGCCAAGTCAGCGACGACGGCCGCGGCATGCCGGTGGATATCCATCCGGAAGAGAAGATCTCCGGTGTGGAGCTGATCCTCACCCGTCTGCATGCCGGCGGCAAGTTCAACAATCGCAACTACACCTTCAGCGGCGGCCTGCACGGCGTGGGCGTCAGTGTGGTCAATGCGCTGTCGAAGAAAGTGGAACTGTTCATCAAACGCGACGGCAACGAATACCGCATGGAATTCCGCGACGGCGATGCGGCCTCCAAGCTGGAAGTGGTGAATACAGTCGGCAAGAAGAATACCGGCACGCGCCTGCGCTTCTGGGCCGACCCGAAATACTTCGACACGCCGAAATACAACCTGCGCGCGCTCAAACACCTGCTGCGCGCCAAAGCGGTGCTATGCCCGGGTCTGACCGTGAAACTGTTCGATGAGGCCAGCGGCGAGCGCGATGAGTGGCATTACCGGGACGGCTTGCGCGATTACCTGCTGGGTGAACTTCAAGGGCGCGAACTGCTGCCGCCGGAGCTGTTCACCGGCCAGCTGTCCAAGCAGAGCGAGATCGTGGACTGGGCCGTGTCCTGGATTCCCGAGGGCGAACTGGTGCAGGAAAGCTACGTCAACCTGATTCCCACCGCCCAGCACGGCACGCATGTGAATGGTCTGCGCAGTGGTCTGACCGATGCGCTGCGCGAGTTCTGCGATTTCCGCAATCTGTTGCCGCGCGGGGTCAAGCTCGCTCCTGAAGATGTGTGGGATCGTGTGGCTTTCGTGCTGTCGCTGAAGATGACCGACCCGCAGTTCAGCGGCCAGACCAAAGAACGCCTGAGCTCGCGCCAGGCCGCCGGTTTCATCGAAGGCGCCGCCCACGATGCGTTCTCGCTATGGCTCAACCAGCACACCGATTTCGGCGAACGCATCGCGCAACTGGCGATCGAACGCGCCAGCGCGCGCCTGAAGACCGAGAAGCAGATCGTCCGCAAGAAGGTGACGCAGGGCCCCGCCCTACCCGGCAAGCTGGCCGATTGCATCAGCCAGGATCTCTCGCGCACCGAACTGTTCCTGGTCGAAGGCGACTCCGCCGGCGGCAGCGCTAAGCAGGCGCGCGACAAGGATTTCCAGGCCATCTTGCCGTTGCGCGGCAAGATCCTCAACACTTGGGAAGTGGCTTCGGGCGGCGTGCTGGCTTCCAACGAAGTGCACGACCTGGCGGTGGCCATCGGTTGCGATCCCGGCAAGGACGACATCACCGGCCTGCGCTATGGCAAGGTGGTCATCCTCGCGGACGCGGACTCCGATGGCCTGCATATCGCTACGCTGCTGACCGCGTTGTTCCTCAAGCATTTTCCGGCGCTGGTGCAGGCCGGCAACATCTTCGTGGCCATGCCGCCCTTGTTCCGCGTGGACGTGGGCAAGCAGGTGTTCTACGCGTTGGACGAGGAAGAGAAACGCCTGCTGTTGGAGAAGATCGAGCGCGAGAAGCTCAAGGGCGCGGTCAACGTCACCCGCTTCAAGGGCCTGGGCGAAATGAATCCCTCGCAGCTGCGCGAATCCACCATCCACCCCGACACGCGCCGACTGGTGCAGCTGACCAACGAAGACGATAGCGGCACGCGTTCGCTGATGGACATGTTGTTGGCGAAGAAACGCGCCTCCGACCGCAAGGCGTGGCTGGAGCAGAAGGGCGATCTGGCTTCACTGGAAGTCTGAAAATGGCTATTCCCTACTGCCTGCCGTGGCGACGGCGTAGGCATCCAGAACACGGACGGAATCTTGCGGCGCGGCTGGAGCAGCAGGGCGATCTAGCTTCGCTGGAAGTATGAATTCTTCCGCGTCACCGCGGGTCTCCATGCTTCTGGTCTGACACGACACACGGAGGCGCACGATATGCATCAATCCCCTTGGATCATTTCTGCCACGCTCAAGCAATATGCCGCCGGGTCCTCCATGGACCGACACCTGCATGATCGAGCTTCTTTATCTCTGGTCGTCAATGGCGAATATGAGGAAAACATCCGAGGGCGCGCCAAGACGCACAACAGCGGACATCTGGTGTTCTGCCCCGCCGATGAGCCGCACGCGCAGCGTTTTTCCCGTGACGGTGCGCTCAAAGTGCTGGTCGTGCCGTCGGCCGCCGCGCTGGACTATCTTGGAGAACGATTGCCGCTGACCTCTGCACCGTCCGCTTGTTCGGTGCAACTGGCTGGACTCGGCACACGCCTAAGCCATGAACTGCGGCATCCCGATGATTTCTCGCCTCTGGTGGCCGAAGGGCTACTGCTTGAGATGTTCGGCCATTTCTGTCGGAAGCAGTCGCATCAAGAGAGCGCCGCGCAATGGTTGCGCGATGTTCGCGACCAACTCCATGCGCAAACTCCCGTCCAGCCCAGCCTGGACGCGCTTGCGAATACCGCAGGACGCCACCCGGTCCACCTTGCCCGCAGCTTTAAACGGGCTTATGGCAAGACAGTCGGCGAATACGCGCGCGAATTGCGGGTCCGCCACGCTGCCGGCCTGCTGCGTTCGACCCTCATGCCAATAGCCGACATTGCGTTGGCGTGCGGCTTCTGTGATCAAGCGCACCTGAGCCACTCGTTCAGGATCGTATATGGCTGTTCCCCCGGCCGCTATCGGGAAGAACAGCGCTAACCAGGTACAAATCCGCTGTTCCGCAGCAATACCGACCAGCAATGTATCGGCACACTCAAGGGATCCCGCCAGCGAAGATAACCGCCATGCCTTCCCTTAGTTTTACTCCCCGTTTTACTCGCCTCGCACCAGGGTGCACGCCCCTCCGACTGCTCATCGGCATGGCCGTACTACTATCGGTCGCTTCCGCCGAAGCTTGGTCAGAAACACCCGCCTCAGCATCATTCGATCGCAGCGCCTGGCTACAGGATTACCGGTACCTGAAAACCCAACTGGAACAGGACTACGCGAACTTGGCGTGGTTTGCTTCTCCACAGGGTGGAGTGGATTTGCCCGGGTTGGACCGGGCTACACAGGCGGCGCTGAATCATGCGGAAAATGATGGGCAGGCCCGGCAAGCCATCTTGAATTTCGTCGAAAGCCTGCATGACGGCCATTTCTCCCGATTGCCCGATCTTCCCGAAAGCAATGCCGTGCCTGCAGCGGAACCGCCAGACGCGTCGCTCGACTCCGACGACGCTGCTACCGCGTGCGCTGCTTTCGACTATGGCTTTAACAGTCAGGTGGCTTTTTCCTTGCCATTCGAGTCGCTACCCGGCTTTCACTTGCAATCGGATGGATCAACCCAGGTCTTCCGTTCGGGTCTGCTGACGCGCATCGATGGCAGCAAGATCGGCATCGTGCGCATACCGGACTTCAAACAACGCGAATATAGCTTGTGCTTGGAGGCGTGGCGCGTCATAGCCCGATCGAGCGTCCCAGATCGGGAAACAATCAATCGCGCCGTCGTCGAAAATTGGTATGCCACTCTGGCGACCCGTTTACGCGACTTACGTACTGCGGGCGCTTCGTTGCTGCTGGTAGACGTAGGTCGCAACAATGGCGGCAACGACAGCGGGGACATCTCAGTCAGATTATTCACCGACAAGCCCGTCCATTCGGCGCGCCTGCAGGTGAGTCAATCCCAGGTCGGCACGGCCTATTTGGACGAACAGATCCAGGAGTTGCAGCACGGTCTTGAACTTAAACCCAGCATCAGTACCAGACGTTTACTCGAACAAACGATCGCACGATTCCAGGATATGAAAAGCGATTCGGCCAGAACCCATTGCGACCTGTCGTGGGTATGGAGCGAACGCCGCGATTGGAACGGCTCCGGATGCCATCGCCTGGTTGATGCAGGCTCCGCGGGCGGGCCCTTGGATTACTTGTCCGCTGCCGGACGAAGCGACATCGCCGCCGCCGCCAAACTGCACTGGCCGATCCAGGCCCGCCGCGTAGAAGGTTCTTGGACAGGCCCTGTCTATGTGCTTACCGATGGCGGGACCTACTCATCGGCGGAAATGTTCGCCGCGGCCCTGCAGAACAATCGGTTGGCGCGTGTTGTCGGCAGTCGGACCGGAGGCGACGGCTGCGGCTTCATGATCGATAGCGACCCTGTCGTTCTGCCTAATTCCAAACTTCGCTTCCGTGTGCCCAACTGCGTCCGACTGCGAGCGAACGGCGGCGACGAAGTCGCCGGTGTCGAACCGGATCTTCCTGTACTTACGACAGGAGGGGAGAGCCGACGCGCGCGCGCTGCGCGCGTGCTGAATACCATTGCTGACGCTTCGCAGCGCTGATCACCATGCGCCTTCCGGTTATAGCGATCTCGATGTTGGCCTCGTCTCCGTAAACACGCCGATCAGCACCAGCACGGTACCGGCGATCTGCCACGCGCCCATCGGTTCGCCGAGCACGAACAGGCTCAGAACGATGGTCGAGACCGGGCCGATCATTCCGAGTTGCGAGGCCAGCGCCGAGCCGAGCCTTTGCACCGCCATCATCGTGGCTAGCACCGGCAGCACCGTGCACAAGGTGCCGTTGAGCAACGACAGCGTGTAGATCTCCGACGGCAGCTCGAACAGCGAGTGCCATGGCCGCACCAACAAGAAATGCAGGATGCAGAATCCGGCCGCCACCGCACTGGCGTAGGCGGTCAGACGCACCGCGCCGACCCGTGCCACCACTTCGCCGCTGCCGACCAAATAGGTTGCGTAGCTGAGCGCACTGAGGAAGACCAGCACGCCGCCCAGCGCAATGCCCTCGCCGCCGATCTCCAGATCGTGTGCGAAAGCCAGCGCCACGCCGAGGTAACTGATCGCCAGCGCCAACAGCTGGCGCGCTGCGGGTTTGCGCTTGAACACCAACACGCCGATCAGAAGCACCAGCGTGGGAGTGAGATACAGGATCAACCGCTCCAGCGTCGCGGTAATGTATTCCAGTCCCGCGAAATCCAAGAAGCTGGCCAGGTAATAGCCGCTGAAACCCAATCCGACGATCTTCCACCGGTCGCTACCGCGCAAACGGAAACGTTGCGAGTCGCGGCGAGCCCACCATGCCATCAAGGCGAAGAACGGAAGCGCTACCAGCATGCGCAGCGCAAGCAGGGTGATCGCGTCGGCGCCGTATCGATAGCCAAGCTTGACGATGATGGCCTTGCCGGAAAAAGCGATGGCGCCGAACAGCGCCAGTGCGATACCCGACCAGGGATGTCCCGGCCGTGTTGGCGGTTGGTCCGGAACGTCTAGGGGCAGCGTTTCGTCTGGAACAGCCGCGGTTTCGCTCATGCCAGCATCTGGTCGAGCAGTTCGCGCAGTACGATTTGCGTGCGGGCTGCCTTGCCGGCATCCCATTCGAAACTGTCTTCGTCCATGTAGATGCGCTGGCTGATTTCCAGCTGCACCGCCTGCACGCCCTGCGCAGGAGCGCCATATTGGCGGGTGATGTAGCCGCCCTTGAAGCGACCATTGACCACGAAGTCGTGGCGATCCTGCGATTCCAACACCGATTCCAGCCGGGTCTGCAGCGCCGCCGAACAACTCGTGCCTCCCGCGGTTCCCAAGTTCAGATCCGGTAACCGGCCTTCGAACAGGAACGGCACCACGCTGCGGATCGAATGCCCTTCCCATAACCCGGCGCGGCCGTGTTGGGCGTGGATACGCTGCAGCTCTCCCGTCAGGGCGCGATGGTAGGGACGCCAGTAGCGCTCGACACGCTCGGCGACTTCGGCTTCGTCGGGATCCTGGCTGTCGCGATACACGCGCTCGCCGCTGAATTGCACATGCGGGCACAGGCCGGTGGTGTTCTGCCCGGGATACAGCGATACATCGTCCGGCGGACGGTTGAGGTCGATCACGTAGCGCGAATAGTGGGGAACAATCATCGAAGCGCCGAGCTCGCGCGCGAAATCGTAGAGTTTCGAGACGTGCCAGTCGGTATCGGGCACGCGCCGTGCGGAATCGGCCAAACGTGCAGCGATGTCGTCGGGAACGACGGTGCCGTCATGCGGCAGGCTGATCAGCAGCGGCGCGATGCCGCGATGCAGGGTGTAGGTTTCCATGCGCCCAGTTTAGCTTTTGCGCGCTCGCACGGCTTTCTTCGGCAGTTCTTCGGCCGCTGGCAGCGCTCCGGGGAACCCGGGCGCGGTGCCGCGCACCGATTCCAGTTCGCGCATGCGTTTCTGCCCATATTCCCACTCCTGCTCGGTGGTTTCGGCCAGCAACGCTTCGGCTATCGCCATCAGCGCCACGCTGGAATCCCACACCGAAGGGACCGCGACTCGCGCCGGCAACACGTGCGTGGCCAGGCGCGAGATCGGCGACAACCACTGATCGGTGACCAGCACCACCTTGGCTTGGCGCTTGCTGGCCGCCTGCGCCAGACGCAGCAAACTGGGCTGGTAACGACGGATGTCGAATACCAGCAGCACGTCGCGCTTGCCCATGTCCAGCACCTGGTCGTACCAGTTGTCCTCCTGGTCCTCCAGGTGATTGATGCCCGGGCGCAGGATGCGCAACTGCACGGACAAATAGCGCGCCAGCGCATCGGTGAAGCGCCCGCCGATCAGATGCAGACGATTGCGACGATCGGCGAGCAGACGCACGACCTGATCGAACTCGGTAGCCGGCAGATGGCTGAAGGTTTCGTGCAGATTGCCTTCCAGCACGGTCGCGAACTTCTGCAGCCGCGGTGCGGCCGCGCCGCCACTACGGCGTGCAGTAGCGGGCGACTTGTTCAAAGGCGAACTCAGCTGGGCGGTGAGCTCTTCGCGCATCACCCGCTGGAAATCCGGATACGAGGCGAATCCCATCCGCGCCACCATGCGCAGGACGCTGGGCGCGCTGACGCCCACTTCGCGGGCCAGGTCGCTGGCGCTCTGCAGGCCGGCGATCGGATAGTCGGCGAGGATCCGCTGCGCTACCCGCCGCTCGCTGGCGGGAAAACCCGCCAAACCGTCGCGCAATCTTTCCATGACCGTCCGCATGATCCAGCTCCGACTTGACAACTGCCTCCTATTGTTAGACTTTCTTCAGGAAAGGCAATATCCATCTGTTTCGTACTTTTCGTTACATGACGGCGGACGACCCATGGCAATGGCGGCAGTCAGCGCATCGGATGTGGCAAGCAGCGCGGTGGCGGTGAGGAATCGCGGCGGGCGCGGCGCGTTCGTGCTGACCTGCGACCACGCCAGCGCGCACATCCCGCCCGGCTACGCCGGCCTGGGCTTGTCGGCTGCGGAACTGCAGCGCCACATCGCCTGGGACATCGGCGCGTTGGGCCTGGCCGAACAACTCTCCGGACTGCTGGACGCGCCGCTGCTGCACCCCACCGTCTCGCGTCTGCTGCTGGATGTGAACCGGGATCCTGCGGCGCACGACTCCATCGCCGTCACCAGCGAAGACACTCCCATCTGCGGCAACCAGACGATCGATGCGGACGAGCGCCAGCGACGGCACGACTGGATCTATGCGCCCTACCACGGCGAAATAGCAGCGGTGATGGCTGCGCGCATCGCCGCGCGACTGCCCACGGCGATGATCTCCATCCACTCGTTCACTCCCGTATTCAAAAGTCTGCAGCGCCGCTGGCAGGTAGGCGTGCTTTCGCATCGCGACCGCCGCATGGCCGATCCTTTGTTGCGTGCTCTGGGCGCGGACTCCGGACTGGAGGTAGGCGACAACCAGCCGTACGCGCCAAGCGATGGCGTGTACCACACGCTGGAACGGCACGCCGAGACCCATGGGCTGCCTTGCGTGATGCTGGAAATCCGCAACGACCTGATCCGCGACACCCCGGGGCAACTGTCCTGGGCTAAACGGCTGGCGCCGCTGCTACTGCGCGCCTTCGAGGATGCCCGTGCTGCGGAGGGGGCTGCCGAGCGTCGTTAACCATTGTCCACCGTTGTAGCCACCGCAAGGGGATTGGAAATGTCCGAATCATCGAGTGTCCAATACACCAAGGTTGACCAGAGTTATTTCGAGAAACGCGGACTGCGACGCTACGCCGGCGTGTGGTCGTTATGGGCGTTGGGCGTCGGCGCGGTGATCTCGGGCCACTTCTCCGGCTGGAATTTCGGTCTGGCCAATGGCTGGGGCAGCATGCTGGTGGCCGGCATCATCATCGCGGTGATGTACCTGGGCATGACCTTCTCCATCGCCGAAATGAGCCCAGCCTTGCCGCATACCGGCGCGGCTTATTCGTTCGCACGCACCGCGATGGGACCGTGGGGAGGATTCCTCACCGGACTGTCGGAAAACGTGGAGTATGTGCTGACCCCGGCGGTGATCGTGTTCTTCATCGGCAGCTACATGACCGGCATCACCGGCACACCGACGGAAATGCAACCGTTGTGGTGGATAGGGTTCTACGTACTTTTCGTCGGGCTCAATATCATCGGCGTGGAACTGTCGTTCCGCATCACCCTGGTGGTTACTTTGCTGGCGTTAGCGTGCCTGGTGGTGTTCTGGATCAGCGCTCTGCCGCATATCGATTTCAATCGCTGGGCGCTGAACATTGGGGCCGGCCCCGACGGCACCCCGGTGGAGCTGCCCGAAGGCGGTGGTTCCTGGTTCCCATTCGGATGGAAAGGCGTCCTGGCCACCCTGCCCTTCGCGGTATGGCTGTTTCTGGCCATCGAACAACTGCCGCTGGCCGCCGAGGAGTCGGTGGACCCGAAACGCGACATGCCCAAAGGCATCATCCTGGGCATGTTCACCCTGATCGTTTCGGCTTTCATGATCATGTGGTTGAACCCCGCCGTCGCCGGGATTGGATCCTTCAAACTGGCGACCTCCGGCGAACCGCTGCTGGACGGTTTCAAGGCGATCTACGGCGAAGGCACCGCCAAGTTGTTGGCGGGCGTGGCCGTGCTGGGCCTGGTGGCCAGTTTCCACACCATCATCTTCGCCAAGGGCCGCCAGGTTTACTCGCTCGCCCGCGCCGGCTATTTCCCGCCGGGCCTGTCGGTGACCCACGGCACGCGCAAGACGCCGCATGTGGCGATGGTGTTCGGATCAATCGTCGCGCTGGGCGTGATGTTCGCACTGTGGTTCGGCCTGGGTGCAGAAGAAGGAGGAAAGAAGATCGGCGGCATACTGCTGAACATGGCGGTATTCGGCGCGATGTTCAGCTACTTCATGCAGGCGCTGTCTTTCATCGTGCTGCGCAGGAAACTGCCCAACATCCATCGCCCGTACCGGAGCCCATTCGGCATATTCGGCGCGGCGCTGACCATGATCATCGCCGTGGTCACGCTTTTCTATCAGATCAAGGATCCTGCCTACAGCACTGCGGTCATGTGGGTGGCGATCTGGTTCGTAATCGGTATTTTGTATTTCGCCGTGCGCGGGCGGCATCGCCTGATCCTCTCGCCCGAAGAGGAATTCGCGCTGGACCACAAGCAGAAAGCCAGCGTCTGAGCAATCGATATGGAGAGCGGCGGCGCGCAGGCGCCGCCGCATGCTTCCCACTTACGGAAACCGAGATGACCGCACCCCTAAGCTTCGCCGAACTCAAGCGCGCCGTCGCCGATGGCAGCATCGATACCGTGCTGGCCTGCATGGTCGATATGCAGGGCCGCCTGATCGGCAAGCGCTTCCAGGCCGAGTTCTTCCTGGACAGCGCGCACGACGAGACCCATGGCTGCAATTACCTGCTGGCCGACGACATCGACATGGAACCGGTGCCCGGCTACGCCGCGGCCAGCTGGGACAAAGGCTATGGCGATTTCGCGCTCAAGCCCGACCTAGGAACTTTGCGCCGCATCCCATGGCTGGAAGGCACGGCGTTGGTGCTGTGCGATGTGCTGGACCACCATCACAAGGACCTACCGCACAGCCCACGAGCCATGCTGAAGAAGCAGATCGCCAGACTCGCCGAACGCGGCTATGTCGGCATGTTCGCCTCGGAGCTGGAGTTCTACCTGTTCGACGAAAGCTACCTGGACATCCACGCCCGCGACTATCGCAATCCGAAGACCGCCGGCTATTACATCGAGGACTATCACATCCTGCAGACCACCCGTGAGGAGCCAGTAATGCGGGCGATGCGTAAGGGCATGCAGGCCGCCGGCATCCCGGTGGAGAACACAAAGGGCGAATGGGGTCCGGGGCAGGAAGAAATCAACGTGCGTTATGCCGAGGCGCTGGAAATGGCCGACCGCCACGCGATCATGAAGAACGGCTGCAAGGAGATCGCCATGCAGCATGGCAAGGCGATCACCTTCATGGCCAAGTGGCGTTACGATCTCGCCGGCTCCAGCAGCCACATCCACAACTCGCTGTGGAGCGCGAAGACCGGCAAGCCGCTGTTCCTGGACGCCAAAGCCGAATACGGCATGTCGGATCTGATGCGTGCTTGGGTAGCGGGACAGGTCAAGTACGCGCGCGACATCACCTGGTTCCTGGCTCCGTACATCAATTCCTACAAGCGCTTCCAGGCTGGCACCTTCGCTCCGACCAAGGCGGTCTGGAGCGTGGACAATCGCACCGCCGGCTTCCGCCTCTGCGGCGAAGGCAGCAAAGGCATCCGCATCGAATGCCGGATCGGCGGCGCCGATCTCAATCCGTACCTGGCCTACGCGGCATTGATCGCGGCGGGCCTCGCCGGAATCGACGAGAAGCTGAAGCTGGGCAAGCCCTTCTCCGGCGACGCCTACGGCGGCGAAAAACTGCCCGAAGTCTCCAAGACCCTGCGCGACGCCACCGACGCGTTGCGTGGCTCGAAGATGCTGCGCAAGGCGCTGGGCGATGAAGTGATCGATCACTACGTGCATACGGCGGAATGGGAACAATCCGAATGCGATCGGCGGGTGACCGATTGGGAGTTGCGGCGGGGGTTCGAGAGGTATTGAAACAATCCTCACATGAGTGACGCGAATCG
>Ga0307513_10009071_pt1 | contig 12612 bp, 14 predicted proteins | sample 15_EM_MG_FD_202174 | JGI IMG/M metagenome (GOLD analysis project Ga0307513, IMG submission 202174) | Populus trichocarpa ectomycorrhiza microbial communities from riparian zone in the Pacific Northwest, United States - 15_EM | ecosystem: Host-associated > Plants > Roots > Unclassified | place... | reverse complement strand
CCTCCCTCCAGGAGAGTCCATGGTTCCATAGGTGGCGGGTCGATTCAATGATGAAGGACCGATCAATCGCCCCAACGAGGAGTGGAGGTCGTAACCAAAGACTCCAGAGCTCATCGCCAGTGGTTGGTCGTTCAACGCTAATGGGAGGAGGGGTGGTACGGCAAGGTGGCCATCGCCCAAAACGGCGCGAAGCCAAGGTGATCAGGGCCTGACAGGCTGACCAACGCGATCACTCTGACAGACTGGGGCGGGGCAGGACTTGCAGGGTCAGCGACCTTCTTCGGGGTCTTTGACAAAAAGGGTAGGTTCGGTGGTGACCCCATATTCCTCCTTTCTTGTGAGTATTCAGGCTATTCTATTTTATGGTGCTTAAAATTAGATTGAAAATATCACTATATCGACGACACTCACGTCTCAGATGACTCTAGGTCGGTCGAACCTGGAATTTTAGCTCGCGATATTGCGTGCAACTCATGCCGCTACTTACGAGCGTTCCAGAGAGGTGGTCGTCACTATGACGGGCGGATATGTCGGTCAATGACGACTTACACAGAGCTTCTCAGAGTACGTCCAGAGGTACTCCGGGTGATCGACGTGTTTGAAAACTCGTGAGCAACGAAAAGGATAAAGCATGTGAGAGATGGCTTGCGAAAACAGTACGATCCGTCTGACGGTGAAAGGTGACGCAATTCGAACTTGCGTACTGAATGAAACTTCGCCGATTAAGGAAACCTGGAATAGGGGAGGGCAAGTCCCAAACGAAGTTCACACGTTGTGCTCCCTTTAGACCTTCCAGAACCTTCACCCCGGTGGAGTCTGCGCGCGCAAACGCATCTTGGAAAAACGAAAAACACAGCAATTTACTGCATATGGGGCTCATCCTTCGGATGTTGTGGAGAGAATTAAAGACTGTCCACAAGACCCAGCTTAGTCAGACGCCGATGCTGGACTGAACCGCTTGTCTCGGCAATGGCCAGCCTGTCAAGTGCCAAACTGGCCCGAAGGTGCTTGAGGTGATCTTCGCACCGTTTTGGGGGGGTGGTAATCGAATCGACAAACGATCGTGCCATAAATTGAAAACCAAGGCTTTGAGAGGAAGCTGGGGATGGAAGAATGAAGACAACATGTTGTGTGGCCATTCTCAGGAAAGTACGACCCGCGAGCACTTCTCAAAAACCCGTCATGGCGTTCATAAATGACTGAACGTACACCTTACGCACATGACCGGGCTCAAGTCATGAGTGAGGGGATGAAGATCAGGGAGTGGGGAATTGAGGTATCAAGGATGAAGGGCTAAGGTAACAACATGGATTCAGAGAGAGACGCGCCTTGCTTTGCTTTATTCCAATCCCATCCGTCCAGGGTCATGAGAGAAGTCCATAAAATAGTCCACATGCTCAGGGCTTGATAGTGCTCTGAGAACCCTAGTAGAAAGCAAGAACTGCGACGACAACCGCAATACCAATGGATGCAATCACGCGGCCAAGCGTCCTGAATATGCTAAGAGGTGGGACAACACCTGGGCGGCCCATTCCAATCTGAGGATAGGTATCGACAGTGTCGCTCGAGTCTGTGGGAGACCAAGAATAATCAGTGCGTATTGAAAGACGCAGATTCTGATACGCACTCGCATCGTTATCTTGCCGTGAGAGCTCGCCAATATATTGCTTGCCTAGGGGGGTGATACTGCCTTTTTTATCGACTAGCGAGTTCACTGGCGATATGACCGGGTCTGGCATAGCACCGAACCAGGAATACCGCTCCACCCAGTCAGTTTTGTCCATAAACTCTTGCGTGGTGGCCATGAAATCGTTGGTTTGCTTCTGCGAGCACTGTTGGCCGCCTGTGAAGGACTGACAAGCCCATTCCGTTACCCATATTGGGCGTTGAAACGTATTATGAAAGTCTTTGATGTACTCAATGAAAGTAGTTGAGTTGGTGTCGTACCAATCTTGAACAACCGAGGTGAGTGACTACCAGAGATTTGAGTCGATAATAAGACAAGGCACATACGGAGGGCAATAAAGTCGACATTGCAATCACTGCCGCATACAGAGAGGAACTCCTGCGTCCAATTCTTGCCCGAGGGGGCAGACGACGTTGGAGGCGAGCCGAGACGTACACCGTACGTTTTTCGTAGCGGTTCGAGATACCGAACCCACATCGCCTTAGCGTCCTGTGGACTCATGTTCGCCTGTCCTTGCTCCTGAGGCCTGCAAAAGTCGGTGGAGTTAGAGAAGACAGCCTTGGACGCTTCTGACAAGCATGGAGTGTGGTGCTCACTCATTAAAGCCAATCACAGCCTTTATCTTGCTTTGTTGGAACAAAGACTTGAATTGTCCGTTCATATTGGAATCCCAATCACTCGTCGATTTGGACCCCCAGAGTTGCGGGACCCATTCCAGGCTACGACCTTCGTCTGTTGGCCAGGAACTCCAGGTATAGTACCTGAGAAGCTTATCAGAACTAATCCCGGCCCATGGCGTTTCTCGCTGCCTACCACGATACTTTTCCTGTCCCGAGAAACTGGTCCATGTCAACTTTATCGGCGTTGGCCCACGCAAGGCCGGCTTTACTTGACGAGTTGACAGCACGCCTGAAGGAGATCTGAGGTGCGGAGAGAGCGAAAGAAGGCACATTTAGGAAGAGCAGGAGAGGCAGTCGCATGGTGAGTAGTTTGCGGTGGGTATCTTTAGGACTTCGTAAAGGATCGTGACTGGGTCGTTAAGCGAGATGTGGGCAGGAGCAAGTGCGGCAGTCCCGCTTTTAAGTTCTGGACGGGTGGCGCCTCGTTGACCAGGAACTATTGACGTCATGTTGGCCCTGCAGTTCAAATAAACAGCAGCCGGTGACCCGTTTCAAAGCCGATTTGGGTGTCCCATCATGACGGTTTCTGGAGTTTTGCTGACATGTCCAAATTGGAAATTGGAGGACGTAGAAGACGAGAGGATGATCAATGATCCGCTATAAGTCAGAGAAAAAGGCTTCATCGTCTGTGAGTTTTAAACAAGTGAAGACCAGTGTGGTAGACGTCAGGGTCAAATTTCTAGGGCCAAATCCCAATTGCTTTGTCCTTGCTTGAGCGTCCTCCACTGCGTCGCACGTATTTATGAAAGCTGTCGCAGTGCTCTATTTGATTGCTATAATATCTTCAACAAATGCGGTAGCTGCTGCTGAACCCCTCATAACTCATCCCACCCGTCAAATACCGTCGATAACGAGCGAATGGCAGCGACCGGACTGGGCCGCTGCCCTTGTACAGGCCAAAGACTACCTTAAGAGTTTCAATATTACCGAGAAAATTGCCCTAGCCACAGGTGTGGGCTGGCAAAATGGTCTGTCGTCGTACCTTCGATCCTGAAACGTTCTTATGGTGTTCCTTCTCCGTCAAGGTCGATGCATCGGAAACACCCCTGCTATCCCGACTCAAAATTTCCCGGGTCTTTGCCTTGAAGATAGTCCAACTGCGGTGCGCTTTGCGGACCGTGTCAGTATCTTCCCCGGAGGCGTCACAACCGCAGCAACGTGCGTGGTCTACATACTCTCCTAGCACCTATAGACTATTGTGAACTGTTCCTCTCAGATTCGATCGCCGTTTCATGCGGGCGAGAGGCGAAGCTTTGGGCCGTGAATTTCGCGGCAAGGGAGTCCACATCGCCTTGGGCCCGATGATGTATGAGCTAATTTAAGGCTCGGTGGTTGTTACTAATGCTCCCTCAGGAATATGGGTCGAGTCCCTGAAGGTGGCCGAAATTTTGAAGGTCAGGCCTCTATTGAGAAATCAATGCACTTGGAATTGAATATCGTCAGGATTTGGTGCGGATCCGTATCTTGCTGGAGAGGCTTCGTTTGAGACAATAGTCGGGATTCAAAATGCCGGTGTTCAAGCTTGGTACGCACTTGCCCTTGGATTCGAGAACCCTATCGACTCCTATCCACAGTGCAAAGCATTACATCAACAAGTGAGATTATCTTCGTGCTACTTGGAGCGGTGGCCGCTAAGATTCGATTAGCGAACAAGAGTACGGAAGGAGAACGACTACATCGAACGTCGACGATCGGTACGCGAGATATTGCCTATCTAGTGCGAATCTCTCTTGATAGAATCTACAGGACGGTATGTTACTACCAAGAATTGCCTCATCATTTCTTCCCGATCACTGGATTTAGGAACATGAGTTCTATCTGCACCCTTTCCTCCGGAGTGTACAAGCAGGAGTTGCAAGCGTTATGTGCTCTTACAGTATGGCTTCTCTCCTCAAATCGTGTGCTTAGCGCTAAATGGCTTTCTAGACCTAAGTAAGCTAAACCGGAGGTGAGGAATGTTTGACTCCTCATACCGCTTATAGTCAACGACACATACGCCTGTGATAACGACATAATCCTAAATGGGCTGCTCAAGACAGAGTTGGGGTTCGAAGGATGTGCGCCCACTCCGTGTCAGCTCTTGCGACTTTTGCTGATCGTTCGTGCAGATGTAATGACAGACTGGAGCGCGACTCACTCGACCGAATCTGCCACACATGGTCTCGACGTAAGGTTGCGTCTTCGTCCTCAGGTAGCGGCTCACGTCTAACTCTTTAGATGACAATGCCCGGAACCATTGTATTTGGTTCGAATAAGACGTAGCTCATGCTATACACTCTGAAGAGTGATGCTCATTTGTCTCTCAGGTACTTTGGCAATGCTTTGGAGGAAGCAGTGGCAAAGGGGATCGTTGCCGAGTCAAGAGTCAACGTCAGTGCCATTCTCTCCATACTATTCCGTCATTGGATATATCGCGTCTTAGGATATGGCCGAGAGAATCATTGCTGCTTGGTTCGTCCTGGGCCAAGACCAGGTTAGCTCAATACATTCTCCCGTTCGACACTACCTAAACTGTCTCCACAGGATTTCCCAGAGGTCAACTTCGATGCCTTCAAACCCCAGGACCCGTTTAACAAGCACGTTGACGTGCAAGAAGACCACAACGTGTTCGTCCCTTTGAGCGGGCCCCGGGCCGTACCTGAGGTCCTGACGCATGGAGACCCGCAGGCTCATCCGTGACATGGGTGCCGCTGGAACTGTACTCCTGAAGAATGTCAATGGAACGCTCCCTCTCCTCAAGCCTCGCTCCCTCGTCATGGTTGGGTCGGGTAGTGGGCCAGCCAAGAAGGGTCCAAATGGTTATCGTGATCGAGGTGGTCTGGATGGTTCGTACTTTATTGGATAAACCCAGTTTCTTTCTGACGAATGCTTTGTAGGTATCTTGGCGCAGGGCTGGGGAAGTGGGTACGTTGAAGACTCGGTCTAGTTGATCAACTTCTAATGCATTACATAGCACTGGCGACTATCCTTACCTTATCTCTGTCAGTTGGAGGTACAATCTGAAAATAATCCCGCTAATAATAGGTACTCGTAGCCCCTTGAAGCAATTCAACATCAAACCCGGCGAGACCATACTTCTATATCTTGGTGGCTCGATGATTGGGATACCCAAGGAGCCATTGCCGCGGTGAAAGGCCATGAATATGCCCTGGTCTTCATCGCAGCAACCAGCGGAGAAGAATATATCAACCTTGACGGAAATCAAGGGGATCGGTGGGTTTGACTACCTCCATTTCCATCTGGCTGCCTCAAAAACTGAGAATCTTACCCTCCAGCAAAAACCTCACGGCATGGAACAACGGAGACAACTTGGTCTCCGCCATAGCATTACACCACAACAACACCATCGTGATCGTTCATTCGACAGGGCCCATCCTCATGCCTTGGGCTTCGCATGAAAATGTCACCGCCATCCTCTGGGCTGGTGTACAGGGTCAAGAAGCCGGAAATTCGCTCGTCGATATCCTCTACGGCACGTGGAACCCGTCCGGCCGACTCCCTTTCACGATTGCAAGGCACGAATCCGATTACGGTACCAGGATACAACGTGGAGAACAAGTTGTCGCGTACTCTGAGGGGCTGAATGTCGATTATAGATGGTTTGATGCGAATGGAATTGACCCGCTCTTTGAATTTGGGTATGGGCTGAGTTATGCGGTGTTTGAGTACATCGGGTTGGAAGTGGAGGGGAGTGCGGATGATGGGACCGACGAGGGGATGAGGTGGAAAAACGGAGAGGCAGTATATCCTCCTGGTACTCTGGGTGCCTCCGTTCGAAGGTGGTACGTTGGGACGATCGTCACTAGTCCTAGAATTGGCGTTCACCTCCCCAACCTTAGGCTTCACAAACCACTCTGGGCTGTCAACGTACACATTAAGAACGTTGGATCACGGTACGGAGGCGAGGTGCGCTTGCGGTGATCCTCGTAGTGAAACTCGGAGATTGACGACTGGTCCTAGGTTCCACAGCTCTATATCGGCTTCCCCAAGGAGGCAAATTCACCACCACGGATCCTGAAAGGGTTCCATACCGTCCACCTTGAGCCATCCGAGACTAAGGAGGTCACCTTTGAACTGTCCCGATATGATTTGTCTGTTTGGGATGTCGTGACGCAGGCTTGGGTGGCCCCTGCTCCCGATGCGGAGTACACACTACATGTGGGCAGGAGTAGCAGGGACTTAAGGTTGACAGGAACACTCAAGCTCTGAAAACCCCGTCGGTGAAAGGTATATATATGTAGGGTGCTGTATTCTAAACGTTCGTATGGACATCTCGCCAAACTAGTTTCTAAGGATTGTATATGCACGTAAATCTTGGCTCTAGCTCATGGCTGCTACGATACAAACACTGGCCACAAAATGCGAGATGGATGCGGCCACACCTCTGTTTGTTGGAGTTGCTTGGTCTCGGGGAAAACTGCCTTGTCCCCTGCAGCAGTTCAATTTGAAGCTGGGGGAGGCTGACCCATTGCGATGGGATCGACCCGTCTCATGGGACTACAAATCACATATTTATGACCCAGTATATCAACAAAGAGCTAGGGAAATGATTTACACTTGCTCTATCACATCAATGATAAACCGATCCATGGAATTTACCCGCAAAAATGGCGCATTTTCATTCGGTTGTCTTGAGAAACAATATTATAGTTCTTGCTTCCACCGCCTTTCGGTGTTCCACCACCATCAACCTTTCATGTTCTCAACATTAAAGTGCTTTTTTTTTTTGGGAATATCTAGAGAGACTCAGTGTATGCAAAGTTCATTTCTGGCGACGAATCGTGGTGTTAAATTCCCTGACTAGATTCGGGATTGCATGTTGGATACATTTCTAGGACTATCAATAAGCATGATGGCCTAGGGAAGGAACGAACAAAGGTTTAAGGCTTACTCCTTTTCGCGTCAAGAGATCGGAAAAGACCTCACATATCCGGTTTTGGGTGAACGTCGACATTCCACTAAAAACGGGTATCAGGGAAACGCACAACGCCCGAAGCATCTCCCCTTGTGGGCGCTTGTTGTAAAGGCGTGGTACAAACGGTACGGGGCCTGTCCCACTGCCTTGTTGATCACTAGGTACCACCCATGTAGTGTCTGGACCATGTACAAAGTCCGGGCTCCAAAGTCTCAGCTGTTCAGCGGGGAGTTCAGAGCAGTCTATGAGGGGTTCAGGAAACGATGCTAATAGAGCCTAAAGGAATGTTTGAATTGAATATGGATAGGATGATAGAAACTCACCTTGACGAGTTGGACACAGGCAGACGGACCAAGTTTACGGAGGAAGTCTCGGTTGAGGTTTTCGTCCCTCTTCCAGGACCATTCGAGTTCACAAAAGATCTTTCATCCAGATAAGTGCGGAAAGAGGAGGAGGATGGCGAGGAGCCACACACTGGAATTAGGGAGTAGTCTGTGGGAGGGTGGCGGGTGGCATAATGATTCCACGCTTGACGATCGGAGACAAAGGAGACCAATTGGCAGAAAACATCTACGACACATTTGGTGCTCGCCGTGTAAGAGAAGTAGTATGGGGGCAGGGAGAACCCAAAGATGATTGGCTGTGAGTGGTGTGAGGCCGATTCTAATAGATCATTATATGGCATCGAATATGTAGAGATATCTTGAGCCTCGGATGCAAGTGTCTCCTGGAAAGCGCCGGCAAGGCGGAAACCGAAAGTATTAGAGGCTACTTTGACGATTTTACCTGCACCGGCGTTTGTTTGGCTGGCACATTCCCTTCGAAAGCCATCAGCGATATGCAAAGGAGCGAGAGGAGTGAAGGTACTGCTGGTCCTCCGCGAATAGCCGCAGGCACTTGCTTATTGCGTCGACGACGACCTGATACGCGATAGAAATGGCCTTAATAGGGGTTGGCAGGTTATACGCGATCGGAATAAAGAAGAGTACGTCAACTTGTGCCACGACTTTATCCTTAAACGAGCATCGAGCTACTTCAGCCTTGCTGACATGTTGTCTGACTGCTATATCTTTGGAGCGAATTAGAAAGGGTCGCTAATCGCAGAAGGGAGACTCTTCTCTGACCTGCGAGGTTGTAAGCAGTGGCCATTGTGCTCTCAGTCGGGACTGGTTCGTTTCTCGGTTTGGACCACAACCATACACCAGTTAAAGGAACCGGTGCTGGTTTCCAAGACTTCCATTCCTCGTATCGAAGCTTCCTCTTTTCCAGGGAGTCTCTTGCGAGTTGGTCGAATTCCTCAAGTTGATCCGAACAAGCAGTGACTCGCTCCAAGTGACCTCCCTTGGATGAAATGAGATGACTCAACAGTGGTGGGACGATGTAAGTTGTGACTCACGAGCACGTGCATGGCTGCGAGAACTCGGTCAATTTGCGCGCGGAAGGTCGCTTCCATTGACTGGCGAGCTTGGATGTCTATAACGGATCTCAGATTAAATATGGCGTTTCGGCGTACACGATACCGTTCTCAGCACCCTCAACCAAGGAGAGGAAGGCGCCGCGTAGTGGATGTGTAGACTGTGGTCCAGTCTTGTGGGCGGCGGTGTGCCATGCGGCAAGGGAAGATGTACTAAAGCGGAGGTCAGATCGCTTTTCAGGGTCGCTCTGATGGGGCCGAAACACCGACTATTCTCTCTCTAGGTCCAATCTACGACACCGTTTTGGTCAGAAAGCCTGCTGATTGCGAGTTGAAATCGGAATGACCTTTTCTGCAAGATTTCTTGTAAGCAGACAAATTCCGAGTTCAGACTCGGAAAAACCATCAAAGAGCGGAAGCGGAAGGATGTGCTACTGCCATGGGGTTACGTAAGGCCGACCTGACCTCTAGCCAATCATATTGTCACCGGTGGGTAGCTCGGGGTCGGGGACAGTGCAGATACCTTCAACCGGTAATCACTCGGCCCGGTCACAAAGGCTGGGCAGCTTGGACCTGCCCAACCTATTTCATGTTGCGAGGACGCACATAGAAAGCCTTGACAGGAATCCCAAGCTATAGCTGTACGCCGTAGACCTCGGAAGAGACAGTAATCAATCATTGCCCCTGAGTTCGGGCAAAGAGTTGGGGACCGCAAACCCCGGACTTGGATGGGCTTGGGGGCCGATTTCGTCGGTGTGAAAGATTATAAAGCTCTCTATAGACCAAGATGTCGAAGCGAGACACTGCGCTTGTTCCCCGGCTTCAAGCAACTTCGATGTCTCGATTGGCCCTTCTTGTGCAAGGCGCGATGAACATGGGGGTATTAAGAAGATCCCTGCAGAGATTGTTATATATCATAGAGCTAGCATGGGTCCCTCGGTCCATCAAATGGGTTCTTGGGCTCTTGTTCTTGACCCAGATCAAGAGCTGGCCACTCGTATGGCACAGTACGTAACGTTATGATCCTTATTCGAACATACCACTGAGTGGTCATATTTGTTTGTTTTAGTGAGATTATTTTATAGTCTCGTCTCCCTCCGCCTTAGAGTCGCCGTGAAGCGCAGTATCACAGGCCAGGAACAACTCAGTCACTCTGCTCCTGTGGGAAAGGATGTGTTCAAGGTTATTACTAAGTTCAAGACCAAGGCTACATTAGATGATTGCGACTGGAACTGGCACTTGAGTAATAGTTCCTACGCAAAGGTATAACTTGATCTCTCAGCAGCAACCAGGCTCTCATCTCAGCTACTGACGTATAATCTCTCAATCTCCATAGAATGCTGATTACCCTCGCATGAACGCCATCGTCAAATTCTGGTCCCCTTTCGTCATAGATGGTGGGTGGATGGCCCTAGGAGGCAGCTATTACAACTACGTACGAGAAATACCAGTTGGTGCCGATTATGAAATCTGGGTCTCCTTTGGTGGTTGGGATGAGAAATGGGTGCGCGATTTTTTTTTCTTTTGGGTGCCACTTCTTTATAGACCACCCATTCGCTGGCTCTCTGCGCTTGGTTTGATAGGTTTACCTGATCGCCCACTTCATATCATTTCCCAAAAGAAAGCCGAAATTGACCACTCCTCCGAAGGGAGCAAACGGAGCAGAACCAAATGGAGCCGCTTCCAATGGCCATATCGCAAATGGACATGCCCTCTCTAAACCAATTCTCCCCGCCGACTACCACGACTCGATCACAATGCACACCTTGCCTCCAGGTGTGGTCGTCCACTGCATCTCCGTGTCACAGCACTGCTTCAAGCATGGTCGTGTGACAGTTCCCCCGAGCGTTCTCCTACCTTCCACGGGTTTCCACGCCACGCCCGAAAAGTGGGAGCGATTCCTGCGAATGCGGGGCATGGCGCGCGATCCTTCTGACCCCACAGCGAAGGTGGGCGTGGATATCACGGAGCAGGGGAAGGAGAGGATGAAAGACTTCCACCGTGGTGGCTGGAAGGAAGAAGGCGATTGGTGGAGGTTGCCGGAAGAGGTCGAGAGGAAGAATAAGGGTAGAGCGGCGTGGCTGGGAAAGCTCAGAGAAGGCATGATGGGTTGGGGAAGTGAGAGGGTATAGCGTATTGTTTGGGAGTCGCGTTAGGGACCCCACTAGAGGTTCGACCAGTGCTGCGATATGACACAGATGAAAGATATTTAGCTATTACAATAGAAGCACACCGATAAATTAATTGAATACAATTAGAGGCCACTTTGACGATTGTACATGCGCCGGCGTTTGTGTGGCTGGCACATTCCCTTCGAAAGCCGTCAGCAATATGCAAAGGAGCGAGAGGAGTGAAGGTACTGCTGGTCCTCCGCGAATAGCCGCAGGCACTTGCTTATTGCGTCGACGATGACCTGATACGCGATAGAAATGGCCTTGATAGGCGTTGGCAGGTTATACGCGATCGGAATAAAGAAGAGTACGTCAACTTGTGCCACGACTTCATCCTTAAACGAGCATCGAGCTACTTCAGCCTTGCTGACATATTGTCTGACTGCTATATCTTTGAGGCGAATTAGAAGGGATCGCTAATCGTAGAAAGGAGACTCTTCTTTGACCTGTGAGGTTGTAAGCAGTGACCGTTGTGCTCTCAGTCGGGACTGGTTCGTTTCTAGGTTTGGACCACAACCATACACCAGTTGAAGGAACCGGTGTTGGTTTCCAAGACTTCCATTCCTCGTGTCGAAGCGTCCTCTTTTCCAGGGCGCCTCTTGCGAGTTAGTCGAGCTGTTCCGAAGAAGCAGCGATTTGCTCGAAGTGACCTCCCTTGGATGAAATGAGATGCTTCAACAGTGGTGGGACGGTGCAAGCTGTGACTCACGAGCACTTGCATGGCCGCGAGAACTCGGTCAATTGCGTGCGGAATGTTGCTTCCATTGACTGGCGAGCTTGGATGTCTACAATGGATTTCCGATTAAATACGGCGTTTCGGCGTACACGATACCGTTCTCGGCACCCTCAACCAAGGAGAGGAATGCGCCGCGTCGCGGATGTGTAGACCGCGGTCCGGCCTTGTGGGCGGCGGTGTGCCATGCGGTTAAGGGAAGACGTACTGAAGCGGAAGTCAGATTGCGCTTTTCTGGGATAGGGCCGAAACACCGACTATTCTCTCTCTAAGTCTAACCTAGGACACAATTTCGTCAGAAGGGCTGCTGATTGCGAGTTGAAATCGGAATGACCTTTTCTGCAAGATTTCTTATAGATTTTTGTAGGCAGTCGAGTTCAGGGTGAAGACTCGGAAGGCCATCGCCATCGAAGAGCGGAGGCGAGCGGAAGCGGAGGGATATGAGATTGGTACTACTGCCACTGGACCGTAATCGCTCCGCCCGGTCACAAAGGCAAGGCAACTTGGACCTGCCCACCGGAGAGAGGGACAATAGGAAGCCTTGATAGGATTCCCAAGCCATCGCCATATGAAGAGGCGGTAATCGATCCTTCCTCCCGAGTTCGGGCAACAGGTTGGGGACCGCAACGGGCTTGGGGGGCCGAGTTCGTCGGCGTGAAAGGTTATTAAGCTCTCTATAGACTAAGATGTCGAAAGCGAGGCCCTGCGCTTACTTCCCCTGCCTTCATGCCTCGATTGGCCCTTCTTGTGCAAGGCGCAACGAACATCAAGGTGTTAAGAGAATCCCCGCAGACTTTTGCACATATAATAGAGCTAGCATGGGTCCCTCGACCCATCAAATGGATTCTTGCGCTCTTGTTCTTAATCCAGATCAAGAGCTGGCCACTCGCATGGCACAGTACGTAACGCTATGATTCGTACTCGAACGGAGACACTGAGTGGTCATATTTGTTTGTTTTAGTGCGATTATTGTATAGTCTCGTCTCCCACCGGCTTAGAGTCGTCGTGAAGC
>Ga0307513_10009070_pt1 | contig 12614 bp, 8 predicted proteins | sample 15_EM_MG_FD_202174 | JGI IMG/M metagenome (GOLD analysis project Ga0307513, IMG submission 202174) | Populus trichocarpa ectomycorrhiza microbial communities from riparian zone in the Pacific Northwest, United States - 15_EM | ecosystem: Host-associated > Plants > Roots > Unclassified | place... | reverse complement strand
GTTAATCGGTCAAGCCATACTGAACATTTTATCAATGCAATGGATTTTGTTTTACGACTGTTCACTTGTGCCTGGCTATAGCACAAGTTAATCGGTCAAGCCATACTGAACATTTTATCAATGCAATGGATTTTGTTTTACGACTGTTCACTTGTGCCAGGCTATAGCACAAGTTGATCGGTCAAGCCATACTGAACATTTTAACAATGCAATGGATTTTGTTTTAAGACTGTCCACTTGTGCCTGGCTATAGCACAAGTTAATCAGTCAAGCCATACTGAACATTTTAACAATGCAATGGATTTTGTTTTAAGACTGTTCACTTGTGCCTGGCTATAGCACAACTTAATCGGTCAAGCCATACTGAACATTTTATCAATGCAATGGATTTTGTTTTAAGACTGTTCACTTGTGCCTGGCTATAGCACAAGTTAATCGATCAAGCCATACTGAACATTTTATCAATGCAATGGATTTTGTTTTAAGACTGTTCACTTGTGCCTGGCTATAGCACAAGTTAATCGGTCAAGCCATACTGAACATTTTAACAATGCAATGAATTTTGTTTTAAGACTGTTCACTTGTGCCTGGCTATAGCACAAGTTAATCGGTCAAGCCATACTGAACATTTTATCAATGCAATGGATTTTGTTTTAAGACTGTTCACTTGTGCCTGGCTATAGGACAAGTTAATCGGTCAAGCCATACTGAACATTTTATCAATGCAATAGATTTTATAGCAGTTCTCATACACCTGGCTATAATGTATGGTACTCTGCACGAGTGTATAGGATGAAAATAGAGAGGAATGTAGGAGAGTGAGAAGTTGTTGTTGAAATTAAATGATTTTGTGTATTATATAGTTTTTACTTTGTTGATTCATGTGTATGCCTACCTGTGTGACTGCTATATTGTTGTCTACTTTGTGACTATTTTGTGACTGTTAACACATCAGATCATGGTAGGACAAAGAATGTTATGTGTGTGTAAATACCAATGTGACTGCTGTTTTGTTACCTGATAGTGAAAATATTTTCATGGTACAACAATGGGGAATCATGGAATCCTACTTCAGTATATAGTTGTACTACCAATATTCTACAAGCAATTAATACAAATATCAATTGGATATACTATATCAGAGAGCAGACGGGCTCGAGGTCTCGAGCGGGGGGATGCTAGTTGTTAATAACAGGGCTCTTTGGTAGATGTGAATTACAAACCATGGTTTGCAGCAACCAGCATCAATTATTTGACCGTTTCTGACATAGAGTATGAGGCTCTTTCAACCAAGGTTCCGCAATCATGGTGTGCAGCCACCCAAATTTCACAAAAATGTCCCGTCAAACAGCCACTTAACCAAAAGGTCAGGCTTGGGTGTAAAGAAATCCACAGCTTACTGAGATTCATACGAGAGAGCGAGGTACCCGGATTATCGAGATACGGGATAGCCGGGTGTGAGTGTGCTGTACAGTGCATTATCGTAACTGAAGAGCATCATAGAAACCAAGCAGGCTGGCCACCATCGCGGTAAGATTGCTCTAACTTTCTAAAATTACTAATAGGACTGGATACCGATATCTGTTCTTGCTAACTAAGTGCTCAAGGTAGAACCACGGGTTTTCTAGCGCCTGGGGTTTCTAAATGCCCTATAATGGTCCAAATGGTTGCGGCGCGATTGTTCAGTGATGTCTTTACAGTACCAGCCTTGGCCTTACTTTCCAGCTGATCTAGTACTGCTGCATGATGGCAATGCACCACTCGAGTCGGTGGACATCGTGACGTCATCTCGTTCATTACCTTTGGGAAATAATAATCAGTGGCATCATTTTTTAGACCGATACTCCAAGCGGTTACTTTATTGACCGGTCTCGTATAGAGAAATATTAGCTAGCCTGAAGTTCCTGAGACATGAGATGCGGGAAGCTCGCTAGAATTCCACATTGGTTGAAGGGGTATTCGTTGTGAAAAAAAAGCTGATATTCAGCCGTCTGTTGAAACCAATAAAAAGAAAAATATGACTGATCTCGCTACCATCGGAGGGCAACCCTAAGTCTCTAACATTCTGGTGCGAGGTTTGATTGTCCTGGTTAGGGTATTTTTGAGTTTCTGATCACGTCACGGGCCACACTACTGGAGAACAGCTAAGCCACTTAGAAGGGGCAAACATTTAGCGATCGAACGCCCTACTGCAGGGTCCCACCAGTTTTTAGGGATTTTTGCTATGCCACATTGGTGTGTGCGAAAACTCTGCTCCGTCCCGTAGTCCAATGGTACCACAGCTAGTGGAGTCAGGTTGTAACTATCCACTAAGTGTTATTTACTGAAATAAAGGAAGATTCGGCGCTGTTGAAACTTAAGAGCATAATACTGTAGCTACTTCTAAGAACATAAGTTTTATCGATGATCCCCAATTCCAACACAGGCTACATTCACAATCCTCTTTTACTCCTGATTGCCGGTATTGTTATTTTGCTTTCTTTCCCCAAAGCGAAGGGTAGTCAGACATGCATAGCTGAGAGCTCAGGGCATGTGCCATTAAAGCTGAAAGAAGTACTAAAGGCAGTGCAAAGAAAAGAGCAAAAACAGAAATCTCAAGGCTGGAAATTGGATTCTTGTTTTTTATGCAAACAAAAAAAGAAAAATTGAAGGGTAGCAGGATCGAGAATATAGCTTTTTGTGACAACCATCCCGATATGGGAAGATTACAAGTACGGTTGGTTATCAAGCAGGAGCATTCGTTCGGTCCCGATTTTAATACATATCCTGACACAGTGCGCGGACATGTGCTGTTCGGCATAGTACTCGGGCGCCGGGTTAGTCCGTGAATAGTGTTTTGGAGGGGTGGGGATAGGATTTATAGGCCGTATCCACATGCGGTGGTATATACTCGAGGACTCGAGTACTTAGGGTGTGCGCAAAAGTCTGTCGAAATTCGCTCTCGTGGTCTGAGTTTGTATGCAAATGGGGGCCTTCAAGAACACATAATTGGTGGATTCCTTCATAATTTGGCGAAGGAAAAAAGTCTGTCGAACTCTTGGCACCAGCCTCGGGAAAATTCGGTCCTCTGAGTGGCCTAGAAGGCGTGGAGCCAACGAGGAGAGGTTCGGCAGACTTACCCACAACCTCCGGCACTCAAGTATGTTAAAAGAGAAGAAATTCCGTGAACGCATTAAAGATAATAATTGGCCAACTTTGATTTTCTAAGATGCTAACTGGCGAGGCTCGAATATTTGTCATCGAGCTTGTTGCCAATCACTACCTCTGCCCCGAGTAAGGTATCATGCGAGAGCTTTTGCATAATATTATGAAACAAATTCACTAAACAGCCAGCATTAACAATTGTCAACTACAGATTGGACCCAACCCTAAGAGCAAGGCGATTGGGATATCGCTTTTTCTGGAAGCATCCTGTTAAAAGTGGTTGCGCATGGTAAGGTGCAGTTCTATCAAGTGCTTAACGCCATGAAGGGAGGCTTGGCACGCGCAATTCTCGATTGATACAAGATCGCATCAAAAAACCAAGCCGCCAGGTCAACATTCTCAAGGGCGAACTGGGGGCAGTGGACCCGGCTCGCAGCCTTGAGGGGTAATCTGCGCAGTCGGGAGGCTTAGAGAGACCAAATCGCCATCAACCCGGAAACACTGAAAGAAATTACACCGGAAACGCCGAAACGAGTGGATTAACAACACAGATTGAGTAGCTGGAGGATAGAAATAAAAAAAATGACACTATAGTAACCCAACATAGAGTAAGGTAATTATGATGGAAAAAAAGTGAAATGAAAAGTGAAAAAAGTTGTTGTCTTGGCAAAGGGCGGAAGAGGAGAATTGGGCTCCTACATGCCTGAGAACCAGTAATTGAATTATACTCTAGAATGCAGGGCTCTTGTTTGAGATGGGGAAGACGGCGTAAACTGAGATTGAGAGCGTTTGGATGACCGGAAGTAAGGGACATTGCAACCAAAGTCAGGACGCACAGGAACCATGGGATACAGAAAATACGTTGCTTGAGTCAAGACGCAACACCTGTGAATCCGATGCAGGATCTGTTTTTCCTGATGCCTGGTAACCTATGGAGGTTTCCTTCACACCTGGTATCACAAACAATAGCACAGACAGCTTCTGGCAACACTATGATGATGAGAAATCTGATTCTAGCTGCTCTAAGCAGGATTATTTCCCCACAGATGACAACACCCTCCTATGTGTAACATGTGTGCATGTTCCGATAATGGTGAACAGCAGCGGCAGTGCAGGATGTCCTATGTTTAGTTTGATTTATATATGGTTCATTTGATTTGTTTTCAGCTCTACCACTGTCCCTGAGTCAGATAGGCTCTCCTATTGTATGTGATGTTTAGTTTTCTTTGCTGGAAGTTTATATTTAGGATTCTGGGTATGGAATGGTCATGTAACACTGGTGGAGTCTGAGCCATAACTCTTTGTTCTTGCAGGATTACAGGATTCCAGTGGGTGCACAGCTACTGGTAATGATCGCGATTGGAGAAATGCTATCACTCAGGAGTTTGGTATTTAACCCAGTCTCCTAGCTAGCAGGAGACAGCAGATTTCAAAAGATCTTGAGTCTAAGAATACAGTTCAGTGAACGGCAATCCCTGAGTCTCAATTTGTCCTTCCACTATTATCTTTTTAGCTATGAGTCCCTGGAAGCCTCTGTTAGCACCAGGGCTAGTGGCTTTATTGCCTGTCCTATTGTACTTTCCAAGTGGTTAGACCAGAATCAACCTGTTATACTCATATACTGAATCATCCCCCCAGGAACTGTTATCAATATCTTGGATATTGAGTATTTTGGTCAAGAATAGGCAACCGTGCACGCCTTTATAAGTACAGCTATTTTGGGCTATTCTAGCATGGTTAGAAGTATCATCATCCTTGTAACTAAGACTCTGAGCCTTGTTTGAATACAGATACAACGGATATCGCTTTCTTGGATACAAGATCAGGGTATCTACAATGTTTTACTGCTACAGGGATGATATGCTGATATCGCAATAGGTTGTGGTATCAGCTGGCCAGGCTCGGTACTCTTCCCAGACTATGGCTCAAGTAGCAGTGACAGGCAGATTCTGCAATATCCTGTTAATAATAACACTACCTACTTCTCACAAAGCGTGACTAAGCAAGGTAGATTTTACATGACTAATAGTTATTAGTTATAAGTTGATTGTTAACAGTATATTGTGCAGTGACTGATATGAGTCATCTGATGGATCTGACGCTATGACTCACTTATGAGTCATAGAAGTTATGTAATGTGAGGTGATGAGTCACCAGTATTAGTGTCGTAAAGATGCCTATATAAGGCAGGCCTTTGAGCCTGAAAGATAGGATCTTCACGCAACCATTTAAGTACTTTTCTATACTTAGAAGTTGCAATATGATTCTCTTTTCTTTACACTATTGAATTCTACGAATACTCTACTGACAAGCTCTCAACTCCCTTGACTGTTGTGACAGTCAGAAGAGGCGCGCCGATAATATAGAACTATTGTCATAGTTCTATACAACGACAAGACTGTTCAGCACTATCTGAGTCTGATGAGATAATGGAACTACAAGACCACAACCCTGTTCTGTACTAACCGATAAGATAGTTGAACTCCAAGACCATAAACCAGTCCTGTACTATCTGAAGAGATAATTAGACTTCCAGAAATAGGTAAGAAGGGTCGTTACCTGTTGCATTATAACTCGAGAACTATAGGATTGTTACACTACCCAAATAATTCGCAAAATGTTCATATGCCAGAATTCAATGAACTCGGACATACCATCACCACTAATAGGTCTCAACAGTGAGTCTGGATATTACCCCCAGACCCTGAACTTGAAACACTGAATCGGAACATTCAATTCTACTCTGCTGATAGTGATTGGGATGGGTCATAGGATTTAAAGTAAGGAACTTGAATTTAGAGGGTGTGGTTTAGGTGGGGAAGTTTAAGATTATACTAAAACAGTTTTATTGTGCTGCTGAGATCCGAGAGTTGGGAGGGCATTCATCCAGTCGGAAGGGTTATTTGCAAGTGGGTGATGAATGACAGAACTGATATAAAGTGGCCACAATAGGAGTACATGAGAAATGGATAGGCTATTCGATTGATCTAGGAACAAAATGCAACTGTCGAGTATTGCTATTTTACTTTCCCAGCGTGAAAGGAGTAGTCTTCAGCTATTATGTTGGGTTTCTTCTTATCAATTCAGGTTAGGAGAATGGAATAGATTCTGAAGGAGACAAAGGAGGCTTGACTGTACATGAGGGTGCAGCAAAATAGATGACCTTTCCCTAGTGTACGCAATGTCACAATTTGATGGTGTAGCTATAGGAATTTAGTACAGTGGAAAATCTGTCAAACACTGGCAGACTGTCTATCAGATGCGGGTTAGGACGCCACCATCAAATTTCATCACCTATTATAAATTTAATTTTTAGTAAGAGATGGTCAGATGAATCAGATTTAAGCTATATACTAGGCAGTATATTAGCAAACATGCAACTATTCTATTTTCTTTACACTCGTTCAACTTTATAAACTGTTCAGTGGACTGTTTCTGGTTGCTAGAGGGCCGTCTATAGGAAATGGGCCCTTAATCTGCTCTACTACTAGGCCAGGTTGTGTTGGTAATTAGAGGAAAGGAAGATCTCCGGCCTGCTGTTATTGAAAGTTTGCGAGCGAGGGCCTTCCAATATTTCAACCTACTGGACAGAACCTTGCAGTTTGATTGCATGTTTGCTGGCATGTTAGTAACCATCTGGTTCTTGATAAGATCAACCAGAGTTACTAAGTGGCTGAGGATCTGGAGCCCATTTGTCTACCCAGTTCTATCGCCCGGGTGACATTGCCTGGCCAATATCTCTGGCGTCGCGCTGTTACCCACTTGATTCCACCCCAAGCTCACATAAATGGCTTACGCTCACTTGCACCTCTTGCTGACAACTCTTCAGGAGACACCTCAATTGACTACCTCGGGTCAACTCCTCTCCCGCTTATTCTCTTGCGTTCACTTGGAAGACTCCGCTACAGGCAATTAGGTTGGTACTGAAAGGTACTGCTGTAAGATTTTTGATTCCTTTCTTAGTTACTTCTTTTGGGTTCTGACAGCAAATATAGACCAAAGCTATTCAAAACCCAATTGTTTGTTGTCTCCACCTCCCCCAAGTTAGTCAAGCCTGGACCTTCAGCACCTGTCTGGTTTCTTCCTTTACGTTAAATAGAAAGGCTAATATTGAGGCTGAAATCAAATCAGAGAATGCAAAGAGCACTGGCGGCTCGGTTAGATGGTGCGTGTAAGCCGACACCACTCTAGTGGGCAGCTATGAATAGGCATCCCGAGGTTGTGAAGGCTCTGATGAGGCGTCCTGAGATTGACCTAAACACCCACGACATTATTGGCCATACTCCCCTATATTGGGCTCCGGCCAATGGAAGTGCGGAAATTGTCCTCTGCCTTTTGCAACACAAAGAGCTCGACCCTAATTTTCCTGCTGACTGGCGCGAAACTCCACTCGCAGCCGTCGCAAGCGGGCAGGCTAGAAGTAATTAGGCTCCTGTTAGCACAAGGAGAGAAAGTTGACCCTAATCTTGGGTCCAACGACGGATGGACACCTCTTCATTGCTCCGCGAAGCGAGGCCATGACAACGTCGTGATTGAGTTCCTGCGAAGAGACGATATCACACCAGACACCCAAACCTCACCCGGCGAAACATCCCTCATGCTCGCGGCGGATCGTGGACATGCACACAGTGTTCCCAAGCGTCCAGTCCGTCCTTCTTTAGCCTAGGACGGGACGGACGCCAGGTTTGAGACCTTCGGAGGGGACGGAAGCCCAGTTGCAGTCCGTCCTGACCTATGCCCGGGACGGACGGCCGGGCCCTATAGGTGTCTTAGTTTATGTTTCATTTTCGAATTTCATGAGCATTAGGTAAGTGTTTTCAAGATGTGAAACATTTTTATTCTAATGAAGAGAAGCTTAGGCTCTACTATTATGTATCAAATTTCGCTATCAATCAACCAATGCTTCCAGTGATATCCGATCCTGGTTTTGAGCACCCAGGCCCCATTCAACTTCCTTGACCTACAAGGGAGGCCCGTCCTTATGCAGGACGGTAGGTAACCTACAGGTGACGCCCGTCATTATGCAGGACGGTAGGTACCTACCGGAAGTTACCATTTCCAAAAAAGACTGCAGGGCCCGCCCGTCAACCTACAGTCCTGCGGTGTTTACAAAAGATGGACGTTGTGCCCGGCCGTCCTTAACCACCCTGCCCGGGACGGACGGGACTATAGGATGCCAGGGCCCTGGCGTCCGGGCGGGACGGTTGGGAACACTGCATGCACAAGTAGTCGAACTGTTGTTGGCAAGGGAGGACGTCGACACAAATAGCAAGAACTACAGGAGCCAAACAGCACTTCGTTTAGCCTCTGACTCTGGGTATATCGCAGTAGTGCGTCTACTTCTCAGTCATGGAGCCATTAATCCCAATCAACCCGACTCGGATCGTTGTACACCACTTTTAAGGGCTGGGATTATGGGGAGGTCTGACGTAGTGGAGATTCTTCTGGAACGTAATGATGTGGACCCAAATAGGCCGGACTTCCTTGCCAGAAGACCTATCCATTCCGGTGTTCCCAAGCGTCCGGGGCGGCCTAAGTGCAGGACGGCCGTCTTTGGGCAGGACGGCGGGCCCCACAGGGTGAGACATTTTAGTTCAGGGCAGGGGGTGGACGGCGGGGGACTGCAGGGAACGGCAGGGGACTATTGAGGACGGCTGGAAAGGGTGAGGACGGCCAGGGACGGTGGTGGACTGCGGGGGACGGCAGGGGACGGCCGGGGACTGCAAGAGTGATGTCTCATGATGTGAAAAGAATTCGTTTGGAGGTGTATGATTTCAGCTTGGCTAGTACAGGAGGTCCAAGCGCCGGGACTATAGTCCCCTATAGTCCGTCTGGTCCTCACCTTCCCGGGCGTAGTCCGTCCTAGCACCCCCAAAAAGACGGACTATGAGCCGTAGTCCGTCCCGTCCTCCCCCGAAGACGGACGGACTGGACGGTTGGGAACACTGAGATTCCATTCCGCTGCAGTCAGAGGGGATCATGAATCTCTTCGTCATTTATTGAGAAGGACGGATATCATACAGACGCCCCGGGCATATACGGTTGCACAGCCCTCATGATGGCGGCTGAGAATGGAAGAGCGGATATGGTCGAACTACTACGCGACAGAAGAGATGTCAATCCAAACGCTCGGGGAGAGGAGAACCAAACGGCGCTCTTACAGTAGGATTCTAATATCGATCGGACTAGTGTTTTACATACCTGCAGAGTCCAATCAGCCATATGGTATTCATGAATCCGATTGAGTTATAAAACAGGGGAATAAGTTAATGAGATATCAGATACAGATAATAAAAGGTTGCAAAGTCAACAATTGTTCAAAATAGAAAACAGTAACGGATGCAAACCGCACGATCCTCCAGATGCGGCAATAAGTGACCAAGTTTGACTTCAACCACTTTTCCTATCGTGACTCCACATTATCTACAGCAGCTATTCAGTATGTCAATCCACTTGAGGATTCCGCATTGCGAGAAAGCATTTGCGATTTTGATGTTAGCATGATTCCCTGTATACAAAACACTCCCAACTTGAACCTCCACACAATTCAGAGCACAGAGGAGCCCCATGATCACATCAGCAGCCTAAATATGAGTACTTGAGGTAGTGTGCCGAGTAGTCTCATATTCCGGCTCTTTGAAGTGGGGGAAACCGACCTGGGATATTACAGGGGTAATACCATGGTGGGGGACCGCGGGGCCCGACGTCCTCCACTTTGAATTGTCTGGAAATTTGGCTGGAGGACGGGATGGGACTACAAAACGTCGTCCGTCCTCGTCCTGGCTCAAGCCTGACGGACTGCCCCGTTGGGAACATTGGGTGGCAAGTCTATCATAGGCGCATTCCACAATCGGAGGGAGCATTCAACAGCAACTGTACCCCCAACCCTATAGGATGGTGAGGCACCACCTGTCGGGAGGTTGATGATATGGGAAGCCTAGTTCAGGTAGGTTTAGAGTCTGAATATGCATTCCGAGTGACGTACAAAGGGGTGTAATACATGTTGGAAACGATATCAAGCTGCTTGGCATGCCCTCCCGATATCTCCTTTGTTGTTTAGATAGCTTCCGAGAACGTGCTTGTTGTGGCATGTGGTTTTTTGGCTTCGGGCGTTTGTTTGTTCTCTCATTTGTTAGCAAGGAAAAGGGGACATTGGAGATAGGTTTCTGGGAAGATGGGAGGAGCTGATGATGGATATATACTTCTGTCTTGCCCCTAGTTAGTTGATGTTGATGCAGTCGTCGTTGAGCGTAAGCCTGAGGTTGTTAGTGAAAAGCTTTTCCCCGTCCCCGAGTGTGCGACCGCCTCAGTTGCGAGTTGCTCGGCGCCCCGCTCTGCTTCACCGCTAGTCACTCGCCGTATATCCTTTGGTTATCGCGGTGTTTAGCTTTCGCTATGGATCCAGGTCTAAAAATATATTCCGAGAGAGAAGTAGATTTTAGTCGCATAATAAAATCACAACAGGGAATTATGAGAGTGAGAGGATTGTCAGAGTTCACCGCACCACGCGAGATGCCCCATAACCCAAGGAATGGCTGAGCATAGCCTATGACTTTGTCGATCGAAAACAGGCTGACTGGATAGTTGGGAACACCGGGCATATGGCAGCCTCGTCCTCACTAACTTAGCAGCCCCTTGATTTTGAAAAGTCGGCGTGGTGGACCTGCCCGACCTCATGGTTGTTGTAGGCTACTATGGTTTACTTGTGATATCACTCCGATATTGTATACCTAGACAATTCTCCTCGTGGAGCGAGCAGCGCTGTATACAGCTCATTCATCTGCTCATTCCACTAGACTCGATCCCGGCTACAGCCCATTCCCATCAAACACCCGACCAGGCGTGGGGAGTTGATGTGGATAGAGTGGAAGATTCGTTAGGTCTGGGCACAGTTCTGCAACAACAGGAAGGAACAAGGGGGAGACGATGAAACAGCAACTAGTGGAAGAAATGAAACTGTAGGGACTACTCTGCTTCAAACATGATTTCGCGCACAACTGGAGAATGAAAATCTGCATATAAAGAAGGTAACTACGCCTTAACAGGTAATACTATCACCTCTTGAAATCCACACAATAGATACCTTGGCTATCCCAATAGAAGTTTCCCAATCCCGAAGGTATCTCGCTAGCTCTTCTGCCGTGCTAGCTAGTACGAAAAAGGAGAGTATTAATGTGGTGCGGACCCATCCATGGGCTGGACTGAATCCTCCAGCACCCACCACCCCGACCTAGGTTGCACTCTAGTCAAGTCCCCTCCACTCTCTACAGCTGAAGGCATCATCCCGACAGAGCCCGCAACCATAGTTGTCTTGTGCTCTAGTCCAGCCAGGCAGTCCTGAACAGTGACGGGAACTGTCACAACACCTTTTGGAATACTCAAGTGCTCGATCACTGGGTAGACAATGTCACCCAGGACCAGTCTCTGCCTCTCTGCAAGACTTACCTCCTGGTCATACGCGCTCAGGAGCTCATCTGTGTATTCCATCGTCCGTTGGCCAGTTTCGCTGAAAAAGCAGAAGGCAGTTATCCAGCCAGATAGTGTGCGCACGTTCGAGGATCCATCAGCACCCGCAGCGTGACAGGCTCGAAGCCAGAAATTCTTGATATCAGGGGAGGTTGGCTCGGTTAAGGAGGCGATCATGTGCTGGATGACGGGGACTAGGAGGCGTATCCATTTGGTCATCTCAGGTCCATACTTTGCGAGGCGTTGAACCTTGAGCAGGATTTCTTCCCAGTCAGATTTCTCGCCTTGGAGTGTGACCGAGGGAAATCCGCACGATATGCGGAGGACATAGTCAAAGTAGGTCTGCAAGGTTCCCATCATGATTATTGCAGCGACAGACTTATCCTCATCCGTTGTTGTGCTGAAATTGGGCATTATCAATTCTCTGAGCTGTGGATCCACAACATTCTCTTGAATGAGCTGCGTCATTGGCCTGCGCGAACTTGCCCATATCGATATCGTCGATTCGCTACGGACCCGCATCGATTATGAGTTCTTTCTTGCCTTCATGAGCGACAAATTGCGTGCGGAGATGCTCCGAGTTCCCATTGACAAACATGTTGGACTGCGTTAGTATGGAAAGCCAGATATCATCTGGTCGTAAAACTAGATGCAGGTCCTGCTGGAATGCACGGATAATACCATTGACTAAGCCATTGCCGTATGGGATTATAGGAGAGGTTTCGGGATTGAGTTCGTGTTGAAATTTTGCTGCTCACCACATGCAGATTGTTGGACGGAAAACTACTACTACGAGGATAACATCTTATCGAATAGTTACTAGAACGAACTAGTTTCCGACTACCATCGTTTGATACCGACTGCACCACTGTTAGCTTCATACAGATAACGCACAACCCTGCATACCTAGTTCATCACGATCAACAACCACGAAACACCTTAAGTGAAAGGTGCGACAACATCGAAACACTAAACACAACATCCCTCGGTCTATCGTGATACCG
>Ga0307513_10009069_pt1 | contig 12615 bp, 12 predicted proteins | sample 15_EM_MG_FD_202174 | JGI IMG/M metagenome (GOLD analysis project Ga0307513, IMG submission 202174) | Populus trichocarpa ectomycorrhiza microbial communities from riparian zone in the Pacific Northwest, United States - 15_EM | ecosystem: Host-associated > Plants > Roots > Unclassified | place... | reverse complement strand
ACAGGTATTCACGCACCGAAGAAGAAGACGAAGAAGAAGAAGGGCGGTCCCCCTCGGGTCCCATTCATTCTTTCCCCACCCCCGCGGTGGTGAGACCGTCCCGCGTCCGGTTACGCGTACCGCACCAGTCGCACCCCGCATCTGAGAGCGCGCAGTCCGATTGCTGGAGTCTGGTGGGACGCCGTGCAGCGTCGCACGGCGCGTCCTTGGCGGACTGGGTGGTGCGCATCGGGGATGAAACAGACTCGCGGCTGGAGAAGCAGCGGTTTAAACTCCAGAGGCTTTGTTTGTTACCACCTTCCAGGGAGCCATTTCACAACCTGGAAGGGAGGGAGATCGGACCGGGTTGGGGAGTAACTCAGTCGACGCCACCCTCTCACAGGAGGTGCGCATCAACGGCGTCATCGGATCAGGCTCGCCTGGATCTGGTCTTTCGAAGAGGAGCTATCTGCTGCTAAAAAAACCCCCCACGAAATTTTAAAATAGATTTGTAGTCAGTTCGAAGCCATCAGGAGACCGAATTGCTGCTCCTTCCATGTCACGTCGTCCATCCAGTATCCCTGGCTCACGTTTGGAACCTGCCTTATTTATTTTTCTTCATAGGCGTAAATTAGGCTTGCAAGGTGGAGGGGCGTTTGTCTCCATGGGCGTACGGGCGAACGGATGTCCCTCTGGGTCGTCGTGCCAGAAGGGGAAACCGAACTACCAACTGAGGATGAAAGGTCGTGATGGCTTTTGATCCAATCAACAGCAGTATGATGCCGCATCATTAATACCCAGTCTTTCGACAAGCAGGGCGCAAGGAGATCAGTATCAGACAAATCGTGTCCGCAACGTACTTACGCCATGCAACCCGGCACGCGTTCCAACGCGATCACCCTTTGCGGATGTCCCTGCAACGTTGCTGATATCGTCCCAGCCAGGCGAGAGCCAAGCCCGATGTATTTTGCAATACAGCCGAGGGCTGCCGTAATTCAGTAACGCGCACAGGTAACGCGGCGCAGATCTGAGAATATAGAAGCATCCCCTATCGCCACGCTCTTCGCGGTTCCTGGTGCCGATATTTGTTATGAGGACCCTAGAAGTTGATGCCTCCGTAGAAACAGGAGGGGCCTTGTCCTGGAGACCTGCGGCACATGACAGGGTGTTCCACATTGGAAGTGCGCGCACAGCGGAGGTCAGAGTATCACCGGACACAAGTCGGTTGTGGCCGGGTGCAACATGTATGTTGTAAAGTACAGTCAGACGGACGTACAGCAGCACACTAAACACAGGGGATCCCAAACAAAGTCATAGAGCTATGGGCTCTCTTTGTACAAACACTGGGGATTAATAAATCCTTCAAGTATTCACGTACCCGCATCATCCCACAATGTCAGGATTTGTTCAGGGTCACAACAAATGGGTTCCACCGTGTTTCCAGTATAGCTTGCTAGTTCTAACATTGATAAGCCCGAGTTATTTGGTGTCTTGTGGGCCGTTAAATGCACCGTTGGTTGTTGCTCTGGTTGTCAATGTGGCCCCGGTGGGTCGGACCGAAGGGTACCGGCAAGGCCAAGCATGATGGACACATGGATATATCGTGCACGACGGCTTTTGTTCCCATAATCATGGGTCGCAACTTCGCGGTGTTGGAAGGAACTCGCTTGTACCCAATATGTGGGACTTTGCGCCTATCAACAGGACCGCGATCCAATGATCCGCTCACCGAAATGCTGCGCGCCAACATATTAAACTACTGCGTCCCAATCTCCTCAACCAGCGATACAACACCTTCACCCCACTTTCTTTTCGCACCCGGCATTACCTTCCCCTTCATGGCCCCCAAGTTTTCGATGATATGAGACTGAAAGCTGTCTTACCCTTGTGCCCTTGCTGGGGAACTTCCGAAAGTAAACCCGATCACATGAGCACGCACTCAGGCCCGACGAACCCTTCGTTTCCGGCGTAAATGGAATGTGTAGTGGGGGCGAGGGGGCCACGTCCCGATATAGAATTGATTGGTTGCACCCATGAGCTGTCTCGGGTGCCGGTAGAAGCTCGGATGAACAGGTCACAGGCTTTGGTTGAACACCCGTTGAGCCCGGACCGCTTCTTGCATCCTGGAAGAGTGAATTAGTAGCTAATAGAATTTGAAGACAATAATGATTACTCGTTGTCTCCTCTGTGTGCTGTTCCATATCTTCCTTCCATTCCTCCTGAGTATGACAGCTTCGGAGGTGGCACGTAAACCCCCTCTGGCGGTTTGGGGTGTCTGACTGTGGTGATTATGTTCGGGCGAGTCGCCTATACTATTCACCTTATGGCAAAAAGGCGAGCTGTAAGAAACCAGTGCTGGAAACTTTGAGAGCATAACCCATTTGGGGATGGTACTGTGCCTAGAGCACCGATGTAATGTTCTTCATATGCGATTCACAGAGCCTCGTGGAGCTACGGGCGTTTGCGTGGTCGAGGAAGCCGCCAAGGTGCAAGGTTCTCGATTGTGCAGTATGAGCCCAGAGGAACACCCGTTCGCCGGGCTGAAGCATACCTGTGATTGATTAAACGTCAATCGGATAACTTTGGGCATGGCCCGATGCTGTTTCACAACCAACTCCTCTCTGCGCCGCCGTGAGGGCAGCGGAGCTTCGCTTCGTTTTTGCACCTTGCAAGTGATCCACCCAAACAATGACAGGGTGGTCGAGATTTTCAGACCCATGGTACAATGGGCGCGACCACGGAGAAGACCCCTTCCTTTAAGGACCCAGGTCTGCCAGGCAGGCAGAGTTACCCTCCATTACTGGACGCCTAAAATAGATAATATTGTCGAAGAACGGCAAGCGGATGAGCAGAAGGCGTCGGTACAGTTGTAAAGGTTTGGAAAACCAGTTTTCAAAGTTTAGTTCTCAAAACACTATGAGCCCAGTACGACCAAAGTTACAATGAATGTGGCGTCGAAACAATAAGTAAAATTGGACCCATCAGAACTTCAAACCCATCGAAACCGCATTGAGATAAAGGGAGTAAGGAAAAAATGTTAGGCAGACGCCGCGACAAACGCGTTGAAATTGTAGACCTGCGGGGTGGCAGTGAAATTGAAACCTTCAGGCGTGAGATTGACCACCTCTTTACCATCCCTGGTAATGACTGCCTTCATCGTTCCTCCAACTACGAGTGGGTGTACGATCTTGGAAATCCCGGCTGGGATCTCGCTCGTAACAGCATCGGAGTAATCAGGGGCAGACGAAAGAGTAATGTTCCCTGGAGCGGTTGCCCACACTGTACCGAAGAACTCGTCCTCGGTTGACAGGAACCCAAACGGAGGGACGCCGAGCTTATCCTCGGTGGCTTGAGCATCTCGGGTGTGCGGGCGCGCCTGAAGGACAATAGAGTCATGTGTGATAGTTGGTTCCGCTCCGGTTTTGAAAGCCTCTGAGAAGTATTTCACGATTTTGAGCCACCCTGTGTGGTCATAGCCTTCCACCCAATCCTTGGCCTCACCCTGCATATGATACAAGGTATTATTAGCGGTGATACAGGGCTCAAGAGGGCCAACGGACGCACCGGAACATCGCCTCGAATGGCATTGATATAGTTCGATTGACCATAATCATTCCAAGATACGATCTGTACGATGTCGGTCTGATCCCTGAAGCCAAGTATCTGTTGCCATCTGCTTGTAAAGGCACTTCCGTCCATTAAAAACATGAAATTTTTGTTGAAAGATTGCTTCGAGAAATGGGTGAAGAACCAAGGGGACACCGCAGTCATGTAGGACTTTCCAGTGGCTTTAATCATGTCCAGGTGAGGAGGATCCGATTGGAGCGCGCTCGTAATGTCTGCTCGTGCGGCCGCTACGGACTGCCGATCGCCATTCTGAATGATCAACGAGTTAGAAAGAAGAGCACCGAGTTTGTTTATGTCTAGAAGAACTTACTAGAACGTCGGAAAAACCTCCTCTGAAGTTATTATCCCCATCGGTAACGGTCAAATTCCTAGTGCAGCATGGATAAGCCCCATATCCTAAGGAATAACTCAAGACGGAGACACTAACGCATAGCGAGCAGGATTGATTAGGAATCCTGGCGCAAAATGAACCGGGAAATGGAGCTGGTCCTTGAAAGCTTGTTGCCAAACCGTGTTAAGGACTGCATTATCCTGCAGGCCATCACCTTCCACTCCGAACTTGCAGCTCTCTCCCGAGAACGTCGTCACATACGGTGCACCTCGTAAGTGGAGATAATTCGGTTTCTGGGCGAAGGTGCGAGTGAGGTTGAGGATAAAATTGGCATCCGCTGCAGTTACGCAGGGGATATTCGACATATCAAAAGCGAAGAAGAGCTTGAAATCTGGATTCGTGGTGGAAGCCGCTTGGAATGCACTTGTTACTTGTGTGTTCGTGTAGGAGTCTCCGCCAACACTGAGAGCGAACCCATCACTTATTGGGTTGTGAGCAACGAATCATCAAGCCTCGGCTGAATCTAATACTGACATTCCACTCTCAGAGGCCAACTTCACATCGGCTTCCCAGTCGGAAAGAGTGTACGGCTGGTCATGGCGGGCTTCAGCAATTTAGGTGTATCAAACGAGATTATCGGCGTACGAAGGTTATCCCGACAAGATGGCTAAAAGTTGGTTAGGTTCTCTGGGCTGTACGATGTCTCAAGAAGACTTACTGGGCGACCACGAGCTTCTCCGCATTCTGACGCTCGATCAAGGGTAGAGGTAGAGCACTGGATGCTAGAGCCAGTGAAAGGAGTACAAGTTGTCCAAAACCCATTTCGAAGAAAATAGTTAAAATGGTTGGCCAAGCAAAAAGAAGGAAATGGAAAAGGAATGAAAGGGTCCACAAATTTGGAGGCCGGTTGGAGGAGGAGAACGACGAATAAACCGCCAGGGACGAACAGGGGGAAACGTAGGAGTGCAGCGTAGCGAAGAGATGGGACTTCCTGCATTATAAGACCTGTCTATGTAACCTAGCGATGGCATCAGGAGGCCCCGGGGGGGATGTCGGAGCCGCCACCACTATCACCGCGACCGAATTGCGCGCTGCCACCCGTTTGAGTCGGACGATTGATCGATACCTGATACCACATAAAGAAGCATAGTTGGCGGTCATTTAACAGTGGTCATATTCCAGGGGTGATTGTCAGTGACGATTCAATGCACAGACCATGTCCAGTAGCATGGGAGAGGGTTTTTTGGATTGTTGAGTAGGAAGGCAATGTCCCACTGGGAGGTGCGCCTTAAATGCTGTGGTTGCCCGCCGGGTGTCGGGAGTAGTCCATTGCACATAGCAACTGACGACGGCTAGATAGGTCAATAGGAGGTCATCACTGCAACGCACCGCTCTCCTTTCGTATGTCAAAATAGAGAGCGTAAGATTCCTCGGGTCATTATTCGAGCACAGGAAAGGCCGTTCCTTAAGGACGTGAGTCATATTTCGAGGTCGGCGACGAAGTTGCCACTTTCGGTGCTCTTCGATACCAAGGAGTACCCCATCCCATATTCTCATTGACTCGAGAACCCAAGTTGCAACGAAAGACTTTGCAAAAGGCTGACGGGGCGGCCAAGGCTACTACGGACGCCTCCAATATCATACGGGCAACAAAGCCGTTGCAAAGACTCATGCAAAGGAAGCCATTGCACTCTCCCAAATTCATCACTACTATATTGTATTCGTGGTTAGAGATTGCTTTGTATACAATAGGAACGATCGGCAAAAACCTGTGTGGACATCAGGCTGTGCGGGGAGTCGGAGGAGGTCACGTCCGAACACGTTCGATCGGGCAACGCCAAAGGCAATGAGAGTCCTGACAATGGCACGTCAACTTGATTCAGTGTCGCGTCACCCTTGCATTCTTTGTTTTCTCTTATCAAGCCGGGGCTTTCTTCAAAATACCCTTATAAGGCCAACAACACCTGAATTTGACGAGACCGGTTCATGAATTATTGTTTCTACTCGGGAATCTGCTTATTGGTGGCGCCGTCATTCTCTTTCCGTGCGAGCTGCAGGCAGAGGGTGGTGGTACTTGAGAGTCGTGATTGGAGTCAAGCCCAAGAAATATACCGTTAACCACCCCACCAGTTGACAACTTCTTTCACAATAATGTTCCTTCGCAGGAAATACTTCAAACCAATTTGTTACTCACCATTTAAGTGGGTGAACAAATCTCGGCCATTCGAAATTGCATAGCAGCTGGTTACAATCGAACGATGACCCCAAAGTTTCCACAATGCACACTACCCCTTGATCAAGGTCATGTGAGCAACTATCATATAGACCGTAATGACGGCTGAGCACACGTTGTGTTGCAAGTGCCAAGCTGGCTTTGATGTGGCAGAAATTGTATACATCCTTGATTTCCTTTCCAGGGTCTCCCCATTTGACCATAGCCGTTTACTTACAGGTCGTTCATGCAGGATGAGGATGGGAGTCGGCTTCGTTTTGGACCTTTTGATAAACACATAAGGACTATTATTGGTTGTCTATCTCGTCTCTGGTAACCTTGCTTACGCAAGACCTGCTCTCCTACACACCTGCACGAGAAACCATACTACCTGCTCCATAGACGCAAGGCTTTGGGTCGCTGACGGCGGCGGGGACGCATAAGCGAGCAAAGCTTCCAAACTTGAACGTCGAACGCCGCGATTCCGGAAGGGTAAGGGACCGGTTCAGCTGAGAACAAGCGCTGACAGACTTGACCAATGGGAGGCCTCCTGTCTGAGAAGGGTTTAGAGGCAGTATCTAAGCTGTCCCACGGGAAACATAGGGTTTCCCCTCATATTCGTAATCTCGGCCCGCCTTGGTCATAGATTCTCGGATTGGGTCGGAATAAGATCTCCTAGCAGCAGCGTCAGTGGTTATACGTTTTCTCGTGAGTACCTTCCATACAGAGGACAGAGGGCAGGATGACATTGTAAGACGCAAGCGGGCGCTTTGAAATCCAAACCCTCGTTTGACGAGGACGGGGTCCCGTCTACTCCTGCACCCAGTAAAGAGAAGAATGGACACTTCCTCTAGCCCGGCCGTGCAGAGAGAGGTGCGATCTCGCATTTCGTTCGTTTAGCCATGGGGGCGCACGGATAACCCCTTTTTTTGTTAAATGGGTCATTGAATTAGGCGCCGTGACCGCGTGGCTGTTAGGCGAACGATCCAACGGCCAATTTAACTGCAATTGCCAGAGAGTTAAATCCGCCGAAAGCATTGCACTCACAGTTTAGCAAGCCCACGTCGAATCATTACCTGGTTAGTGGCTCCAAATCTCGCTGATCGCCCGCTCGCTATTGGCCCTCCCAGAAATTGAGTTCTCATCCACGTTGAGGCGCACATCGACCACGAGGTTGTCCAGGCGCTCGATTCCAGTTCAATGAGTGAGGTTCATGGACTCACAATTGTTTCGCGAGCTATGTCAGGGCCCATCACGCGAGAGCCCTCAAAGCAGCCCAGGATATTGAGACGGGATATTGATATGGACTATTGGCGCTCGCGTATCGTTGTCAGTGCGTTTTCTCAGGTGGGTGGAACGAAGGTGGGCTGACCGACACAAGGTCGGCTGGGTGTTTGCATGTGCCGCTGGAGATCGCTATGACGTGTTTACAGGGCCAGCGTTGCGCATGCTTTCTGGTCAATGGCAAGCGAAAACAAACACTCTCCGGGTTGATGCGAGAGGATAAAATGAGCAACAGGACCTATGGCGTCGATATAGGTAGGAAATCTCGCTTCTCATTCGACGGATGGCGATAGTGAGCGGCCGAAAGCGAGCTTCGCTGAGTACGGAATGTGCGATTTGAATCTTGATGGACAGTTGCGCGAGTCCGCCTGACCGCCTGCTTCGGGAGAGACGCTGGTGTGTACGTTTGTAGGGCGGTTGCAAGGCTGCGAGACGCGTCTAGAAGTGCAGCGCGGGCCTGTGGCTAGGTGTGGGGTTTCGACGGCCCGTACGGCGTGTCTATGGCGGGACTCGACCTGGAATCGAGGAGGAGGAAGGGATAAATGTGCAATTGTCTAGAGAAGGGGGGAAGCTTGGGCTGTTTGCCTTGCCAAAATCGGACAATCCACGCTGCCTGACAGGGAGCATTGTGAAGAGAAAGGAGGAATGTACAGTGGCGACGCTGGGGGAGTACGAGAGGATAAGCTCATGACAGAGGACATGTCTGAGAAGGGCAAATTACGGGCGGGGCCAAAGGATTGTTTGGTTGTTCCAACTTGGACGTAACGACGACCACAACACCCGCCGGAGGCCGGGACAGACGACGCGGCCAGGGTGCTCTCTCGTCTCCCGTACGCTCCTAAAACAACTACCAACCGCCCGACGGCCCCAACGCCGTGGGCTCACGACCAGACAACCCAAGTCGATGTCGGAGGGTGGATCGGAATCGGAACTCGAATATTATAGCCGAAAGAATAACAGCACAATGCACTCAACACAGACGCAGACTGCTCCCCAGCACATTATCCCCCCCGTCCTCGCTTCTCGTCGCCAGCGCCCGGCTTCTCTTATGCCCACTGCTCCGCCCCCAGCGCAGGCCCTTCCACCCACCCCCGCGATTGCTCAGTCATATCCAACCCAGTCACTCTCAAGTCGACTCCAGAATCCTGCGCCGAGCTATGCTGTCCAGGCTCACTCGCCGCCCGTTGGCTATGCGCAGCAGAATAATGTTTATTCGCATCCGTACTCTCCTCACCCATATGCTTCAAACGTAAACCCCCAACAACACCCTCCCCGGGACACCAACGGTACCGCTTACCGAGCAACAAGCTACCGCCAATCACTCCAGCAGCCCTACCAGTCGTCTCGCCAGCCCACCCTCACAAATCACCGTCAATCCCAGTCCCCGTCTCCTTCTTCGTCTGCTTCTAACTCATCCATCCTCTCCGCGAGCGTCGGTCTGGGCATCTTTTTACCCTCGTCAACTTCCAACAGTTATTCCGATCAACCTCTCTCCAGTCCCTATTCCGAACTCAGTCCTCGGAGGCTCAGAGAATCTAGGGTGGGACCTATGTCCTCTGTGCCTGCGGGGAGCTATTTCGCTGCGTACCCGTCGTCAAGTTCCCGCGACAGATCCGATTCTGCCACCTCGAATTCCTCCCTAGGTGGTCCCCGGCCCATGACTGCCTCTACCGCGAACCTCCATTCATCCCGTGCAGCCTCGCCGTCTCTCCATAGCGTCTCGAATTATTTGCAATCCTCCGATTCAATCTCGCATCCATCCCCGACCCCACCCAATTCATCTTCCTCAGCACAAGCGGGCCGTTCGCAACGCCCTTCCTCTCGACGCGCTCTCACCGCAGCGCTCGAACTCGCCAAGGCTGCGGTCCAATTAGATGCCACAAACGAGGACCCCCATGGCGCAGTCGTCGCCTACGCCCGGAGCGTCCAACTCTTAGGCGAAGTCATGGAGCGTGTGATGCGAGGCGAGGATGCATCAGGATCAGGTCATACAGGCGCGACAGACGGAGAAGAGCGCCGGAGAGGGGGTCGCCGACGCAGTGTTGTTGCAAAGGAGGAAGAAGTACGCCGACTCAAGGCAATAGTAAGTCTCTCTGTAACTTAACAGATTCCTGACCTCCGACGCTGAGTATACCGGATAGCACGATACCTATGCTGATAGGATGAGAATTCTTTGCCTTATTTATTCTATTCAAGATCCTCTTCCTGCGAGCCACCAACCCAGAGCACCCATCACTTCACCTACTACCGCTACAAGTGCAAGCTTGTCCCTGCAGGTACTCTCTAGTTCAACATCTGTAGCTTCGACGATAACTGGTCCTGAACCATCTGGTGGTACTCAAAACGGGTCAAATATTATTCCCACCCCGCGGGCGCTTGAGCCCGCATCGCCATCTGAAGAGGCATACACACCAAGTGTCGACCAACGAACACCAGGGCGAAATAATGACTGGGAAATGGTGGATTCAGATAGGAGGCGCCTAGGGTCGGATCGAGAGAACGCCCGGGTGAGGGAGAGGGAACAACCCTTACGAGAAAGCACTACAGACAGGGTGCGAGAAACGCCTTTTGACGTGAATGAAGCCATTGGCAATGTGATGTTGAGTGGAACTACATCGCAACCACCACAACAGCCACCACCGATACGACCTACCATCCAGAGATCTGCATCGAATACATCTATGACATCTGGACAGGAAGTAAGGACCCCGCCCAGCCCCTACGTCCCGCCGTCGCAGGCAGAGGCACCGGTACCCGTTCCGGGTGCACGAACATCCATGCTACCACCACCCAGACCTCCGCCTAGCATGCCTTTGCCGAACCGGCCAAGGGGCTCTAGCGCCGCCCCGGCTTTCCCCTCCCAGGTTCTCAATCAGCCACTCAGTAGAGTGGGTATATTCACATTGTGCAAAGCTTTGGGTACTAACTTGTATTAAACAGAATAATACCCCCACTATCATGGAACCAACTCCAATTACTGGACTCCACGCACCGTCTAACGGCTCTAATCTTCCCGTCTCTAACTCTACGTTGGCCCCTCCCATTCAAGCGGGTATCACTGGCGCAGGCGTTGGTCGAGCTCGTGGTAATTCTAACGCGCATCGACGAACACCAAGTAATAGTGACCGACTGGGGGCTGTCAATGAGGAGCAAGAGGAAGAGATTTCATCTACTTCCGTGCATGCCCCGGTTCTTCCCGTCCCGCCTCCCCCACCTCAGGGCCCCAAGGAAGGCAACTATCGTTCAAGGAGCAGCAGTATGGTTAGCGTCAAGGACCGAGAACGTGCAAAGGCACAAGTGCAGACTGCTGTACAACAGACGCAGCCGCCTTTACCTGTCCCCTCACTAGCTCAGCTCCTGCAACGGGAGTTGCCGTCAACGCCCCCGTCGCCTACTAGCACGACCTCAAACGGGGCAGTGCCGATACCGCCCACACCTCATCGACCTTCGGTGGATTATTATCAGCAGTTCACCGCAGGTCCAACACGCGGTCGAGGCAACTCGTTAGGCAGCAACGTCACACACAGCTCAGAGGATCTGGTCACTCCTGAAACAGAACATAGCCCTGGGGCTACTCCGGTGGCTCATGCTATAGTGGGACCTGACGCCACGAAGCAGGCTGGAGGTCAAATTGTCGGCCCGGGCTCAAATCCCCAACTGGACCCTCAGCCTGTCAAGATTAGTACAACAACAACTGGCGGTGTTATCTCACAGAGACGGCAGAAAAACTCAGAAACGGGTGCTGTTTCAGCAGCCTCGTCCACTACAGACCTCAACGCGTCCACTACTCGTCTCACGACTCAACAGCTCCCCCCGTCGACAGCTACATCTCTCGGTCTGACCGGCCGAAGTCGTGCGGTCTCTAATCCTGGACGACGACCCACCAACTTGGGTGTCACAGAGCAACCGGGACGGCCGCCGATTCCAGTGCCTCCGCTCTCTGCAGGGCTGAAACGACATTTCACGGGAAGGTTTACCCCGCTCATGCAGACCATCTCTTCCCCTGTTGTGCCTACCGTCCACCACCCGTTTACTGGTGATGCTCCAACGGCCGGCAAACCTCTTTCCCCTCCAGCTCCTACTCCGCCACGTGAAGCAGTGCTACGTCCGTACTACTTGATGTTCCTGCTCCGAAAGTCCATGGTAGACCGGACTGGAGGTTTCATCACGCCAAAACTTCATGTGCCGAATGAAGTGTGGACGCAGGGCGGTGCGAAGCTGCAAAACCATGCCGATAAGATGAAGGCCTTAGATATACTTGCATCTGCGTTGGATGAGCTGTCTACTGCGAGTGTAGAGTTTTGCGGCGCTGGTGGTGCCAACGGCCTCTCTGGAGCCCTTGGGAGGACAGAGGCCGAGCGATGGGCGAGCAAACTGGAAGACTTTGATCGCTCACTGTCTCAGGTTGGAGAGATGTATGGGAAGAAGTTGGGTGTTGGAGAGGGCTTTGTGGCAAAGAAAAGCGGTGGCATGGCCGCGTTGACTGGGAAGTTTGCTCGAGGACTGGACAGGATGACCACGGGCAAAAAGTAAGCGACTTGTCTGAGAATATCTTGACGAATCACTGACTTCTCCTGTAGTTACGATTCGCCAGCATCCTATGTTACGATGCTTATCAAGTTCTTTGGTCAAGCGCAAGTCCTAGATGAGCACACGAAGGCGCTGATTAGTAACCCCACCGGGGCGGCCTATGCGAAACTCCCCCCTGGAGTCCGAACACGCATGGAGATGTCGCTGAAAAACATTTCCGACCTGTTTGCCCGCGTCGTCCTCACCTTCGTCTTTCAGGACTTAAGTGTGCTGCTTGTCAAATACGGCAAGACCTGTAACCAGTGGCTGGAAGGTAACACATAAATATATGATACTCGCTGCACTGCTGGGGAGTGCTCGGACTTCGTTCTCCATGGCCCAGGCCCACATTTTGCATCATTTATTCCTGACCTACTCTTGTGACTTTCGGAGGTTTTGTCTTGGTCTTATCTCCTTTATCTTTTCCCATGATTTGCTCATCAGCGCCTTGCATTTCTATCCATCAGCGACTAGTAGTACAACGCCGCAACCGGTGCGACAGCTCGTACCGTTTCTTATATGCATTCGCGATGTATCAATTGTGTGCCAGTCTAGTAGAGGATCCATTTGGAAAGCAATCTTGTAATAATGCCAGGCCGGCTTCCGGTCCAAA
>Ga0307513_10009068_pt1 | contig 12615 bp, 2 predicted proteins | sample 15_EM_MG_FD_202174 | JGI IMG/M metagenome (GOLD analysis project Ga0307513, IMG submission 202174) | Populus trichocarpa ectomycorrhiza microbial communities from riparian zone in the Pacific Northwest, United States - 15_EM | ecosystem: Host-associated > Plants > Roots > Unclassified | place... | reverse complement strand
TTATATAATCATTAATTTAATGAGAAAAAGGATGAACATTATATATATATATATATATATATATTAAGGAATCTCACCATTGACGAGCAACTTAAATGAATTATGACAGGGGTTTTAACAAAAACAAAACGTGCCGTAAGCGCTGAAGAACACATGCTGTGGTGCTATGTTTTTTCCTTAAATGTTTCTCTACACAAATATTATATTTAAACTGATTTGCATTATATTCCATATTATAGTCTTAAAATTTTACCTGGAGTAGTTCCCAAATATTGGCCAGAGCTTCTTAAATGGCCAGAACTTCGTAAATGGCCATCAAACCTTTTATATTCATCACACAGTTGACTTCCAAAATAAAATAAATCAAGACAATAATATATAAATCTTGGCCCTCCGATGACTTGGTCTCTCTTATCGAAACTATATCGATCCCTAGCCCCATCAACCGTCTATTGTTATCCTCGTCTCTCCCGAGAGTATGCCTCTTGAACGGTTCTATCGGGAGAGGGGGGGAGACAACTTCTGTGCTAGATATTTTCAAGAGCACATCTCTCCTCTCGATAAAATATCAAACCTTCTTCGATAATCACCCTTTTAAATTATGGGAAGCAATGAGTTGCCTTGATTTTTTATTTTTTATTAATATTTATGATACATGGGTCCTCTGTATTATCGTAATAAATTAGACGTAGATCGCTTGATGATATAGCATTTACAGAATTCGATCACAATCTCAATTTTATTCCTGATTATATTTTACTTGATGTTGTTGCGCGTTTAAGAAACCAAAAAAATTATAGTCTTTGTCGGATGTATTTCATTCGTGATGGAATTGTAGATAGTTTAATGGAACAATAAAAAATATTTTATATAAAATATTAATTGTTTCATGATGTAATAGGAGTAGTTAAATCTATAATATTTAAATTAAAAATCATCAATATTAATATATATTTTTTAAAATTATTTTATAACCTCAATTTGAAAAGCATTCTTAACCAAACATATTAAACTACTTTTCGTTTAATCTCAATTTCAACCTTAATTTTAACCAAACATATATATATACCAAACCAACCTTAACCAAAAATACTTTTTATAAAACAATTTTTTTCAAACCACAATCATAAAAACTATCACAATACCAAACACATTTATACTGATCTATAGGGAGAATGGAGATTTGAAAATATATTTTGCCTCCTCTTTTTAGACTACTAGAATGTTGTCTGACTAGCGATTAGAATACACTTCGGCCATATAAATTAAGATTGGGATCTTACTTGTATATATAGAATAAACATATATTTGGTTATATTTGCTCTCGGAGTGTCGTGTATATGCATCCTAACATCTGGATAGAACTTAGTCACCGTAACGCTATTGCTTGGTTTTTTAGATTCAAAGCATTTTGTCAAAATCAAACTGAACATCAAAGCAAATTTGACAGGAAATTTAGAAGCAGGCTACAACTGCGGAAACTTCGATCGCTCAGCTCATGATAAGAATCACCACGCGCATATTTCATGGATTCTTTAATAAAATAATGCAGTGTTTTATTTTTATTCTTTTAAATTTAGGGTTAAAAAGATGTTCTTTCATCAATTTTTGCACGTTAATAATTCACGTGTTTATTTAAAAATATAATATTAAATGTCTTTCAATGTACTAGAATGATATCGATCGACTATGTTTTTAGGATTGTTCAAAGAAAAGAATTAATCTTCGTTGATATATAAGTTGATTTGAAGATTTCGTTTGGTGTAAAAGTTTTTTTTTTTGGTTCACACTGCATCACAAGTCGAGTCAAGTTTTCTTAATGAAAAAATTATGTTAGAAAAATAATAACCTAAATCAAACCGGGTTGACTTGATAAACATGTGAGATATGAGAATGGGATACTCCGTAGCATAAAAAACAAAAAAAACTACAAAACTCAAGGTTTAATAACCTAATCTTAAAAGATAAAACTTTAAAAAAGAAACATCAAATACAAAAAATTCGAGTCAACCCCAATTCACTCTACTAGCCCTCCAACCGCAACATGAAATCGGGATTAAAAAATTAATTTGTTAAACAAAATAACCTAGAAAAAAGAATCAAAGTTAAATAAAACAACATTGAAAAAAAACATGAGTCACCCTGGATTTACTTGATTGAATTGCGACTCAATATAACCCCATAGAAAGGAAAAACATAAAAAAAATCAAAAAGCTCAAGACTGGATAGCCTAATGTCAAGATGAAATTTTAAAAAAAAACATTGAATTTTTTTTTGAAATAACCCAGGTCAATTTGACTAACCCGCGATACATGATAGCCACATAAAATAAGAAAATGATTAAAAAAAAGCAATTAAAAGAAAGAGGACCAAAATTAGATGAAAAAATAAGTAGTTGAGGGAAAAATTAAAAAAAAATAAGAAAATGATAACAAAAGAGAAATTAAAAAAACGAGGACCAAAATTAGATAAAAAAATAAATAAAATAAATTTTTGAGGGATAATATTAAGAAAAAGAATAAAAATAGCAATTAAAAGAATGAGAACTAAAATTGGATAAACAAATTAATGAAACAAGGGAAAAATTGAAAAAAAGAAGAACAAATCAAGAAAATAATAAAAAAAAAACAGTAATCAAAAGAATGAGCACCAAAGGAATAAAATTGAAAAAAAAAATCTAAAACAAATATATATCAACCAAAAGAAAGAGGACCACAATTGAAAGAATAAATAAATGGGAGGACAAACTATGAATTTTGGTTGAAACTGCACAGATTTCAAGGAGATGAAAGAGAAAAAAGGGAGATAAAGAAAAAAAAATTCCACCAGTATCGAACCACTGTAAATTTCACTACACACGTTGTCCTATCAGCCGCACCCACTAGACGCTTCTGATGACACAATGATTGGACTCTTTTTAGCCACTGAAAGACGCCACACACGCTACTCAAAGAGCGTAGGCAGTGTCCACTCATTGTAGCACGCGCTAACCAATTTTTTTATTTTTTTATCCTTTAAAAGATCGATTTACCCCTAACTCAAATAAATTATAATGAAAAAATCATGATGAAATATCAAAATACGTACCCTTTGACCCCATCTTTAAGTGCAATGAAGTAATTTTACTATTTTTTTTTAAATAAAAATAAAATGATACAAAACCCCTCTTATATATCCTATAACTTTTTGTCTACTCTTTAATTAATGGTGTTTAATTATGTCAATATTATTTAACTGTGAAAAAAGGTTGATAAACTATTATACCCCGATTCATTTCATAGTACCAAATCAAGAAGAACATTTTACCCGTATGGAGGCCATTTAAATTTTGAAATGAAGGCAAAAAACGTGATTGCACTCTATATGACTTGATGGAAGATTGCGTGTCTGCTATGATCAGTTAACTCTTCTTGCACCATAAACATTAATTGCCTTTTGTCTGAAATACCCAGCTCCATCTTTTATTCTGTATATAAAGTCAATAAATTAAAAAAATGATTCCAGGAAACAAGTGCACGATATTATAATATTTTTGACAAATTTGTGCCCAAACTATCACTCGAAAAGCTTTCTAACTGGATCGATCGCTCATCTATTGGATGTTATCTAGTTAAAACTCACCTGAAAATTTTAACCTCCATGACCTAGATATTTTAATGTCTTAAGAAGAAGTTGTCTTGCCATGAATATTAGTAAAAAAATTAATTGGATAGTTGTTTTTTTTTTTTTTTTGTTAGGGATGGAAATAATGAGAATCGGGTAATAATTATGTGACAAAATATGTCCCTTTCCCCATATTTTTTAAGTGAAATATTGTATTATTATGATAACTTGTTGCAACATGCCACTAGCAACAGGATAAGCTATTTCTTTACAGAATGTTGACATTTATCGTTGTAATAATTCATATAGTATACAGTATTAGCTGCGGATTAGTTTAGTGGGTTAGTTTAAATTAATTTGGGTTTTTTTTTTAAATTTATTTTTTTAATTTAAAATTTTCTTACATCATGTCCTTCAAAACAAATTAGGTTGTTTAAGAATTAAGTTTTATAATTTTTTTATTGTTTTCTATTGAGTTATCTCATTTATATAATCTGGTCGCAAAGTTTAGTTGACTTGGCCGATTTGTTTATTTTTTTAATTATTTTTTTCTCAAATTCATTTTTCTACGTTAGATTTATTTGGAGTTGGATTTTGATTTTTTTTTATTGACTTATATCGGTCTTATTATTTAGCTTATATATTTGACATGCTAACTTAGATTGATTCATGTAAGTTTTTTTTTTTAATTTGATTATTTGAAATTATTGCTTCATCATCCTTTTCATTTCGGTAACCCTTTTTTTATCCAGGGTACCATAATTCTTTTTGGCTTAAATTTGTTCATTTATTATTGTTATTCATCCCTTTAATATCTAATTAAATTATAAGAGTATTTTTCTTTGTGGGATCTATGCCTCAAGTTGTGTTTTTTTTATTAATTTTTTTAAGACATGTCTGCATCATCCAAACCTCTGTTTTTTTAAACAAGAGCACTGGCCTCACAGCATGGCATGGGACACAAAAATATTATTAACTAAACAATATATAGCCGTTTAAACCGTCATAAAAAACAACACAGTATTCAATAATGGAAGCATGCAGCACTGAATAACATAATACAACAATGAAAATTCAGTGTAATACAACAACACGAAACATAAATTAAGACTGACACTCCCATAAGGATGACTTTGAACAAAACTTGAAGATTTTGATCTTCCTTAAAATATTTTCTAGCAACTTGGATGTTTGTGCAAGCAAATGTTATAATGAATGCATGTGCAGACCTGACAATTTCTAAAGATTTTGATAACGGCCCCGGCAAGGTGCACCTGCTGCTCCCATTGGCTGGGCAGTGCTCAGTGGCACAAGCCCCCGTAACATTCACGGAGAACTGCCTCTCCAAATATTTATTTCTTGCCATTAAAAAAATAGTATTTATTATTTTATATTTTTTACAGGTAACTATTTATTAGACTCTCAGTGATATTATAGCTTAATTAGTATTTCTTTTTTAAAAAAAATGTTTCAATTCTATCAGTAAACAAATTTATACAGGGAACTAGAAGCTAACTTTTCCACCTGGGACTTGGGAGGGCATGTGAAGAGCCTTATTAAACGGCTGCCTGCTCTTATAATTTTCTTTTTCTTTTTCTTTATTTATGTATATTTTGAGAATGTCCTGCTCCTTCTCTTAATTCAAACAAGTACAATGGGAAATTGTTTTCTACATTATAAAATTAAATCTACTGATAAAATGACTTTAATAAATTTGGATCAATATTCCTATGATAGAGTCATTTAATAATTATATATTCTAATAAAAAAGCTGAGGTACCATGATATATATATATACTAAATGTTGAGTACGTACTTTTTAAACAAAATCATTAAGAACATCATAGAAAATGGAAAAGAAGAAGAAGAAACTAAACACCATAATCATGTACTTGAGCATATCTCCCACAAAAATGCTCTTAAAACAACATTAATCACATTGCATAAATTAAAACTTTAAATTTTATTTGAGATTAATTAAATATACATGTGCGGGATGCTTAATCTAGGGGATGTGCAATTTTATTTGAGATTAATTAAAATAAATGAATTAAATGTATACATCAATTTTTTAATTAATAATTATTTTTTAATATAAACAATACATTAGAAATACCTTCACATTTTGTTTTTCCGTATTAAAAAATTTGTTGATCAATTAATCCCACCGCGTGGCGCGGAACAACAGAGTATCTGGTCTCAAAATAAATGTGTGAAGTGACTGAAGAAGAAGACCTGAATCACGCAGACCACCGTATGCGGACCTTTTTTTTTCTTTTTCTTTTTTTCTTTTTTAATTTCCAAAGTATGAAGTCAATTACACTAAGAGAAAATAACTCTATTATTGAGTCGATGATTTCATCTTATTAAGACGTGTTATGAATTATTTGTTTGTATAATTAAGATATACGTACGGCCATGGTTGGAATTATTCAAATGGCCGTAGTTGCTTGGGCAAGCATGACTCTCATATTGTACAAGAAAGCAAGAGATTATGGATTTTAACTCATTCATTTAATATCGCAACATGTTCTTTGTTCTTTTTTGATTGTATAATGTATTTATGAGATTAATCATTTTTTTTATCGAGTTTTAAATAAGTAATTCACACTTAAATTAATTTAATTTACCTGTAGAAGATTATTTTATTATAGAGAGTATTGACTTTCTTAATAATTATATAGAAAACAAACATATCTATCAAATAAGTTAGGTCCCTTTTATACATTAAGCATTTAAATTTTAAAACTTGATAACGGTTATTTTTAAAATATTTTTTATTTAAAATTAAATGTTTTATTTATTTTTTAAAATTTATTTTTAACATCAAAATATCAAAATTATATAAAAATATTAAAAACAAATTAATTTACAATAAAAAAAAGAGTAAAATTGCTTTTGACAAATAAGTGACGAACTAAAGTCACGATCAAAGAAACAAATAAGAATTATATTAAATAGTCTCTGGCAACCATTGCACGTCGAGAAACAACCTGAAGAAGTAGGTGAATGGGTTTGATTATTATTTTCATTTGGAGAAGAAATAATCCAAAATTTGATGTTTTAACTTTTTGTGTGTGGTCAACTAGCTGAGGATCAAATTAATACGGTGGTGGTAGTTGCAGTACATTTTTCCCATCTCTATGAGAAGAAGGCGCTCTTAGGGAGGTATAATCCAGCCTACAAAGCTCCAAAATTGAAATCTTATCCTCCAAGAGGACTCCATTTATTGACAGTTTGACACGATGCCCGTGGCAGATGTCACCTCCTTTTCATTTATTATGCGCGTGGGATTGATTTTTTTTTTTTTATGTAAATAAAATATTTGGTTTTGCTAATGTTTTGTCTCGAAGGAAAAAAATTGTGCAAGGAATGATTTGAAGTGATTTATTACCTTGGTAGTAGGTTTTAAAATAATTTAAATAACTAGTAAGAATGTTGTTCGATTTAAGATGAAATTTTTTAATAAAAATTAAGATAATAATATATTAGATTGATTCGAATCAATCCGGATTAACTTATTAATCAGCATACCAAGTCATGAGATTATTACAACTCCATAGAAACAAATTAAAACAACTTACGAAACTCAATTTCTAATAAACCTAATATTGAAGGATGAAACTAAAAAAAATATCATTTAAAAAAAAATACCCGAGTCAACTCGGGTTAACCTGTCAAAATTGTGACCAGGGTCATGAGATCAGAATAACCCAATAAAAACAAATCAAAACAAATTATGAAATTTAATTATCAATCAATGCAGTGTTGAAAGATAAAATTAAAAAAAAAATCAATTAAAAAAAGAGCATAAAAAACAACTAGGTCGATTAGGGTTAACCTGCTAGACCTATAACTCCAGTAATGATGAAGATAATCTCATAGAAAACAGACCAAAATAAATTATGGAGTCTAATTCTCTGTATTAACCCAATATTAAAGGATAAAATTAAAAAAAATTAATCAATAAAAGAAAAAAACTCGAGTTAACCCATTAAATTCACGATCCGGGTCACTAGTCTGGGATAGCCTTATAAAAAATAAATTGAAAAAATTATGATATCCACTCTCTAATAAATATAATGTTGAATGATAAATTTGAAATTGAAAAAAAAATAAAATAAAAAATTAAAGGAAGGAAATAAACACAAGTGAATAGTATTATATAAAGACAGGTACAGTAAAACCCCTATTCTTTTAGTTTTAGTTTTTTTTTTTGGTTAATTCAATTGCCCAATCAAGTCATTTCAAAAGAAAAAAAAATCGAGTTATTTCACTGGTGTATCTTAAAAATATATTTTACATGATCCAGTAACTGTTTAGTCAAAATTTAAGTAATCCATCGATTTAGAAAACCAAATTTAAAACACTGCTGGCACACTTAATCCTTTCTTTGTTTTTTCGAACGTAGAAATGAATACAAGATCGAAGGCTAATTGTTACAAAACAGTAATATAGATTATATTATGTAATTTAATTAGATCTTATTTAACGATTTACTTTTTTAGGTTAGTAGATAATTTAATAAAATATCAAAATCTCATTAATCATGCGATGGAAAATTTGAATCTTATCATCAATCTTTGATTAAATTAAAAATTTGAGGTAGGCTTTTATATATATTTTTTAAATTCAAAAAGGCATTTTATATTTTAAGAACTCAAACTATAAATTAAATTGAATTATTTTATGAAATGATAAAAACTATTTTTATGAACTTTATTTCAAGTTCACCTCATTCTCAAAAATAAAAGAAAAAGAAAAAGAAAAAAAATAAATTTTATCAAAAAATCATCTCAACCCAATTACTTAAACTTTTAGGTGAGGTTCCAATATATGATTTATATTATTCTTTAACACACTCCTCAATTGAAAGCCCTTTGAGCTTGAAACTTGTACAGACTCACACAACCTTGTGCTTAATTTTTATCAAATAAATGAGTTTGGTGAGATTCAAACTCGTGACCGCTTGGTCATCAAGGCTCTAATATCATGTCAAAGAACCAATTCAACCTAATAGTTTAAGCTTTTAGGTGAGGTCTCAAGATATGATTTATATTATTCTCTAACAAACTCATTTTCATTTATTATGCTCGTGGAATTAATTTTTTTAATGTAAAAAATATTTAGCTTCTTTAATGTTTTTTCTAGTAAAAACAAATCATTTAAAGATTGATTTGATGTGAGTCGTTATCTTAACAGGTTTAAAGACAACTTAAATGATAGGTAATAATGTAGTTTGAGTTAAAATAAATATTTAAGATGAGATTTTTTAATAAACATTGAGATCATATTATATTGGATCGATTCGGGTCAACCTGGATTAACCTATTAATTCACATACCAAATCATAAGATCGTGACAACCCTATAGAAGTAAATCAAAACAACTTACAGAACTTAATTTCTAATAAACTCAATGTTGAAGGATGAAACTGAAAAAAAGCAATTAAAGAAAATGACCCGAGTCAACTCACCTATTAAACCCGCGACCCGGGTCATAAGATTAAAATAACTCAATAAACGTAAATTGAAATAAATTATGAAGCTTAATTATCAATCAACCCAGTGTTGAAATATAAAATTAAAAAAAATCTATTAAAAAAGGGCACAAAAAGATAATTGGGGTCAATCAGAGTTCAAATTTGCCAAACCCATAACTCTAGTCAGGATGAATATAATTTCATAAAAAAAAACCAAAATAAATCACGAAGTTTAATTCCCTATATTAACTTAATGTTGAAGGATAAAATTGAGAAAAACATTCAATCAGAAAAAGAAAAAAAACTGGAGTTAACCCATTAAATTAACAATCTGGGTGTCATCAGTCTGGGATAACCTCATAAAAAATAAATTGAAAAAAAATCATGTTGTCCAGACCCTAATAAATATAATGTTGAATAATATAATTGAAATTGAAAAATAATTAAATAAAAAAAAACTATTCAAGTGAATAATATTATGTAAAGAAAGGTACACTAAACCTCCCTTTATTTTTATTTTTTTTTGTTAATTCAATTGCCCAATCAAATCATTTCAAAAGAAGAAGAAAAATCGAATTCTCTAACTGGTGTATCTTAAAAATATATTTTACATGATCCAGTAACTGTTTAGTCAAAATTTAAGTAATCCATTGATTTAGAAAATCAAATTCAAAACACTGCTGGCGCACTTTAATCTGGTAACTCAAGTTGAAATCCTAACCTCCAAGTTTCAAATGAAAACAAGGAATTTTTCATCCTTTCTTTGCTTTTTTCGAACGTAGAAATGAATACAAGAAGGCTAATTGTTTGCTAAACAGTAATATATATATATATATATATATATATATTATATTATGTAATTTAATTAGATCTTATTTAACGATTTACTTTTTTTAGGTTAGTAGATAATTTAATAAATTTGAATTTTATCATCGATTTTTTATTAAATTAAAGATTTGAGGTGGGTTTTTATATATTTTTTAAATTCAAAGAGCTTCCAATTAATAAATTAAATTAAATTAAATTAAAAACTTATAAGATAAATTCAAACAGTTACAAACCACATTAAATAAAAACCTTATAACAAATATTTAAGTTAATTAAAAAAAATCTTAAGGGAGGGGTTCAATTAAGTAAAATACTAAATTTGCGTCCCTAAACTCTACAAGTTCATTCATTTCTTAAAAACTGAGGAGGGTTAATTGACCCCCTAATTAAATTACACAAGTCTTTTTTTAAAGAATAAGTTATTTCGTATTCGGTATATCTCCTTTTATTGCATGGTTTATGAAAGCTTTCATCATATTTTATTGCATTAATTAATAAATCAACACAAACTAGTAACATTACTGAATCTAAATAATGATCCTTAACTGGTATTTTGTTGCATAATTACTCTTTTTTAAAAAGAAGTGTAGAAAAACGATGATGATTTTAATTATTTTTTTTAGTTCAATGTGGGTATTCGGGTCAGCTTGCGCGCACCTCGATTAATCCCACGGGCCCTGAAGTTAATGACCATGTAAATCTCCAATGACAATCATACGAGCAACCACAAGGCTCGAACCTGAGATCACAGAGTAAGCAAACCTCTTGATCCCAAGTTTTTATTACTGGACCACCACCTAAATAGTTGATTTTAATTAATTTTTAAATGGTCATGCCAGTGCTTTTGACCTTCAAAACACCCTAAAGCTTAAACCTAGCTAGCTAGACAGGCACGACAGATGGGAAGACATTTCAGATTTGGAGTTTATATTTGCCTTTATACTTTGTTTATTGCAAGGGGTTGAATACCTTTTAAGGGAATCCAAAGGCTGGGATCGAGGTAACCTAGCTAGCCGAGCTCCTCTCTCCATGGAGACAGCCATACATGATATCCAAGTTGCTTCAATTATTTACATAGAATATAAAATAATTGGGACGCTTATGATTTCTTTTTTCTTGATGGAAATAAAAGGAGAAATTAAATTCGGCTGCCCAGGCGCGATGACATCTGTTAATATTGCTGAGGGCCAAGCCGAAAATTAAAGTCAAAGTCCCAAATAAATTATTCATCAACAGGTCTTTCCCCTTCCATGTTCTACCGCTTCCTGTTACATGCTGATCATGGCCAACTACTTAGAGAAACCATTTCAATAATCAAAACCCTAGAAAAAATAATTAAAAAAAAGAAACACTAGAGGACCAGCTGATAAATTAAAGAAGGTGATAAATTAGTGTTAAATCCAGTTTGCATGAAGGATGAATATATATAAATTTAATACTTATAATTTTTTTTCCTTTCTCTATTATTAATGTAGCCTTTATTTACAAGACGAAGTGCATGTATGTGTTAAAATACTTATATGGCACAAATAAGTTTAAAACCTTCAATAATATTATTATTTTTAAAAAAATATTTCTCCCTTCAGCGTAACAAAACAATAGTATGAAATTAAAATAAATTTCATTGACTAAAAAATCAACAAATTACTCATTTTAAATAAGGAATGTAAATGGGTAACTTTACGTAATTATTAAGATTAAATTCTCTCCATTAAATTTGATTGGTGTCAAACTTAGAAATTTCAACTCCAGAAATCTGAATCTTAAATCCTTAAACATGTAAGCAATATTGTTTTATCAAAATAATTTTTTTTTAAAAAAAACATAAATTTTAATGTTTTAATGATTGAAACACATTTCAAAAATAAATTCTAAATACATTGAACGGTATTAGCAAACAAACTAAACATACATCACGAACATTTTTATTTTTAATAAAAAACTAGGACATGACATGCCAATTTTGGGAGAATCTGACAAGTTTTGTGTAAGAAAATGATGATGTTTAGCTATATATAAAATAAAATGATTAATGATTTATAGCATAGTTTTGAAATCCGGCCCAGTCTGGTGGGTTGATCTGGGATTCGGCCGATTCGGGGTTGGAACCAGGTCGAGTTGAAGAAAAAATAGGAAAAAAAAAAAACTCGGTGTGACTCGGCTAATCTAGCTGGTTGATCTGGTAAAACCCGGTCAAGATCTGGTTGCATACCCTCAGAACCCGGGTCTTTGAATCAGACCGGTCAACAAACCGGATTTTAAAACTATGGATTATAGTAAGCTTTATTTTAGAGAATGAAAATCAAATTAATATTCCTAAATTTATTCAATATAATTAATGCTCAAAATGTTTACGTCTTAGGTAACCGAGCAAATGGCTTTCTGATCATATTACGGCCTCGGAAGGTTTTGGAATTCCAAGACATCATCCACAGCATCATTAGCCGACAAGACTCTGGTCAGAAGAGAGAGAATTTAATTTTAAAACTATTATTACAGTACTTTACTACATATAGTGAAAGCACGTCGAGCCCACCTGAGGAGTGGTTAAACGGCGGGTTCGTACAGTGAACGTCGAAGGGCAAAGATTAATTATTTTTATTCGTTTTCTTTTATTATTTTCTAATTTTTATGGGGAAAGAGAGAGAGTTTATGTAAAAGCCAGATAAATTTTACGGTTATGAAGGGATTATCAGCGATGT
>Ga0307513_10009067_pt1 | contig 12615 bp, 12 predicted proteins | sample 15_EM_MG_FD_202174 | JGI IMG/M metagenome (GOLD analysis project Ga0307513, IMG submission 202174) | Populus trichocarpa ectomycorrhiza microbial communities from riparian zone in the Pacific Northwest, United States - 15_EM | ecosystem: Host-associated > Plants > Roots > Unclassified | place... | reverse complement strand
TCCGGCCCCGTCATCACCGTCACATGGGCCATGCTGCACAGCTATCAGCGCTCATAAGGACTCCTTACGAGCGCAGCATCCCGGCCTCACCCAATCCCCGCAAGGCGGCCCTCACCGGAGGGGTACGGTGCTCAGGCGGGCGGCCAGTTGCAGGCTAAGTGAGTTATCATCCCGACGGCGAAAGCCGTAAGCGTGAAGATGCATTGAATCTCCTACGGTTGGGGGATTGCTCAGATGCCCAAAGTTAAACTCCCTCGTCATGTAAGCTAAGAGTCGATCCTGGATCACCAAAACAAGCTTCTTGTTCACATGTTCGAACGTCTGGATTTTGTGATGCATCTGCACCAAGATCGTTTTCGCGGTCATTTTCCAGTTCATGCCGAACGGGCTGCGAGAGTTCTCCGCATCGTCTTTGCGTGGCACACCCAATTCCCGAAGCAGACGTTGGCGCTCCGGCCATACGGTGCCCGTTGTATCGAGCGTTTGCAGTTCCATCCCGACGAAATCACGTACCCGACCGTCCTTCACTGAAACGACGAAATAGTCGATCCGCCCGCCCGGGATCCCCACCTCGGAGACAATATGAAGCTCGTTGCCGGGCTCGTGCATTGTCAGGAGGTGAAGGCAGTCCGTGAATATCTGGCGGCGCTCAATGAGGCGCGTAGGGCAAATAATCACGGGCGCCGGTGGCCGCCCGTAGTCTACGGTGCACGTGCCGATAGATATCGCAGGCTCGCTTTTTCTCGTCTTCCAGCACTTCCTACCCAAGAATGGGCATTGCTGTTCCGCGACCGTGACGACCCAATTTTCGCCGATCTTATCCGAGGCCTTCCCAAAGAGCTCCGCAACCAAGCTCATAGAGCGCAACGCTCCTCAGCGATTTCCAAATACTCCGGCGACAGATCTATGCCAACTGAGCGGCGGTCGAGGAGCTGGGCGACGCGCATAGTCGTTCCTGTTCCGCAGAAGGGATCGAGAACGACGCCGCCCACAGGGCAGCTGCAGGAAATTGGCCGTTTGCAGAGATCTTCAGGATAGGCCGCAAAATGCCGGTGAGATCGCTTGGTATCCACGGGCATAATTTCCCAGACGTCGCTCATCTTCGCGCCGTTGGGATGGTAGCGAAGGAAATAAAATCCCTTTTCGACTAGCTCCCGCGCCCGGCCAGAAACACGTTCTCCGTCGGAGTGTGTGGCGCGTTGCGCTCCGCGAATCACCATACGGAAATCGGAGATTTCGCCGGCACCGACCTTCGCGAGCTCTGCCTCAAGCGCTCCGAACGCTCGAACCTTCTCGCCGGGTGAAAGAGCAGTGGAAAGCTCAATCTGCCGTTTGTACTTGATACCTGAAACGCCAGTCGCAGAGATCACACGCCCGTTTACGATCCTAGAATCCCTCGGCTTACTCCGCAGAGCATCAGCATCGTAAAAATAAGATCTAGATTTCGTGAAATGGAATACGTGCTCATGCATGTTACGAAGCTTGTCCTTACTTTGGTCCATGCCACCTTTGACTTTGTGCCAGATGACGTCGTTCCGCATAATGAAGCCGAGTTCATCCGTCATACGGATCGCAATGCGCCACGGAAGGCCCAACATTCCCTTCGTCGCGTAGGCGTCTCCCAAATTCAGCCAGAAGGATCCTGTTGGCTTGAGCACGCGGTGGACTTCCCGGAACACAGCGACGAGCGCGTCGATGTATTCCTGTGGCTTGCTCTCAAGGCCGATGCCGTCGACGCCATAATCCCTCTGGCCCCAGTAAGGAGGCGAGGTCATGCAAAAATCGATGGAATCGCTCGGCAAAGCTTGGAGCATTTCTGACGCTTCGCCGCATAAAAAGAGCGGCTGAGTGTGGCTTTGGCAGAGATAGTTTTCAGCCTCGGTCCGAGGATCAGCCGATCGATCTATCCGGAGATGGAGAGCAGGCTGGTTCAAGGGGCCTCACCTTTCTTGCTTCGTTGACGCGAGGACGCTTGGGCAGCAACGCGGTACGCCTAGATGGTCCCACACGCGGCGCGCGCGAAGCTGATTCGCATGGGGCGACTCTGAGCTAGGTCCTCGCGCACTGGAAAGCGATATCTGACGGTCACACCGAAGGGGTTTCGAGGGTCATCTGCGCACGACGTCGGTTGAGGAAAAGTGTCGCCAAGCTTTGCCACGTTGGCGACCTCTCGTTCCGCTCCCAAGGCCACCTCGAAATATATGCACCCATAGAGCCCCCAGGGATTTGCCGAGGACCCGTTGTGAAGCGCCTACTTCTACCCACCGGCAACTTCTCGTGATGGCAGCCGCCCGGCTATGGTCGGAGCTGAGGTCGCCTACTGCCCGCGCAGCCGCTCGCTCGCTACGGCGCCTTGGGGGGCGCGCTCCGCTCACGGCTGCGCTCGGCCCATGGCTAGAATGTAGATGTGTCCGATATCGAGGGACCGAAAATCTGCCCGAAGGGTCTTTGCGGTCCGAAAGTGGGGCACCGTCAGCTCCTTTTTAAGGCGGGAAAGGGCATCACTGTCCCAAAGGAGGGTACCGTACTGGGCCTGTTTTCGGACCGTGTTTTGTTTTCAGCTTCGGCCGGTGGTCGCCAGCGCATGAACGCTTTTGAGGGCAAGGCGCCGGTCTTATCGCATCGTTCGTCCAGGAGCCTCCATTCGGTCGCGTGGCGGACCTTCCGTGTGAAGCCTCCCGGCGTGACACACTCGATGAACCCTCGATCTTGAAGTGTGGTGAGCGCCCTCCCGGCCGTATCCTTGTTTATGTTGCATCGGTCGGCGGCGTCCCGAACCGAGAGCGCGATCCAGCCATTGTTCACACCATTGAAACGGCGACGCACCTCGACGTACACGGCGCGCTGAGCGGGGGTGAGTGACCGCCAGGCCGGCGATTCCATCATGAAGCTGTCGAGGCGCACGAAGTGTCCTTTGCTTTTGCTCCGGCCCCGCTTGTCTTGTCGATTTGGCATGGCGTGAAGCCAGGCACCCGGCGAGCGCGAGGCAGGCGGGCGGGCTTCGAGCGCCCAAAGGGCGCCAGCTGGCCACCACGCCCGCCAGCGTTTCTAGGCTGCCTCGGCGCCTCCTTTCTTCAAGGAGTCAACGCAAGAGGGCGATACATCACGGCATGTGAGGATGTTCGGGGTCTTCAGGATCAACGGGCCTAAAGTTCGCGCGGCGCAGTTCAATAGAATCCGCCATCCCCCCGACGGATTAACCATCAGCGTGTGCACGCGGGTCCTCCGGCCAGTAATCTCCTGCGACCGCACGCGGCTGCGCGAAGGCGCTCCAAACCCCTTCTTCCCTGCGACCGGCGGCGGGTTCATGTTTTGCATGACCACCTCAGAGGCCCCCAGCCTTTGCCGGTGCCCTGTCAGCCTCCAGGGTTGTAGTGAAGGCCCGCTCTGCCAGGTACGCGTCGAGGTCGGCTCGGCGATATCGGACCGCGCGACCAAGCCGCACAAACCGGGGTCCCTCGCCAGTGATCCGCCATTTGCGCAGGGTGACTTCAGACAGGCCACAGACCTTGGCGACCCGCTCAGTGTCTAAAAGTTCGTCGTCCATCGTTTCGCTCCGTCGCTTGATCGCGATGGTCGAAACTGGCCGCACTCCAGAGTGTTCGCAGCAGACAACACCCCCTTCAAATGGCGGGAGCAACCCCCTTCCGCCCACCTTCAGGAAGTCTTTTTGGAATTACCCCTCGGCGCTCCGCCGCCCGTATAAAAGCGAGGGTCCAGTCGTAGCCGGGAGCCTGAATCTCGCTCGTCCAAGCGAATAGAATTTCAGTGGCAAGGTTGGTTTGTCCTAGGCTGGGCGTCTTCGCCCGAATGGCTTGACCAAGCTCAAGCGCATGAGGCTCCCAGTTGGTCGCCACCCATTCTCGTCGTCGCGCTGCGCTGCGCCTCCCCCCGACCCCCCCACCCTCGATAACCTTCAGCGTGTTCTTGGCGAGGGGCGCGACGCGGAGCTCACACTCGGCTCGGGCAAGCGCGTATGCTGCAGCGGCCACGGTATCGAGCAATTCCGTCAGGTCGATGGACGGGGTTTCATCGCGCACCGCCTCCGCCTCATCGCGGGCAAACTCCTGGGATCTATCTGCAAGAGTTAGCCATTCGCGCGCAGGTCCAAATGGCCCTTCGTAAACCCACCCATGTTCCACCTCCGTGTCGGGGGGCAAGAGCGCCCGCATCCCTTCCGTAATCCGCGCTCGCATCCCATTGACTGTGGCCCAAAGCGCCGGTTCGCGTCGCCGGGTTGACGCCGCTAATCGCTTAATTCGCAGGCCGATCTTTTTGAAGGTTACGACGTGCTGCTCGACATACGCCGCATGGCCCTCATCGTCGGGCAAAAAGTGAGGAGAGTGCGGCCCCAGGGCGTCGCGAGGCACGAAGCAAACCACGCCCTCCAGCTTGACGCGTTCCCCGGTGGTGCGGCGCTCTAACTGAAGATAAGCCCACCATTCCTCCGTGTCATGAAGGTCCACGAGGGGTCCTTCCAGCCGGTCGAATCGGCGGAGCTCTGCAATTGAAATTACGTCACCGACTTCCGCCCAAACCCTCTGGTCTCCAGGCTCAGAAAAGAAGCTGACCTCCTCCTCCCCTCCCTCGGCTTCTGACGGGAAATAGAGATCTACGCCGAAGATTCCGTCCGGTGCGTGCCAGCTCTCTGGCGGTATTGCAGAATGATTAAGGTCGAAGGTCACCCCGTCGATGACGCCTTCCCGGCTGGTTTCCAGCAACCGAGCGATATCGACGCGTGGGTTGGGGCCGAATGGCTTGAAGCTCTCCTCGGTCATGCTTCGGCCCGTCTGTTCAGCGCCGCATCAATCTCCCCGCCAATCCAGTCATTGGCTCGCTTAAGCGGATCGTCAGCCAAGTGGGCATATCGCGCGGTGGTCGCGGCATGGCGGTGACCAAGAAGAGCGCCGATGACGGGAAGGCCGAAGCCGCCCGCTGCGCCGAAACTCGCGAATGTATGCCGTAGGTCATGGAGACGCACATCCGTGAGCTTCGCCCGTAATCGAGCTTCTTCCCAGACCTTCGCAGCGCCTTGGTAGTGACCCTTAGCCAGAAGCCCCAAGGTGCGGGCCGTGGCGCCCTTGCCCCGCGCCACCACCGGCTTGTCGGGCTGGATCGTAGGGCGGACATTTCCTCGCTCCTTGGTCCGTTCCGCTTTGGTAGAGGGAAACACAAACGGAATGTCCGCGTGCCGCTCAATGGTGGTCAGGATTGAAACTGCGCCCGGCGACAGGCTGATGGTCTTCTCGCCGGTCTTGGAATCGGCGAGGCGCAACGCGCCGCGTTCCAGATCAACCTCGCTCCAGCGCAGACCGGCGATTTCTGATTTGCGGGCACCGGTCAGCGCGAGCAGCCGCACGATGGCGAGGCCATATGGGTGCATGCCCTCCGCTTCCATGGATTCCAGCGCGACGCCCAGGCGCGAGACTTCGGCCGGCGAGAGAAACCGATCCATCTTGCGGTCGGGGAACCGCTTCACCCCGCGCACCGGGTTTGCTGGCAGGTGTCCACGATCCACGGCAAAGCTCAACATGGCGCCTAACAGCCCAAGGGTACGCGTTGCCGCCCCCCGTCCGCCAGTGACCACCGCCTTGCCTCGGGCCTTAGTCTTTTCGATCACGGCGGTCTTGCCGTCAGCCACATCCGCGAGAAACCGTTCGACGTCCGCCCGCTTCACATTCGATAGGCGCTTGCGTCCCATAAGAGGCTTGATGTGCCGTTCGATCCGGCTCTTGTCGGTCTTGAGCGTGCTAGCTTTCTTGGTGGCGCACCCTTCCTTGAGATAGAGGTCGCAGAGGTCCGCCACGGTCATCTCCGCGCGTTTCTCGGCCCGTCCGCCTTGCGGGTCGCCGCCGCCTACAACGTCCGCCAGCGCGGTGCGCGCCATCTTCCGAGCAGTCTCAGCCGGGAAGTGCGGCCCGTAGCGGCCGAGCGTGAACATGCGTTCGACGCCAGTCCGCCCTCCACCGACCCGATATCTGATCACAAAGGTCTTCACTCCAGCCTTCGTTATGCGAAGGCCGAACCCCCGCAATTCAGAATCCCAAACCACTATCCGGCCGTCATTGGTCCACGCTTCGTCGCAAACTGTTTTTGTAAGCCTTTGGCGTACAAGGGGTTGTGACATTTTCCAGGTCCGCACGGGGTCCGCACCGTGGAGGGAATCTCCCGATACCGCCGGCTACGAACAGACCACGAACCTGCCGTAATTCCAAGGGTTTATATGCCGGGAACTACGACAGAAAACGACGCGATACGTCCCTCTCTTGCCCTCCGAAGGCAAAGGTCACACGTTCGAATCGTGTCGGGTGCGCCAGCGAAATCAATTAATGCAGCTTTCTGGCGCCGGCCCCACCGCTCGCGTCTGTAGACGCTGGTCCAGTTATCGACGCCAACGACTTTCCCGTCACACAAGAAGACGAAAGGCGCGCGTTATCTAAGACAATTCAATTGCTTGAGTGATTTCGAATTCCTTTTGACCTTAATGTCCTCTTATTCCTCCTCCGTGCCGCGGTCGGTATCCTGACCAGGACCTGACGCCTGTGAGGGCGCCTGAGGCGAAAACGCTTTCCATAGCCGCGGAACCGGGGGCGATTCCATGACGGACATCGATGCAAACCGCTGTCGCCAGCGCGCCTTGGCGCTGGCGAAACGCGCCGACGACGCCGAGAATTACGCCACGATGATCGTCTATGACGGCTTGTCGCGCGAATGGCTCCGCCTGGCCGCCATTCTCGAGGCGGAGGCCGAAAATATCGACGCGGTCGATCTGCACGTCAGCGCGCGGCTGCGGGCGTTTCGCACGGAGGCCGGCTTGGACTTCTCCCAACTCGGAGCGCGCAGCGGCGTCGCCATGCAGGAGATCGAACTCTACGAGAGCGGCGCCGTGGCGGTGCCCGCGGCCGTGATCTGGCGGCTGGCGCAAAGCCTGAAGCGGCCGGTGACGGCTTTCTACCCCGGCGCCGTCGGCGGCTGACCCCCGCAACAGGGCCTGGAAAGTCTAGTCGGGGAGCGGCAGCACGCCCATCAGCGCGCCCCAGACCATGTAGGCGCCGCCGAAGGCGATGGCCACGCCATAGGGGATGCCGCGGCCGAAGTCCCCCTTGCCGCGCAGGGCGAACATCACCGCCGCCCGGCGGGGCCGCGTGGCCAGCGACACCACCGCCATCGCCCCGCCGCTGAGGACGGTGGCGAGCGCGAAGATCGAGAGATGGCTCAGGCCCGCGAACAGCGCCACGGCGGCGAACAGCTTCACGTCGCCGGCGCCCATCACGCCGAAGGCGTAGAGCCCATAGCCGATCGCGAACGCCACGCCGCCGGCGATCAGGCTCGAGACCAGGTCCTGCCGGCCGCCCGTGAACGCCCAGACGGCGAACAGGATCAGGACCGCCAGCACGGCGCGATTGGGGATCCTGCGCGAGATGATGTCGCTGGCGGCGGCCCAGGCCAGCACGACGCTGAGTCCGGCGGCCATCAGGCAGCGGACGAACTCAAGGCTGGACAAGCGAGGCGCTCCCATCGCGGCCGGCCATGGCGCGGACGATCTTCAGGTTCTCCGAGGCGCGGCCGTAGTATTCGCTCTTCAGCGCCACGGCGCGGTCGAGCAGGTCCTCGGCCTTGACGTAGTCGCCGCGCGCGCCGGCGGCGACCCCGGCGTTGTTGAGCAGCATGGCCTGGTCGTCGGGCGCCCCCCCGGCGATGGACCGCTCGTAGTCGCCGGCGAACGCCATGGCGAGCCGCAGGTTCGTGCGGGCTTCGGGGAAGTCCGGCTTCTTCTGCAGGGCGGCGACGAAGTCGGCCACGGCCTCCTGCGGGCGATGCTGCAGCAGGCGCGAATAGCCGCGGTTGTTCAGCACCAGGGCTGCGCCGCCGGGCGTTTCCAGGCCATGGGCGTAGGCCGCCTCGGCCTCGGCCCACTGGGCGCGCCTGTCGTATTCGCTGCCCAGCGCGTTCCAGGCCCGCCACATCGACGGGTCCTCGGCGACGGCTTTCTGCAGCATGGCGAAGGCTTCGTCGGAGCGGCCCATCAGCGACAGGATCACGCCCTGGCCCTCGTGCGATCGCGCCTGGGCGGCCGGATCGTTCTCCACGCTCTTGTAGGCCGCCAGCGCCGGCCCGAACCGGCCGCGGGCCAGGTTCAGGTCGCCGCCCAGCAGCGTCAGGCGCGCGTCCTTCACCCCGGCCAGCAGCGCCTGGTCGAGGAAGCGGCCGGCGTCGAGCAGCCGGGCCTCGTCGAGGGCCTGGCGGACCTCGGCCACGGTCGTGTCGCTGGCGACGGGCGAGGCCTTGGCGGCCTTGCCGAACATGCGGGCGTCCGCCGGCGTCGAGGCCAGGGTCGCCGCGGCGATCAGGATCAGGGTGGCGAGGCGCAAGGTCATGTCCTCCGGGGGGCGGGCTGGGCCGATCGCGACGGCCAGGCCAGGGAGTCGGCGCCCAGCGTCAGCTCGATGCGGTTGCAGGCCGCGGCGCAATCCACCAGGCGGACCCCGTGTGGCAGGGTGCGGGCCAGCGCCTGCGCCGCCACGATGGTCGCCGCCGGATACCGGATCGTGGTGGTCGCCTGGACGGCGTGCGCCTCGGCGCCCAGCCGGGGCGCCGACCATCCGCGCTGCACGAGATTGGCGCGGACGGGCTCGGCGCCGTTCACGCGGCCCGTGGCGTTGGCGATGTAGAGCGGCCGGCCCGTCAGGAAGGGCAGGGATCGCGTGGCCGTCGCGGTCGACGACGCGCTCAGGCGAACCACTATCGGCGCGCTCGCAGCGACGGCCTGCGGGGCCGGCGCCGTCGGCAGGGCCGCCAGCATCGCCGGGGCGGTCTCCAGGCGGGCCGGCAGGTCGACGGCCCGCTGCAGCGCCTGGGAATAGGCGAGGTTGTTGGCCAGGATCGGCGAATGGGTGGTGTCGAGCGCCTCGGCCTGGGCGTAATAGCGCGCGCTGAGGTCGAAGCGGCCGAGCTTGTCGTAGACGACCCCGAAGGCGTTCAGCACCCGCACGTCGTTCGGCGCCTCGAGGCGGGCGGCCTGCAGCAGGTCCAGCGCCCGCACATAGTCCTTGCGCGAGATCGCCGCCACGGCGCTGGCGTAGTCGCGGTCCAGCGTCGAGACCTCCGAGGCCGCCATCCTGGCCGGCCGGACCGCGGTCCAGTGCGCGAAGCGCGGCAGGCTCGCGCAGCCGCTGGTGGCGACCATCAGGGCCGCGGCGAGGACGATCTTGGAGAGGCGCAGGTTTGTCATGGGTGAACCACCGGCGTTTGCCGCGACAGGGCGGGGGTGAGGGTGCGCACGACGTCGATGGCCGGCGGCAGCAGCAGGGCCACGATGATCACCGGCATCAGGCAGGCCACCAGCGGCACCGTCATCAGCACCGGGATGCGCATGGCCTTCTCTTCGGCCTTCAGGAAGCGATGCTCGCGCATCTCCGTCGAATAGGTGCGCAGGCTCTGGGCGATGCTGACCCCCAGGGCGTCGGTCTGGATCAGCAGGGCCACGAAGGATTTCACCGAGGGGACGTCGACCCGCTCGGCCATGGCGCGCAGGGCGTCGGCCCGGCCCCGGCCCGCGCTCAGTTCGTCGGCCAGCCGGCCGAACTCCTCGGCGATCCGGGGATGGGACTCCCCCACCTCCTGGCCGACGCGCACGAACGCCGATTCCAGGCCGAGCCCGGCTTCGACGCAGACGACCATCAGGTCCAGTGCGTCGGGAAATTCCTGCGCCATCTGTGTGCGCCGCGCATCGGCGCGCTGGTCGACGAACTTGCGCGGCGCGAGGAGGCCGACGCCGCACAGCACCAGCGGGAAGACGATCGCGCCCAGGCCGCCGATCGGTTTGCCCGACAGCGAGGTCGCCAGGATCAGCAGGATCGGCAGGCCGATGGCCAGGGAAAAGCGCGTGATGACGTACCAGACCGGCGCGGCGGGATGGTCGAAACCGGCCAGCGCCAGGTCGCGGCGCAGCTTGCTGCTCTCCTTGGCGTCGCTCAGCGAGGTGGCCGACTGCACCCACTGGAGCGCGCGATTGGTCACGTCGCCGCGCTTCATCACCGAGGCGGCGGCCATCGAGGTCTCGGGGGCGGCGCCGCCCAGGCGGCGGCGGACAGCCAGGAAGGCGAGCAGGGACCGCTGCAGCAGCAGCACGCCGGCGAACACGACCCCGAAGGTCAGGATCTGCACGAAGATGTCGAAGGCGGCGATCATCTCGGGGTCAATATTTGAAGTTGATGATGCGGTGGATCATCGCCCACCCGATCAGGTAGACGACGCCCGTGATCGAGACGACCGGCCAGAAGATCGGGTCGGAGAACTTGTCGGTATAGACGCGCGGATGGATCAGAAGCTGGAACGCCACCATCGCCACCGGCAGCACGCTCAGCAGCATGGCCGAGGCCCGGCCCTCGCTCGACAGCGCCTTGACCCGCTTGCCGAGGGTCATGCGGCCGCGCATGACATTGGCTAGGCCCTCGAGGATCTCGGCGAGGTTGCCGCCGGTCTCCGACTGGATGCTGACGCTGACGGCGAAGAAATGGGCGTCCGACGATCCCGTGCGCCGCGCGAAGTTCGCCAGCGCTTCCTTGAACTCCACGCCATAGTTGGTCTCGTCGACGATCAGGCCGAACTCCGAGCCCACCGGATCGCCCAGCTCCTCCGACGCCAGCTGCACCGACGAGATCACCGGGTGGCCGGCGCGGACGGCGCGGTTGATGATGTCCAGCGCCAGCGGCAGCTGTTCCTCGATCTGCTTGATGCGGCGGTTGCGCAGCCGGCGCACCCACAGCCACACCCCCGTCAGCGACAACGCGCTGGCCCCCAGCATCGAAAAGGCGCCGTTGAGCAGGAAGCCGCGGCCGCCGCCTGAACTGGCGAGGCTCAGCGCGATGAGCCAGAGGGCCGCGGCCCCGCCGGCGGCGATCCCCAACAGCTTGGCCGGCGCGATGCTCAGCCCGGCCTGGCGGCAGTAGAGCGCGGCTTTCTCGTACAGGCCCAGCATCAGGGCGCCGCCGATGTTGGGACGACCGGGCTGCCGCACCAGGGTCGAATAGACGTCCTCGCGGCTGCGCCCCGCCTCGAGCATGGTCAGGCGCCGGTTGACGCGCCGCGTGCTGTCGCCGGCCTGGAAGATCAGCCCGGCCACCGTCTGCACCAGCAACACCACGGCCACGAAGGCCAGGACGTAGGTGAGGGGGGTAAGCAGGCTGGCCATGGCCTAGACCGATTTCCGTCCGGCGGTGAACATGATGGCCGGCATCTCGATGCCGCGGGCGATCAGGGCGTCGAGGAAGCGCGGGCGAACGCCGGTGGTCTCGAAGTCGCCGGCCACCACCCCGTCGGCCGTCCGGCCTCGGCGGCGGTAGCGGAAGATCTCCTGGGTGGAGATCACCTCCTCCTCCATGCCCACGATCTCGGTGATCGACACCACCCGGCGGCGGCCGTCGTCCATCCGCTCGACCTGCACCACCGCGTTGATCGCCGAGGCGATCTGCTGGCGGATCGAGCGGGGCGAGATCTCGAGCCCCGCCATGCCGATCATCTGCTCGACCCGCGACAGCGCATCGCGCGACGTGTTGGCGTGGACCGTGGTCATCGAGCCGTCGTGGCCGGTGTTCATCGCCTGCAGCATGTCGAAGGCCTCGCCGGCCCGGACCTCGCCGACGATGATCCGGTCGGGCCGCATCCGCAGGGCGTTGCGCACCAGGTCGCGCTGGGCGATCTCGCCCTTGCCCTCGATGTTGGCCGGCCGGGTCTCCAGGCGCCCGACGTGCGGCTGCTGCAGCTGCAGTTCGGCGGAGTCCTCGATGGTGACGATCCGCTCGTCGTCGTCGATGAAGGCCGACAGCGCGTTCAGCAGCGTCGTCTTGCCGGACCCGGTGCCGCCGGAGATCAGGATGTTGCGGCGCGCCTTGACCATCCCCTTCAGCAGTTCCGACATCTCGGCGGTGATGCTGCCCAGCTCCACCAGCCTGGCCATGTGGATCGGCGAGGCGGAGAACTTGCGGATCGACACCAGCGGCCCGTCCACCGCCAGCGGCGGCACGATGGCGTTGACCCGGCTGCCGTCGGCCAGGCGCGCGTCCACCATCGGCTGGGACTCGTCCACCCGCCGGCCCACGGCGGCGACGATCTTGTTGATGATCCGCACCAGGTGCTTGGTGTCCTGGAACTGCACGTCGGTGCGTTCCAGCCGCCCGCGGCGCTCCACATAGACGGTGGTGTGGGTGTTGATCAGGATGTCGCTGACCGTCTCGTCCTTCAGCAGCGGCTCCAGCGGCCCCAGGCCCAGCAGTTCGTCCAGCACGTCCTCGATCAGCTGGTCTGTCTGGCTGAGCGTCAGGATGCGCTTCTCGTCGGCCAGCAGGGCGCTCACCGCGCCGCGGATCTCCAGGCGCAGGCTCTCGCGCGGGGTCTTGTCCAGCAGGCTGAGGTTCAGCAGTTCGATCAGCCGCTGGTGGATGCGCACCTTCAGCGCCGTGGCGCCTTCGATGGGGGCGACGAGCGGGGCCAGGCCGATGGGCGCGCCGGGGGCGGGCGGGGCGGTGTCGACGGATTTCCAGAGCATGCTCAGCCGCCTTTCCGGGACGCCGGGGCCAGGGCGAGCGCTGTCGCGGCCATCCTGCGGGCCAGGTC
>Ga0307513_10009066_pt1 | contig 12615 bp, 11 predicted proteins | sample 15_EM_MG_FD_202174 | JGI IMG/M metagenome (GOLD analysis project Ga0307513, IMG submission 202174) | Populus trichocarpa ectomycorrhiza microbial communities from riparian zone in the Pacific Northwest, United States - 15_EM | ecosystem: Host-associated > Plants > Roots > Unclassified | place... | reverse complement strand
CCAACAAGAGAGGAATCCAGGAATTCATGGGATTCTGCAACTTCTACCGACGGTTTATAGAAGGATTCAGCAGGACAGCCAAACCCCTATACGACAGAACCAAGAAAGACGTCAAATGGGAATGGGGAGACAAGGAACAAGCAGTGTTGGACGAATTACGACAGAAGTTATGCTCAACCCCAGTGTTTACATACTTTAAACCAGGAAGGCCACTCCTCGTCGAAACCGATGCTTCAAAATATGTCTGCTCAGGCATCTTATCACAACAGGACGAAGACGCAAAATGGAGACCGATAGCATATCGGTCAAAAACAATGGCACCTGCAGAATGCAACTATGACGTACACGATAAGGAACTATTAGCCATAGTTCAAGCACTCAAGGAATGGAGACGATACCTCAGAGGAAGCGGACAACACTTCAAAGTCCTAACCGACCACAAAAACCTAATAAGGTTTACAACAATGAAAGAGCTGACGGACCGACAAATCCGATGGAGCGAAGTCTTGAGTGGCTTCGACTTCAAGATCGAATTCCGACCAGGAAAAGAAGGAGGCAAGCCGGATGTCTTAACAAGACGAAAAGCGGACATGCCTCAGCAAGGAGACGAAAGGCTCACGCAGAAGGAAAGGATTCTCTTGCCAAGAGAGAAATACTTCAGCACCAGCATCCAAGAAATGGAAACAATAAACTTCAAAACAAACGATGAAGAAGAAATCAGCAACGAATCCGGCAAGGATGACGAGATCCAAACAATAAGGGAAGCGCGGGACAAGGGAAACAAAGAAATGAACGGGGTGGCCTTAGGATTGTGCCAGTGGAAAGACGGTTACCTTTGGCACCAAGGAAAGATTTGGATTCCTAACAATGAGGGAATACGGACCAACCTTATACGACGACACCACGACATTCCTCAGGCCGGCCATGGAGGAACGGCCAAAACTACCGAGCTTCTCCAAAGAAAGTACTACTGGCCTCGCATGAGGGAAACAATCAAGCAATACGTCAAAAACTGCGACATTTGCCAACCGACAAAAGTCGTACGACATGCACCATACGGGCTAATGAAACCTAACGAGGCCCCCGATCGACCATGGAAGTCAATATCAATGGACTTCATCACAGATTTACCACTATCAGAAGGATCAGATGCAGTCCTAATCGTTATCGATAGGCTGACAAAAATGGCTCATTTCATACCAAGCACGAAGGACATGAACGCGCAGCAGTTCCAAGAAACTTTCATGAGGGAAATATTCAGACTGCATGGGCTGCCACGAGACATTATCACGGATCAAGGCTCGATATTCACAACGGACCTATGGAAAGAAACCACGAAGAAACTGGGGATTGAAAGAATGCTGAGCACAGCCTTCCACCCGCAAACCGAGGGGCAAACAGAACGGACAAATTCCACTTTAGAACAATACCTCCGAGCCTACGGCAACTATCAGCAGGACGATTGGAAGGAGCTTCTACCGATGGCCGAATTCGCCTACAACAATGGATATCAAGAAAGCGTCAGGCAAACACCATTCTTCGCGAATTACGGAACGAACCCCGAATATCAGGCCATTGGACACCTGATCCAAGGAGAAACGTCGTCACCAGAAGATATGAGTCAATTACATAACACATTACAAGCGGAAATGACGGAAGCCCAGATGCGACATAAGGAATACTACGATGCACAGCGAAAACCCGATTCCAATTTACAACAAGAAGAAATGGTGTGGTTACTACCAAGAAATATCAGGACCACCAGACCATGCAAGAAACTTGATTACAAGAAAATTGGACCATTCAAAATCTTGGCAAGGATAGGAACCAGTGCTTATAGGCTGGACCTCCCAGCCTCGATGAGAATACACAACACATGCCACATCTCTCTTCTCGAGCTTTATAACGACAACAAGCTTCCCTCACAACGATCGGAACCTCCTCCTCCTATCATCATTGAAGGTGAACCAGAATACGAACTCGAAGAAATCATCGACTCGCGTCTACACTACAACAAGCTCCAATACAGAGCTAAGTGGACAGGATACTCACCAGAACACGACAACACCTAGTACCCTGCCGATAACTTCCAAAATGCACACCTCACAAAACGGAAGTTCCACTCCAGCTACCCCAACAAGCCGCACCTCGATCAAGCTTGAGGAACAGGGCAACGGAGACATCCTCGTCTCCGTCTCGCAAGCACTGGAAGCGGAGGCAGCACCTCCTTGACCACCAAAGATGCCAACCCCTCAAGAAAACTGGGGAACCACGATAGGTTTGCCGGAGATGACGCCGACAAGCCCGCCATACCGCTCACCTTCGGCCTGGGAAGAAGCAGCACGAAGGCAAAAAGAACACGATGCACTCCACTGGACGGGGTGCTACAACGACAACTGCTGGGTGCACGACAGCGAGAAAGTGGCACGAGGCTGGTACCCCAAGAAATCCAATGCGACGCAATCCGGTTGGAACCAGCCATACGAAACGAAGGCACCAGCACCGAAAGAGGACCAAACGGTCCAACTATCAAAAAACCAGGAACGAAAGGCAAGGCATTCCACGAGAGACTGGAAGGAATGCTACAATGACAAGTGCCCGACACACGTCCAGTACAAGGTGGAGGCAGGGTACTACCCGCAGAAGGATGGAACGAAAAAGGAACTCTCGCACTGGAACCGGTACCACCGAGACCCAAAATTCCGTGTAGGAAGGAAAGGTGTCGTGGGGACACAACAGGAGAGGGAGGGGAGCGAAAAAACACAACCCGATATCGAGGCCTTACACAGGCAGATCCGGGAACTGTTGGACGGAAGGGAACGGTCCCTAAAAAATGAGGACGACTACTGACGAAAGGTAGCGGAGCAGCAAGTGAAGATAGAATGCCTCCAGGAAGACGTCCAAGGACTTCGCAGGATGGGGGCAGGATCGGGATTCAGCCTAGGAAGGTGGAAGAGAGAGGTGGACGATGCGAGGAAAGGAAACCGGAGCTCGAGCGCCGGAACCACCCGCTGAAAAAGGAGTTGAGAAGAGCTGGGCGGAAGTTGCTCGACTTGGGCAATTAGCATCGAGGGACCGATGATAGGGGGAGACGGGAGCTAATGTCACAAATGGTGACTAAGCAAGGCAGATTTCACATGAGTAATAATTATTAGTCATAAAGGTATGTTGGTTTTTGCACTATGACGTCATTCGACTCATAGCTTTCACATGACTGCGCACTTGCGAGTCATTGGTTGATTATGATTGGTTAATGGTTTCATGACGTCACGATTGTGACGTCATACGATGTAATGATTTCACACAGGATTCAGATTACGAGTCATGGGTTTCACGCATGCGACTCATTTGAGCGCATGATCGGCTATATTGGTTTGGATCGCCAAAAGAGGATGTGCGCAGTTGATTCGTAAGAATCAGCTGATGGATTTCGCACTATGACTAATTATGAGTCATGGGGCTGTGTAAGCAAGGGTGACGCGTCACCAAGGTTAGGGTTGTGGGAAGATGCCTATATAAGGCACTTGGTTCCGACCGAGAGATAGGCACGAACCATCTCGCCTCCACCTCCGGCGATTGAAATCTCAACACCACGGGAAATCATCGTCACTTTCCCCCACCCACCGCTCTTCCCCCATCATGGCTACTGCCTAGGGGTTGACGTTAAGCCATCTACCCTCCTCTCCTGGGGCACGCATGCCTCCCCTCCTTGGGGTTCTTGTTCCCGTTCGTCGTTGACGCCCGCTCATGATGATTGGTTCTCCCCCTTACCCCGCATTTGCTTTGCACCTCGCTTAGCATTTTGCACGGTCGGAAAGCTTCTCGCTACACTCACGGTCGGCGTTACGGTGCCAGACTCTCGGTCAAAGTAGGCCCCAGCTTGCTGGGCTTGTACCTCTGATGGGGAAAGCCTCGTTTAGTAACATCACGGTCTCGTCCCGGTCTCTTCGTCGTCCCAAAAGCCCTTGCTATGGCCCGTTTGTCGGTTGTGGCTAGCCCGTTCGCGATCCTTCCTGTACCCTCCTCCCGGTTCCGTCAGCTGGCACCGTACTGCCCTATAAGCTGGCACCTTACTGCTAAAAACACTCCCCGGGCTGGCACCCTACTGCTCACTCCCCCTCTGGCTGGCACCCTACTGCTACTCACCGGCTGGCACCCTACTGCTCACCTCCCTGGCTGGCATCCCCTCTGCTCGGTGGCTCCGCTCGCCCTTCTCCCCCTCCGATCGTTCGGCCTCTCCTCGGTTACGCCTACTCGTGGTATAGCACTGCCTCCGTGGCTTTGTCCAACGCTTGGGAACGATGTAATGACCTGCCCGACCGTACATCATGGTTTGTGGTGGGCCCTCAATTTATGAGTTTTCCCGTGTCGGCGATCATCGATCCTCTCCCCCAGGGCCCGAAAGGGCCTTAGAGCAGCCGTCGTTTCTTTTGTTTTGGGGAGCCTGCTGAAGGGTTTGGGTCTCTCTACCTGTACGTTTCTATGTATTGTTTCCTTACGTGTCTGGAGTATATTATCTTAGGTGCTAGGCGGGGGGGACTTTTCCTATGGACTCGGGGTGTTTAATTTTTCCCATGACGAGGTGAAGCGGGCGGGATGACGTTTGCTTATCGGTTTTTTATCTCCATAGCTAGCGCTGCATGAGTCTTTTGTACCATTAAACATAATAACGATTTGATTAAAAAAAAAAAAAGAGAAAAAAAAAAGAAAAAAAAAGAAAAAACAACCGAGAAATAGGATACGAACCATCTCTCCTCCACCTCCAGCGATTGAAATCTCAACACCACGGGAAATCATCATCACATTCCCCCACCCACCTCTCTTCTCCCACGATGGCTACTGCCTAGGAGTTGACGTTAAGCTATCTACCCTCCTCCCCTGTGGCCTCAGCCTCCCCTCCTCGGGGTTCTCGTTCCTGTTCGTAGTTGACTCCCGCTCATGATGTTCCGTTCTCCCCCTTACCCCGCACTTGCTTTGCACCTCGCTTTGCATTTTGCACGGTCGGAAAGCATCTCGCTTCGCTCATGGTCCGCGTTACGGTGTCGGACTCTCTGTCAAAGTAAGGCTTCGGTTCTGCTTGGCTTGTACCTCTGATGGGGAAAGCTTCGGTTAGTATACATCACGGTCTCGCTCGGTGTCGCTGTCGCCCCAAAAGCCCTTGCTATGGCCCGTTGGTCGGTTGTAGCTAGCCCGCTGGCGATCCTTCCTCTACCCCCCTCCCGGTTCCCTCCGCTGGCACCGTACTGCCCCTTAAGCTGGCACCTTACTGCTAAAATCTCTTCCTCGGGCTGGCACCCTACTGCTCCCCCTCCTCTGGCTGGCACCCTACTGCTACTCACCGGCTGGCATCCTACTGCTCACCTTCCCGGCTGGCATCCCCTCTGCTCGGTGGCTCCGCTCGCCCTTCTCTCCCCCTCCGATCGTTTGGCACTTCCTCGGTTACGCCTAGTCGTGGTATAGCACTGCCTCCGTGGCTTTGTCCAACGCATGGGAACGATGTAATCACCTGCCCGACCGTACATCATGGTTTTTGGTGGGCCCTCAACCTATGAGTGTTCCCGTGCCGGCGATCATCCATCCTCTCCATCAGGCCCCGACAGGGCCTTAGCGCGGCCGTCGTTTCTTTTGTTTTGGGGAGCCTGCGGAAGGGTTTGGGTCTTTCTACCTGTACATTTCTATGTATTATTTCCTTACGTGTCTGGGGTATATTATCTTAGGTGCTAGGCGGGGGAGACTTTTCCTATGGACTCGGGGTGTTTGATTTTTCCCTTGAAGAGGTGAAGCGGGCGGTGGGATTGCATTTATAGGTTTTTTTCTCTTCATAGCTAGCGCTGCATAAGGCTTTTTGTACCTAGAAACAAATAACACATGATTACAAAAAAAAAAAAAAGGACCGAGAGATAGGATCTTCACGCAACCATCTAAGTACTTTTCTATACTCAAGATATTGCAATACGATCAAGCTTTACTTTCTTTACATACACTCCTCCTCTACGAGAGCCTACGCTCTAAGAATCTGGAGACTATTGTGATAGTCTCGACAGGTTGCTCGAACATAGGACTATTGTGATAGTCTATCAAGCACGACAATCCACCTATCTTACTATCTGAACAGATAGTACATCCCTACGCCTTGGTGCAGAAAAGCGAGACTCGCTCACGCAGGAGATGACAGTCGTTGCCTGTTGCATACGTGTTTAACAATAGGATTGTTACACCTTGGTTGTTTTTGTTTTTTTTTGTTTTTTTTTTTGTAATCATGCGTTCATTGTTTTTAGGTACAAAAAGCCTCATGCAGCGCTAGCTATGGAGAGAACAAAACCTATAAAATCAAACAAAATAACAAAAGAAAGTTAAGGCACCGATAAATATCCGCTATCGCGAAGGTTTCTCCTCCGCCGGGCCAACGGCCACATATAACAAGGAAAGTACAAACTAACAACTTAGCTGTCTAGAAAGGAAAGCCTACATAAGACAAAGGAGCCCAATCCCAGCCACGCTATACCTCAGCCAACGAAAAAACCCCAAAGACCGGGGGGGGCACCCTGGGGGGAGAGAGAGAACAAAGAGGGGAAGAAGGGGGGGTGGTGGGTGGGAACATCGTGGGGGGAAATCCCGTGGAGGTGACGCCTATAAAGGTGGCGAGCCTTTTTAGCAGAGGGGGGGACGTCCAGAGTGGGGCCTCGGGACCGACGCTGGTAAAACCTTGGAGGAGGCGCGACCTGCTGTGCTGTCTCCAGTGGCAGGATAGGATGGCGTGCTCGAAGGTTTCGTACTCCAAGCCATAGCGGGGGCAGGAGGTGTCTTGGTCGGGGGACCTCCAGGTCGGGTGGGCGGCCAGGTAACTTTTCCCGGCTCTCATCTGGTGCATTCTCCTGGCGACGATCTTGCCCAAGCCCATGAAGGGCCTCGGGGATAGTGCGGGGGGGTGCAGGTAGTACCCTGGGGTCGGGAAAAGGGAGGCCCACTCCGTGAGGAGTGCCTCTCTTACCCTTCTCTTTAGGGCGGAATAGGTGTTGTCCATTAGGGACTCGGGCGAGAGGGGGGGGGGCCGTACCGTCCCAGTGGGAGTTGATCATGTGCATTTTGGACAGCCCGAGGGTGAAAAGGTATCGTAGGGTGGGCCACCGCATCCACCGGTAGGTGGTCTCTTATCGGGGGCATGGGGCGAGGCGTTTTCCAGTCTAGGGGGAGGTAGCCGGACGATAGGCCTCTGGTGAGGGCCCGCGAGGAGTCAGGGGCTCGGTACCCTGAAAGCGAGGGGAAGGAGGGGTGAAGGTGGCCTGTTGCCGGGTTCACCCTGGGGGGGGAACAGACCACCCTGAGCACCGCCAGCCTTTGCCGGTGGGTGACCAGGAGGGAAACGGGTGGGAGGCATGACTCCACCAAGAGTATCGCGGTGGGCGTAGCTGAGAAGCAGTTTGTGGTCCACGTCTGGACCTTGCGCCAGAATGTATCGAGGCGGGTCGTCGTTCCCACGCTGGGTGTGAACAGATCCGCGCCGTAGAGAAGGATAGGGGCAATCAGAGATGTCGCCAGTATGTGACATAGGTATGGGGGGAGTCCCGCACCAGGCGGACTCAGTGTGCGGACGAGGGCGAACGCCCCTTGGGCAAGGGCCAAGCGACGTGAGAAATGTGCAGCAGGGTCAAGGGCCGGTGTGAACCAGTACCCGAGCCACCGGACGGAGTTGCTGGGGCGAAACAGTTCCCCTTTGATCTGGATAGGCGAGACCCACTTTGGCGAGTTCCTCTGGCTGGGGGTGCTCCAGTGTATCAGCTCTGTCTTTGCGACCGAAAAGGAGACGCCCAGGCGGGATGCCTTTCTTTCAAACCTCTCGAAGAGTTGCTGGAGCCTGCGGATGTTGCCACGATCGGAGAGGGATGCTACTGTGAGGGCGAAGTCGTCCACATACGAGATCATCAGACCCCGCGGGATACTGAAGTCCAGCGGCACCACGTATAAAAGGAACAGGAGCGGGGAGATCGGCGACCCTTGGGGGGCACCTACCTTGATGGGGGCTGGGGTCCCTGGGGCCCCTGGGAAGATCAGGGTGCAGCTTCGTTCCCCTAAGAAGGACGAAACCCAGGAGACCAGATAGGGGGGTATCCCGCCTTCCCTTAGGATTCGGGCCAAAGTGTTGTTGTCGACGTTATCGAACCCTACCTTTATATCCAGAAACAGGGAGGAGACCTTGAGACGGGGCCTCTGCAGGGTCCTGACATCATTGGTGAGGGTGAGGCATGAGTCGTAGGTGCAGAGTCCAGGGAGCGAGCCTCATTGGTTGAGGTGCAACAGCCCTCTAGATCGGGCTGCCGCGAGTAATCGGGCTGCCACAATCCTCTCAAGGATTTTCGAGATTGTGCGGATCAGGACAATTATCCTGAAGGAGGAGGCTGACTCATAGGAAGGCTTCCCTAGCTTATCAAGTACCACGCCGTTCGAGCTTTTCAGCGACGCAGGATGATAGCCTAAGAGGACTAGCGGGGTGAGAATCTGGAGGAGGATAGACGGGTTGATCTTGTTGACCTGTTTCCAGGTAGAGTATGGAATCCCGTCCGGGCCGGGAGCCGAGGTCGGGGAGCACTTGGAGAGAGCCGCAGCTATTTCGTCTGTCATCAAGGGGGGTGCCGATTTATGTGGCCTAAGCCTACGCGGGGGGGAGAAAGCTTCCTTAGGGGGGAAGAAGTGATCTAGGAGGACTTTGTTCATTTGTAGCGGGGTTTCAGCCCCTGGGAGGGAGGGAAAGCGCGGCTGGGCACGTCCGTAGGTGAACATCTTAGCCGTCCAAAGGCTCTGAGGGGTAGCGGTTAACAGAAAGGAGGACCAGTGCTTGTTCTTGGCGGCCTTAATTGCCTTAAAGTACCCCGCCTTGGAGGTGCCGGCAACTTCCCGCATGTGAGGAGTGTCATGTTTCCTGGCCGCTCTGGCATCCTTGTGATATTCACGACGGAGGACAGTCAGGTGGGGGGTCCACCAAGGCTTGGCGTGATGGGACGGTCTGGACACTGGCGTGTGTTCTTTGAGGAGAGCTACTAGACGGTTGCGCGATTCTGACATCCCCTCATCTAGTTTCGGAGGGGTGGGGCATGACGGAGCCGCCGGGACCTTGAAGCCGTTAATCATCGGGTCCAGGGTCTCCCAGTCCGTGTCCGCCCACCGCGGGCGTGGGGGTTTCTGATTCAGGGAGGGCGCGGCGAGAGTAATTGTTATCGGTATGTGGTCGGAACCTGTTGAGGGCAGGGAGGCGTCCCAGCTTTTAACCAGGGGGAGGAGGTGGGGGTTTGCGAAGGCGAGGTCTATGACCGAGGGGCAAGATTTTCCCACCAGGGGGAACCTTGTGTATTCACAAGGGGGGTTGAGGAGGGCCAAGCCAGACTCCGGCACCTTCTCAAAATAGGGAGTCGAGGACGAGATCTCCCTTGGCGAGAAGTGTCGTAACGGGTCTGAGAGGGGGTTGTGGATGTTGAGGTCCCCTACAACTAGCAGGGGGAACCCAAGGTCGGGGAAAAGGACTTCTGGTTGGACAGAATGGACCCTATGGTCGACAGTATTGGTGGAGTAAGCATTAATAACCCTAAAGGAGTGAAAGGTGGTGCCAAAAAGAGGCTCGTTGGAGGATACGTCGAGGGCGAGGACGTCACCCACCCCCTTGAACTTGGGGAGCACCGTGTAACTGGAAAGAAAAGACATATGAACGTAGGCAGCCATGCGTGGCTTCCTGACCGGGGGAAAAAAGGACTTGAAACTATTGAAAGAGGGAAGGTGAGCCTTCTTGACAGGCGGATCCTGCAAAAGGACTATCTAGGGGTAAGTGGTCGCTTCTCGGAACGACTCAAACAAAGAAAGAAAAACATTCCAGCTCCCAAGGCAGTTATGTTGAACGATGGAAAGAAACGCATGGGCAGGGGCCGGCCCTTGACCCAGGGGAGGAGGCATGAGTTGATTATTCATTTCCGGGACGAACCCGACGAGTAAAAGGTGCAGGGGCAGGGCTTGGCTCCTCCAGGGGGAGAGGACCGCCAAAACCGTGAGTAGTGCCGGGGCGCGTGGAGGGACCGGCCGGGGGAGGTTGCCTGGGAGTTACGAGGTCCACCTCAAGGGGACCCTTCCCGGTTGGGGGAGTAGTGGGTGCCGGACCGCCATCGACCGCCAAATCGATGGGGTCTTGACCTGTTGGGGCGGGGGCCGGAGAGCTGGTTCGGGAGGGGACAGACAGGGGAGGTCGAGCCGGACATTCTCTGAATGTGGCAGTGTGGTCGTTACCGCAGTTGCAGCAACGGGGGGGCGAGGTCGGACAACAGGACGGGACTGGCTTATTGTTCCCGCTCCTGGGGCACGTGGGATTCTGACATCTGTGCGCCGCACGAGTATGGTGAAGCGCACAAATGGGGCACGTGGGGTGGGTGGCGGGGTATCGTTGATGGCCGTGTCCGTACCTCCAGCAGTTCTTCCACTGAGAGGTCTTGGAGGAGGAGAAGGCAAGTTCGACCTTGCGTTTCTGGCAGAGGATAATGACCCCTGAAGTGAGGGCCTGAACGTTGTGGGGGTCGCCGGTGATAACCACCGAAGTGGCCTGCTTGGTCTTCCTAGAATCTCGGCTAGGGTTAAGATACCTGGCTGAGAGAATCGGGGTCGCTTTGTCGTTGAGGATTGCTTGCCGGAGATATGGGAAGAGTTCCTCTTCATCTTGAGGGAGGAAGCGTAGTGGGAGGCCGTGAATGGCAAGTTGAACGGCTGTGGGGGCGAGGACTAGAGTGCACCAGGGGTTTTCTCCTACCGGAAAGGACTGGTTGAGGGCCCTGGTGAGGGAGTCGAAATAGGGGGCGTAAGAGGCAGCGGGCGTGGCCTTGTCGGTGACGGTTAGGGAGATACAGCCACGAGGGTTGACTGTAGCAGAGAACCCCAAAGGGAGGAGGCAGTTTGATGCGCTGAGGACGCGAGCAGCGATGTCAGGAAAGGGTGCAGCGATGGTGAGAGCGTCTGGGTGAGGGGCAGGGGGCTGGCGAGGAGCAAAGAAGCGTCGTTGGGTACCTGGAAGGGAGGGAGGCCCGTTTTAACAGGAGGGGCCGCCGCACTCGCAACAAGTTGGGGGGAAGGAGGCTTCCCAGCTTTGCCTTTGCCCTTGCCGCCCGAGCCTGAGCCAGAGGCTGCTTGCGCATAGGAGGGGGAGGGGTGGACGTCGGGGTGGAGGTGGCCTGGGGTGAAGGAGGCCACGTTGTATGCCCCTCTCCGGAATTCCCCGGCTTCGTATGAGTGTGGGTAGAGCCTGGCGTACTTCTCGAGGTCCCCGAACGCCTTGCCAAGTCTCGTATCGTAGAAAGGTATGAGGTATTTAGGGTCATCAGCCGCGGCTGAGGAAGGTGTGAGTCGTGCACGGGCCTTTTCTTTGCCCTTCTTCGAGGGGGGGGGGACGGCAGTTGGGTGGGGCTGTGGTGTTCTCTGTGGTGGGGGGACTACTGCCGGGGGGGCAGGGATGGGGGCTGACACTCAATGTGACAGGTCGCGTATGGATGCCTGGAGATCGGCGATCCCCGGAGCAGTTGGTTGTTCTTGGGCGTGGGGGAGGTTTGCGAGCTGACAGGAGATGTCATGGAGCTCCTCCCTGAGGTTCTCGTTTTCTTCGGAGATGGTTGCGACCGCCTGGGTTACCCCGCTCAGCTCGTGTGAGACGGTTACCAGGCCCTGGACCAGCTGGGAGAGAAGAACGATCGTGATGGATTCGATGGGGAGGGTGCCGGCCTGCGCGTCTGGGCTGAGGTCCGGGAAGTCCTAATGGTGAGCCTGAGGGCACTCCTTGCCTGAGCGAGTTGCCTCATCATGACCTCAATGGGGTGATCGGTTGAGGGGGTTCCTGAACGCGACGGGAGAGGGGAGTTGAGGGCTGAGAGCCTGCCGAAGGCCTCGTTCCCTGGAGGAAGATTATGGGGGTTCGCCATTGCTGCGAGCGAGCGAGGAGAGGTGGGCGAGGGGATTGATCCGGACGCAGAGCGGGGTAAAGTTGAGATTGTGTGTAAAATGTAGGAGGGGGGAAGAAGTTTGCGAGAAGCGTGTTGTTACACCTTGGTTGTTTTTTTTCTTTTTGTTTTTTTTGTAATCATGCGTTCATTGTTTATTAGGTACAAAAAGCCTCATGCAGCGCTAGCTATGGAGAGAACAAAACCTATAAATCAGAAACATAAACAAAAGAAAGTCACGGCACCGGTAAATATCCACTATCGCGCAGGTTTCTCCTCCGCCGGGCCAACGGCCACATATAACAAGGAAAGTACAACCAACAACTCAGTCGTCTAGAAAAGAAAGCCTACATAAAGCAAAGTACGGAAAGAATAAAACCCAACGACCTTAAACCTCAGCCAACGAAAAAACACGAAACGCTGGAGCGGGCACCCTGGGTGGGGAGAGAGAAAGCGGGGGGGACGAGGGGGGGGTGGTGGGCGGGAACATCGAAGGGGGAAATCCCGTGGAGGTGACGCCTATGTAGGTGGCGAGTCTTTTAAGCAGAGGGAGGGATGACCAAAGAGGGGCTTCGGGACCGACATCAGTGACGCCGTGGAGGAGGCGTGACCTGCTGTGTTGTCTCGAGGGGCAGGAGAGGACGGCGTGCTCGAAGGT
>Ga0307513_10009065_pt1 | contig 12616 bp, 11 predicted proteins | sample 15_EM_MG_FD_202174 | JGI IMG/M metagenome (GOLD analysis project Ga0307513, IMG submission 202174) | Populus trichocarpa ectomycorrhiza microbial communities from riparian zone in the Pacific Northwest, United States - 15_EM | ecosystem: Host-associated > Plants > Roots > Unclassified | place... | reverse complement strand
TTTGATATTTATATATGTTTGGTTAAAACTATGGTTGAATTTGAGGTTGAACAAAAAGTAGTTTAATATGTTTGGTTAAAAAATTGCTTTTCAAATTGAGGTTATAATATATATATATATATATATTGATGGTTTTGATTTTAAATATTGTAGATTTAACTATTGTTATTACATCATGAAATAAATAATACTTTATATAAAATATATTTTATTGTTCAATTAAACTATCTACAATTCCATTACGTATGAAATACATCCGACAAAGACTACAGTTTCCTTGGTTTCTTAAGTGCGCAACAACATCAGGTAAAATATAATCATGAACAAAATTGAGATTGCGATCAAATTCTGCAAATGCTACGTTATCAATAAAACACAATTAAATATAAAAAATAAAATTTAATTTTTTTTACTGTGTTGGACATGGTTTAATGTATTTACTTTTAGATTAGATCCGGTCTAGCCGGAATCATACACCACTGTTCATGTTCACAATGAAGTTGAACTCCATTGTGAACGTTCAGTGGAGAGTGAAGTGGAGAGTTTCACTCTCCACTGAATGTATCATCCGCAAGTTTGTGGAAAGCAGCTGAGAGCTGCTTTCCGCAAACCTGTGTTTTTTTGTTAAATATATGTGGATCCCCTATACATAGTAAAGTGTGTTTTGGAAAACCAAACAGATTGCGCCTGCGTTTGGCTTCAAAAGCAGACGCAACCTCTTAAACAAACAGCATCATTCCCACATTTTGGCATACCTTAGCTGTTAGCACCATTGCTGCGGTCCCTTCTCAGTTCTCATACTTTGGCGATTCACTTACTTCTATTCTACATAACTTTCTACCTTCCCTTCTCAAACTTTGTTCTAATAGATTAGACATGGCATGCAAGATTAAAACATGCTATGCGATACTTGTGCTACTGAAGTTGGTGTCATAATTGCAAGATTATTGTGCTCATGCAGCTCCACAAGTGCCGTGTTTTTTCATTTTCGGAGACTCGTTGGCAGATAATGGCAACAACAACAACCTTGCAACCGTTGCTAAAGCCAATTACCACCCGTTCGGCATCGGTTTCCTTAACCAAAGCACCACTGGAAGGTTTACTAACGGCCGAACCACGGTGGATGTTATAGGTCCTGCCTTCCTTACTCTGCTTAATTACTCATAATCACTTGCATTTTGGTTTGGAAATGCTGGTTCATGCGGCATGATTTTTATTTTTTTGGCATATTTTGGATGCTAATTAGATACTACATTCTGCCATGTGCAGGTGAACTTTTGGGCCTTGACAAAATTATTCCATCATTTGCAACTGCTAGAGGGAGGGACATACTAATTGGTGTTAATTATGCATCTGGGGGAGCAGGCATTCGTGATGAGACTGGAAAGCAACTGGTACCAAATTAATTATTCTGACTGCATTTATGCAGTGTTGTCAAAAGTTATTAACCCATATCGGCGCATTATTTGGTTCAAAGATCAAAGTAATGATTTAAAATAAATTTATATCTTTTTAAAAATAATTTTAAAATAATATTTTTTTAATTTTTTTTAAATCAAACTAGATAAATCAAATCACAGATTAATTTATTAAATCATTCAAATTTAATCGAATCATCTCGCAATCTAATTTTTCTTTTAAAACCCAACTTGAATCATGTATTAATATTTCAATATTCCAAGTAGACAAATAATTGAATGCACAATAAATATTAGATGGGAGATGACTACCTAAACAACTACTTTGTGCCTGGTTATTACAACACAAGCAGGCTATACACCCCTGAACAATTTGCCAAGGTCTTAATTGTTCAATATTATAAGCAATTAAAGGTGCAAATCTACTGAGATGGCGGATGGCTAGATTTGATCACTGGAAATCATTGCATGTGTCTTTTTAATGGTGCAGGCACCATTTATTTATTAGGAAAAAAAAAGAGCTAAAAAAACATATCGTGTAAAGATAAAAAATTAAAAATGAAACTATTATTATAATTCATAATTAAAAATTTCTTGATTTACAATGGTGTCCCCGTTATATTTAACTTTTATTATAATAATAATAGTAGCAAAATTGATTGAACAAATTGTAGCCAACCTTCTTTTCCCCCCCCAGAACACCATAAATTAGGTAACGCATTATTTGAACAATTGGATGGCCCCAATAACAATGATCATCTCAATCATAGGTCCCAAATAATTATCTTGATGTGACCCCCCATTACATGCTTTTGTGAAGAACAACTTGATTGATGATTTTAGCATGATTTATGAATTTTCAATTATGATAAGTCTTCTATATCATGAGAATTTTATATGAAAAAGATTTCATCCATACATAAATAAAAATAGAAGTTATTTGGCTCTCCATAACAAAATTATAAAATTTAGCCAATTTCATTTCTAGTAACAAAATTTAGATTATAAATTATACTTGATCCAAGTTAATTTAAAACAATATTGTTTTAAGATTTTTTAAAAAATATATGAAATGATTTTTTTTATAAATTATGTTTTCAAATTAGATTTTAACCGAGCTATACCTAAGTTTAATAATACTGCTCCGTGAATGCATGTTACTATTACTATTTCTAGCTAGATAATGACAAGTGTTTGTTTTGTGCATTGATGCAGGATTCAAGGTTGTAGATGTTGGATGCTGCCCAGTACGCAGTGATGGTCAATGCATTCCAAACTCAAATCCATGCAAAAATAGGACTGAATATGTATTTTGGGACGCTTTTCATCCTACCGAGGCTCTCAACCAATTAATTCACCGCAAGAAGATCCTACACTGCTTTTCTCCCTTCCGATGCTTACCCCTATGATATCAGCCATTTAGTTAAAATCAAGCTCTAATTGAAGGGAACATAATTCAGACTTCAGAGATAACAACTATTTTTATATTTATGTTTTCTTGGTCTCTTCACAGCTGATATTAACTTTATATGTTAGAACAGCAGCTCAAGAAATGGGGCAACATATACTTTTCTGTACCTCATGAATATTAAGCTATGCTTCTGAAAACATTTTATTGATGGACAATTCATCTACCTTTATATTCCAAACAAAAACACGTAATCAAGCCTTTCAGCTAGACAATTTATCTTTTTATGATCTGCTTACCATGCTTCCATTCTGCGTCAAATTGGAAGATTTGGCTTGTCATGGTCAAAATATTAAAGAAACAATTTACTCATGGAGCATCAACAATGTTACGGGGAATGAGATTTGCCGTGGAGAGCATATAGTGTGGTCAAGGGCATGGAGCAGAATAAAGTGGACTTTTCTGTGACAGAAGACTCAATCCAAGATGAAAGTTTGACCTCAATAACTTCAGGGCTTGGAAGATATCCCATGTCAAAAGAAAAGGAAAAAATGTTGCCTGTGGTTTGGCTTTGGATATGCCAAGGCCTTGTCTGATAGTGGGGCACCGGGCAGGGCTAGATGTGACCCTTCTGTTTGTTGTGGCGGTGCAGCTTGTATGAACACATTCATGTAATTATGAGTTCCAGGACCAAATTGACAATAGGCATACATTTGAGGGATGTCAGTGTAGGTTAGCCCAAAGAACTTGATAGTTACACAGTGGAGCTAGCCCAACAGCAAAGCGGAAGAGAAAAAGTCTCAGCAAATGGCTGAAGGAGAGTCGAACACAGATAGCCAATATCTTCTGTTAAGTCCGATACTGCTTCTTTGTAGATATTTATTAACAAATACTTTAAAATGCGTGGGAAACTTTTACTGTAGCTTTTCTTACATGTTTTTTTTTTTGTTTTTTCATTTTTTTTTGTTTTCTTCTTTTTTTTTTTTGGGTTTTACAAGTTGTTTTGTTTTTTTTCTTTTTTATTTTTGTATTTTTTTTTAAAATTATCTTTGTCATTTTTTTTTTATATTAAACTGGTTAAAAATTTATTTCTTTAGGTTTTTTTTTAAAAAACATTATGGATTACTATAATGTTACCCTACATGATTTTTTTTTATTTTTTTTTATGATTTTTTTTCTTTTTTTTTTCAAAAAAATCTTTGTCGATTTTTTTTTCATATTAAGCCGGTTGAGAATTTTGCTTCGTAATGTTTTTCTTTAAAACACTGTGGATTGTTTACAATGTTTCCCTATATGGTTTTTGTTTTGCTACAGTGTTTCCCCACATGTTTTTTTTTTAAAAATTATCTTTGTTGATTTTTTTTAATATTGAGCTGGTTGAGAATTTAGCTTTAACTTTCCCTACATGTTTTTTTTTTCCATTTTTTTTCATTTTTTTTCTAAAATTATCTTCTTCTTTTTTCCGATTTTTTTCTTTTTTTTTTGTGTTTTTTTGCAAAATTATTTTTGTTGATTTTATTTTTTTAATATAGAGTTGATTGAGAATTTAGCTTTGTATTTTTTTTCTTAGATTACTACAGTGTTTCCCCACATGGTTTTTTTTATGATTTTTTTTGTTTTTTTTCATAATAGGCTTTGTCAATTTTATTTTTTTTCATATTGAGCTGGTTGAAAATTTAGCTTCATATTTTTTTTTTAAACACTGTGAATTGCTACATGATTTTTTTTTGTTATGATTTTTTTCAAAATTGTCTTTATCGATTTTATTATTTTTATATTGAGCTGGTTAAAAATTACAACCGTAGATTTTCTCATGAAATACTACAGATTGCTACAGTGTTTTCTGCATGATTTTTTTTTCCTTTCGGTTTTTTTTGTTATGATTTTTTCTAAAATTTTCTTTGTTCATTTAATTTTTTAAATATTAAACTGGTTAAAAATTTAGCTTTGTAGTTTTTTCCTTGAAAACATTATAGATTATGATAGTTTTTCTCTATATAATTGTTTTTTATTTTTTCCACAAACCTATAACAATACACAAGCAAGCATGCCACAAGCCCACGCGGGCATGGCATCTAGTTTAATTCTATACAAAGTGAAATTAGCTTCTGTTGTAAGATTGCAACTTTGACCAAGTTATTTTATAAGCATATCATTACATGCTAGAATCATTATTGATTATTCAAGATAATGATCCTGGGCTGATGTAGATGAAGAATCAATCCATGGTCCATCTGACGAACGCACGAGGGACTGACTTTCACTGATGTTCCTGAATGAAGATTGATCAGGCTTGTGTTTATAACCCTTGAACCTCGATGGATCACCGAATGTACTTGGATCCATGACTAATTCCTGAACATCACCCTTTCCTTCAAGCATTTTTACTACTGCAGACATTTTAGGCCTAAGTGCTGGAGATTGGTTTGTGCATAGCAGTGCTACTTGAATCATTCTAACAGCCTCTTTCTTGTCGAATCCGGACCCTAATTTTGGATCAACCAACTCCATTATGTCTCCATTTTGTTGTAAATTCAGAGCCTGAAATAAACCAAAAGGAAAAAAGTAACTAAGTGACTGAACATGAACAAACAGACAACAGAAAACAAACATGTAGTGGTTGTTATGCTATCTCATGTTCGCAAAAAGTTAGGACTTGATTAGACGAGAATGTATGGAATTTAGCAGTTGACTTATGTTAAGCTGGTTGTAAAAAGTATGCTGTCTTCGAAGATACAATATGATATTCAGTTTCAGTTTTTTTTTTTTAAATATATATGTGTGTGTATATATATATATATATAGTCTTAATGTAGTCTACCCTAGTCTGTTGTGGAGCTTGTATTGCCTGCACAGAATAAATGGAACTTATACAACTTACCCAATCTAGGAGGCATACAAAATCTTCATCATGTCGAAATCTCATGTTGTTCATCCCAGCAACAATTTCCAATGCAACAACACCAAAACTGTAAACATCTGCCTTATAGGTCAAGTAACCATATAATGCATATTCTGGTGCCATGTATCCCCTGCACGGGAAAAAATAACTCAATGAACTTAGCTTCACTAAAACAAGTAAAAAAAAATAAATGCTAAATTTAAGCAATTCATTCACAGCGGTACTGAGTTTGTCAGTAAATATGCCCATCTATATCGTAATTATTGTATTCTGATCGAGGTCAACATTAGTCAAATATTAGTTTTGTTTAACCAAACTACTTGAAAAAGAAAGCTGCAGTGATACTGGAGATATGCACAAACACTAGCTGAAGAGTGAAACGGGGAGATATCAGATACTCACATAGTTCCAGCAACTCTGGTGGTGATATGGGTATTGTCCTCCTCGTCAAGCTTTGCCATGCCAAAATCAGAAATTTTGGCATTCATATCCCCATCAAGGAGGACATTTGTAGCTTTTATGTCTCTATGAACAATTTTTAGAGTGGATTCCTCATGCAGGAAAGCTAGACCTTTTGCTATACCAACACAAATCCTCTGCCTAGTATGCCAGTCTAGCTTTCTCTGGTCTTCCTTTTTGCCTGTAATCAGTATGCATAGCCCAACCAATCAAGCTTTGTAACTTAATTCTTTCTGTTATCCATTCACAGTGCTTTAGTTTCTTAAATCAATTTATAAGCGATACTTCAAGGAAATGAGCATAGCGTACCGTACAAAACATGTGCAAGGCTATTGTTTTCCATGTATTCATATACCAGTAACAATTGCTTCCCCTCAATGCAGCATCCATACAATCTAACAAGATTTGGGTGTTGCAAAGCAGAAATCATTCCTATTTCATTCACAAATTCACGATTTCCCTGCTTTGATTTGGCCGAAAGCTGCTTAACTGCAATTATAGTACCATCTGATAGCACTCCCTGAAACGAGAAGAAATTTTAGATAAATAAGGAAATGGATTCATTCAGGTCATTCTTCAATGTTATGAAGTGTAAGAAAAAAGAAAATACTTGATAAGTAGAAAGATGAAAGAAAAAGTTGCGCTATACTTTGTAGACACTTCCAAAACCACCTTCTCCAAGTTTGTTTTCTGGGTCAAAGTCATTTGTTGCAGCTTTGATTTGTCTAAAGGTGAAGATACCAGTTACCAGATCTAACCCAACTAGTTCTGCCCAAGGAACAAAGAGGATAAGTTGTGCTGCACAAATGATTCATCAGGAAAAAACTAACTTGTAAAAATACATGTCACTCATGGTGAAAAGATCTCAGCCTTGCACCACACTTGTATAAATCTGAGAGACCAAAAATGATACATTTCGGATTTTAGACATGGCTACTTCTCCTTCCTATCATCTTAACATGAGCCATCCTACTACGTGAAAAAGACAAGCATGTGACAAAAAACCTTATATGATGAACAAATTAGGTCACACAATCATCACTGTGAAAGGGAAGAAAACAAATACTTTTTGCAATCCTACAGTACACAGCCTTGAGGTTGCTAATTTTCATTTTTTAAAGTATGTATTAATAGGCACAATAGAACTCCCAGATCGAAAGAATGTTTATACAGTACCCGGATCCCTTGATTTCTTTCCTCCAAGATAACCTTTCCACCAAAGAGTAAATAGAAGCACGAAAATGAAGAACAATGGCAAAACCACAGCACCAGCAACAATGAGTCTCTTCCTCTTGCCTTTATTAGGAGGCTTGAATTCTATGCAGAAATTGAAACAGAAACAGCAATTAATGTCAGATTATAGAGTTATTCATTTCTATCCACTTCATTATACATCAACCTACTCCATGCAACATTGAAGTGTATATCAAAATTTCAGATATAAAAGGTATGACTTACGAGATTCTATATCAATGGCTGATATTAAAGGACCATATATTCCAATTTTTGGTGATGTTGTTGTCCCTTTCCCAGCCCAGTGAAGGCGGATCTCTAAAGCTCTATCCGTAACTAATGCTGTAGAATTATGTATGTATACCTTATCTACCCCTTGTGCTGCCTTTACAATATCAAAATCCTTTAACACAACTATGTCCTGCAAGAACAATTCTTCAATCACTTCGTCTCTTATTACACAAGGAATAAATATGTGATCTTTAATACCTGAATATAAACGTCAAATATCCTTCTTCCAAGACTATAGAAGGATTTGTTGTCCCTCATTACTATTTCTGCAAAGTGAAGCTTCACAGTGTAATTCCCATTTACTAGACAGCGCACGTGGTATGTGAGAGACAAAGGAGTGAGGCGTGCATTTGTGTACAGTTGAGAGTTGCTCATTCTGAGTATGGACTTATTTTGTGCCATGTAGTCATCTGCAGTAGGACGAACATCCCAGACATGTCCTGTGGTACTTAATTGCCAAACTTCTCTTTTTGGTACATATTTTGTTGCACCTCCAGGCTCATCATCTGCTTCATAGATGGTATTTCCGATGGTGGTTTCTGGTCCACCACAATTTATGTGCACCGAGTATTGGTCTACACAGAATTGTGAAAATGTTGATGGTTATCAATGAGCATTGAGAACACAAGAAACAAATGTAATTTACTTTGGGATATCCGACTGAACATAAAACGTCATAGCATTACAAAACAAAGAACATATACCATAATTTTGATGAAAAACCATAAGTACCTTTTGAACAATAATCAGTCAGGCATTCAACAGGTTTCCTGGACAGAATGGCGAGAGAGAACCGTCAGCTTATCTTAAAAAACAGAAACTGAAAAAGAGGACAAAATGAAATGACATCTTATTGGAGTAGAAGCTTACGAGTAGTTCCCTCCCCAAGAACTTTTGAACAAATTCCTGCCAAACCAACACAGAAGTTAATTTTGAATGCAGACACAGAGGAAGCTGATATTCCCCAATTAAAGGAAAGACAAGGAAAAGGAAGTCAAACTTACAGTGTTTCTTTACAATTAGCTGGCGAAGGGATTTCAGTGAAATTGTTGTAAGATAGATCGAATTCACTGCATGCAAAGACAGCTTCTTTCAACATTCAGACAACTTTGCACAAATTTTTAGAATACTTGATAAAGTTATTGACATAAACTTTAAAGATATTGAAATTGGATATAGCTTGATTATTCTTCAAAATCTAGGACTATTCTTAAGCTACAGACCAATCATTAATCCTTCAAAACTATAAAAATAATGACTTTATGCTCTTACACGACAAGGGCAAACTCAAGTTGCCGGTAAAAGTCAATCATTTTAGTCATTCATATGACATGGTCGAGTGGATGGATAGAGAATTCCATAATTCTCTGTATTATGCATGCATTAAAGGGTTTTTTTTTTTTTTTATAAAAGTACACGTTTCCTAGGAAAGAATAATAAATATATTATGAACTGAAATTTCTAACATAATTCATATAGAAATTAAGAAAAATAGCATACTAGCGAGTATTTCTGCTCTCAATCCAGGTTGGGATGGATCCAGAAAGCATGTTCCTTGTAAGATACCTACACAACAACCAAAAATTATCATTCAAATGAATATCTATCCATGACTACTGTTGCCAAATCCTGTCCTGAGAATGGAAAACAGTTTTGAAGCTTAGTTGATGGCTTGGGACAATAAGAATATCCTATCAGACACATAAACTACACAAGATGATCATATGAATTATCGTATACACTAAATATCAAATCTGAGCTAGTTTAATATACTTGAGTAGAGAACTTGCTGCTGGATTTGGGTTGCAAACTAACAAAAGATGACTACTGAAGAAAGCCACCCTCGTGAATCTAGAATACTTACATTTTCTCCAAGCTTACTAGGGAATCATAATTTGTTGGAAGATCACCTTTCAATCTGTTGAAACTGAGATCCCTGTAACCAGAAAGAAAAGGAAGCACAGATTATTTGTAACACTACATTATGGAAATTGTTTGAAAAAAGGTACAAATAATAACTAATTAGCAATCTAAAGTAGGCTGCTCTAAGTATGCTTGGAATTCATATTACAATATTCATGTGGAAGAATGACAAAATTGACAATAAGGGTTAGGGTAGATTACAAAGCTTTCAGTCGTGTCATTGTTGTCAAGTATGGGGGAAAAGATCCTGACAAGTTGCAGTTGCTTAACATCCTGCATCATACATTTCTTTCATGTAAGCTAAATACTGCATTGTAAATATCCTGATATGACCGCATCAATTGCGAGAATGACTCACAAATAGGTCATGCCTTCCATAGGTTCTATGTTTGGAAACTCTGAACCATCTCCAAGCAAGTTACTGATTCTTCTGGGAAATAATAACCACATATAAATGTGAGATGTCTATGTTTTTATAGAAGAAGCTTTTGCATCTGTAAAAGAATACAAGATTACATATTAACTAAGACCAATGAACACAACTTACAGTTCAGTTATACCAGTCAAGAGAGAAATGCTTGAAGGAATCGGTCCTGAGAAACCACCAGCTTGGATCTCTCTGTTAATATAAAATTTGAGGTTGATTAGTTTCTGCTTCCAGAGCTGCAATGATAAGATTTAGAATTTGTGGTGGAAAGAAAGCACATACAATTTATCAAGTTGTTTCCAGCTTTGAATAAAATCAGGTATTCTTCCAATGAAGTTATTACTGCTAAGCCTACTGCACTTGCCCAACACCGAAGACAATGAAGAAACTTAGAGACTCAAGTGATGAAACTGTTATCAAATACCAAAACCATAAGTTATAAGAACCTACAGTTCCTTTAATTTGGTCAAATTAGCAAGGGCCAGGGGTAGCTCTCCAGTGAGATTGTTGGCACTAAGAGTGCTGCAATAACAAAAATTGAAGTCAACTTAGTTCAACTGTATTCATCACATGAAATTTACCATTCAATAACCAGATATGGATTTCTAAGATAAAAGGTTGATTGGACTGACATATTCTCCAGGTTAGTCAAGTTTCCAAGTTCAGGGGGAACTGTTCCTGAAAACATATTGTTCTGAATGTTCCTGCATGAAAGCAGGCCCTCAATATTACCACTGGCTAAACATTTGAACAGCTTCAAAATGAAAAGGAGACAAGAAACTGATGAATACAAAACGCATACAAGTATCTAAGTGTGGTAATCCTTCCCAGGTAACTAGGAATTGGTCCAGTTAAGTGGTTCACGGCAACAGACCTGCAGCATATGCAATCAATTAATTCAGTAAGGCTAAGCAATTCATTAGCAGAAAAAAACATGAAAATGCATCAATTTCTTACAATATTTCCAACTTCGTACTAGCCCATTCCTGTGGTATGGTACCACTCAGGTAGTTGGCCCACAGATCACTGCAAGGTAGATAGAATCTCTAATTGAATTGAATCATATGTTCAGAATTCATAATTGCAAAAATTTAAAGATGCAGTAATTGAAAGCACTTCTTACAGATTCTTAAGGTAAGGTAATTTCACAATAGATTTTGGGAGACTACCGGCAAGATCTTGCCCTTTGAGAAATCTGCTTTGCAAGAACACTTGGACCCATCAATTCCTCATTAAAAGGTAAAAATCCCAAACTTCAAACATTGCAAATCAACTTTCTACAAAAAAGAATATACAAAATAATAGACAATTAATGGACCCAAAATCTTTTGACACCTAGCAGTACTCACCTTCTCTTTAATTGATTCTAAAGCCTAAAAGCTTAAAAAGTAAAATCAAATCTTAGATAAACATCATTTCTCTGCAATAAACTAAATTCTTAGCATGATCATTGTTTCTTCACAATTTCATCTGAATTTCCCAACTTCACCTCAATCTTGCTTCATCCATCAGCTAAACCAACAATATCACAAACTTTTACAAACTAATTCAAAAGGGTTCTGGCCTTTCAGCTAGCTACCATCACAACTTTGGTGAAATCCCAAGAAAATAGACAATCCTAGGCTAAAAATTCAGCTACCTACAACGCTGCTGATAAAGATACTTTCTTGTTCCTAACTCTGCCATATCCACACATAGATGCTACGAAGTTGATCAATTAAAAAGGGGAAAAAAGCATGGACTATTAAGAGAAGAAATATACATGGCGACAATGTGGCACACACCCCCAGGAAATGAGCAATCGCAAACAACTTTATTATCAAACATTGGCCTTTGAGATGAAGTTGGTGTTACCCAGCTTGTCTCATTACTGCATGGATCCACATTATTATTCCAGTCCCTCTTCCCTACTTGTGTTGCTATTTCAAGTAAAGCATCCACTGCAGGGAAAAAAAAAAATTCCTTCTATGTCTGAATTAGTAAAAAATTACAAGGTAGATGATACCTTTACAAAATTAAACATACACAGGTACCTTCATCAGAAGCAAGAAGCCCAGCTTGTGCCTCCAGTTTTATTGCTTTCATGCAAAAAGTTAGTAGCATAAGCAAAAGTAAGCTAAAGGTCATCCTCAAAATATCAGAAACAGCAGCAGCCATCTTCTTTCTCTGTAATGAACTTGCTATCTTCTCCTTGATTGCCTTAAACCTTGATAGCCTCTCTGAAGAGGACTTTTCAATGTACTGTAAGAGTCAAGCATACATGCACTGGATCATATAAAAATAAGAAAAAATAAGTCCAGAAGTAATCGTTGGTTCGTACCAAGACACATGGCCCTTTCCTTTTTTAGAGCATCTCCCTTGGAGATGATAAATGAAAAGCAATAAATAAATAAATTTGACTTTTCAATATTTATTTTATATATATATATTTTAAGAGGGTGCTTAATAAAATAAAATATCACTTTACTATTTTTCTTACAGAAATATTATTCTTACTTATCTTGTAAAAATATCAAAATAATACTAATTATAATAATGTTTTTTTACTTGTTTTT
>Ga0307513_10009064_pt1 | contig 12617 bp, 4 predicted proteins | sample 15_EM_MG_FD_202174 | JGI IMG/M metagenome (GOLD analysis project Ga0307513, IMG submission 202174) | Populus trichocarpa ectomycorrhiza microbial communities from riparian zone in the Pacific Northwest, United States - 15_EM | ecosystem: Host-associated > Plants > Roots > Unclassified | place... | reverse complement strand
TTTCTAATTTGATGGAAAAAATTATTTATGTCTTGCATTGTAAAAAAGAAAAAGAAAAAGGAATCCGAGGACATAATTGTCATAGATGAGTTCCTGTGTAAACAAACGTGCAGGTTGAGTTCCTATGTAAAATTATTGGTCTTCAAAGATTTAATATATATATATATATATATATATATATATATAAACTCTATGGGCTCCCACATTGATAATAATACTATAGAGACCACAAACTTTATCAAAGATGGGAAGCGGAAATCAAAAGACAAGGACCCTTATGCCACGTATTTTGAGTCCACGTCTTACATGCGATAACACGGTGGTCGGTAGAGGTTTTTTTTAAAAATATTTTTTATTTAAAAATATATTAAAATAATATAATTTTATTATTATTAAAAATTTAATTTTAACATCATTATATTAAAAATACAAAAATATTCAATTTTTTTTTTATAAAAGCTATCCAATCAAAATACCAAATACCATTATAAATAGCGAATCTTTAATAAACTCCTAAGAATTCCCACATTAAAAAAAAAATTAGAAATTCTATATAGGCACAATTAAAAAAAAAAAAAAATCAGTCAGTCAATCTAGCACTCAACCTTCAAATTATAAATTGGATCTTACTAATAATACAACGATATTTGTGGTTTTTAAATGATGAAATGACACTTTTGTACATTACTAATTATAAGTTAAAAAAAAAAACTATGGTAACTTTTTTTAATAATATTATATGGTACTTTATAAGTAATTTAATGCAGATATTCATTGAATGACAAACAAACATTGATCGGAAAATAGTCTTGTCTGTCTCTTCCTTTATGTGAACGAACGACTTTTCTTTCCAGAAAAAAAAAAAAAAAAAAAAAAAGAGCTTAATTGCGATTCTCTTTGTTTTTTTTTTTTTTTGACATGAACAGGACGTGGACCGTCGGCGCAAGCGACAAAACATCAAAATTTAGTTCGCTGGATATGTGTCGGCAAAATGGATAGAGCTTTGAGGTTTCTCGTAAGTAGTCACGAGGGGACAAGAACTCTTAATCTGTTAAGATATTTTCTTCTTTTCTTAACTAGCCAGCCATGAAACAAAATCTATTTTTTAAGTAAAATCACAATTCCTTATTTATAAATCTTTTTTTATCAAAAAATACTTTTTATTAATAATATTTTTTAATAAAAATCCATGGTAACTACAATAAGTATTCATAAGAAACTCGATAATTTAAATTAAATTAGAAAAATCATTTCTAGAGGCCAAACTCTCATCCCCTTGATAATTGTTTTTGGATGAAAACATTTTTTTTCATTAATAGCATACTCTTTAAGACAAAAACTTATTATAATTTAAAAAGCATGTTCCAAACAAAAATAAAAAATAACATCTTCATAATTTTTACTTGGTTTATGTGTGAAAAATAAAAGAATAATTAATTGATCAAAACCATATATAAAAAAATAAAAAATATTTTATTTTTATTTAATATTCATGTGTAATTTCCTTACAGTTTATTATTAAAAAAGTTATTGCAAATATAACCATAAGACCTCTAATTTGATTTAAAAAGTAGGGAATAATTAGGTGGTTTTTTTAAATAGTATTGTAATTATTAATTTAAATAAAGATTTATTTTAAACCAAAAACAAATTTCTAGGCCTATAAGGTCAAGCTCATGGGCGATCCTCGACCATGCATACCTGATACTTTTTTTTTTTATATTAAGTGAATGCCACATCGTCTACTTGATATAAAAAATATAAATATACATGTCATATGTTGCAACAATTATCTGATCAAAATTATAGCTGTTTTTTTTTTATCCTAAAAGATCAATTTTAGCATGTTTTGATTCAAATAAACAATCCTAAAACATTCTATAAACTTAAATTATCTTATTTTTAACCCTAAAACACCATGAAAATAAGAAATTAAATTGAATTTTAAAAATCTTTACGAGTTTCAATCTATTTTTTTAGCATGATTGATATAAAAAACTACCACCTTTGAACTTTTCTCTTTGAAATGAATTTATTAATACCAAAAAAATATAGCTAAAATGTAGTCGAATAAATTCTTTATTTTTTATTTTTCAATGAATCTTTTATAATTCATATACCGGAACGTGATGAAAATAAAATTTAAAGATTAAAATATAAAACATAAAACTACAAGTAACAAATTTTTTATAAGAAACAAAAAAACAAAAACAAAAACTCTAATAACCAAAGTTAAATTTTGATAGACACTGCTTCCCTACAATGCAAACAGGTGTTAAGGAACAATAAAAAGCTTCCTCAATCAATATATTATATAATGTAATATAATATAATTATAATTGAACAAAATATATAGCATGTGAGCATTCCACAGTAGCACTAGACATAATTTACTATGGACTACTAAAATAAATTTACTATTTTACCCTTGAGTGAAAAAATAAAAGTCTTGGTTAAAGAGGTAACTTAGTCTTTTTCAATGGCTCATTAGTAATAAAATTTTTTTTTGGGAGTATCTGAGTATTTTTTAATTTTTTTGCATGGTAAAATATATTTTACCCATGAACTCAATAAAATTTAAAATTGTTGACCAAGGATTTTTTTAACTTTTCAAAAACTTTAAAATAGTTAAAATACTTCTTTGCTCTTAAGGTAAAAAAAACTAAAGTTGTTGACCAAATATTTTTTTTTTCTGGGTTTTCCCTTATTAGGCTTGTAAACCAGTGATTAGAATTTTTCCAAGTTATTGAAATATTAAAATTGTAAATCGGGTGAATAAAAATGGTTAAAAATATTCCTTGTGTTTTTCATCTAATTAAAATATTAATTATGTTGAGATTGTGTTTAAAATTTAGAGTCGTTACAATTGGTATCAGAGCCCTGACTATATTTAATGGATTTGTAACAGACAATAATAAGTGATGGATTGTTTCAAGATGGTATGTACGCGACAAGGAACCATGACAGATTCGTCCCCAATATGAAGGAGGATTCAAGATATGAATATTGTTGATAAATAAAAAAAGGACCCCTTAGTAGATACTGCTTCTCATGTACTAGCAACATTATATCTTTCCACATAGGGAGAGTCATCTAGACACCCAAGTGATTCAAATATTTAGACAAACTGGAGTAGAATATCCAGAGGGTTTAGGCTATCAAGGACAGGCAATAATGCCTCTACTAGTAGCATCTACAAGAGCTTCTACGCCCATGTTGATTTTATTTTCCTAGCGCAGATTGTTAGAGAAGTGGTTGTTGGTATGTCTAGTGCAGCAGTTTCAGCAGCCCATATAACTCCTGTAGTTCTAGCACCCACAAACTATATGGTTACTTTAGTTCGACTTTTTAAAAGTATGAGGGAGATGAGTTGTGAGCTCTATTTAAGGGATTGAGATGCGAAGATTGCAGGAAGATAAATATGAAAAGTGGAGAAAACATTAACCTAGATTAAGGTACCATAGGAACTCTGAGTGAATTGTGCCACCCAGTTACTTTCTAAAAGAGCACAATCTTGATGAGAGACTGTACTACTAAGGGGAGCTACTAAAGTTTTGTCATGAAAAGGTCTTAAGATGGAGTTTGAGAATAAGTTATACTCCAGATACCACCATAAAATTAAGAAGCAAGAGTTTTTGGCTCTGAAATAGGGAGAGATTCAGTGTTGGAATACAAGAGAAGATTTCATGATCTCTTTATGTTTTCTCCACACTATATGCCTACTAGGCAGTATTTGATAGAGAGACTGCAAGATGGGTTCATACAAGAGCTACAAGAAAGGCAAACAACCTTATAGTTTAAAATGACTAAATAATTGATTGAGGTAGCTCAAGCTCTAGAGGCATGTATGGATGAGGGTTAGGAATACCAATCTGGGTTTGGAAAAAGAAAAGATATAGATTTTTCTAGTAGATCACCCTTCCCGAAGAAAGGAAAAATAAGTTGGTTAAGTTAGTTTAAAAAGAAATAATGGAGTTTAGACAGAGTTGAGCATCAACTGGGTCCTTTCAACATATAGATGGAGGGTTGACTAGGGGACAATCGAACCCAAAGCCTAGTTTTGCCAAAGGAGTCTCAAAACAAAAGACTATTATTTATCCTCATAATGTACAGTGTGAGCAAAGACATCCAGGGAATTGTTTAGTGGTAATAGGGGAAGACCTAGGACTTAGGGGGATAATATGCTAGGAAGAGTGTTCCATATGACCCATGAGGATGTTAGAGTTACTCCTGATATGGTGGCGGATATCCTACAATTGAATTCAATTTTTATATATGCATTAATTGATCCTGGTGTAATACATTCATTTTTAGCAAGTAAAATTGTGGGGAAACTTTGGGAAAAACCTAGAAAAGTAGAAAAAAGATTCACAATTCGTATCATTTTGGGTGAGAATATAGATATTGATAATGTATACAAAGGAGTAAAGGTTAATATTAATAGGTGTGAGATGAGGGTAAACTTAATACCCTTAGAGCTACATGATTTTGATGTAAATATTAGGTATGGACTAGTTAGGTATGTCATAACCTAATTTTTGACCTATTTATTTTAATTATTATTATTATTTTATTTACTGAAAAAATGATAATAAAAAATGAAAAAATGATGATGAAAAACAAATAAAAAATGAAATAAATGAAGAATGAATTAAAATTTAGGTTAAGGACAACATGAGTGGAAGTTTTGGGATTTAATTAAACTTTGGGTAAGTTTTATTAACCAAATTAAGAGCTTAATTGAAGAATTAATAAGTTTGGAACTTAATTGAACTTGGAATTACTTTAATTTATGAAATCAGGGGTTTAATTGAAGAAATACTAAAGTTTAGGGTTGATTCAGGTTAAATCTGCAAGAAATTGAAGTCCAAGGACCATTTTGTAAATGGTGCTAAAATCGAGGGGTCCAATTAAAGTTTATCCAGGGAGCTTGATTACAAAACTTTCAAAACGTCAAGGACCAAAACGAAAATGGCCATCAACAATGTTCATCTTCTTCACCCGACCGAAAAAAAACGGATGCCCAACGGGGCATCGCCATTACTCCTGCAATAAAAGTCACTTTATTACCTGGTAACGGTGGCATTCTCTGGTTATAAAGCCAGAGAAAGAAAGCAGAAGAGGTGGAGAGAGCATACGGAAAAAAACGAACACAGGGGGAAGAAAAAAACAGAGGGGCAGGAGAAACGAAAAAACGAGAAAAACCAGAGGGAGCTTCCATTCAACCAGCAGCACATCATGCCTTTACTACCATCATCTTCGTCCTGAGCAGGGGGTAACCGAGAGAAAAACAAACAAACCCAGAACACGAGGAACCAGGGTAGCAGACTTTCATTCCCTTGTTTCTTCTCTAAGAAACAGAGGTTGTCCTCTGGCTTTATAAAAGCCAGAGAAGGCCACAGAGAAACAGAACTAGGAGGGGGAAGACGAACGAGCAGGGGACAGACACAGACGAAGAAGGGGACCGAGAGAGAGTTGACTGAAAACACAAACCAGAAGCAGAGAGGAGACGAACGAACAGGAGAAAAAGAGAAGGAACAAACGCGAGAAGACATAACGGAAGGGAAGCCAGACGCAGGGAGTGGCATCATAGCTTCTTCCCAGAATCCCAGTGACAAGCTCAGGAGGGACTTCACCCAGCGACGGCTGTGAACCAGGAAGCTTTTCACTCCTTCTCCTTCCATTAATAAATGCACAAACACTGTGCATGTGAAATATAATTACGTGGTGATTCATGCACGCTTGCTGTTAAAAGCCAGTCGGGTTGTTTTTAGTTGCGTAATATTTACCAACACTATAGTTGGAAGTATCTGTAGTCAAATATTTACTAACTAATCAGGAACATCACAAGCAAACTATCATAGCATACACCAAATTTTTTTTAGCAATTTAAGACAGAACCAGTAATGCAGTCTACCACAAGCAAGATGTTTAAGGGGTAATAATATCTTCCTTTTTACGTAATCAGTCTCGTACCATAGAATCTTTGTTGACCAGTTAGGGTTCCTAGTAATCATAATACTAGGTGGCGACTCCTTAAACAAGACCTTTTTCCCACCAAAGAACAAGATGTCAGATATCTGTTATTTTCATTGATGAATTTTAAAGACCGCCGTGATGTCCGGGTGCGACAAGGTATGTATAGAGCTCAAATAAACTATTTTGAAAAAGCAATGACCCTTTTAAAAAGGAGAGAAATGTCATATTGAATTGTATAATTTCATCTATGACAGCCAAGAAGATGAGAAAATGGTGTATGACTTACCAAACTTAAGTGATAGACTTGCAAAAAGATGTTGAGTTATCAAATCTCCTCATAGCAAGAGAGTTTTTAAATGTATTTCTAGTGGAGTGGAGGTATCTATTAACATACTATCATATACTTCCTCGATATCCCAGTTACCATTTAGGATGTTGCCTACAGAGTTAGCTGCAACTACAGGAATTGCTAGATAAAGAGTTTATACGCCTAAGTAATTCACTACAAGGAGCTTCAATATTGTTTGGAAAGAAGAAAGATGACACACTTAAACTCTGTATTGACCACAAATAGTTGAATAGGGTAACAGTGAAAAATAAATATTCATTTTCAAGGATAGATAATTTGTGTGAGCAATTAAAGAGAGAGAGTGCTCTTAAAGATAGATCTAAGGTCAAGGCATTACCAATTGAGAATCAAGACACTAGATATCTCGAAGACTGCGTTCAAAACTCGATACAGATATTACAGGTTCCCAGTAATGCCATTTGGGTTGACTAATGCCCTAACGGTGTTCAAGGACATGATGAATCGAGTTTTTAGGTTCTATTTAGACAAATTTATTGTGGTAATTATAGATGATATTTTGACAACATTTTAAAATATATTAAAATCTTCTTTACAGGCTATGGACACTTTAGGGATCTATGATATTGCTTTGGAGATGGGAAAGAAAGTGATATGTCAAAGGTACGGACCCTTACTTATGTCAATAATTTGTTCAATTCCAATTTGATAGCACTTTTCATGATAGTATTATGCTATTCATTGTAATTTATATAACTTTGGACACGTAATTTAGACATTGCTTTCTCCATCTATGCAGTTGGATATCCTTCTCACTGCTAAATTATGATTTTGTGATGCAATAAGTTAAATTTTTTTATTCAATCTAATTTAAAACATCTAATGCTTTAGGAACAACTTTTACCAAAGCAGCCTTAGAACTTATATTTTTAATATGTCTATCTTACAGAGGGGGTTCCCATGTTTGTCATCTAAATGATACACTAAATGCTTGTGCATGCAAATTTATCCTTTCAACTTGTCAGAATGAATTAAATATGATGCAAGACTGTGGATAGATTTTTCCCATTATTGACATTTTGAATCGTTATATCATTCTTGTATTCTAATAGCCTTGTCTTGGTTGTGATGTTCTTCACATGATAATCAAACTATTGTTATAGAAGACCTCAAGAAGTTTGATGATGAGCTTTCTTTTTGGAAAACTCAAAGATGCAACTTATAATAATTAGCGGAATTGTGTAAACTTTGACTAAAAAATGTGTCAGTGCATCATATCTAGTTTTCTTTCCATACTGTTCATAATAACGTATACATCAAATTGTTCAGGTGGGAGTTTTAGGGATACCTGAGTCGAAATATTTGAGCTTGCCATTTTTTATCAATTTACTACACAGATTTATTTTTGACCAGGTGGTGAAAATATTCTTCTCACGAATCACTGAACTTTGTTCTTAAGATTCCTTAAGTGTCTTATTTCTTCATTATTATGGTCCTGTTGTAACTTGTGCTGAGAGTGAGAGTGCCCTCTTTTTTTTCATTGGAATCAGTGCACAATACTGTTTCAAAGGACTGAAAATTACTCATATATATATATATATATATAAAACTAAAAACTTATAAAATGTTTTGAATCAAGAGAAAGATGAAGTTGTATCTAATATGGCTTACTATTTATAATCAATCTAATCTCTTCAAAAAGTGGTAGAAGAACATGTCTTATTAAAATTGGTGTGTTGTTTATTTAATTGGCTTGTGCTTGCAGGAATTGTCATACTGGCAATGGATGGCAAACATTACGATGTAATATGTGCAAAGAAGCAGGGAAGGTTCATTATCAATTTAAAAAATACATCTTTGGATAAATTTAGTTATTTTAATAGGGGTAAAGTTCGCCAAAATAAAATCTTGTGGTACTAGAGAAAACCAAACTCTTACAGACTGAGCAATATTGATTAAACATGCATCGAAACCTTTTACAGGAGGCTACATAAAACCTGTAATATGAAAACTGCATGTATGTAGCGGCACTACAGTCCCATTTTAATAAATTAGCATTACTCTAGTTATGAATTTTCTATCGCTATAGCAGAATACAAATTAAATGGGAGATTGCTTCCGTTGTTTGGCAGGAAGAAGGACACAAGAAGTTTAAGGACCAAAACTCTGCACATGTCTTGGATATTTTCATCGGTGAGTTTTTCACTTTCTATGCTGCTTTGTCTTTTGAACAGATTATTTATTTCTCCCTTTGTCAATCTTTCTACTTTTGAAAAGCACCTTGTTTTAAAAGCTGTCTTGTTTCCCATCCTTGCAGCCTTATGCTTCATGAGATCTATTTGTCTGTTTACATCTCTGATTCTAAATATCAATTTCATGTCCTGTGCATATATTTTCATGTCTTTATTCTTAATCCTGAAAACCTCTTCATCTTTGATATATGTTTGCAAAATCTGATATGTAGTCAGATCATTTTTTTTCTGCATATATGATTGTCTATACTTCTCTCCAAGATACATTCTATTAGTGTCCAGAATGACGTCTTAAATGAGCTTGTTTTTCACTCTTGCTCTGATGTTTGCACTTTCAAACTCCTTGACTATCGCAAAAAGGTTTGATTTGAATTGTGGACCTTTGCCCTTGCAAACCACTTTTTCATTTAAAATGATTTTAGTTTATTTATTTTCAATTTCTAAAGTAATGAAAAATAAATAGATGAAGAAAATAACAGTTGAAACCAAATACAGTAACAATTGAACTAATGAGATATTAACTGATAAACATTGATTTTAAACAGTATATTATTCTAAATAAACTTTTATTATTTATCAGAACATTAAACAAAATATATTTGTTTTTTCAAATAGTAAACTTACTAGCATTACGACAGTAACAGTTGGACCAACAAACAGTTACAGTACAAAAAATCTTTCCAAATCACAGTTGAACCAACAAACAGTAAATAACAGTTTAATCAGGTTTATGATTGTTTTTTCATAGAAATATCATAAGACATTAACAAAATAAAATATTAATGACGTCAAAATTATTCAGAAATTATACAGTAACATTTGAAAAATGAGATAAACAATATTTTAACATATCTTAATTTTTTTAAAAAATTAACGGTTGAACCAATGATTAAAGATAGTAACGATTTGCATGTCATTTTATACTAAAGAATGATAATTTGTTCCTTAAAAATGATGATTTGTTTTTTTTTTTTTATCATTTTGTGTTAACCTTTCTTTCTTACCATGATCTTGTGTTCTTTCGTTCTTCTTGCGTTTACAGCTTTGGTTCGTGCGCAAGAAGTTATTGGTTTCTGTAAGATAAAGAAGAGATGAAAAAACACTATAAAAAATAATTTTTAAGTGAAATTGTTATTCTGTTATTGTAACAAAAAAAATTTTCAATTTTTCAAGCTGGTTTTTTTTTTTCTGTGAAGTATGGGATCAAAGTGTGTTGATTAAGACATAGTTTTGAAACCCGGCCTGACGGGTCGATCCAAGACCTAACTGACTCGAGGCTGAAACCGGGACACATTTAAGAAAAAATAAGTCAAAAACCCGGCTAACCCAGCAAGACCCGATCAAAAACCCATTGATTATTTATTAACCAAAACGAAGTCGTTTTGATTTATAAAAAATAGAGCTGACCTGGGCAAAACCCGTGACCCAGGCTAGGTTTAAAAACTCTGAATTAAAGAGGCATCCATGTCCAATGTAGCTATTACACATAATTAGATCCATTTTTTTTATAATAATTAAAGAGGCAGCCATGCCAAATGTAAATTGGATCCTGCACCCATGCCGAAGTCAATGTACATTGGACATGACAGATGACCAGGCCCAAGGTATGCTTGGACTTGGTAACAGCCAAGTCCACTACACCTAGACTTGGTAGCTATCCAGGTCCAAGGTATACTTGGACGTGGCAGCAGCCAAGTCCATGCTAGCATGGGTCCAACATGTATGCAGGACCCACTACACCTCAACTTGGTTGATGTCAAGTCCAACGATTCAAGACACACCGCCCTTGTAATACATCCTTTAAGCCTAAATATAAACTAAAGTTTTCAAATTTAAATACAACTTCATTTACACTATACATGTCCAGCAATGTTTGTATTAAATGAGCATCTTGCTGGAATGTCGCTGAAATTCTTTGAATTATATCTAAACCTGTACCTTCCAGGTTTTTTTTAAACTTGATGATCCGGTACCCAAGAACCTACTTGGGCAATGTGAGTGAATAGATATCTATTCACTCACATTGCCCAAGCAATATCCATTCACACGGATGTCAAGGGCGGCGTGTCTTGAATCGTTAGACTGGGCATCAGCCGGATTTTTTATCGGGTCTTACTGGGTCAGCTGGGTCTTTGACTTCTCTTATTTTTTCTTAAATCTGGCCCGGTTCCAGCCCCGGATCAGCTAGGTCCCGGGTCGACCAGTCGGGGGGAAAAATTAGCTTGAAAAATTGAAATTTTTTTTTGCTACAGTGCCAGAATAACAATTTCACTTAAAAATTGTTTTTTATAGGGTTTTTTCATTTCTCATCTTTATTTTACAGACACCAACAACTTCCCACACGCGAACCAAGACAGTAAACGCAAGAAGAACGAAAGAACACAAGATCATGGTAAGAAAGAAAAGTAAATGCAAAATGCTCAAAAACAAATCATCATTTTTAAGGAACAAATTATCATTCTTTAGTATAAAATGACATGCAAATTGTTACTATCTTTAGTCATTGGTTCAATTGTTAATGTTTTGAAAAAAATTAGGATATGTTAAAATATTGTTTATCTTATTTTTCAAATGTTACTATATAATTTCTGAATAATTTTGATGTTATTACTATCTTATTCTATTAATGTCTTATGATATTTCTATGAAAAAAAAAACCCTAAAACAAATAAACTTGATTGAACTGATATTTATTGTTTGTTGGTTCAACTGTGGTTTGGAAATAATTTTTGTATTGTGACTGTTTGTTGGTCCAACTATTATTGTCGTAATGCTAGTAAGTTTACTATAAAAAAAAACAAATGTATTTTGTTTAATGTTTATATAAATAATATAAGTTTATTTAGAATCATATACTGTTTAAAATCAATGTTTATCAGTTAATATCTTATTAGTTCAACTGTTACTGTCTTTGATTTCAATTGTTACTTTCTTCGTGTATTTGTTTTTCATTACTTTAAAAACTGAATATAAATAAAATAAAATCATTTTAAACGAAAAAGTGGCTTGCAAGGGTAAATATCTACAATTCAAATCAAACCTTTTTGCGATAGTCAAGGAGTTTGAAAATGCAAACATCAGAGAAAGAGTGAAAAACAAGCTCATTTAAGACGTCATTCTGGACACTAATAGAATGTATCTTGGAGAGAAGTATAGACAATCATATATGTAGAAAAAAATGATCTGACTGCATATCAGATTTTGCAAACATACATCAAAGATGAAGAGGTTTTCAGGATTAAGAACAAAGACATGAAAATATACGCACAGGACATCAAATTGATATTTGGAATCAAAGATGTAAACAGGCAAATAGATCTCAAGAAGCATAAGGCTGCAAGAATGGGAAACAAGACTGCTTTTAAAACAAGGTGCTTTTCAAAAGTAGAAAGGTTGACAAAGGGAGAAATAAATAATTTGTTCAAAACACAAAGCAGCATAGAAAGTAAAAAACTCACCGATGAAAATGTCCAAGACATGTGTAGAGTTTTGGTCATTAAACTTCTTATGTCCTTCCTGCCAAACAACGCAAGCAATCTCCTATTTAATTTGTGTTCAGCTATAGCGATAGAAAAATCATAACTAGAGTGCCAATTTATTAAAGTGGGACTGTAGTGCCGCTACATACATGCAGTTTTCACATTACAGGTTTTATATAGCCTCCTGTAAAAGGTTTCGATGCATGTTTAATCAATTTTGCTCAGTCTGTGAGAGTCTGGTTTTCTCTAGTACCACAAGATTTTATTTTGGCGAACTTTACCCCCATTAAAATAACTAAATTTATCCAAAGATGTATTTTTTAACTTGATAATGAACCTTCCCTGCTCCTTTGCACGTATTACATTGTAATGCCTGCCATCCATTGCAAGTCTGACAATTCCTGCAAGCACAAGCCAATCAAATAAATAACACAACAATTTTAATAAGACATGTTCTTCTACCACTTTTCGAGGAGACTAGATTGATTATAAATAGTAAGCCATATTAGATACAACTTCATCCTTCTTTTGATTCAAAAAATTTAATAATTTTTTAATTCTTATATATATATATATATAGGAGTAATTTTCAGTCCTTTA
>Ga0307513_10009063_pt1 | contig 12618 bp, 16 predicted proteins | sample 15_EM_MG_FD_202174 | JGI IMG/M metagenome (GOLD analysis project Ga0307513, IMG submission 202174) | Populus trichocarpa ectomycorrhiza microbial communities from riparian zone in the Pacific Northwest, United States - 15_EM | ecosystem: Host-associated > Plants > Roots > Unclassified | place... | reverse complement strand
GGCGCGCGCGATGAAACTCGCGGTCGAGAGCGGACGTTTGGCCTATCTCGCCGGCCGGATGGGCAAGCGGCGTTATGCCGACCCGTCCAGCCCGCTTGCCGGATTGATCTGATTTGCTCGGTTCGATCGTCCGGACGATCCATGGCGATTCGCGCAGCCCCGAAGGTTATCTGCTGCTCAGGCGGAGCTATGTCCTGCCCGATCAGGAGCGCGCGTTGGGGCGGGGGTATATCGGCCTGGTCGGGTTGGTGATCTTTGTCGCGGCGATGGCTTATCTGGCGGCCAGATTTGGCGTGACCAAATATCGCCGCCCGGGGATCCCCTGGGCAATGTTATCGCTCGATTCCCGGGTAGCGCTTATCATCATGTTCCCTGCGTTCGTAATCGGGTGGCTGTCGCTCCTTCGCCTGACGCTTGTGCGGCAGGCGATTGCCGGGCAGCCTCGATCCGATCTCGACTAGCCGGGTTTCGGCAATGAAACGTGCAGCCGAAAGCCGGCGTTTTGACCCGATCGGTCCGATACAGGAGGTTCTATGCGCCCATTGCTGCCGCTCGCCGCGCTCGCGATTGTCGCGGGCTGTCACAAGCCCGCGCCCAAGGTCGACAATGAGCAATCGCTGATCAACGAGAGCGCGGCAGTCAAAGACCAGGCGCCGCAGCCCGTGACCTTGACCGCCCCCGACGGCGTGACGGTCTATGGCACCTATTATCCGGCGAGCAACGCGCGCGCGGTGATCCTGCTGTTCCACCAGGCGGGTTCGTCGAAGGACGAATATGTCTCGATCGCGCCGCAACTTCAGCGCGCTGGTTATGCCGCGCTGGCGATCGACCAGCGCGTCGGCGGCGAGCTCTACGGCAAGAACCAAACGATGGCGGGCTACAAGGGCAAGACCGACTATCTCGGCGCGCTCCCGGATCTCGAAGCCGCGCTCGCCTGGGCCAAGGACAAGGCGCAGGGCAAGCCGATCCTGCTCTGGGGATCGAGCTATTCGGCCAGCCTGGTCTTTCTGGTCGCGGCATCGAAATCGGCCGACGGCGCCGTGAAGGGCGTGTTGGCTTTTTCGCCGGGCGAATATTTCGAGGACAAGAAAATGGTCGAGAATGCGGCGGCCAAGGTGACCGTGCCGGTCTTCGTCACCTCGGCGAACACGCTCGAGGAAGAGCAGGAAGCCAAGGCGATCCTGTCGGCGACCAAAAGCACCGATCGCCAGCAATTCGTGCCCAAGGCCGGCGTGCACGGTTCTTCGACACTCAACGCGGCGAAGAACCCGGGCGGCGCCGACGACAATTGGCAGGCAGTACTCGACTTCCTGAAACGTGTCGCGCCATAGGGGCGTCCGAACAGGAACTCCGCCTCCGCCAAACCGTTTTAATTCCGTAACTTTGACGCGTCGGTACCCCCGCCGGCGCGAGCGGAAAGGAATGTCCGATGGGTGAATTGACCGACAAGATCAAAGGCAATGTCAACGAGGCAGTGGGAAAGGTGAAGCAGGCGATGGCCGGCGATGCCGACGACCCCAACCGCGCGCGCAAGGACGACAAATTGGCAGCCGAAGGTGCCGGCCAGGAATTGAAGGGCAAGACCCAACAGTTCGTCGGCAAGGTGAAGGGCGCGCTGGGCGACGACATCTAGTCGCCTGTCCGGCTCACCGCGCTCACCGCGCTGGCAGGGGGGGGCATGCGGCACCGCTCGGCCCCCTTCCTTTTGGTGCGGGGCCCGTCCGGGCTAGGCCAAACTTGCTTCATGCATATCGATACCGCGCAGCCGTTCCGCGTCCCGCGACGGCGGTGCGCCAAACATGCGGGCATATTCGCGGCTGAACTGCGATGCGCTTTCATAGCCGACCGAATAGGCCGTGCGGCCGGTATCGTTGCTCGCGACCAGCATTCGCCGCGCCGCGTGGAGCCTGAGAGTCTTCTGATATTGCAGCGGGCTCATTGCGGTCGCCGCCTTGAAATGGCGGTGGAACGATGGAACGCTCATCCCCGCTATCTCGGCCAGCCCGTCGATCCGCATCGCCTGGTCGAAATGCGCCTGGATCCAGTGAATCGCGCGCCGTACGCGCGACAATTGGCTGTCCTCGCGCGCGATCTGGCGCAGCAATCCACCCTGCGGTCCTTGGAGCAGGCGATAGAGAATTTCGCGCTCGCGCAGCGGCGCCAGCACCGCAATGTCCTGCGGCGCATCGAACAACGCCAGCAATTGCGCCCAGGCGTCGAGCAAGTCCGGCGTGACCGGCGTCACCGCGAACCCCGCGGTCTGCCCTTCGGGAGAGGGGGGCATCGTCGCGAGCAAGTCGGCGAGCGTAGCGCGATCGATCGTAAGGCTGGCGCCGACGTAGGGCATCTCGGGTGACGCCTCGATCACGGAGCCCGAGGCCGCCAAGTCGAGCGAGACAATGAAGTTGCAGGCCGGATCGTAGCGCAGCAAGCGATCGCCGATCATCACCTGCTTCGCTCCCTGCAGCACCAGGCAGATCATCGGCTCGTACAGCGTCGACATCGGCTGGCTCGGCTGATGCACCACGCCAATCCCGACCCGCGGGATCACCGTCACGCGTTCCAGTCCTTGCGTGTGACGCATGACACGCCCGCTCATCTCGTCGAGTTTGTCCTGCATGATAGCCAAGATGGTCGCCGCCAAGGGAAGCACAAGCGTATTCGGCCCGAATCTCGTGCTGCTGATCGGATCAGGCAAGCGTTAGAGACGATCGGGCGCCCGGATGACGCTGGCAGGTCTCACATGACGAGCCAGGGCTGACGGCGATCACTCCGGCTCCCTTTGCGACATTCATGGAGACCAATCATGACGACCAATTTCGGCGAGAAATCGACCACCGAGGAGGTGCTCGCGGGCGTAGATCTGACCGGCAAGCGCTTCCTGGTTACCGGCGTTTCGGCCGGGCTCGGCGTGGAAACCGCTCGCGCGCTCGTCGCGCACGGCGCGGAAGTGGTGGGAGCGGCGCGCGATATCGCCAAGGGCGAGCGCGCCACCGCCGAGGTTCGCGCGGCCGCGGAAGCGGGTAACGGCGCCTTCTCGATCGTCGAGCTCGACCTTGCCTCGCTCGCCAGCGTGCGTGCCTGCGCCGACGCGCTCAACGCCGACGGCCGCCCGTTCGACGTCATCATCGCCAATGCCGGCGTCATGGTCCCGCCATTCGGCCACACCGCCGATGGCTTCGAGACGCAATTCGGCACCAATCATCTCGGCCATTTCGTGCTGGTCAACCGTATCGCACCACTGCTCAAGGATGGCGGCCGGCTGGTGAACCTGTCGTCGGCGGGGCATCGCTATTCGGACGTCGATCTCGATGATCCCAATTTCGAACGCACGCCCTATGATCCGTGGATCGGCTATGGTCGCTCGAAGACCGCCAATGTCTTGTTCGCGGTCGAATTCGATCGTCGTTACCGCGACCGTGGCGTCCGTGCGACGGCAGTTCATCCGGGCGGGATTCAGACCGAGCTCGGCCGGCATATGGACGAGGAAGAGCTGGCTGCCTTGGTCGCCTCGATCAACGAGACCGCGGTCGAAACAGGCACGCCCGCATTCGAGTTCAAGACCATTCCGCAAGGGGCGGCGACGTCGGTCTGGGCGGCGGTGGTCGCCGACGCAGGCACGGTCGGCGGTCTCTATTGCGAGGATTGTCACGTCGCCGAAGTGCAGGAAGGCGAAGGCCTTCGCGGCGGCGTGCGCCCCTATGCGCTCGATCCGGAGCACGCCATGGCGCTCTGGGCGAAGAGCGAGGAGATGGTGGACGAGCGGTTCTGACGCGATTGCCGCCCGGTCCGAGAAAGGGATCGGGCGGCCCCTTCCTGTTGCCTGCGTCGACGCGACACGGCATGACCGTTTCGAAGACCGGGTATGAAGCCCGGCCGAAACGAGCGGGAGTGGGGCTATGGAGATCGTCGCGGACGGCTTGCGTTTTCCCGAAGGCCCGGTGGCGATGGCCGATGGCAGCGTCATCCTGGTCGAGATCGCCGCCGGGCGTATCACGCGGGTCCGCCCCGACGGATCGAAGGAAATTGTGGCGGTGCCCGGCGGCGGCCCCAACGGGCTGGCGATCGGCCCAGACGGCAAGCTCTATTGCTGCAACAATGGCGGGTTTGAGTACATCGAGAGCAATGGCATGCTCGCCCCGCACGGCATCGCCGGCGATTATTCGGGCGGGCGGATCGAACGGATCGACGTCGCCACCGGCGCGGTGGAAATCCTCTACAAATCGGGCGATTTCGGCTGCGTCCTGCGTGGGCCCAACGACATCGTGTTCGATGGCGAAGGCGGCTTCTGGTTCACCGACCACGGCAAGGTGGACTATGAAAAGCGCTGTCACGACATCGTCGGCATTTTCTACGGCAAGGTCGATGGCAGCCATCTCGAGGAAGTGATCTTCCCCAGCCAGAACCCCAATGGCGTGGGTCTGTCGCCCGACGGCAAGCGTCTCTACGCGGCGGAAACCTATACCTGCCGATTGATGGCGTTCAACGTGATCGCACCGGGCAAGGTCGACGGTGCGGCCGGTCCGGGCGGACCGGGCATCCCGCTCTATCGCCCCGCCGGCTATAAATTCTTCGACTCGCTGGGGGTCGAGGCGAACGGCAATATCTGCGTCGCGACGATCGGCGAATGTGGCATCTCGGTGATCTCGCCCGACGGCGAACTGGTCGAGTTCGTTGCGACAGACGACATCTTCACCACCAACATCTGCTGGGGCGGCGATGACATGATGGACGCCTTTATCTGCCTGTCCGGCACCGGGAGACTGGCCAAGGTCCGCTGGGCGCGACCGGGGCTAAAACTCAAGTACAACGCGTGATCGACTATCGCCTGCTCCGTGCCGGCGAAACCGATGCGGCCGCGCGTCAGCATCGTGTCGCAGGAGCGTTGATTCCAGGCTTCGACCCGTCGCGGCATACGCTGGAGGAAACTTGCGATTTCTATCGTCGTGTCTTCGCCAACGGGCCGATATGGGGAGCATTCGACGGTGGCCGCCTGATCGGTCACATGGCGTTGGAACCGGGCTGGGTCGAACATCTCTACGTTGAGCCCGATCGTCACGGCGAAGGAATCGGCCGTGCGTTGCTGGCGATCGCCATGCGTGAGCAGGACGACCTGCAACTCTACACCTATGCCGCCAATGCCCAGGCACGTCGCCTATACGATGCGGCGGGTTTCACAGTCGAAGAGCATGGTTTCGATCCCGAGCACGCAGACCGCCTACCCAACGTCCGCTACCGATGGCAGCGAGGAGTAAACCCATGATCCGCATCATCGGCAACCACGTCTCGCCTTACGCGCGCAAGGTCTTCCTGGCGCTGGACCATAAGGGCATCGACTATGAGATCGACCCGATCGTGCCCTTCTTTGGCGACGACGAATTCACCCGGCTCAACCCGCTCCGGCGCATCCCCGTCCTGATCCATGGCGACCTGGTGATCCCCGATTCGACCGTGATCTGCGAATATCTTCACGACCGTTATCCGGAAAAGCCGCTGTATCCGGCCGATCCCGCCGAGCGGGCGCGGGCGCGTTGGCTCGAGGAATTCGCCGACAGCCGGTTGGGCGACGTGATGATCTGGAAGCTGTTCTTTCAGCGCAATGTGAAGCCGCGCGTGTGGAAACAGGATACCGACGAGAATCTGGTCGCCGCCGTCATCACGCACGACTTGCCCGAGATCATGGATTGGCTCGAGCCGCAGGCCCCCGCGGCCGGCTACATGTTCGACGATCTGTCGATGACCGACCTGACCTTCGCCAGCTTCTTTCGCAACGCGGCACTGGCCGGCTGGACGCCCGACGCCGCGCGTTGGCCGCGGATCGCCGCCTGGATCGACCACGTTTTCGCGAGGCCGCTGTTCGCGCGATCGGTGATGATCGAGCAGATCATGCTGACCACGCGCGGCGCCGAGCAGCGCGCCGCGCTGGAGGCGGCGGGGTTGAAGGTTGCGAACTCGAGCGTGCGGGGCGACATAGCGCGTCGCGGACCCATGTCGGTGTGACGCAGGAGAACAACATGGGCCGCTGGCAACTCGAGATCGCGCGCGACGACATCGCGCAGGCCGACATCGTCGACTTGCCCGGACGCGCGCCGGCGGCGGGCGAGGCCGAATTCGCGATCGATCTCGTCGCGCTGACTGCCAACAACATCACTTATGCGGCATTGGGCCAGAAGACCCCGTTCCTCGGCCCGGACGCCGGCTATTGGGATTTCTTTTCGGAGCGCAACGAGCCCGGCCACCTCCCGGTCTGGGGTTTTGCGACGGTGACGCGGTCGGCTGCCGAGGGACTTTCCGTGGGTGACCGCTTCTACGGCTATTGGCCACTCGCCAGCCACGTGACCCTCGCCGCCGATCAAATTCGGGGCACCGGCTTTACCGAGGTGACGCCGCGCCGTGCGTCACTGCCGGCGGCCTATAATCAATACTCGCGGCTGAAAGCGCTGGGCGACCACCGCGACGCCGATCACGACTGGTGGCCGGTCTATCGTCCGCTGTTCCTGACTGGTTGGCTGATCGCGGATCAGTTCGAGGACGAAGACGATTTCGATGCCGAGACCGTCATCGTCAGCGGTGCGTCGAGCAAGACCGCGCTAGCCTTCGCGCATGTAATGAAAGCGCGCGGGGCGGCGCCACGCCTGGTCGCGCTTGCCTCATCGCGCAGCGCCGCCTTTACCGCCGACACCGGTCTGTACGATCAGGTCGTCGACTATGACGCGATCGATGACATCACTGCCAAGGGCAAGGTCGCCCTGGTCGATTTTGCCGGCAACCCGGCGGCGACGCGCGCGGTCCATGAACGCTTCGGCGATGAGCTGGCGGTCGATATGATCGTCGGCATCACGCATTGGGATGCCGAGCGCGGCGGCGCCCCGCTGCCGGGGCCTCGCCCGATCGGTTTCTTCGCGCCCGGGAGGATGAAGAAGCGATCTAAGGACTGGGGCGCCCATGGTTTGCGCAGGCAAAGCGAAGAGGCGTGGCTGGACTTCATGCCGACCGCCCAGCGGCTGACCGCGGTCGATCGCCGGTCGGGTGCCGAGGCCGCGCTTGCCGCCTATCGCGACGCGGTCGCCGGCAAGGTCGACCCGCGAATGGGCGTGCTCGTCGAACCATGATGCGCGACACGGTGATTTTCGATTTCGGCGGGGTAATCACGTCGTCGCCGTTCGAGGCGTTCAACCGGATGGAGGCCGAACGCGGCTTACCGCACAATCTCGTCCGCCGGATCAATTCGGCCAATCCCGACGATAATGCCTGGGCGCTGTTCGAGCGCGCCGAGATCGACGCCGCGCGGTTCGATTCCTTGTTCGCGGATGAGGCGCGCGCGCTTGGGCACGATCTTCCCGGCGGTGACGTGTTGGCACTGCTGTCGGGCGATATTCGCCCGGAGATGGTCGCGGCGCTCGATTGGCTGAAGGCGAACGGCTATCGCATCGGCTGCATCACCAACAACGTTCCCGCCGGCCACGGCGCGCAGATGTCGTCGACGGCAGAAAAGGCCGAAGCGATCGCCGCGATCATGGCGCGGTTCGACCATGTCGTCGAAAGCTCGAAAGTCGGGGTCCGCAAACCCAACCCCGCGATCTATCGCTTGGCGTGCGACGTGCTCGGTGTCGTACCAGACCAATGCGTCTATCTCGACGACCTGGGGATCAACTGCAAACCCGCCGCCACGCTCGGGATGGCGGCGATTAAGGTCTCGACCGGCGAGCAGGCGCTCGGCGATCTGGAGCTGGCGTTGGGCCTCGAGCGCGGCACGCTCGCCTGAAGCCCTCCGCAGCCCGCCATTGTTCCGTCCGGGAAACTATCTAGGAGGGACACATGGCGGTCAGACGGCATCGTGAACGGCATCTGGTCCAGCGCATCGGCTGGCTGCGTGCCGCCGTGCTCGGCGCCAATGACGGTATCCTGTCGACCGCCAGCCTGATCGTCGGCGTGGCAGCCGCCAATGCCGACCGCACGACTTTGCTGCTGACCGGGATTTCGGGGCTCGCCGCCGGTGCCTTGTCGATGGCGGCGGGCGAATATGTTTCGGTCAGCAGCCAGGCCGACACCGAGCGTGCCGACGTCGCGCGTGAAACCGCCGAATTGTCCGACGAGCCCGAAGCCGAACGACAGGAGCTCGCCGCAATCTATCGCCAGCGCGGGCTCGACCACGATTTGTCGCTGCAGGTCGCCGATCAGTTGATGGCGCACGATGCGCTGGGCGCACATCTGCGCGACGAACTCGGGATCAATGAGAACCTCGCCGCGCGGCCGGTCCAGGCGGCGCTGGCATCGGCGGCCAGTTTCGCGGCTGGCGCAATTGTTCCGGTGCTGATGACCTTGTTGTTCGGCGGCGGTCCGCTGATCGCGGCGGTCATGGCCGTCACGCTCGTGCTTCTCGCCGCGACGGGCGCGATCGGGGCGCATGCGGGCGGCGCGAGCCAGCTACGCGGGGCGGTGCGCGTCGTGTTCTGGGGCGCACTCGCGATGGCGGTGACCGCTGCCATCGGTCATCTCTTCGGTACGCAGGTCTGAACCGAAAAAGGCCGCGCGGGTTTCCCCGCGCGGCCCCTGCTGTCCGTTCAGTTGATCGTCAGATCAGAACTTCACACCGACGCCGACCAGCCCCTGGTGACGGGCTATGTCGGTGTCCGAATAGTTGGTGTAGCGATATTCGACGCGGACGAGCATGTTCTTGGCGACGGGCAGTTCGACACCGGTGCCGACGCGCCAGCCATCGAGGTTCTGGCTGAACTTGTTCGTGCTGTTGTTCAGCGTGTAGGTCGACGAAATGCGACCATTGGCATAGCCGCCCTTGACGTAGAGCAGCGCCTTGTTGCCGACGACGACACCTGCGCGCACGCCCGCATAGAGATCGCGACCCGCCTTGACGCAGACGCGGTCGCCGGCGGTGATGAAGTTGCTGGCACAATCCTTGGCGGTCGAACCGTCGATTTCGCCTTCGACGCCAAACACTGCCTTGCCCGCCTGATAGTCGTAACCGACGACACCGCCATACGACAGGCCGGTCTGGTTATTGATCGCGTTGGTGACGTGGTCGATGCCGGTCACGGCGAGGATCTTAACACCCTGGAATTCCTTACCTTCCGGAGCGGAGGCGGGGGCATCCTGGGCAAGCGCGGGGGTGGCGATGGCGGCACTGGCCAAGAGGGCGGACGCGAGAAGAAAACGCATAGAAACTCCTGTACAAACAAAAAACCGGGGGGCTCGTGACCCCCCGGTTCGTCGCGTGTTGGACACGGTTCGTGGCCGGATTTGGGCCGATGCGACGGGCGACGGCCATGATTTCGCCGGACATGCGAACAGTGAGTCCGGCCCGGCCGCAAAGTCGGCGCGCCCGCTTGCTCCTGATCGCGCCGCCATCTATTCGGGCCCGCATCACCCAAGGAGTCCGCATGGCCCGTAAGCTCTATTCCGACGCCGCCTCGGCGCTCGACGGCGTGTTGTTCGATGGCATGACGATCTGTGCCGGCGGGTTCGGCCTGTGCGGTATTCCCGAACGGCTGATCGACGCGATCCGCGACGCCGGCACCAAGGACCTGACGATCGCCAGCAACAATGCCGGCATCGACGGGGAGGGGCTGGGCAAGCTGCTCCGCACGCGCCAGGTGAAGAAGATGATCTCGTCCTATGTCGGCGAGAACAAGGAATTCGAGCGCCAGTACCTGGCCGGCGAGCTCGAGGTCGAATTCTGCCCTCAAGGTACGCTCGCCGAACGCTGCCGCGCGGGTGGGGCGGGGATTCCGGGCTTTTATACCAAAACTGGGGTCGGCACCCAGGTTGCCGAGGGCAAGGAAGTGAAGACGTTCGACGGGGAGGACTATATCCTCGAACGCGGCATCCGCGCCGATTTGTCGATCATCAAGGGCTGGAAAGCCGATGAGGCGGGTAACCTCATCTTCCGCAAGACCGCGCGCAACTTCAATCAGCCGATGGCAACCGCAGGCAAGATCTGCATCGCCGAGGTCGAGGAAGTGGTGCCGGTCGGCAGCTTCGATCCGGATCAGGTTCACTTGCCCGGCATCTATGTGAACCGGATGATCGTCGGCGCCCCATACGACAAGAAGATCGAATTCCGCACCGTGCGCGAACGGGTTGCCGCGTGATCCAAGGCCGCCTGGCACTGCTGGCATTGCTCATCGGCAGCACCGTGATCAGCGGGTGCGTCGCTGCCGCCGTGCCGGTGTTGGCAGCAGGAGCGATCGGCAAGAAGAAATTCTTCGACAAGAAGGACGATGACCTGCCGTCTTCGACCCATCCCGCTGTCGTTGCGGCTAATGGTCAGACTGCGCCGGTAGGAATTCCTGCAGCCGATGCGATTCCCTCCGCCGCACCTCCCACGGCGCCGCCTCCGCCCCCGCCGGGCAGCGTGCCACCGGGAATGCAGTATCTTTATGGCTCGGGCGAAGCGTCGGCGGTGTCGATCCAGGCCTATCTGGCGCTGACCGACTTCCTGGTCGCGCGCGGTGGCGATTTCGCGGTCGGCCACCCGGTATCGTCGGTCGTGCTCGCGCCTGATGCGACATTGCAGTCGCCAAAATTCCTCAAATGCGGCCCCAAGCAGCGCCCTGCGGTGGTGCTCGACATCGACGAGACCACGCTGATGAACCTCGGCTACGAAGCCGACGACAGCCAGCGCAGCGGTGCCTATGACCAGAAGCGCTGGGATCGCTGGGAAGAAAGCGGCGTGACCGCGGTCGATCCCGTGCCGGGCGCGCTGGAGACCTTGCGGGCGGCGCGCGCCAGCGGGATCGAGGTTGTGTTCAACTCCAACCGGGCGTCGGCCAACGCGTCGGCCACGATCGATGCGCTCACCCTGGCCGGGCTGGGCCCCGTGGTTCACTTGCAAAATCTGTGGCTGAAGGGCGACGATGCTACCGGCGGCAGCGGTAAGGATGCCCGACGCTGGGAGATTTCGGGCAAATATTGCGTGATCGCGATGGTCGGCGACCAGCTCGGCGATTTCACCGATTTGTTCAATGCGGCCGGGATGACGCCGGCGCAACGTCGCGCGCAGACCAATTCGCCCAAGCTCAGGATGCTATGGGGGCATGGCTGGTTCGTGCTGCCGAACCCGGTGTACGGCACCGCGCTCAAAGGCGATGTCGACGACGTCTTCCCCAAGAATCGGCGTTGGACCGATCCCGGTGCGCAGCTCATCGTGGCCGCGCCCGCGGCCGCGCCGGTACCAGGGCTAGCGGCGCCCGCGCCGGCTTCCACTCCACCGTCGGTGAAGAAATGACCGAGAAGCCGATCCCGATCGACCTCGTCCCTTATGCCGAATTGCTCGGCGACAGTCGCGAATTCCTCCGCGTCTGGGCAAAGGACGGCGGCACCCTGTGCTTCGTCAACCCGCGCCCGCTCGGCGCCGATCCGGCGTTGTTCGGCATCGCGATGGTCGACGTCATCCGCAACGCCGCGTCGACCTATGCCAAGGCCACGGGCATGCCCGAGGATGAGGCGCTCGAACGACTCTGGATGGGGCTCGATGCCGAGCGCAATGCCCCCACCGAAAACGATGCTTTGCCGCCCCCCGTGGTGGTTGCCAGAAAGGACGATTGATGGCCCAAGAAAACAAGGGTTGGACTCGTGACGACATGGCCGCGCGTGCCGCCAAGGAACTGCGCGACGGTTATTATGTGAACCTGGGCATCGGCATCCCGACCCTGGTCGCCAACCATATCCCGGCAGGGGTCGAGGTGACGCTGCAGTCGGAGAACGGCATGCTCGGGATCGGGCCGTTTCCGTTCGAGGGCGAGGAAGACCCCGACCTGATCAACGCCGGCAAGCAGACGATCAGCGAACTCCCGCAAACGGTCTATTTCTCGTCCGCCGACAGTTTCGCCATGATCCGCGGCGGGCATATCGACCTGACCGTGCTCGGCGCGATGGAAGTCGCGGAGCATGGCGACATCGCCAACTGGATGATCCCCGGCAAGATGATCAAGGGCATGGGTGGCGCGATGGATCTCGTCGCGGGCGTCAAGAAGATCATCGTCGTGATGGAGCACACCAGCAAGAACGGCGATCCCAAATTCATCCCGGCCTGCACCTTGCCGCTGACCGGCAAGAACGTCGTCGACATGATCGTCACCGATTTGTGCGTGTTCCAGCGCCCCGATCATGCATCGCCGTTCCGCCTGATCGAGCTCGCGCCCGGCGTCACCGCCGATGAAGTGGCGGCCAAGACGACGGCCAGATACGAGGCGCTGGCTACAGCCTGACGCGTCGCGCCCGGCGATCTTCGCGATACCGATCGGCGCGCCGCCTGGATCGTGTCGTTGCCGATGCGCGCGAATGAGGGTTTACCCCGTGCCCGAATCGGATAGGCTCCGCCCCCTTGGGGAACGAGGTGTCTATGGGGACGGGACGCTTTCAGATCTGGCTGATCAAGCCGACGCGATACGACGATGACGGCTATCCGCTGCAATGGTGGCGGTCGATCATTCCTTCCAACTCGCTCGCCTGTCTGAACGGCATCGTCAGCGATGCGCTTGCCCGCGGCGTGCTCGGCGACATTCCGGCCGACGTGCATTCGATCGACGAGATCCACGACCATGTCGACCCCGCCCGGATCATCCATGATATCCGTCGTCACGGGGGACGGGGGTTCAT
>Ga0307513_10009062_pt1 | contig 12618 bp, 9 predicted proteins | sample 15_EM_MG_FD_202174 | JGI IMG/M metagenome (GOLD analysis project Ga0307513, IMG submission 202174) | Populus trichocarpa ectomycorrhiza microbial communities from riparian zone in the Pacific Northwest, United States - 15_EM | ecosystem: Host-associated > Plants > Roots > Unclassified | place... | reverse complement strand
ATAAACTAAAAGTATAATATTATTCTCTATTATGAGAGTGAAATTCTGATGATAATACAGGACAAAGAAGAAATTAAGACAGAAAAGGAAAGTAAGAATTTGTAAACGTAATTGGAAAAGGAAAGCAATGGCTATGAGAGTTGGACTAGGACATAGAGTGCCAACTTCGGAGGCATTGTGTAGACTGAATGGTTTCTGGGTTGAGTGAGTGGCGGGAGTCCGATATCAAGCGCTTACAACCAGAGAAGACTAGCTCCGGCTCTGAAGACATTGCCGGAATAGACAATAGAGTAACCGCCCAGGAGGAGAGAATTGGATACTCTTTCTGTTGACGATTTTCTAGCCACCAGCTAGAGAGAGGTTAATATATATATCAATTGACAAGATAGAGAATGAAATGTTTAAAGACAGAGAAGATAATGTGACATACTGGAGTGGATTTCCAATACTTGTTTCCGGTTCACTGTTTGAACAATAGCGTTCATAATCATCCCTAGCTCCTATACCAGTACTTCTTAGATCCATCCAAGCCCAAAAATAGGTTTCTTCTTCGCCTAAGACCTCGGTAGATGGAGTTGACCGCTAGTGACCTCCGAAATTGTTTTCATCCACTATGATTGTATCAGCGTTACCACGATCCTCCTCTTCTTTACTAGCCACAAAGTTTAATCAATATTGTTTTAGCTTCCGCTTTCCATCTCGAACCCAATCATGATCCCATTTTAGTTCAAAGTAGCGCAACTTAAACTTAGGATTTAAAACTACCACTGCTATATATACAGGTGACCGGTCAGTAGCAGAAAAATACTTATCAAATTTCTCCTATCCCATCCGTATCATTGATGACAATATTCGGTCCTCCCTATTGTCAGTTAAAGCTTGACTATAGATATTCAGGAGAAAATCAAGGGAAGGAAGGAGATGGGTTAATGTAGCTTGTTGGCCTTCCATTGCTTTTGTTGCAAGTTTGAAGAGTGCTGTAACCGGTACAGGTACTATGGTTACTGATGGATTTTCTTTTAGGATTAGTTTGGTTTCAGGATACGAGCCTTGTGGCTGTAGCCTTGTTATGTATGCAGGAGGTATCGTTTGATACCTAGTTTGTTTTATGTTTGGTTTCGGGATACGAGGTTGTGCCTCTCCCTGATTGTGTTTCGGAAGTATCAGTTGATACTCCGGTTGTTTGAAGTTTTGTTTCAAGGGATCGTTTGATATCTTGAATGTTTTATGTGTTGTTTGATGGTATCGATTTGATACCATAGTTGTTTTAGGATACGAGCTGTGCTCGTAGGAGTAAGGCTTTAGGAAAAGCCGGCCATGTATTTAAAGGCTGTATCTTTCGGACTTAGAAAGAGCAGCCTTCGACAGACAGAGTTTTCAATATACTTGGTTGGATAGTTACCTCTTCAGTTCGCAACGATAGTGAGAAGCAGCCAAACACTTCAAGACCTTAGCGATATAGTAAAAGGTTTTATCTAACAACCTTTCGGAGCCTCCGCTTGATCAATCCGCCTAGGCCACTCTTTGGCTAGGATTTCAAGTGCACAACCCGGGATGGTTTCTTAAAGGTTCTCAGTGTACCGAGAACCGATAAGGAAACATTACAAGTGCTAGGATCTTTTTAATATTCTCTAGGAGCTTCCATTCCTGTCGCTCTAGTCGATCATCCTCTAATGTGGCATTTTCATCAATATAGATTTCTATAGCATTCCGTACATCTTGCCGGAGAAGAGATTCCAGAAGATTCTTCCATGAGTTCCAGCGGGTGGAATTATCACGTTTCAGGAGAACCCCACCACTAAGTTCAGGGAACCGCTTGTTTCGTGCTGGTGTTTTCCGTGTGTGGAGAGCTATATTCTGGGCTTTGCCGAGTGGACCAATCCTTCTCCACTTTCTCATTTCTTCCAGCAGCTCATCTGCTGTCGCATTCCACCAGACAAGACTATTATTTAGAGCATTTTCACTGCAGCCAAATAGAAAGTCCTGTACACTCAAATTGATAATATGACCTATGCATCTAATACAAGCAGTTAGTAAATATACAAACAGAGGAGATGCTTCAGTCCGGAGAATACCCAGGGAAAATAAATCTCGGGAACCTAGATTTTACCTTAATCTTCGCTCATGTGCATTAAACCGATAGCCAGCCTCAAGCTGGGCAATCTCTAAATACTCCATAAATGTAACATTAATACTGGCATTATCCATCATCACATAGACTATCTTATCTTCAATGTCGTACTCTCGAACCACATCAACAAAGCATCGGCATTGATTCTCTCCAGTATATGCCCCAACAATTTCACGGAGTGCTAGTAGTGCTGTCACAAATCGTGACTAAGCAAGGCAGATTTCATATGACTAATATTTATTAGTCAAAAGGTATGTTGGGTTTTTACACTATGACGTCATTTGACTCATAGTTTTCACCAGACTGCGCACTTGCGAGTCATTGGTTGATTATGATTGGTTAATGGTTTCATGACGTCACGATGGTGACGTCATACGATGTACTGATTTCACACAGGAAGACTCATTTGAGCTCATGATCGAGTTTATGAGTTTGGATCGAGTGAAGAGAAGGTGCGCAGTTGATTCGTAAGAATCAGCTGATGGATTTCGCACCATGACTAATTATAAGTCATAGGGGCTATGCTACGCGAGGGTGACGAGTCACCAGGGTTAGGGTTGTGGGAAGATGCCGATGAAAGGAGATTGGTTCCGACCAAGAGATAAGAGGGATACCACCCCGCATCGCTGAAAAGCTCGAACGGCGTGGTACTTGACAAGCCAGGAAAGCCCTCCTACAAATCACCCTCTTCCTTCAGGATAAGCGTCCTGATCCGCACAATCTCAAAGGTCCTCGAGAGGATTATAGGAGCCCGCCTACTTGCGGCGGCCCGGATCAAAGGCCTGTTGCACCCCAACCAATGCGGTTCGCTCCCCGGGCTCAGCACCTATGACGCGTGCCTCACCCTCACCAACGACATTAGAACCCTGCAGAGGCCCCGTCTTAAGGTCGCCTCCCTGTTTTTGGACATCAAAGCGGAATTCGACAACGTCGACAACAACACTCTGGCCCGGATCCTGAATGAAGGAGGGATACCCCCCTATCAGGTTTCCTGGGTTTCGGCTTTTCTAGGTGAAAGAAGCTGCACCCTGATTTTCAAAGGGGCACCAGGAACCCCATCCCCAGTCAACGTCGGCGCCCCGCAAGGCTCTCCGATCTCCCCACTCCTCTTTCTTCTCTACGTAGCACCACTACATTTCGGCATCCCTGGGGGTCTGATGATCTCGTATGTGGACGACTTCGCCCTGACAGTCGCCTCCCTTTCCTACCGTGGTAACATCGGCCGACTCCAAGATCTATTCGACAAGCTGGAAAGAAAGGCGTCCCGCCAGGGCGTCTCCTTTTGGGTCGCGAAAACAGAACTGATACATTGGAGGACCCCCAGCCTGAGGCACTCGCCGAAGTGCGTCTCACCCATTCAAATCAAAGGGGAATTGTTTCACCCTGGCAACTCTGTTCCGTGACTAGGGTACTGGTTCACTCCGGCCCTTGACCCAGCTGCTCATTTCTCGCGTTGCCTGGCCCTTGCCCAGGGCGCGTTCGCCCTTATTCGCGGCCTAAGTCCGCCCGGTGCGGGCCTCCCCCCCTACCTATGCCACAGACTGGCATCATCATTGATTGCCCCCATCCTACTCTACGGCGCGGATCTGTTCACACCTAGTGTGGGCACGACAACCCGCCCATATACGTTCTGGCGAAAGGTCCAAAGGTGGACCACAAACTGCTTCTCGGCTACGCCCACTGGGATACTCTCGGTGGGGTCTTGCCTCCCACCTGTCTCCCTCCTGATCACCCACCGGCAGAGGCTGGCGGCGCTCAGGGTGGCCTGCTCCCCTCCCAGCTTGAACCCAGCAACGGCCCGTCTTCACCCCTCGTTCTCTTCGCTCTCGGCGCATCGGGCGCCTGACTCCTCGCGGGCCCTAACCAGAGGCCTGTCATCCGTCTACCTCCCCCTACACTGGAAAACTCCCCGCCCTGTCCCACCAATGAGGAACCACCTGCCAGTGGACGCGGAGGCTCACCGGACGGTACCCTTCACCCTCGGGTTATCCAGGATGCCCATGATCAACTCCCACCTTGTGTGCCCTACCCCTAGCCTCCCGCCCCAGTCCCTGATGGACAGCACTTATTCCGCCCTGAAGAAGAGGGTAAGAGAGGCACTCCTCGTGGAATGGGCCTCCCTTTTCCCGACCCCGAGCTACTACCTACACCCTCCCGCACTGCATCCGAGGCCGTTCATGGGCTTGGGCAAGTTCGTTGCCGTGAGAATCTACCAAATGAGAGCTGGAAAGAGTTATGTGGCCGCCCATCCTACATGGAGGTCCCCCGACGCCGATACCTCCTGCCCCTGTTGCGGTTTGGAGCCTGCAACCTTCGAGCACGCCATCCTATCCTGTCCTTCGAGGCAACACAGCAGGTCGCGCCTTCCCCACGGCGTCACTGATGTCGGCCCCGAAGCCCCAATCTGGTCAGCCCTCCCGTTGCTAAAAAGACTCGCCACCTTCATAGGCGTCACCTCCACGGGATTTCCTCCTTCGAGGTTCCCACCCACCACTCCCCCCTCTTCCCTTCCGGTTCCTCTCTCGCCCCTCAGGGTGCCCCCACCGGTCTTCCGAGTTTTTTCGCTGGCCGAGGTGTAGGATCGTTGGGTTTTCTCTCCTTTGTCTTATGTAGGCTTTCCCTTCTAGACGGCTAAATTGTTAGTTTGTACTTTCCTTATTATATGTGGCCAATGGCCCGGCGGAGGAGAAACCTGCGCGATAGTGGATATTTAACTGGTGCCGTGACTTTCTTTTGTTATTTGTTTTGATTTATAGGTTTTGTTCTCTCCATAGCTAGCGCTGCATGAGGCTTTTTGTACCTAAAAACAATGAATGCATGATTACAAAAAACAAAAAAAAACAAAAAAAAACAACCAAGAGATAGGATCTTCACGCAACCATCTAAGTACTTTTCTATACTCAAGATATTGCAATACGATTACGCTTTACTCTCTTTATATACACTCCTCCTCTACGAGAGGCTACGCTCTAAGAACCCGGAGACTATTGTGATAGTCTCGACGGGCTGCCCGAACATAGGACTATTGTGATAGTTCTATCAAGCACGACAATCCACTCATCTTACTATATGAAGAGATAGGAACCGCAGACGCATCACTCAAGACAAGCAAGCCAGTTCCGTACTATCTGAAGACATAGTACTTCCCTACGCCTTGGTGCAGAAAAGCGAGACTCGCTTACACAGGAGATGACGGTCGTTGCCTGTTGCATATCAGCTCAACAATAGGATTGTTACATTTGGTTGCGTCCTTTCGCAACACCCCACCACACCACGGATATCGATCCTACAGAGGACGAGTCATCAACCCAAGGATTAGCGTCACCAATTGAACTGGACCCACCAGATGAAGGATCACTCGACTTAGGATCAGCACTAGAAGAAGGACTTAACACCGCACTTTCCCATGAGGGATCTCAAAGAACAACAAGCCCGGTTACACCAGAAGAAGAATCGCCAGAAGGAACACTCTCCCCAACTACCCCAAAAGCTAGGAGGATGAGTACTGTTCCAGGACCAGCACCGGCGCCAGCACCAAACCCGCTAGTAGGGTTGACAGGCGATCAACTTGCGGAATTGGTACCTCAAATAGCTACACAAACAGAACAACCCCCGCGAGTCCAACAGCCATCCTCCTTCGAGGGAGAAAGAACGAAGTTGAGAATATTCCTGGTCCAGCTAGGAATATCCTTCGACGCCTTGGGATGGAACGAAGATCAACATCACAAAAAAGTAACCTACGCCAAATCACTCCTTAGGGGAGCGGCCAGACAGTGGCTGGTGCCTTACGTCGAAGGAAGACTCGAAGAAGACTGGGAAACATGGGGGCAATTTGTGGAAACCATCAAACTACACTTCGGAGATGTGGATGCCAAAGAAACGGCTCGAAACAAGTTCACAGGCATTACGCAAAGCGGAAGAACGATGACGGAATATGCCAATGAATTCAGAATGATAGCGGCAGAAACCGAATACGACGAGGGAACCTTAACGAGACTCCTATTGGGAAGACTGTCAAAGAAACTACAAGACGCCTGGGAAGCAGGCCAAACAGACAATCTCAACACAACCCTGGACATCACCAGATGGGCAATTGCGAAGGAGAACAAACACAGCATGATGGACTACATCAGAAAAGGAAGACCAATGGGGAAGTTTGACACAACACCACGAAACGTCAATGGAACTTTCAGACCCACGCCGGTTAGCGAAAATCGAGGCGATCCAATGGAATCGGATGCTACCCGAAGAAGACCAGGATTCAACATCTTGGCTAAGGAATACCAACGAAGAATGAGGGCAAATCTATGCCTCAAATGCGCCAAACCAGGACACAGAGCCGCGGCCTGCCGAAGCCAAGCAAACAATAAAGAAGGGGCAACCTGGGAACCAAAAACCGACAACAAGAAGCAATGGAGGCCACCAGCAAAAACACGAGAAATGGAGGTCGCAAGAGGAACCTCAGGGGAGTCGGGAAACGACGAAAGTCCCCAGTAAGCAATGGTCTGAGGGACAAGACCAAACCAAAGCCCATTGACATGAGGAACCTATACGCGGCACTGAAGAATACGGAAACATTGGACAACGAGAACGACCATATTATGGTCCAAATCCGACTACAAGGCACGAAAAGACAAGTTACGATCAACGTGATGATCGACTCGGGCGCAACTGAGGATTTCATCGACAAAGGGTTCTGCAGCAAATACAATATCAGAACCACGCAAGCAAAAACGACAAGAGAGGTTTACCTCGCGGACGGTCGACCCAGCGCTATGGGACAAATTACCCATACAGCGAAAGTACCTATGAACATTGGTAGCCATAGGGAATTGGCAACCTTCCAAGTGGCTAAACTACCCAACAATGAGGTCATCCTCGGGATGCCATGGTTAAAGCAACACAGTCCCCAAATCGACTGGGGCAAAGGAAAGATTACCTGCGAAAGCGAACGGTGTACGACCTGGTGTTTAAAGGAACCACCAACGGTATATGCAATACCGGAAGACGAGGCACCCACAAGAGAACTTGAAAGTCGAGTTCGGCGCGACCCAAAACAAGAAAGATCACTGGATACAAGTTAGGTTACTTGACCCTCAGGCAAGACTACCGACTCGAGGATCGGGAAAGGCGGCAGGACACGACCTGTACGCAAACGAAGCAAAGACTATTTCAGCCCGCGGACAAGAAGTTGTCACGACCGGAATATCAATCAAACCACCAGAAGGAACCTACGGACGGATAGCACCACGAAGCGGCATGGCAGTTAAATATCAGATTGCTGTCAATGCAGGTGTGATCGACTCTGACTACACCGGCGAAATCAAAGTGGTACTAGCCAATATGAGCGACCAGGACTACCAAATCCAAAAAGGCGATCGAATCGCACAACTTATCACGGAAAAAATAGTTCAAAGCAATTGCTATCAAGTCACTAAGCTGGAAGAGACCAACAGAGGTCAAAAAGGATTTGGAAGCACAGGTACTTCCAGAGCACAGATCTGCGAGATCAGCGCACGAGCGTTCGGAAAGTTCTACCGACGACCCGACACGACCACAGGGATCCACAAATACAACAAAAAGGAAGGACGAATAAGCCTAGAATCGGTCAACATTAGCACTAAGCTAGCCATCAAAAGCGGAAAATACCAAAAAGAAAGAAAACTAGAGGATATAGTACCTCTAGAATACCACGGATACTTGGACGTATTCGAGGAAGAAGCAAAAACAAAGCTACCGCCTAACGGACCAGGAGTAGACCTGGATATCAAACTCAAGGAAGGGCAACGACTGCCAGTCAAAAAGATTTATGCACTCTCGCAGGACGAACTGGAAGAGCTCTGGAACTACATCAAGCAAAACAAAGAACGAGGATGAATAAGAGAAACCTACTCCGACGGAGGATCTCCAATTATGTTCGTCAAAAAGAATGAGGGAAAACTACGACTATGTGTCGACTATTGAGCACTCAACTACATCACCAAGAAAGACCGATATCCTCTACCACTAATAGGGGAAGCCTTGGACAGGCTACGAACTGCCAAATACTATACCAAGCTGGACATCAAGGACGCCTATCACAACGTCAGGATCAAGGAAGGAGACGAATGGAAGACGACCTTCACCACGAAATACGGCACATACGAATACTTGGTTATGCCCTTTGGGCTAACCAATGCACCAGCCGCATTCCAAAGATGGATCAATAGGACTCTGCAGTCATATATCGACATATGCTGCATAGTATATCTGGATGATGTCCTCATATATTCGGACAGCCTGGGACAACACCAAAAAGATGTGGCAGCCATTATACGGGCCATACGAAAGCAAGGGATGAAACTCAAACCATCAAAATGGGAGTTTTACCAACGAGAAACAGAATATCTAGGATTCATCATCAACAACGAAGGAGTCAAAGTCGACCCTATCAAAACAGCCGCCATATGGGATTGGAAACCACCGACTAATAAAAAAGGAATCCAAGAATTCATGGGATTCTGCAACTTCTATCGACGGTTTATCGAAGGATTCAGCAGAACAGCCAAACCGCTATACGACAGAACCAAGAAAGACGTCAAATGGGAATGGGGAAACAAGGAACAAGCGGCATTCGACAAATTGCGACAGAAGTTATGCTCAACTCCAGTGTTGACATACTTCAAACCAGGGAGACCGGTCCTCGTCGAAACCGATGCGTCAAAATATGTCTGCTCGGGCATATTATCTCAGCACGACGAAGACGGAAAATGGAGACCGATAGCATATCGGTCAAAGACAATGACACCCGCCAAATGCAACTACGATGTACACCACAAGGAACTATTAGCCATAGTTCAAGCACTCAAAGAATGGAGATGATACCTCAGAGGTAGTGGGCAATATTTCAAAGTCCTAACCGACCACAAAAACCTAATAAGGTTTACGACAACGAAAGAACTGAGCGACCGACAAATCCGGTGGAGCCAAGTCTTGAGTGGCTTCGACTTCAAAATCGAATTCCGACCAGGAAAAGAAGGAGGCAAGGCGGATGGATGCCTTGACAAGACGAAGGGCAGGCATGCCTCAGCAAGGAGACGAAAGACTCACACAAAAAGAAAGAATTCTCTTGCCAAAAGAGAAATACTTCGACCCCAGCATCCAAGAAATGGAAACAACAACATTCGAAACAAATGACGAAGAAGAAATCAGCAATGAATCGACCAAGGATAAAGAAATCCAAACGATAAAGAAAGCACTGGACGAGGAAAACAAAGAAATGAAACGGGGGGCCCTAGGATTGTGCCAGTGGAAGGATGGATACCTCTGGCACCAAGGAAAGATCTGGGTTCCAAATAACGAAGGAATAAGAACCAACCTTATACGACGACACCACGAGATTCTTCAGGCCGGACATGGGGGAACAGCTAAAACTACGGAACTGGTCCAACGAAAATACTATTGGCCAAGGATGCGAGAAATGATGAAGCAATACGTCAAGAACTGCGACATTTGCCAAAGAACGAAAGTTGTACGACATGCACCTTATGGGCTGATGAAGCCTAATGAAGCCCCCGATCGACCATGGAAGTCAATATCAATGGATTTTATCACAGACTTGCCACTATCGGAAGGATCGGACGCAGTTCTAATCATTATTGATAGGCTTACGAAAATGGCTCATTTCATATCAAGCACGAAGGACATGAACGGGCGGCAGTTCCAAGAAACCTTCATAAGGGAAATATTCAGACTCCATGGGCTACCACGGGACATTATCACGGATCGAGGCTCGATATTCACATTGGACATATGGAAAGAAACCACGAAGAAGCTGGGGAGCGAAAGAAGGCTGAGCACAGCTTTCCACCCGCAAACAGACAGACAAACAGAGCGGACAAATTCCACATTGGAGCAATACCTCCGCGCCTAAGTCAACTATCAGCAAGACGACTGGAAAGAGCTCCTGCCTATTGCCGAATTTGCCTATAACAACCGGTATTAGGAAAGCACTAAGCACACACCATTGTTTGCGAATTACGGAACAAACCCCGAATATCAGGCCATCGGACACCTGATCCAAGGGAGGATGACATCACCGGAAGATATGAGTCAATTACATGACACACTACAGGCAGAAATGACGGGGGCCCAAATGCGACACAAGGAATACTACGATGCACAGCGAAAACCCGATCCCAACTTACAGCAAGAAGATATGGTGTGGTTACTACCAAGGAATATCAGGACCACCAGACCATGCAGAAAGCTCGACTACAAGAAGATTGGACCATTCAAAATCTTGGCAAGAATAGGAACCAGCGCTTATAAGCTGGACCTCCCAGCCTCAATGAGAATACACAACACATTCCACATCTCTCTTCTCGAGCTTTATAACGACAACAAGCTTCTCACTCAACGATCAGAACCTCCTCCTCCTATCATTATCGAAGGAGAATCAGAATACGAACTCGAAGAAATCGTCGACTCGCGTCTACATTACCACAAGCTCCAATACAGAGCTAATTGGACAGGATACTCACCAGAACACGACAAAACCTGGTATCCCGCCGATAACTTCGAAAATGCAGACCTCGCAAAGCGGGACTTCTACTCCCGCTACCCAAACAAGCCGCACCTGGATCAAGCTCGAGGAAGAGGAGAACGGAGATGTGCTCGTCTCCGTATCGCTGACACAGAACCAGGAAGAGGCCCCACCACGCCCAGCGAAAACACCCACCCCTCAGGAGAATTGGGGGACAACGATAGGCTTGCCGGAGATGACACCGACAAGCCCGCCATACCGCTCACCTTCAGCCTGGGAAGAAGCGACACGAAAGCAAACAGCACACCATGCACTCTACTGGACGGGATGCTACAACGACAACTGCTGTGTACACGACAGCGAGAAAATGGCACCAGGATGGTACCCCAAGAAATCCAGTGCTATGCAATCCGGCTGGAACCAGCCATACGAAGCGAAGGCACCACCACCAGAAGAGGCCCAAGCGGCCCAAATATCAAAAAATCAGCAACGAACGGCAGGACATTCCACCAGAGACTGGAAGGAATGCTACAACGACAAGTGCCTGACACACGTCCAATACACGGTGGACGCAGGGTACTACCCACAGAAGGACGGAACAAAGAAGGACCTCTCACACTGGCACCGGTACCACCAAGACCCAAAGTTCCGTGTCGGAAGGAAAGGCGTCATGGGGACACGACAGGAGAGGGAGGGGAGCGAAAAAACACAACCCGATATCGAGGCCTTACACAAGCAGATCCGGGAACTGATGGACGGAAGGGAGCAATCCCTAAAAAACGAGGACGACAACCGACGGCAGGTAGCGGACCAGCAAGCCAAGAGAGAGTGCCTCCAGGAAGAAATCCACAGGCTTCGCAGGACGGTTGCAGGATCGGGATTCAGCTTGAGAAGATTGAAGAAAGAACTGGACGATGGGAGAAGAGGAAACCAAGAGCTCGAGCGCCGGAACCACGAGCTAAAGAAAGCGGTGAGAAGAGCGGGGCGGAAGTTGCTCGACTTGGGCAATTAGCATCGAGGGACCGATGCTAGCGGGAGACGGGAGCTAATGTCACAAATCGTGACTAAGCAAGGCAGATTTCACATGACTAATATTTATTAGTCATAAGGTATGTTGGGTTTTTACACTATGATGTCATTTGACTCATAGCTTTCACCTGACTGCGCACTTGCGAGTCATTTGTTGATTATGATTGGTTAATGGTTTCATGACGTCACGATGGTGACGTCATACGATGTAATGATTTCACACAGGAAGACTCATTTGCGCTCATGATCGAGTTTATGAGTTTGGATCGAGTAAAGAGAAGGTGCGCAGTTGATTCATAAGAATCAGCTGATGGATTTCGCACCATGACTAATTATGAGTCATGGGGGCTATGCTACGTGAGGGTGACGAGTCACCAGGGTTAGGGTTGTGGGAAGATGCCTATAAAAGGAGATTGGTTCCGACCAAGAGATAGGACCACGAACCATCTCTCCTCCACGAACCATCTCTCCTCCACCTCCGGCGATTGAAATCTCAACACCACGGGAAATCATCGTCACTTTCCCCCACCCACCTCTCTTCACCCATCATGGCTACTGCCTAGGGGTTGACGTTAAGCCATCTACCCTCCTCTGCTGGGGCACGCATGCCTCCCCTCCTTGGGGTTCTTGTTCCCGTTCTTCGTTGACACCCGCTGATGAAGTTCGGTTCTCCCCCTTACCCGGCACTTCCTTCGCACCTCGCTTAGGATTTTGCACGGTCGGAAAGCTTCTCGCTACGCTCACGGTCGGCGTTACGGTGTCGGACTCTCGGACAAAGTAGGCCCCGGCTTGCGGGGCTTGTACCTCTGATGGGGAAAGCCTCGGTTAGTAACATCACGGTCTCGCCCCGGCTCGTCGTCGTCCCAAAAGCCCTTGCTATGGCCCGTTTGTCGGTTGTGCCTAGCCCGTTCGCGATCCTTCCTCTCCCCCCCGC
>Ga0307513_10009061_pt1 | contig 12618 bp, 5 predicted proteins | sample 15_EM_MG_FD_202174 | JGI IMG/M metagenome (GOLD analysis project Ga0307513, IMG submission 202174) | Populus trichocarpa ectomycorrhiza microbial communities from riparian zone in the Pacific Northwest, United States - 15_EM | ecosystem: Host-associated > Plants > Roots > Unclassified | place... | reverse complement strand
ACCCTGAGCACACGTGGACGAAGAGCACGGAGTTCTCGAAGTATCGGTTACCTCGTGTGCCATATATATGCACTGAACAGTGAAGGCAGCCTGTATTCAGGTGCTGGCATTATAGTCACCGCGAATCGGCTAACTCGAACCCACGTTTATACATGGTTTCTCGCCTTTCTTAACCTTGCTTACGGGACTCACTGCCAAGCGTCACCCTGTCACACTGGGTCTATCGGCTGTTCCGGTAGCCAGGAGAGCAGGAATATCTGTTATAGATGATTGGTGTAGTAGAAACACAAACATGCAACGTGATACAACGTCTAAAGTCTAGTGCTCAACTTCAGATCAATCGCTCTTGACATCGCTGTCGAGGAAAAGAACCTCCCCGCCGTCGGATCGTTGGCAATCATCGACTTTTGCGGATTCTCGATCGGGAAGGGGGAGTGCGTCTACAGTGGGTATGGGGTGTAGTTGAAAATGAAAACATCTCTCACTTTATGGGGTAGCTGGGGCGGGGAACGCAGGGGCGGACGCACTACGTTGAAGTGTCCGCTCCAGTTGGATAGAATACAAATACGGTCTCTGGAAATTTTTCCTTGTCCTCGACGAGATTGACCTCCCTGGCGATATGGACTTTCGGGAAAGGATTCGGGATTGACTAGCAGCAGAGACCGGCCATCTAGCCTCCCACACCAGGTAGGTTGAACACATACCTGGGAGGTGGGATATGCTTCCAAGCAGAAGAACAAGGTTGAAGAAACGCCCCCGACGCGTGGCTGTAAACACGATCCTGGAGCGTCGGTGGAGGCGGCCGTGCTCCTCGCTCCAAGTGAACTTGCCACATATTTAAGAGAAAAGGTTGGTAAACGATGAACATCCGACTGCGAAGAGCACGAACACGTACAGTCGGTCCCGCGTGTTCATCTAGGGCCTTTTGTCCCTTCGGGCTGTTCCCCGCTCCACTACGCTGAGACACCCGCTCAATCCATTCTCTGCCGGGTATCGACCGAGAACAACCTCCCTCACTATGTAGTTTACATTCTACTTTCGGTTGGTACTTTCTTGAGTTCAGTCGCGTGCTCTACGGGAAAGAAAGGATTCGAATGTGTCCTTGCGAGCACTACCGAGATGTCCGGCGCGATGCCGGGGTAATACACTCCAATACGGTGTTACAGGGCAATGGCTAACCGAACCGGTGCATAGCAACCCCCCCCCCCGTCTTCTCTCTTAACATTAATGTTTACCGGACTTACTGGCCAGACGTCCGCTGTTCCGATGGTCAGGAGAGTAGGAAAGTTTGTTGTATTAATGGCTGCTATAGTGGAAACATGTACATGGAGAGCGACACAATATGTTACAAGTCCGTAAAGGAGATTGATAAATCACAAACACACATTAGGGAGTAGCCAGAGAATCAAACACGACGCCTAAAGTCTAGTGCTCAACTTCAGACCAATCACTCTTCTCGATATCGCTGTCGAGGACAAGAACCTCCTCGTCGGTATCGCTGTCAACCTCTTGCGGCTTCTCGATCGGGGAAGGGGGAGAAACCTTTTCGGGCAACAGGAAAGTGTCTACCGTCTCCGGGGCACCGGCTTGAACATGGGACTCTGTCGGTTCCGTCTCGGCCACAGATATGAGCTCTACAGCAGTAGGAACGATTGTCGCCGTGGAGTCCTCGACGTTTGATTCAGTGGGGGTCGGCTCGGCGGGTAGATAAGTGGTCGTGTCAGGGTTCACAGGAGTGTCAGATTCGAAGACGGCATCGTCAACGGGAGAGGATACTTCTGTGGGGACGACAATGGCCTCTTCCACCTGAACTGAAGTGGATGGTTCGGGGGTCGCAACGTCGTCGACAAAAACCAGAGCGTTTGCCTGTTCTTGAGGGGGGACGGCCGCATCAATGGTGTCTTCATCAACATCAAAACCCTGGAGAGGTTCATTAGTGGCCGGGGTAGCCATCGAGAAGACTGAGAGTCTCTTCTCGACCACCTCGCCAACCACGTGCCCAACGCCCTCTAAAGCCTTCTCAACAGCCTTGACGACCTCTTTCCTCTTCTCCCGCACCTCGGCATCACCGTGACTATCAATCCTGTCCAGTTCCTCTAACAGCCCGTTAAGCTCATTCTCATACTTGTATACCGGCTTGTTGGTGCTCGTGTAGGGGATCAACTTCACGAGGTCACTGGATGAAACGGATGAAACAGATGCAGTCTCGTCGTGATCGTCGGTGGACAAGGTGTAGTGGTCGAGTTCGGTGGGGAGAACGAAACCAGTCTGAAGCTTCATGAGGGTGTTTTGAACATGTTCGACGGAGGAGAGGGCAATAGCGCGGTCGATCTGACCCTGTTCCCTCGTAGCAGCAGGTTTTGTACGGGAAGACGAAGAGGATGATCCAGAGGGGCCGGCTTCGCCGGGGGATCGGCGAACAGAAGTAGACTTCGAGAGTTCCATAACGCGCCTCAGGATTTCGGTGAAAGATTCATCAGCGGATTCGGTCTTCGGCACTGGTTCCTGGGGTTCTTCGACATCTGTAGCGCGGGTTTTGCCCTTCCCTTTGTCCGAGACACTAGGCTGGGCTTGCTCAGTTGGCGGAGCAGGTTGTGGATCGGGATGGGATACGAGACCGAAGATGGAAGAAAGGAGGCTCTCGATAAGGTCGGTTGCGTCCTCGTCAGCATCCTTGGGTGTTTCTGGCAGGGCAGGACGAGGTTCCAGAGAAGAAAGGATGTTCCGGATGGGCTCGGTAATGTCGACATCGGGTTCCGCAGCAAGACGCTGCTTTAGACTATCGGCGAGGGGTTTATGCTTCATAACGTGCTGCTGACGGGCGATCTGAGAGTATCTGGTTAGAAATGAGTCAATAATCAGGTTAAAAGATGGCGTACCGGATGAGCTCTCTTGAGCTCCCGCAAGAACGCGTCAAGGGAGCGCTGGCGCTCAGCAGTGACTAAACGTGCTCGAGATTGCTGCGAACGAACGAATTCCGCACGACGAGCTGCAAGCACTTCTTCCTGTCGTCGTTGTTCGAGCTCGGCGGCCAAAGCGGCAAAATACCTCTGGCGAGCTGCTTCTGTCTGTTGTTGTCGACGGATTGCGGCCTCTTTCTCGGCCTGGCGACGGCGGTGGTTGACCACAACCTCTAGAGCTCGTTGGTACTCACGCTCCTCGAGTTCTTCCGCCGAAGGCTGGGGGAAGAAGTCCAGTTGCGGAGCGGGGGCGGGGTAGGAGGGGACCACAAATCTGGTTGTACCGCGGTATGGGTAACGACCATGGGTAGGGTGATACTCATGTGACTGAGGGGTGGGATACGAAACAGGGCGAATAGCAGATGTCGCTGGGAGGACGAACAACATGTTGAATGCGGCTTCGGTGTTGAGAGGATTGTCTGGAAAAGAGGATGATAACGAAAACCGCGGAACGAGTCCAGGTTTTTATAGGAAGAGACGCGTCAGCCATGCCCAGCCGTTGTACGCGTCATCTAGAAACGAGAATGGACGCGAATGGGTGGCTATCCTTCGAGACGATCGTGGTAAGCAGGAGAACGTTCTACCCGATTAGTCATCAATTTCACTCAGCTGCGGCTTACCAACACCAACCCCGACGGCTGTGGGGACAGTCACCGAGTCAACCTTAGTCACGTCGTACGGGGCATTTCTGCTTGCTTCGACCACGTACTCCAACGGATGAGTACTGAGTGCTTGCACTACAGCCGCTTGCAATTCGATAGCACATTTTTGAAAAAACACAGGATTTTTTGTTTACATGCGCAGCTCAGCCCCACCAATATGCTCCATTACATATCCTGTCACTTTGGGAACTCGTGGCGCTCACAAGCCGGGCTTAAGGGAACTGAACGAGAGGGAGTAGTAGACACGACCCTCCTGAGTACGAGACGATCAATGTTATTTACACTGGGTGAAGGTAGACCCATGTCTCTAGAATATCCGTTATATTGTGGACTCATCCACCGAGATGTCGCGGTTCACGAAAGATTCGCCAAGGCAGCAGGCTGTGGAGTATGCCGGTGGGGTCCAGCTACTTACTAGTGGGTGTCTGTACGTGATGCGATGTCCGTGTGCGAATCAACAGGAATTGAACCACTCTACCGGTTCACCTGTTGCCAGACCCACCGACATTGGTAACCTCCTGCGGTAGGCAGAAGACACCCGGTCCCGCAAATAGTCACTGATTTGTGCCCATCCTAATCCAAGGATTTCCACCTTCCTTACGGTTACTCGAGGCATACCAGTCAACATCCTAGTCATCATTATTCAAGGGGTACTTAAAGCATGTCGAAAACATCAGAGAAAGCGGAGGATAAATAACTATGCAAAAAGCGTGGGCTAGTCGTTTCGTCATTAAACCAAACCAAATCGTCAAAGGGGGTCATTAAACGTTTGCCGGAAGTCATCACAATCGCAACGCGTGTAACACCACCACTTAGAGGATGGAAAGAACTATGTCACGGGCGGCCTCCAGGAGGTCACCAGCATCGAGAGTTCCGTCCTTAGCCTCGGTCCTGAGCTTGTTGACCTCCGACAGAAACGTATTGACAGCTGGGATAAGAGTCCAAGCTCATCGTTTGTTAGGGTGCGCAAAAGGGCGAAGATACTCACCATCGGACTTGCCAAGAGTACGGAGCAGATTGACGGTGTTTTTAATGAAGTCCTGGAGTTGAGAGAGGACCTGGGAGCTGATCACAACATCACGAACCTCAACTGGCTTGTTCACGTTGAGACCGGCGAGGACCTGACGGTATTCGAGGAGGAGGAGGTTGGCCTCCGCCGCGATATGCGTACTCGAAACGTCGCTGGCGAGGTCCTTCAACCGCTGAATCCTAGTGGAGAAGTGCTCGATGTATTCATCCAGTCCGTTGGACTTGAGACCATTGATAATCTTTGAACCGAGCGCGTCGAGGTCAACGGTCTCCCTCTTGGGGTGGGGACGGGGGTCAGGGAGAGTGATTTCTATACCGGAGTCCAACGCGATCCCGATGTCAATACCGGGACCATGGTCCAAGGGGTGATCCCTCTTCAGGGTGACGTCTGCGATAGGCTGGATCTTGTATTCGCCATCTGGCAGGGCAATTTTTATTGGGCGGACACCCGGGTTGGTGGCTATAACTGACGTGAACGAGAGAAGATGACCAAAACCAAGTGGGGCGTACTGTAATCGATGATGGGGGCAGCGCGAACGAAAGTGACGAGGGCGAAGAAGAAGACGGTGGTTTTGGCAAACATGATAAAAGAGATAGGTTTGGTTAAAACGACAAAGATGACTGGTCGTAAGAAGGCGCCGGGCCTAAGGATGAAAGACTGGCGATGAAGATGAGACGAAGGGGGAGCGTGCTCGCACTGCTAGCCTGGGGAATCCTGATGTCAGATGAGCGACTTTATATCTCCCCCAGAGACAGCGCCTGGTGCTCTATGGTTGTTACCTGTGCAAGTCGGCGTTTCATCACAGTTACAACAAGCTCCTGATGATGGTGAAAAAACTGCAGTGCTCACGATCAGGTTTTGCTTGGCATCCAAACTCCCGTGAATTACATGTTAGAGGGTGGCTCTCCACAACCCGCATGACACCGGGGCGTGGAGTCGTGCCTCGGCGCGGTGCTTATGACGGCGATCGGAAGCCAAAGCAAATACTTGAGGTCAAAATCACGAGGGCGCCCTGATTTCTCTGTACACGAAGCAAGAAGCACAAATTCCAGCAAAGGTTCCGTGATACATTCAACATATGGGATGTTTCTCGAATGACGAGTTGAGGTCAGCGGATGGCTGATCCAACCCGTTAACGTTGGGTATCACGTTGCATCGATACGCGCAGCACCCACGACCTCACTGAAGTATTCAAACGCGGGGCGCTCGGATGGATGGCCGAGGGCGCCATCGACCACACGGTGCGGCTTTGGCCGTTCGGTGTTACGGCTGGGTGGGAGATTTCGATGATGTGAGCTGGGTCACCAGGTAGATTGGAGTCGGAGGATCATGCCAAGCCCGCCTGCATGATCGGCGTTGGATGTTGGGGGGCTGTGGCTGTACCAGCCAATCAGTTTCCACTTCTAGCGGGCTCCAGATTCGTCCACAGGTTCCCTTTCACATCTTTTTTTATTACTGCACTGTCGCTAGTTACATTGGGTCACGCATCGTAGCATCTTTATTGACAGCCATGGGGGAAGCCCGGAGTGCGGATGGTACATGATCATCGATCAAGTTTTTCCAAGGGGAGGTGAGAGGATAACCATTTGTGCACATGCGTCCAGAGTCGTGGTCTAAACTGCGTCTCCTGGTATCGGGCTGCACTTGTCGCTGGGGGTAGGAATGCAGTTGGCCCAAACCGTTGTATTACCTCTTCTGCGGGGTTATCAGGAAAATGGAATCACCAAAGACGCGAAAAGAGACGAATACCATTTCGGCAATTGAAACGACTTGGAGGCCGCCACCTGCTGGCTTTGGACGGTGGAGGGGAAGCGGTGATATCTGTGGCCCACGTTTGCCCGTCCCGAACCCCGAGTCCCATGCCTCTCGATTCACTTTGCGATGACTTTGTCTTCCTGAACTTCCGCTTACAAGCAGAGCGATGTTGCTTCTGGGAATTGCGATATGTACTGACCCATCGTCTGCAATCCTTGTAGTGGCGATAAAGATCAACCACAGCCAGAACGATCAGAATCCGTTCCAGAAGTCCCACCACGCCCTATGACCGTGTTCGCCGTCAGTCGTGGCACGTAGGGAGTGAAGACGTGAGTGGGGAGGAAAAGTACCGGACGATAGTGCGTTGGAGTATTTGCTGAAGGTGCTACATTACACGGAAATCTGGCCGGGAGATCCAAAGCCAACTTGCGAGTACGACCATGGTAGCGAGGATACCACTCTGAGAAACTCACGTTGATCTAGCGTCGGTATGATGGGGGAAGATAGCAGGATGGCATAGGGTTGCAGCAAATGGGTAGTTGGGGTCGAGAAGTCAATCCTGGGCCATGGGGAAGAAACCGAGGACGGAATATCCACCCAGCGGTGATGGGTTCACAGGAGGGTCATGGGACATGAACGGGATACGAGGTACGGGAAGATCTTGACGAGTGACTTGCGGGGCAAACACGAGAGTGGCGAGGACGAATTACCCACCAGCGCACGGAGTGGTGCCATCTTCTGAGTAACGGAGAGCCGGGTGATGCCGGTCAAGAGTCCGTTCAAGCGTGGGACTTGAAATGTTATTTGCGATGGTACCCCTCATGGCGATGTCGAACTCGCTTATTCCGAAGTTTCTCGTGAATTTGGGGCTGGATTCCAGCCTATGGTCAGTATTCCAAGTACGACAACCCGCCGTGTGGCCGACTCGGCGCGGAAATGAGATAAGCAACACGTATTACCAAAAAAGGAACTACGTTTGCCGACTAATCTACGACTTTTGGACCCCCCCACATAGTCTCGCAAGCTCGACTAGAAACTCCCATCCACTTGACCGCAGCTGCCTCCTTGGACGAGCTGGAACCACACCTAGCCCCAGACGCTGGAAACCTCTATTCCGGTAACCTTCTCCCGAAGCCAGACTCCTATGGTCAGCAGGCATCTCGGCCAGGTGGAATGTGCGAGTCGGAGTTCCCGCTCAGGGTCTAACAAGCGCATGCCACTGAATTCTCGACTGTCGCTCGATTGTCTTGAGAAATGTGTTTCCGCTGGAGAGCTAAGATTGGACGAATTCATATCCCTGCTGCACCCTCGACGAATCACTCAAAGGCGTGTTCATGAGCGGTTTGCGCCACAGTCTTCGTAAGCCAGCACACTAAGCGCGAGAGTTTGCGGAGGACGGTATAAGAACCCTCCCCTGCTCCCCCCCCCCCCCCTCTCCCGCCAGTTTCCTGTAACTGGGGCATCTTTTAGGCCAGATGGAGAGTGTGTATCTTTTTGTCTTGCAATCGCGTGCTGCCACAGTGAGTCCCTCACCCCGGTATCCACAAGTGTAATCTTGCGACGCTCACCAGAATCTCTCCCGATTCCACAGTACATTCAGCGTAAGTCCCCAGCTTATAAGCCATCGTTCAAAGCCCTCACCCGTTCGTCAACAATCCCCATTCCTCAAGTCTCCGCGCTGACGCTCTCGGTAAGTCTCTTCGGTTCTGTTGCACTTGTGGCGCCGAAGGCGGTCCTCTGATGATTGTCGATCACTAGGTGTACGACTGGTTGATACTCTTTGATCTCGAGGTCGAACATGTATGGAAAAGTGAATGGACTATCCCTAAGACCCTCTTTATCATATCGCGGTATGGTCCATTTCTCGATATGCCGATAACGATCACCGGTGGGTCGAGCTCAACCCTTGTGCATCATTGGAGTGAGAGAACGCTGACGGGGATTCTGTCATTCATAGTACACACCGTTCCGGACGGCGTGATAGATTATGAGGTCGATGCGACGTTGTTATAATAGCTGCCGGAGGCTGACCAACCAAAACACAGACGTGTACCACTCTGATCAAATTCACCCTATGTGAGAGAAAGCGATGCCCCCAGAACTCGTTCACATTTAACTATCGTCGGTCGATCACAGGGTTAGCCTTCTTCAGAATTTCTATCTCAGAAGGTCAGGCGTAGAAACCCCACTCGATATTCTCGATATTCATCCCCAATCGTTTCAAGTTATCCTCCTACTGAGAACCACCGCCATATACTACGGGTCAAAGTGCGTCATCGCCCCCCTATCGGTTGTTTGCGCGGTCTGTCCCAAGAATGAGCTTGTGGAATTGTGTGGCTCACCGGACGTATAGGTGGAGGTAGTGATCGGTATTGTGGTTACCTGGTATCATCTCCACATAGCGCACGGTGAGTACCTTTCAGGCTTGAATGGCCGGTACACCCGGCTGACGCTATTCGGTCAGCTGCTACAACGCCTGGCGCCGTCGGGCTCAATGAGTGTTACCTCATACAGAGGAGTTTCACGAACATTTTCCTCCCCAACATTTTGATGCTCCTCATTTTTGAACTGGGTAGTAGTTTCGTCGCTCGTGTTACCACATACCAGCTGATCCCGGTTGAAGCTATTGTCATTTTAACCATTAGGAGTGGGCTCCGTGATTGTGCGCCTGTGTCGCCCCTCATTCGATCGTGGTGCTCATCTTCCATACCAGTTTGCTCGGATAATCCACTGCTAAGGGCGGTGTATCGAGACGGTGAGCCACTAGCCAACATCCCCCCACCAAGAACACACTAAAAATGCAACACACCTGTCAGGAGTTGGCTTCTTTCTCGTATTATTCAGTAAGATGTCCTTTGATTCGTGGTCCCAACGCTAAACGGAGGGATCCAGTTCTATCTCTTTCTGCAATTCTTGTTCACGTACTGGTATCGGTAAGGAAGGCGACCTTCCAATCCGGGGTCTGATTGGCACTCACTTTTCGTGCAGCCCCATATGAACGGGTTTATGATCCCCTTCGTTCGAGTCGTGCACAGTATCATATGTTGCCGAATCTTGCTGAATCTCAGACGAGCTGCGGTGCCCAGAAGTGCTTCGACCATCATGAAGTCGGCCAGTCTCGTGTTCGCGACTGCTCTTGAGCAAGAAACAAACCAGGCAGAAACGATTCGGTTCGATGCGTACGATGCATGAAATGCTGGGGAGAATTCCCGCCAACAGGTGGACGAGAGGTTTATTACGGTGTACAGTAGTTGATTGTTCCGCTTCCTTTTTCTGCCATTGTTTTTATTTACTGGGCCGGTAAATATTATGACGGTTCGGGGTTCGTGTGTCCACAATGGGGGTAGATTGCAATAGAAAACGATTTCTTGTGATGCTGTACCCAGTAGGCTTCTCCCCCCCCCCGTCCTCAAAACCCTGCATTAGACGGCTGGGAGACAAATGCGCGGTAATTCGCGGGGTCTGCGACGCAGACATCACCTCAAACGCACCGTGGAGAGTGGGCGATTCAGCCGCACCCCACTAGTATTTGCAGACTCGCGCAGTTCGCAAGTTACATTCGAGGTCATTGTTCGCGTGAGGGCTGTGAGCGTCACCGGTCTTATTGTCCTCGGACGCTGACTCCGAGAACTTGTTCACAAAAGATGTGGTCGTCGTTAATCGCCACAGTTATCCACACGACGCGGCCGAGTTGGTATTTGGCTATAGGGGAGGGAGAGGATGCGCATCAAGGATGTATTGGGAGGAAGCGAGCACGACAACCCCCTTTGACGTGATACCGGGGAACCACTTATCGAGGTACCACGTTACTGGGGGGGACTGCCAGGGGGGCGGCTCTTTTGAATAGGCCCGTTATCCCGGGGTCAATAGAACTCGGTGGGGAGTTACAAGGAAGGATCAACCCCGGTCAAAAGTATATCTAGAGTGAGCTTACTACTAGTTTGGTATCAGTAAACAGCGACCGCGGGGAGAGGCACGAATACGCGCAGTTGGTTCCACTTATTCGTCGAAGGCTCTGGGTTCCTTCGGGCTGCTACTTCTTTCGTCACACTGCGTCACCCGCTCAATCCATTCTCTATCGCAGGTATCAGCCGAAAACGACCTCGAACGATACGATTGGTGGTCTCCATACTTCACCGAGGGATCTAGAATAGACGTGGGGGACCGACTCGTCTAGGGGAGATCATATCTTCGTCACATGAGAAGCAAGAGTGACGTAGGGTGTCAACACCGGAAGACTCCGGACTGAGCCAGGCGTTCGGGCATTCAGCGCCTCAGCTTCAGGAATGGTACACCTGGTGTCCGACATCACACAAGATCGAACTTCAAGAATCGGGTCGCGCTGCGTTCGCGGCGCCGACCGTAGAGTAACCAGTGACTGTCACCAACCTACTTCTCTTTCTATTTACTTGTGTGCAAAACAGAAGGTACAACACATAATGAACGAGACATCCATCTAGAGGCCATATTAGTACTTATCGGCAGCGGTCGGTTCTGGCCAGCGCTGGTCTCCCCGCGTCCGCACAATCACCGGTCATTCGCCGCGCCTCTCGACGCGATGGTGGGTCCCACCGTGGATTTAAACTGCCCCAGCCTCAGCATGGCTCGGGCTCGAGCTCGAGCTCGGGCGGAACAACTGCTTGACCCTATCCCTGAAACCCCTCTTATCCTTATGCTGAGCTTCGGGAGTATGTTTCCCATCGTGCTTCTGAGCCCCGTTGAGGTTATGGGTCACATCGGGTTTCTTGGTCGCATCGTGTTTCTTGGTCGCATTGTGATTCAAGGTCGCATTGTGCTTCAGGGTCGCGTTGTGCTTCAGGGTCGCATTGTGCGCCAGGGTCGTGTTGTGTGCCAGGGTCGAGTTGTGCGCCAGGGTCGCGTTGTGTTTATGAGCCTCCTTGTTCTTGAGATCCACTTTGTTCTTGTGAGTCTTGTTCTTGTGAGTCTTGGGCTTCTTGCCATCCTTAGGAGCAGGAAGGGGGGTCCCGGTAGGAACTGCGGGGACGTTGACAGGAGAGGAGCCAGAGACCTTGGCAAGAGCAGGAGTGGGACCGACGACCTTTGTAGGGGTGTGGACACCCTTATCGGAAGCTGTAATTGACGTGAGCGGGAGGAAATGATCGAAAGCGGGTGGAGCGTACGCGGTGGGCCGGGGGGAGCGGCATTGGCGAAGACGGCAAGAGCCAGGAAGAAGATGACGGTTTTCGCAAACATGATGAAGGAGATAGGTTTCGTGAGGATAATGAAGGTGACTGATCGTAAGAAGGCACCAGGCCTGAGGATGAATGAGGATGAGACGAAGAGGAGAGTGCCGGCACTGCTGGGGAAAACCTTGCATTGCGATAGGGATTTTATATCCCTCCAGATACAACACCCGACGCTCCGTGGTCGCCACCGGGTCCCCCGTCCCGTACAAGCGAGTGATTCATCATAGCAGGGGTAAACTTCTGGTGATGATGGAAACAGCAGAGCAGCAGATCGAGTGCAAGGCTCGCGTGGGAGTCCGACTTGGTGTCTAAACCCCAAGATTGCAGCGGTTTGCGTATAAAAGTGAACACGACACTTCGCCTTTCGCCCACTTTCGTACGCAGAGGACTGTATGTCAGAAAGTAGGGCTCACAATCTGCAGAACATTGGGGCACGGAGCCGTGTTCCGTTACAGCCTTGATGGCGACGGTCCGAGTGCTCGAGATTGGCGAGTGACAGATCCAAGCGGGTACCGGTTAGCGGCGAGTATCACGTTGCAGTCGACGCATGCACATGAAGTGCTGATGGCCCCAATGATACATACATTCGAATGTGGGGCACTTAGGTGGATGACCGAGAACGCGGTTGACGATGTAGCCCAGCTTCTGGTGTTGAGCCTTACGACTGGGGTGAGTGATGACGCGTATCACGGGTGGACTGGGTAGGTTGGGAGTCCACAATCGGCAAGTTGACCGCCCTTCTGCTGGGTAACCGGGGGGGGTCGGCTTTCCAATGCGAGGATCATGCCAATCCAAAGAAGTTTGATGATCAGCAAGGATTGGCGCCCGGCCTGAAACCCGCCATCCGAATGCAATTCGTTCTTGCGTTGGCGCGTTTCAGACTTTCCCACGACTAAATGTCCTCTTCGGAGTGACATACGAAAAATTGGAACGATACAGAGAAGATTAGCATGGCCCCTGCACAAGGATGACACGCTTTTCCAGAGTGGAAGACCTTCGGGTCT